>ERZ1090860.1181-NODE-1184-length-14403-cov-36.108029_pt1 | contig 14403 bp, 15 predicted proteins | sample MGYA00478483_ERZ1090860 | MGnify/ENA primary metagenome ERZ1090860 (study PRJEB33644, sample SAMEA5815741) | chicken gut metagenome | biome: Chicken; feature: Gastrointestinal Tract; material: Caecum | place: Ireland | collected 2019-01-01 | study: A study of...
ATGCGGTAGGTCCCGCTCTTCATCTCCGTCCCGGCCGTGTAGGGCTGCAGCAGGTAGTAGACGGTCAGATAGTGGATGGAGAAGAAGGCGCTCATGGCCAGAATCGTGACCAGCAGCACCACATAGTTGAGGGGATTGTCCGTCCCGCCGGATACATAGAGGATCAGCGCCAAGCCGCACCCGATCACCAGGGCCGGTACAGCGTTGATCTTCACGATCTCCCGCAGCCGGATCTGGAACAGCTTGAGGACGAACCCGGGCTGCTTGTAGAAAGAGTAGGTCAAAAGGCTGTGGTCGCAGTTCATAAACAGCGCCTGGGTAAAGCTGGTACCCCGGTTGATCAGATACATGATGAAAGCGAAATACGGCAGCCAGGTCATGACCATCTCATTGATGTCCGCCTTGGTACCAGGCTGCATCATCATGAGCAGCACAGCGCCGCAGCAGATGATCGTGCACACATAGGTGATGCGCAGGGCGGATTTCCAGAGGATCTTCCGATGCCGTTTGACAAACAGGTCGTTGAGGAACTCGAACCCCTTCTTCCGGCTGGTGATGGAGGTGTCCGCCGAGATATTCTTTTCGTTTGCCGTCTTGACCGCCGCTCTGGCCTTGTCCATTTGGCCGGGGATCTGGGAGAGCAGTTCCTGATTCATCTCCCGGTAGCAGCGGAAATTCACTACCCGCCGGAGGCTCAGAAGACCGGCCGGGATCCAGACCAGGAACAGGGCCGTCGAGGCCCAGAACGGCAGAACAAATCCCACCGCGGGCGGCACATAGGCCAAGACCAGCAGGAGCGCTGTCAGGAACCAGGCTATCTTCTGGAGGTTGTTTTCGTTGCGGACATAGCCGTGTTTCTCATAGTCACGCAGAGAATCGGCGGCCACCGTTATTTTCACGCCGGCGATACAGAACGGGATCAGCAGGCACAGCCACAGGGGAACGCCCCGGTCCATGCCAAACAGGATGGTGAGGGGCAGAAATCCCACCACAACTTTCAACAATGCGTAGCCGTAGTTGGCCAGGGTGTAGGACCGGGCATTCATCCGCAAAAGGATCATAGCATAGTACTTGTCCCTAGTGGGATTGAAGATGCTGGTGTTCATGTAAGAGCCGATCAGCGTCAGGAAAAACAGGATGTGCAGGAAACTGAGGCCCGCCGGCGCCCGCTCATAGAGGAGCTCCACGCCGCAGACCATGGTGAGGAAGTACAGGAACTTCCCCAGGAAGATGGACACGATCTCCCACAGCACCGAGAGGACGTTGGCGAAGATCTTCAGCCCACGCACCCGGTAGAGGGTCTCCGGCAGCACTCGTTTCAAAAGCGGGATCTGCTTGAGGGAGTGGAGGATGCCGTTGACCCGGTATGTATTTTTCAGGGCGAATGAGATACGCAGTGTTTTAAGCATAGTTCTCCTCTTTCAGCGCCGCGATGATCTTCTCCTTGAACCCGTGGTCGTCCAGGTTGGACTTCTCCACCACCTCCAGCTCCCCGTGGCTGAGCAGCACGATCTCGTCGCAGAGATCCAGGGCCAGGTCCAGGATGTGGGTGGAGAAAATGGTGATCCGCCCGTCCTTCAGGGACCGGAGCAGGTTCTTCATCTCCTCGGCCACCACCACATCCAGGGAGGTCAGCGGCTCGTCCAGGAGCAGGATGTTCGGCTGAGCGATAATGTTAATCAGCATCTGCATCTTGTTCTTCATGCCGTGGGAGTAGTCCTTCAGGAGCTTGTCCCGGTCCTCTGGAGCGATACTCATTTCCTCAAAATACCCATCCAGGGGCTTTGGGTTCCGGATGGATGCAGAGTTGATGTCCATGAAGAACTTGAGGAACTCCCGGCCGGTGAGAAACTCCGGCACCGTGGGCGTGGAGAGGACATACCCGATATCCTCTGCTGCCACTTCCCTGCGCACGCCGTTCTCCTCTATGGAAAAGCTGCCGCTGTCGGCCTTGATGTCCCGGTTCAGGCAGTTGAAAAGCGTCGTCTTACCGGCGCCGTTTCGGCCCAACAGGCCGTAGATCTTCCCCTCCTCAAACGTAAAGTCGATGTCCTTCAAAACCTCTTTATGCTCAAAGCGCTTGGCGAGGTGCTCGATGATAAACTTCATGGTTTACTCCTCAATGTAGATTTTGTCCCAGCGACGGCTCACTGGATTCGGAAACCGTTGGAGGTCTTCTGGAAGACATATTCCAGCATGGCGTCGTGGTCAGGAAACTCCACCTCCTCAAACCCATCCTCCAAATGGAAGGATACGATATGCTCCGTCCAGTTGATCCAGAGCAGTTGGGGTATCTGCGCATCAGGGTCATCATCCATACTTATTTTTCTCCTTGTCCTCTCTTGTTCCCAAAAATACTTGGCTTGGCGTATCCGTCTACATGGGCACGCTGCCCACCAGCCGCTCAATCTCCTGCTGAAGGCCGTCCCGCTCCTGCTCCGCCTGTTCCGTCATCTGCCGCAGGCGGTCCAGGACAGCACAGATCTGCGCCCGGGTGGACTCCACCTGTGCCTGGGCCTGATTGATCCGGTCCAGCACCGCCCAGTCGGCGAAGATGCCGTCAAAGATATAATCGGCCACCCGGAGGAAACCATCAATATTGACCTGGAAATCGGCGCTGATGGTCACGTCGGCCAGTTCCGTCCGGAAGGTGCGCAGCTGCGACTGCAGGTACTCCACCGACTCTTGGGCGTCATCCAGACGGCTGTGCTTGGCCAAGTCGGCAATCAGGCCGCCGCCCACCAGGTCCCAAGTGCCCCAGTTTTCCGCGCTGTTCAAGCTCTCCAGGATCTGATCGGCCGTCATCAATGCGGCATTGCCGGCAGCGGCCGCCTCCCGCAGTTCCCGCTCCTGGCTCTCCAGATAGGCAGAGCGCTCTTCCAAAGCGAGGATCTGCTCGGCCACAGCGCCGCCGGCGGCTTTCACCGCCTGGGTCTTCTCCCGGAGCAGCGCCGCATAACGCTCCTCGCAGCCATCCAAGGCTTTCAGCTCCGCCTGGCACCTGCGAAGGTCCTCCTCCACGCCGGCCAGTTCCCGGGCCGCCGCGTCATACTGCACCCGGGCGGCATAGGCCTCCTGTCGTTCCTGCGTCAACTTTTCATCCATCTTTCCTACAACATTGTAGAAGAAGGCAGCCAGGCTCCGGCCCTCCAGCCGGTCCACATCCGCCTGCTCCTCCTGCATGGCCTGTTTCAGTTCCTCTGCTCTTGCGGCGTAGGTATCCCGCTGGCGCAGCAGTTCCGCGGCCGAGGCCTCCAGTTTCCGTTTGCGGGCGCACTGGGCGAGCAGTTCCTGCAGCTGCTGGTCATAGTAGTTCATCCCTTATCGCTCCTTTCCCTTTCCAAGGTACAGTTCCATTTTGCAAAAGAGGGCTTCACCCAACTGTGAAGCCCTCAGCCGCCGCATTGGATCGGGAGCCCACCCCTTCAGGTAGATCTCTTGAAGGTCACCTGGACACCCAAGACCTGGGCATAAGCGGGATTCTTTCGGAGGTTCTCCATCAGGCGGATCGCCAGGAGTCTCGTTTTTGGAGCCATCGCCGTCACCTCGCTGCTGAAACTTCACAGGAGCGTCTGCTCTCTCTGCTTACTGGTATTCTATCATCCCGCCCCTACAGCTGCCAGAATCAGATTGACAAAATAAGATGCGCTATTTCCACTGCCGCGGCAAAATATCCGGTTCAATCCCGCTCCTGCTCCGCACGCCGGCGCTCATAGGCCTCATATTGCTCGGCGTTGATGGCGCCAGTGGCCAACATCCGTTCCGACCACAGCTGCAAGGTCTCCACCGCGATGGAGATGCGCTCCAGCTCCTCCCGGATACGGATGAAGTCCTCCAGCTCGTCATCACTGATGACGCCGTCGGCGGTAATCTCGATCAGCCGGTCCTTGCGCCGGTTCATGGAGTTGAGGGAGGCCAACATCTCCAGGACGATCTGGGAAAGGTCCTTGATCTTCACCTCCGGCACATACTCCTGCCCAATGGGGCACTGATTGGCGCAGTAGTAGTTGCACAGGCCGGGCTGCTTATACTTCTCCGCCATGGTCAGCACCTCGTCCGGGTGTGGCAGGGAGCGCTCATTCTCGATCTTCTCAATGCGCTCCGGCGGGATCGTCTCCAGCAGCTCGCTGGCCGTCTCCCGGGTCAGGCGCAGGGCCTCCCGGGTCGTCTGATAGATGTTCTTATTCTCTTTCGTGGATGCTCTCCCCATGGCTGGAACCTCACAATCCAAAATCTAAGTGCCATTATATGTGGTTCCGGCCGGAAAAGCAATTCCCACTTCTCACCTGCCTGTCAATCCAACTCGCTGAGCATTTTTCGGGTCCTGGCTACCCACGCCGTCACATGGTTTGCCGGTACACCGAACCGCTCCCCGATCTCTCGGTTGGTATATCCATCCATCAGCATCCGGATGGCCTGGAATCCCTTGGCTGTCACCCCGGTGGCCTCGGTTTCTGCCCGCTCCAACCGCTGCAGTAGCGACATACATGCCTCTCGCTGTTCTGGTACATCATCGTCCAACACCGTGCAGGGCAGTTCAGCAGGGTCAGTGGCCACCTCCCGCCCCCGCCGGGTGGCACGCTCCAACTCGGTATAGATCTCATTGCGGATCAGACGGTAGGCGTAGGTGGAAAAGGCCACCGTGTGCCCCGGCTTATCTGTTTGGGCCGCCTTGCACAGCCCCAGGCACCCGATTTGGAACAGGTCGTCATAGCCGAACATGCTCCCCGCGCCCAGTGTATGAACGCAGTCCTGGATCACCTTGCCTACCAGTCCCATGTTCTCCTCAACCTTGATCCGCTGCTCCTTCGTAAGCGGCGACAGCATATTATGCACCTCCTGATACTTTCCTCAATTTGTTTTGCTGCTCCATCCGCTCCTGGAGCAGTTTCCGGCTTTCATCAATAACCACCTGGCAGTAGTACTCGCCCAAATGCCCGATGTGGGCATGGGACATGGGTGCCTGCACGACCACGCTCAGCCACAGGTACGCGCTTTTTTTGCTCATCAGTCCGGACTCGTAGAGCCGATTGAACTGCTGGTGCGCCTCATACCGCAATCGTCTCAACTTAGAGCCTGCCAAGCTGCCCATAGGCTCCAGCGTATCCGGATGCGCCATCACAAAGGAATCACAGGCGGGGTACCTGGAACAGACATAGGCCATGGCGCCGGGCCGGTGTGTCCTGCACAGGCCCTCCGCGCTGCGCAGGATTGCGGGGCTGCCGCAATGACAGCGCAGCCGGCCGGAGCCTGGCAGCACACTGCTCCTGCCGTGTTTTGATTTCTTGCTCATCTAAAAGCCTCCTCGCTTGGAAAATATCTCTGTGGTCCATACTCGTACTGGTCGTTCAGGGCCGGATGAAAACAAAAAGGCCGGAAGACCGCTGAAAAAAGACAATGCAGAGCCAAGCGCTGGAATAGTGGTGTCGCATCCAGCCATTGACTCTGCACTGTATTTCAGCGGCCTTCCGGCCACATTCTTTTCAGACAAGACCTGCGCGTTGTGGAGCCGCGGGACAGCGGCTCCGTAACGATTCCCCGCACTGCTCCGGCGGGTCTGACGCCCGGGCGCCCCGGCGTATCGAAAGCCTGAACGCAGTATCTTGCTATGGTGAAATTATAGCAGAAAACACCTGAAAAGCCAACCGAAATCCTTAATTTTTCGATGATTTCAGTCACTTTTTTGCCAAACCCAGTTGTGGGGGATCAAACCCAGTATCGGGGAGCATGGTGGGGCTCAATAGTCCTCGTCCTCCTCATCTTCCTCGTCCCACTCTTCGTAAACGGGCTGCCGACGGCGCTTGGACAGGTAGAGGGCGATCAGTCCGCCTGCGGCACAGGCCAAGCCAAGGAGGAAGATAATCAGTGTCCCGATGGGGATTCTGCCGGACGAATCTGTCTGCTGCAGTGGGTCTGAAACGGTTGCCTGGCCGTCCTCTGCTGCCTGCTGAGGGGCAGGGGATGCATCCTGGGCCGGGTCGGGGATGGGGACGGTGGAGTTGATGCAGCTGAGGGTGTAAGTAGTGCTGCCGCCCAGATCCATGGTCAGCACGCCGTTTTCATCCACCACAATTGGGGCAGGGAATACGCCGGCATCCGTGCGCAGTTCAAACTCCACACCCGCCCAGCGGGTGCCCAGCTGCAACACCAGCTGGTCCGGCTGTTGGGTAATCTGCGGCTCGGTGCCATCGGTGTCGGCCTGCGATGCGGGGCACAGCGTGGCCATCAGCATCACAACGGCAAGCAGCGACAGGCAGATACGGCTGGCCCTCCTCGCGTTTCTTCTTTTCATTCTCTGACTCCTTTACACAAATAAGCCAGGGTGAACGCGATTCCTGCGCGTTCACCCTGGCTCCAAACGGTATCCAATTTTACAGCATTTCGCCGTCCAGCAGAAAGTCCATCACATTCACAATCTTAATCCCGTTGATATCGGTGTCCAGCGGCTGATCCATCGTGATGACGACCTTTTCGTAGTTGTCCTGTACAGCTATCAGCGGTGCGAGTTCCCGCTTTCGCGTTTCAGGCGCGGCCATGGTCTCTGTCACCTGGATATACTTTTTGGGGCCATTGCTGGTTGCAATAAAGTCAATCTCTTTATCGTCCAGTTTTCCTATTGCCACTTCGTACCCGCGTCGAAACAGCTCCAGGTATACGATATTCTCCAGTAAATGGCCGGTGTCCCCACCCCGGTCGCCCAGCAAATAGTTGCGAAGGCCGGTGTCCACGATATAATACTTGCCCAATGTCCGCAGATAGTCCTTCCCTTTGACGTCAAACCGCTTGACCTCATAGAAGATATAGGCGTCCAGAAGGGCATCTATATAGGCCGAGATGGTCTGCACGGCGGGTCTGCTCTTGCGGCGTTCCTCCTCCAGAACCCCTTCTGTCACAAGCGTATTGCTGATGGAGCGGATGGAGGTATTGTTCCCGATATTATCAGCCAGGAAGAGGATGATTTTCCGTAAAAGCAGTGCGTCTGTAATGGCCCGCCGTTCCTTTCGGTGGCCGCGCTCCAGAATGTCGCGCACCACCACAGCGGAGTAAATGCCGTCCAGCAGCATATGGACCTTTTTTTGATCGAGGCCAGTTTCCGCGATGGCCGGCATCCCGCCGAAGCGGATGTATGCCCGGAACAGCTCCTGCAGATCCATCACCTGGCCCTGTCCATCGATGGCCCGCTTCCGCTCACCACCGGCAGGTGAACGATAGGTCTCCACCGTATACCTTTGGAAATCAAGGAACTCAGCGAAGGAGAGGGGCAGCATCTTCACCTCCACATACCGTCCGGACAGGTAGGTGGACAACTCGGATGAGAGCAAAAAGGCATTGGAGCCGGTCACATAGATGTCGCAGTCCAAGTCGACTCGAAATGAATTGATCGCATTCTGCCACTGGGGAACCTTTTGGATCTCATCAAAAAAGAGATAGAGCCTTTTCCCCTCCAGCTTCCGTTTCATCACCGTTTGGTATAGGGACTTGCTGTCCATATCCGCATATTGCATGGACTCAAAATTCATGGCGATGATCTGCGCCTCGGTCACACCGCTGTCCCGGAGATGGGCTTCCATCAGTTCTAACAGGCTGGATTTCCCGCAGCGCCGGATTCCGGTGACTACTTTGACAAGATCTGTATCCTGAAACGCGATCAGCTGCTCTAAATATCGTGTCCGCTTTCTGAGTTCCATAAACTCACCCCCAGCCATCATCTTACCACATCCCTCCCAAATTGTAAACTTGATAATATCAATGTGACAAACTTCGATATTTTATTTTTTTGTCATGTCAATATTATTATCGTGCCGTAGACATATGCGTGATGACGCCCCAGATGCGGTTGCTCTCGTGGTTGATGCCGAGGATGCGCACGGTGGCTCTGGCGCCCCGGGGTGGCCGGCCGCGCTTGGGGTAGGTACACAGGCAGTCGACGCCGCCGTCCAGGGATACGAACACGCCGTTAAGATCCACCATGCTGACGGTGCCCACATACCGGTTGCCCACCACATACTTCTTCAGTGCCTTTTCGTAGGGATTTTCCATCGCCTGCTTGACCGATGCGGTGACTCTGGGGTGGCTGCGGTCGCTGCGGTTCACCCCCAGAACCTTGACCAGGACACGCTGGCCAGGCTGGTAGTGCTGTGCGGCATTCACCCATCGCTGGTAGGAGAGCTCCCGCAGCGGGATGTAGGTCTCCGCACCGAACAGGTCCACAAAGATGCCGGCTCGTATGACGGAGATGACGCGCGCCTCGGCTCGGATCCCCTCGTAGATCTGATAATTGCCGTCCCGGTCGGTGCGGAAGTAGTACTCCCTGCGCTTGAGGGCCATGGCCTCCAGGCGGCTGGCGGCCACCACATTGTTCTCCTGGTCAATCCCCTTGACAATGTAGTCCACCTCCGCGCCCAGCCGCTTGTTGAGCAGGTAGTGGAGCACATCGCCTTTGGACTGGTCCCGGTAGTCCTCCGGCTCCTCAATGGCCTCCAGTACCGGGACGATGACCTTGAAGTCGCCGTGGTAGATGACCGCGTAGGACATCTCCGGGTTGTCGGCCAGCCGCTCCACGCCCTGGATCGTGCCGGTGAGGATCCGCTTGCTCTTGAATGACTCCACCAGATCCAGCAGGTCGCTGCGTAAGCGATCCGTATCTGTCTCCACCGTGCGCTCCGCATCAATGGAGACGACCCGCTGGCGGCGCCGACCGGGCATTCGGAGCTTCTGGGGCTGCCCGACGTCGCTCTGCTCCTCCTCCGATGGCGTTTCTGTCTCCGTTTCTGCGTCCGCTTCGGTTTCCTCCGCTTTCTTGCGGGTGATCCGACGGCGGCGCTTTGGCGGCTGAGCATCGTCGGTGTCCTCAGTGGGCACCGGTTCCGTTTCAGACGGCATCTCCGGCTCCTGCGCAGGTTCCAGTTCTGGCCGCGTGGGCTCACCAGGCAATTGGTCCAGTTCCTGATCCATTTCCAGCCCAGTCTGGAGCACGGGCTCCGCATCTGGTTGAGTGAGGTCAGAGGGGGGCTCACCTGCTTCAGACCTAGTCTCGGGCGCTGGGATCTGGTCATCCATCGGTCCGCCCAGATCCAAGTCCGACTGGGGCGCATCTGGATCCAGCGTATTGGTCGCTTCAAGCTCCAGGTCAGCGAGGGCGGGCGGCAGCCGTTCCAGGTCAGTCTGGGGCACGCTCTCCGACTCGATCAGGCCGGTGTCAGCCACAGCCTGCTCCTCCTCGGGGACCTGGTCCTGCAGTTCCTTTTTCGTTTTTGCCATGGTGTTATGTCCTCCTATCATCTGTTGTTAGGTGGATCGATCCACCGTTAAAAATCAACTGGTGGGCGGCTGCTCTCATAGAGGGTCGTCGGCCGCCTGGCGGGTTTGGACGGTAATTCTGACGGCTGACTGGCAGGCGGCGGGTCTTTTGACTCAGGCTTTGAGTCAGCCGCTTTCTGTTCCGGCTTGGGGGCGGACGCCTCCGTGGGCACTGGCCGCTCTGGTTCCTCTGGAGTCTGCGGCCCAACCGGTTCTGACTGAGCAGCTTGCCGCGCGGGATGTGACTTATACTCCTGAATCCGACATCTTACGCACTCTTTTGCATAAGGGTGCGCAATGAAGTCAAATTTCTTTGCCTTGAGGATCTTCTGGCCGCGGATGATGATGAGTAGCTCGTCATTAGGTATCCGGAGCACCTCATCCGGCGTCAGCACGCGGCGCCGGCCGATGCCCTCGGTATAACGGTACTGGGGGATGACCTGGGCCAGCGCGAGACTCTGGCGGGTGGTCATCGTGGAATTGACCTCCACCGTCATATCGCCGCTGCGGGCGCTGAAGTACTCTGCTGACACATCGTCCGTGGCGCCCAGCATAATTTGGGTGTCAGCATTGCCCAGCAATTCCGCCCAGAGGTTATTGGGGTACCGGTTCTGTAACTGCGGAAGGCTCTGGCAGACCATGATGATCTGTATAGCTCTGGAGCGGACCGTGCTCAGCCGGCGTCCAAAGTCGGGAATTACACCGATGTTGTTCATCTCATCAAGGATGATATTGACCGGCACCTTACAGCGTTGCTCAGGTGTGCTGTCCGCATATTGATGTCATTCAGTCCCATCTGAATGCCCTCCCTTTGCTATTCTTTGTGCAGTTGGCAGACCGCACTTTCATTATAGCAAAGGGAGTTTTTCTATCTTCTTTATCGCCATAGGCTTTTTTGTACCACTCGCCTAGCGAGTGGTTTTGGGATACAAAAAGCGGGGCGCGTCAATGACGCGCCCCGCACCGCTCATTGGGCTGATTGGCGGCTCGCTCCCGCTCGCAAAAGAGGCGGAGCGGGAACGGCGGTTATTTGGCCTTCAGCTTCTCCATCCCGGCCTTGGCGGCCATCTGCTCCGCCTCTTTTTTGCTGCGGCCCTTTCCCTGGCCGATGGGCTGGCCGTTGAGATCCACCTCCACCGAGAAGATCTTGGCGTGGTCTGGGCCCTCGGAGCCGATGAGCTGATAGCCCAGCACCTGGCCGCTCTCCCGCTGCACCAGCTCCTGCAGGGCGGTCTTATAGTCCCGGCTGGCGCTCTTCTCCTCCTCCTTGTCCAGGATGAAGCGCTGGATCAGCTTGCGGGCCGAGCCGATGCCCCCGTCCAGGTACACGGCGGCCAGCACCGCCTCCACCGCGTCGGCGGTGATGGAGGGACGGGTGCGGCCTCCGCCGGCCTCCTCGCCCTTCCCCAGCTTCAGATAGGCGCCCAGCTCCAGCACCTGGGCCACCTCCGCCAGGCTCTCCTCGCACACCAGGGCGGCCCGGGTGCGGGTCAGATCCCCCTCCGGCAGGTCGGGGTGGGTGCGGTACAGGTAGTCGGCCACCACCATGCCCAGCACCGAATCCCCCAGAAACTCCAGCCGCTCGTTGCTCTGCACCCCTTTGGCCCTGTTCTCATTGGCATAGGAGCTGTGGGTGAGGGCGTTTTCCAGCAGGGCCCGGTTGGCAAACCGATAGCCCAGCTTCTCTTCCAAGGCCTCCATGGCCGTTCCTTCCTTTCAAAGCGGGAGCCCCGCCGCCGGCGGGGCTCCCTTTCTCTCAGTTTCTTCGGTTCAGTCGTCCAGCTTGGACTTTAAGTAGCGAACCAGGTCGGCCACGGTGGCGATGCCGGACAGATCCTCATCCTCCATCTCCTCCAGGCCGAACTCTTCCTCCAGGGCCATGGTCAGCTCCACGATGTCCAGGGAATCGGCGTTCAGATCCTCAAAGGTGGTGTCCATGGTGATGCTGTCCACATCCACGCTGAACTGTTCAGCCAGCAAGGCGGCAAGCTTTTCGAAAATCATGTTCATCTACTCCTGTCGCTTCCGTCGTCCCGACGGCTTCATTGCACTATGATAATAGGCAAGAATGGCCCGCCTGTCAATAGGTTGGCTCAAATTTTTTCCACCTTGTCCGACGGCAGCTTCATGTGGTCAATATTTTCGGTGATATCGTCGATGATGCCGGAGGCGGCGAAGGTCTGTGCCTGGCGGATGGCGTTCTTGATGGCAAAGTCATCGGAGGAGCCGTGGGCCTTGATCACCGGCCTGGAGATGCCCAGCAGGGCGGTGCCCCCCACCTCCCCGGCGTCCATGGACTTCTTGAGGCTCCGGATGCCGTCGGCCACCAGCGCCGCCGCCAGCTTGGTGAAAATGTTCTTGGTAAACATGGCCTTGAGCTGTTTCGCCATATAGCCGCCGGTGCCCTCCATGGTCTTGAGGAAGATGTTGCCGGAGTAGCCGTCGGAGACGATCACGTCCACCTGGCCGTACACCGCCTCCCTGGCCTCCACGTTGCCCACGAAGTGGATGCGCCCGGCCTTGTCCGCCTCGGTGAGCAGGGCGTGGGTCTCCCGCTGGAGGTCGGTGCCCTTGGAGGGCTCCGCCCCGATGTTGAGCAGGCCCACCTTGGGCTCCGGCCGCTTGAGCACCCGCTCGGCGTAGTAGGAGCCCATGAAGGCGAACTGGAGCAGGTATTCCGGCGTGCCCTCGGCGGTGGCGCCGCAGTCGATGAGCACGGCCCCGCCGCCGCCGGTGGGCACCACCGGCGCCAGGGCCGCCCGGCGGATGCCCCGGATGCGCTTGACCATCAGGGTGGCCGCCGAGAGCAGGGCCCCCGTGCTGCCCGCGGACACGAAGGCGTCCCCGTCCCCGTTTTTCAGCAGGTTCAGGCCCACGGTGAGGGAAGAGTCCTTCTTCTCCCGGAAGGCGGTGGCCGGGTTGTCGCACATCTCCACCACCTCGGAGGCGTGGACAATCTCCAGCCCGGGAGGCAGATCGTCGATGCCGTCGTCCTTGAGCACCTTGAGGATGTCCTCCCCGCGGCCCACCAGGATGACCTCCACCCCCAGCTCCCGCACGGCGGCCAGGGCACCCCGCACATTGGATACCGGCGCGTTGTCCCCGCCCATGGCGTCTACGATGATCTTCATTCCGTTCCCTCTTTTCTGTGTTCTCTTGCGTGGTCTTTACCGGCCGGACGGCCGCCATATATGGCGGCCCTACCCTTCTTCGTCCGTAGGGCCGGCATACATGCCGGCCGCCTCCCCCCGCAGGGGCCGCGGCTCATCCGTCAGGCCCAGCAGATAGTCGGCAGATATATTGTAATGTTGCGCCAGCTGCACCAGTTTGTCAAGTGTTGTCGTGCGGCGGCCCTTTTCCATGTCGCTGATCAGCGTGGCCGTTCCGCCCACCACGGCCGCCGCCTCCGCCTGGGAGTCCCCGTGCTTCTGTCGGATCTGGCGCAGGCGGCTTCCAAATATTTCTCTGGAAAACATAGGACTTCCCCCTTGACAATTCAGCGAAATGCTGATATTCTGTTTTCAGCATTTCGCTGATCGAAGGTGATCGAATTGAACGACTACCTGGCTGAACTTCTGGACTATGAGATCGAAACCCACCACCTGGATTTCCGGGAGCTCCCCGGCCATCAGGAGCGGCTGGAGCGCATCTGCGCCTGCCACGACCGGATCCAGAGCGAGCTGGGGCTGGGTTTTCTGGATCAGCTCAGCGAGTTACAGGGGGAAGAGACTGCGGCGGAGCGCCTGGCCTGCTTCCGTCACGGGTTCCGCCTGGCCCTGCGCCTGGTGCTGGATCTGCCCTGGTGACGGCGGGCCGTAGGGCGGGGGCTTGCCCCCGCCGAGCACACACACAGGTGCGCCCCTCCGTCGCAGGGCGCGGCATCTCTGACGCGCCGGGATCGCTTCCCGCCGGTTTTGCGGCGCGTCTAGGAGGCCGCGCCCTACATGTCCAGGGTATCCAGAACCTCCAGGGCTCGCCTGCTCAATTCCGCGTTTTTATTTCTTTTGCCCTTGACCCTGTAGCCCAGGGGCGGGATCAGGCCGAAGTTGATGTTCATGGGCTGGAAGTCGGCCACGCTCCCGTTGCTGATATACAGGGCCAGGGCGCCGGTGGCGGTCTCCTGGGGGAAGTCCACGGGGGGCCTGCCCTCCAGCCGCCGGGCCAGCTCCACCGCCGCCAGGAAGCCGGAGGCGGTGGACTCCACGTACCCCTCCACGCCGGTGATCTGCCCGGCGAAGCAGATGCGCGGCTCCTTCTTCACCCGGTAGTAGCGATCCAGCAGCCGGGGGGAGTCCAGGTAGGTATTGCGGTGCATGACCCCGTAGCGGACGAACTCGGCGTTTTTCAGGGCGGGGATCATGGAGAACACCCGCTTCTGCTCCGGCCATTTCAGGTGGGTCTGGAAGCCCACCAGGTTGTAGATCGTGCCGTCGGCGTTGTCCCGGCGCAGCTGCACCACCGCGAAGGGCTCCTTCCCCGTCCTGGGATCCCGCAGGCCCCGGGGCTTCAGCGGCCCGTAGCACAGGGTCTGCTTCCCCCGGCGGGCCATGACCTCCACAGGCATGCAGCCCTCGAAGACGCTCTTGTCCTCGAAGCCGTGAACCTCCGCCTCCTGGGCGGCGCACAGCTCCGTCCAGAAGACGTCGTACTCCTCCTCGGTCATGGGGCAGTTGATGTAGTCCGGGGTGCCCTTGTCGTAGCGGGAGGCGAAAAAGGCGGACTCCATGTCCACGCTCTCAAAGGTGACCAGGGGTGCGGCGGCGTCGAAGAAGTTCAGGTAATGGCTCTCGGGAAAGAAGTCCTTGATCGCCTCGGCCAGGGCGTCGGAGGTGAGGGGGCCGGAGGCCACGATCACGTTCCCCGACGCCGGCAGGGCGGTGACCTCCCCCTCCGCTACCGTGATCAGGGGGTGGCTGCGCACCTTCTCCGTGACGGCCCGGGCGAAGCCGTGGCGGTCTACCGCCAGGGCGCCCCCCGCCTCCACCCGGTGAGCGTCCGCGCAGGAGAGGATCAGGGAGCCCATGCGGCGCAGCTCCTCCTTCAAAAGGCCCACCGCGTTCTCCAGCTGGTCGGAGCGCAGGGAGTTGGAGCACACCAGCTCCC
>ERZ1090860.1185-NODE-1188-length-14388-cov-7.092095_pt1 | contig 14388 bp, 25 predicted proteins | sample MGYA00478483_ERZ1090860 | MGnify/ENA primary metagenome ERZ1090860 (study PRJEB33644, sample SAMEA5815741) | chicken gut metagenome | biome: Chicken; feature: Gastrointestinal Tract; material: Caecum | place: Ireland | collected 2019-01-01 | study: A study of...
TTGTCTTGTTCAGCACATTCGATTTCAATGATTCGACATCCGCCAGTTTTGACGGGAATCATGTGCTTCAGATGCCGATGTTTATTCTGACGAATAAACAGATCCGCTGCATTAACGATTGCCGGGGTAGAACGATAGTTTTGCTCCAGCAAAAGCGTTTTTGCTTCCGGAAATTCGTCAGAAAAATTCATCAATGCCTCAGGATATGCTGCACGGAATGCGTATATGGATTGATCCTCATCGCCTACCATAAACAAATTTTTGTACTTCTTAGCAAGCAGTCGAATGATTTTATGCTGAATTTTGGACGTATCCTGTGATTCATCCACGCAGATATACCGATATCGCTCTTGGTATACTTCCAGTACCTTGGGACGGCTCTGGAGGATTTGAAGATCGTATCGGAGTTGATCGTCAAAATCCATCAGCTTATTTTCAAGAAGCGTAGCATTATACTCCTCAAAAATAGGTCGGAACTTTACGCCATCTTCCAGTTTGAAAGTATCAAGCTCAGGGCCATTCATCATAAAATTTTTGGCATATCCAATATGCAGCAGCAAAGTCTTTACAATGCTGTCAGTTGCAAAATTTCCTGAGTGTTTTTTGTAAATATTGCCTATGATGGCAGTTTGCTGCCCGGGCTGGATCAGCTTGAATGCTGTCCGATTGTACATCCGCTCGTAACTGCGGATGATACGAACGCAGACGCTGTTAATTGTGCGAAACTCCAGACGGTCGGCAATTTCGGAACCGAAAAACCGAATAAACCTCTGCTTCATGTCTTTTGCCGCAGACACGGTATAAGTCATAGTGAGAATGTTCTCTGGCTCGATTCCGCACTCTGTTATCATATATCCCAGTCGCGAAACCAATGAAGTGGTCTTTCCGCTACCCGGAACAGCCAGTAAAAGAATCGGCCCTTCTGTGTGCTGGACTGCATCAAGCTGCTGATCATTGAGACTCAGCTTGTGTTTTTCTGCAAATTCCTGTGCCGTTAGCACAAAAACACTCCTTTCTTTTTAATGGTGGAATCCCGGGGACGTTTTCTCGTCCCCGGTGTTCCATTTTTCATTTGGTGCTCAGACTCAGTGGTTTTCTGTTTGCATTATTCGGATTCTATCTTTTTAAAGCGATCAACGCCGGGAAGTAAATGCAGTCCCGAACCTGTGTCCCAACGGACAAGTATGTTGCCCGCATCATCCACACCTTTGATCGTGCCGCGACATCCAACCGGGGGCGCTTGAGGATCGTCCATTTCAATCAGTTCAACTCGTGTTTCGGGCGGATAAGCCTTCCTGAGTTCTTCTACTTCTTTCTGATATGCAAACATCTTTTTTCTCCTTTCAGTTCGCTATCTCTGTACGCCGTTCTTTTTTCTGCTTCCGCAAAAATTGTGAAAGAGTAAGGAAAGCACCGCTGAAATTCAAACCGTTTTCTTCTTTCAGCAGCAAGTATCCGCTTTCAGGCAGCTTCAGCGGCGTGGCTAAAAGCACAGATCCTGCATGGTTTACGCCAACCCGATTCTCTACGGAAATCGGGTTCCCGGGGTCATAATCCGAACCACGCAAATCGTAGCAATAAACACCTGCGGGCAGCTCATCGCGGGAAACTCGTTCATTGGAAAATAGCGCGGGCATCTTAAACAGTTCGACTTCTTGATACTGTTCTTCCTTTGCGGTTCGTATATTTTCTTCATCCCGATCCGGCAGTCCGCATTTATTTTTCTCCGGTTCCGGAGAAATGTTGGCGCTATTATTTCTTTCTTCAAACATTCTTGTTTCTTCCTTCCTTATCAAATCTGGGCAGATATTTGCCTGCTTTTCATCAGCGAAATATTACGAGGGAATTGAGGGCTAAATTGACCCTCTCTCCCGATTCCAATTCCACTCGAAGAATGTCCGAGCGATCACCATGGGAAACATCTCTGATTATTCCGTATTCTCCATTGTGGCGGGATGTTTTGCTGACGACACGAACAGAATCGCCAATTTCATACGCTCCTCTCAAAATAAACTTCAGATTTTCGTCGGAGTCCAGCGCTTCTTCATGCGAAATTTTACGCCACGCCCAGCAACCTCTGATGCTCTTGCGCAGAGAACTCATTGCCTTCTTATCCAAATCCTGCGGCACTTCCAAAGAAATGCTCAATTTTCTGTGGGCATGCGGATCTGATTCATCATGAATGACAGCGTAGTGCAGGTAGATACCATTCTCGTAATATGCAATCTTGGGATTTGAAAAAACACCCATTTCCTTGCATTTTTCTGCAACCGCCTCACAAAACGGGATGAAAATGCATGTGCGCACATCCGGGCGGTTTGCAGTGATGTTTGCATAGGCTCTTTTTGCTTCTTCAAAAGTTCGACGAGCTGCCGACTCTTCCTTTTCCCATTCATGCTCTTTCTTCAAATACTGATTCAATGTAATCATGAATTTCCCTCCATTTTCTCATCATCTGCTGTTTTAGACTTTACAACCAGTACCGGATAATCTGTGCTGTCTACTATCTCAAAGTGCTCAGCTATTTTCGTTAATTGTGTGTCCTCTTGGACGGTTATTGTGAAAAACGTATTGCCTGTTTCGATTTCAGGGATAAATGGCAATGCAAATAAATATATCACAATGGTCAGCAGACCAAGTATTTTTCCAGTAGCCTGAATTATGGTATTCGCGTTTTCAGCTCCCCAAATGTGCATCGTAGCGAAGATCGCAAGAAACAAAGCACAAATAATTGTGAGAATGGTAATTTTCTTCATGTCGGGTGCTGTTTCCGAAATGGAACTGACTACTTCAGCTCCCAGTCTAATAATTTCTTCTTTCATATTGTTCTCCTTTCGTTCAGGCAAGAGTTTCTACGGCAAGATTTCTGCCGCATTGAAAACGCTCTGCAATACGATGATCCTTAATCCACGCTAATGCAGCCCGTTCTGATGGGAACCTCTTTGCCTCCTTAGGTCTGGGCGTTCGTCTCAAACTCTTTTCCGTAAGCTGGAAAATGTAATAATCCTTGCCATATCCGTCGTTGATTTTAATGATCACATTGTTCTTTGCATGTCGATCAATCGCACTTGCACTAACCGGACGAATTTTTTCCTGATAGAAGGCGGGATTGACCATCTTTTTGGCAACTTGAGCATTTTCGAATACGATTGCTTTCTCGATGTCACCCGTGCAACTAAGGGATGTGGCAGTGCATCCGCAAACATACCGATTCCTGCCCATTTTTAAGATGACCGGGCCATTTAACTCGGTTGGTTTCTTGAGTGGCCTGCCACCAGAATTAAATTGAATACTGTAAAGTGGGGAAAAACCACCCAGTTTCAATTTCTCGTACTCAGATCGAGCGAAATCGATCCATACTTCGAGATCGCGCGTATTATCAATGGAGACTGCTTCACCAACCTTTGTTCCGAAATGTGATTCAGCAACGCGAATGGAACAAGATAAATTTCCCGCATAGTTCGCTGCACAAATGTCTTCAATTCTTCTTGCCTTTTTACAAGCGTTGAGGAACATATTGCAAACATCGTATGAATAAAGCGGCTTCCCATTTCGCGCATACAACTGAGACTTTGGATCAAATACGCTCGTTTCGCGCTGAATTATACTCAGCAGCACTTCTTTTTTTACTTCCAACATATCATCTGACCAAAGGCTCCACGTCCGTAGGACATGCTCTTTCTGCCTTTTACCAGCAATATAGGTTTTTGATCCGGTTAAAACGATTGGAATTACTCCTCTACTCGTTTCAACACAAACAAAGTCATAAATTGTGCTATAACTCATTTTTTCTTCCTTCTTAACTCGGTTCTTTTTCGATTCTGATACGATAGTCCGTATCGGTCTTCTTGTCACGAATCAACACGCTGCTATCATCTTGATCCAGCAAGGAATATCCGTTCAATGCCAAGATATAACCGATAGAATCAAGCATTTTAAAAATTGCAGACATATTTTTTACTCCTTTCTCATACGTTCTTCCAGCTCTTTGTTGGCTGCTTCCAGACTTTCGAAAAGGTTTTCGGCGCGGATGTTGTCTTCCCAACGCAAGATGCCATTCCCAGTGCATGCGCCGCTGATCTTGCAGGAAATCGTCCGGTCGTCGTTCAGGTCAAACGAAACCGTGTACGTAACCACAGGGGAAACGGAGAAACCCTTCTCCCTGCGCAGTCGTCCCATCTGATCCAGCTTTACACGCGGCAGGATTGCATACAGCGTCGAGCCAAGCGCTGGGGAATCCTTCGATAATTCAAACTTCACCACAATTACTTCTCCTTTCAAAATTGAAAAAATATATATAAAAAAAGACAGAATCCAATGCGTAAAACACAATGAATTCTGTCTTGAATCGTTATTAAATTATAAAATCGCCTACTTGTGTCAGGTGATTTATTTCTTATAGCTTATTTTTATTATATCATCTCTACGCGATAATGTCAAATGTGGAAATGTTCAGAATCAGCGATAGAGGGATTGATATGTTCCCACAGCTTATGCAGCGGGATTGTGATGCTATAGTTTTTTCTCCGCATCACGTCTCCTTTCTCTTCTTTGGTGTTGTTTTAGGGGGGGCAGATGACTACCCCCTATTCGTTTTCGTTATAAACAACCTTGATCTGGATCGAGTTTACTCGGTGGCAGATCGTCGTATGCCATTTTCTTGTTGCTGACGATCTTAATTGGGTATGCCAGCGATGCATTGTCTTCGTTGTAGCAAGCGATGTCAATGCCTATCATACGCAGCTCCCCATCCCAGTCCGGCTTAGACCGCTCCGGAATCTCATACAGCGGAATCGTCAGATCGGCAAGGGCCGGATACCACGGGAATCGATCTACTCTTATATGGAATCTGGGCAAAATATGTTCTGGGTGGTCAGCAAGGAACTTTCTATTCCATTGCACGACCAGCTCGTAAACATCCTTGCCGTCAAAATCGCCATAACCATCGTAGTTCGGTTCCTCGATGAAGGTATTGTCAGGGCAGGCAATGTAACCTTTTCGCCCGAGACGCAGGCTCTTCTCATTGTCGCAGTTTGCGAACATCCAACTAAAACATCCCATCGTTATTCTCCTTTTTTCTTAGTAATTTAGTTCGGTTTGCGAACCGACGAAAAGATATATCGAAGCACAAATCAATTTTTTCGATTCATCCAGCCTGAGAAAGCTGGGGTCTAAATCACCCAATCCGAACCTGATTCGATCCAGAGCATCGGCATCCTTGAATATTTTCAAGAGCTGAAGCGCCCGGTTTGGATCGTCCATTTCGGCTGCCGCTGCTTCTCCTTCTGTGTCATCGCAGGAATGGTATGTCATCAGAAATGCTGCCATAGGGTCGGGATTCTGTACTGCAAGTTCATACTTTTCAGCACTTATTTGACCATGAATCCATTCTTCCATGTCACTTAGCCGCCCGACATCATGATAAATGGCTGCTGTTGCGAGAGAATCAAGATCCTTTTGCGGCACGGCTTGTAAAAAGCCAAGCAAAATCGACAGCGTTAACACTCTCTTGCAATGTGCTTTTCCATGGACTTCACTATCCCGCTCGAACGGGATCTTAACGTAATCCGCTGCCTCCCAATACTTTCGGATGCACGGTCGCAAATAGTCCATTTTCTTAGAAAACCATTCAAGATCATATTGCATGGGCAACTGATATTCGGAAAGGAAGCGATTCAGTATTTCGCTATTCATTTACTCTCCATCCTCCTTTTTATCCTGCGGCACGTACTGGGCCAATTCTTCTGCTTTAAAGAGATGGTTGTGAAATCCGCAATTCTGTTTGCAATCACGGATGTGGACATAACCATTTTTCAGAAACGGGATATTCCCCGAAAGCAGATTTGCGAGCTTTTCCGTATCAAACAGATTGATGTCTTCTGCACGGATTTGGCACTCTGTATAGTATTTGCCCGTATCTTTGTACGCCGTAGCCACAATGACCATTTCCGGCTTTTCCTCGTTATGGAGTAGTCGCTCAGCGCGGTCTTCATCCTCAACAGGGTCGTAGTCAGCCCAGAGGCAGCAATGAGCGCATTTGTGATCTTTACCCACGCAGAGAGGATATGGATTATTCTGCTCAGCATGGAAACATTTCGGTTGCTCATACTGGCAGTTGTCGTTAAGTTCCGTGATTGCGAACTTGCCAACGATCTCATGCTTTTCCACTTCTGCGTCAATCTCGAAAACGTCGGTATAATACTGATCGTTTTCGTTATTGCATACAGTGAGATTCTGCCATGCACTCCCCTGTTTCTCAACAGTAATTCCCCAAATGGCCTTATCCATTTTCGGATAGCCAATGCGAATTACCGTTCCATCCGCGAAGGTGATTTTCACATCTTTGTCGTAGCAGTCGATTTCGTTCGGGACGTACGCGCTTCCAACAATTTCAACGAGATCATCGCTCGCACCATGAATAACAACCATTTTTATTCTCCTTTCTTCTGTTCAACAGCAGCAGCACACATGACAAGTGCCGCAGCTTCTCCTACCGAATTGGATGCAGTACACAAATCCTCCAGCGTATTGAGGAAGGGGTTTCCATCTCCGTGATCTTTGGCCGGATTGCGATGTACCAGCATCGGATCGAGAACTTCGATGTTGTATTTCGAGTTCTGTAAGCGAGGGATGCTTTCAGTATCTCCGCGTGCAGAGGCAACCTCAACCGCATACTGGATCGCTTCGGCTCGATGCAGCGCATTAAAATAGTTCCGATACGAAATGTTTGGGTTATAGTCGTATTCTACGAAAAGATCGGTTCCACCATGATTGTGTCCCAGACCAAATGTGATGATATTGTAGAGTGGTTCACCGCAAGGCCGGTACAGTTCGCCATCAATCAGAAGAAAACCTTTGGCGTATTTATAGACACTATTTGTTTCTTCTTCCAGAGAACCAAGTTGTACGTGCTGGCAGTGATTATATCGCTCGAAGACATCACGAAGATTTTCCACGGTTGCCGGTTCATGAGGTGCGCCGCAGCGGAAATTGTCTTTCAGGGCCAGCTTCCACAGCTTTCCTGCATACTGATAAATCGTCCAAGGGACGAAATCGGATGCATGCATGTCATATTCTGTGACACAAAACGCCGGATGCGCCTGTTCCTTAAAAATGAACGGGACATTCACCTCTACGCTGCCATTTGCTTCACGATGGCGCAATTTGCGGCAGCGAGGAGTTGGAAGAAAGGGTTCATCATACCGATAATCAACAGTAAAGATCATTCTTTTTCTCCTTTTACATCATTTTTGTTGTTAACTCGAACGGACTGATATAGTACATGCCCGGTCGATAGTCTGCATACTCGACCTCTTTACGCTGCCAATAAATTTTTGTTTCCGTCCCCTCCACAGGGGTGAGCCAAATATATTTGACATGATTTGCGTAACGAGGCTCTGTCAGGCGGTATTCTTCTCCGGGTTTAACCTTCATGTTGTCACGCAGCACCTGTTCTGGAGCTGCCTCGACAAAAGCACCATAATCTCCGATTACAATGCGTCGGAAACCGCGAAACAGTGGTGTGCCGGAAAGCGAATACAGCACTTGATTTGATGCTGTTTTACACCAGTCCGGGAGTGATTTCTCGTAAATCTGATATGCAGATGTCGAATACATCGGTGGAATTGCTTTGTATTTCCACGTTTCAGCAAGATGTTCCTGATAGCGCAGCACAGCCAAAGCTAATGCAGCACTTTCCAATCCGCATTTAAGCAGAAACAAAAGTGCTTGCTCTTCATCGGTTGAATCAACAATCTTCAGAACATCTGTCGGATCCGCATAGCATTCTCGCAAATCAATAGGCAGACCCGAGGAAATTGCTTTCCTCAGGTCTTCCAGATCATATCTGCACTGACTCATTACGCATCATCTCCATCCACGGAAAGAATGTCGCTTTCATCTACCAAAGTCATTCTTCCATCAATGGTGATTTCCTTTTCTGAGTTATCCCGAACGATACGGAATCCATGCTTTTCACAAATTTCTTGCGGAACGTATATAGAAAAGTCCTCAAAGGTAAAGGAGTGCGCATTGCCTAAATAGATCTTGCGCCCTTCCTCAGTTTGACAATATTCAACCGAAGCTGCAATGATGGCGTTGACAAGATCAAAGTCAGCGCTTGGCACTTCAAAGTGCATTGCAAAAGAACTGATATCATCCTCGTCCTGCGCATAAGAAATGATTGTGCGAAATTGCTTTTCAGGAATATCTTCATTTAGGATGAACGCAATTCCATCATCCAAATTCCAGCATTCACCTTCTCCGTGAAAGTATTCCGACATGAGGGCATCGATATCCGCAGGATCTAAACACCGAACATCGGACTGCGCAACACAATGCTTCGGGTTTTCAGGATCGGGGCTTAGGATAAACTCGGGATCATTTGTAAGCTGCCGAAGGATTTCTTGTGTTTCTGCTCTTGGAAGTTCAAAGACATACGTTCCTGTTGCCATATTCTGTCCTCCTTTTAAAACAGTCCGTAACCAATGCTTTTGATGTGACGGCCTTTTTCATCCATGCCACTGAAATGAATGCTCGGGAGTTCTTTCTCAGGATCACTCATTTTGAGTTTCAATTCGGGATCGGCTTTCTGGAGTAGGAATTCCCAGATTCGGGCCATATCCTCTGCACAGAGAATTCCCATGCCCATGCCTGTATAATCTGAAAACCGGAAACCCAGCTCTTTCAGTTGGTCTACGGTTTCTTCAGGCAGTTCATCCTCATCAAAAAGAGAGCATACGTTTTCGATGTCGATGCCGGTTTTTTCTTTGATTGCGAAATGGGCTTCTCGAACAGCTTCAACAGGCTTGTTGCTGCGAACATAGTACGTTGACGTGCGCTCGTGTCCATCGCCAGACCAATCGCCGATTACCATACTCATGTGATATGGCAGAGGGTCAATGACGGTAGATGGATCAATCACTTTAATTGTGCAATCCCATGCTCCGTCGTAATTGCACCAAGCAGCCGGAGATTGTGAGCTTGCCATACCCCATTCGGCATCTACTTCTGCCCTATCTTCAAATTCCATTTCCATATCAACTTGCTCCATTCTCTGTCGGAGCTGATCGTTTGCGTATTTCACGCCTTCCTCCGGTGTAAGGAGCGGATGTACATCTACCACGCTTCTGTTCAGCGTTGTAATTGCTACACATAAGCTGCCATTCACGGTTCTCTTACCTCCCAGATGAAGCAGTCCCATTCTTGAGAGCGCAAGTTGCACCATGCATTCGAGTTGGAAGAGGAAGCACGCTGCCAACTGACACCCTCGTCTTTCCCTGTCTCGAACATTTCGATGCCATCAACATCATCGCTCATCTGCTTCATAAGCAAGTCGTTAGCAATTTCGATGCCGTCATCTTTTGTTGCGCACGGTACAACACAGTTAATCTCTCGATCACAGACTTCAATGACCAGAAACTTCATATTCTTTTCTCTCCTTGTAATTTCAATGTTTAAATGGTTTGCTATTGCAATTCAGTCTTCATTGCGGAATTCGCGGTGGACATTTCGCTGAGGGCAATTTTCCGGGCCGTTGATGCAGTATCCCGAATCATAGAACTGGCAAGATCGGGAAATCCCAGAGCAAACGATTGGTTTTGTGATGCGCCATTTCTTCGGAATGATTGGATCAGGAGGAACCGGCTGCCATACAATGACGATACCGTCTCCATACATTTTCCGAAGTGTGCGATACCAATTTGCAACAACATTGCTATCACCAAAAATTCGAGTGCTGATAGGTGACACAACTTTGTTATTTGCCTCATCGAGAACCGCAGAATAAATCGGCTGACCCAAATCCGGAAATTCTTCCGGAAAATCGGGGTCAAGCACACGCCAGTCATCGCAACCCAAAATTTTTCCTCCTTTCTTATCGCACAATCTTGGAACTGCCGCGATAGCCGCGATAGTCGTTAGCTTTCATACAAGCAGAACAAATCGCTTCTTGCTTCTTATTAAGGCAGTCATAGCACGGGATATGCGTGTGAAAGTACAAAAACGGATCGTTAACGTCCATTCTCACTGTCGGGAGATCATGCAACTTACACCCTTTTCCCGATAATGTCTGGTAATCGTAGCGGGTCTTGCGCACAAAGGCATTTTCAACCGAAATTTTCCCTTTGTTGATCAGGTCTATGAGATCAGGCATATAGTATCTGCTCGCATTTCCTTGCTCATCTTCGAGAATATAACCTTCAGTGCATCCTCCGCAAACGATTCTTTTTACGATTTTCATATTGTATATTCCTTTCAGATCAGATAATCTGCTTCATCCGGGCATTCGCCATATCCATCTAAAAATGGATGTGCTTTAGGTTCGGGTTCGGGTAGGCGTTCCCCACATTGCATACAGTATTTTGCTTTTGGTAAATGCTCAATACTGTTGCAGCGCGGACAATGGCGCACGCTCTGGAGCACATATTCGGGAATTACTTTTCCCGGTGTACCCTGACGAAAAATCGCACTCCACGCTCCGCCTTGCGATCTGACCGCATTACAAAGTTTACTCATTGGCATTGATAGAAACGGAATAATGTACTTGTAGATAGCGCCCTGATCGTTTACTGCAATGTCACTCTGGCCCGGAAAAAATCCGGAGGTATTGATATCCATGCCGCCATAAGCGCAATATTCAAAATACACTTCGTCAACTCGCGGCCCCATCGAATAGGCAACGATATCTTCTTCAAACAAACGTCTCTCTTCTTCTGCGAGAAAGCCGGTTTGAGCGATATATAACAAATACTGCAAACGTAAGTTACTTATCCCTACGCCCTGAGCATTGCCAACGCCTAAGATGAATTTTGCAACTTGTTTCGCCGAATACATTACTTTTCTCCTTTCACTGTTAATTTTCTGTTTCGGCGTTCATGGGTAACGCCGCACCACAGAGCATGCAGTATTTTGCTCTTGGCAGATGTTCAGCATTTCCGCAATTAGGACATTGCCGAATATCTTGAAGCAAATATACAGGAATTACTTTTCCCGGTGACTCTTTACAAAACACCTTACTCCACGGTCTTCCCGGGGCGCGAATCATATCGTACAACTGACGCATTTTCATCGTCAGGTACGGAACAATACATTGGTATATGATGTTTTGATCGCGTATCGAAATACCGCTTTGGTCAGTAAGGAATTTCGATGTATTGATATTCGCACTGCCATAAATGCAATATTCGAAATAAACTTCGCGTACTTGCGGCCCCATTGGGAATGCAACGATGTCATCTTCAAATAACTGCCTATGCGCTTTTGCGAGGAAGCCGGTTTGAGCGATGTACAGTAGATACTGTAAGCGCAGGTTGTTTATTTCTACGCCTTGTATATTGCAAACGCCCAAGATGAAACTCGCAACTTGCTGTGCTGAATACATTCGCGTTCCCTCCGTTTATCAGAAGCTGAAGTTGCTCAATATTGCAATGTCCGTATCGCACTTCTCGATTGTTTTTACGGCTTTAGCGCGGATTTCTCGGATATTATTTAGCAAGTCATCTTTTCGTTCATTCAGGACGTGCCTTACTGCTTCTTCCAACGATAAGGGAAGCAGATCCTCTCGGAAGGCTACAGATACAGACAGAATTACACCCTTTCCCGGCCCATTTACAATGCGCTTATCCTTTTTGAGTTCATATCGGATGCGGGCAATGTCATCTGTCTTACAATCGCAAGGAATCTGCGGGATTTCTGCAAAAGCACAAATCCCCCAATTCGAGACATGCAAATTTTCGATTCCTTGTGCTGCAAATTCCTCCTTAATTGCGGAGACGGCCAAATGAATGTAACTCGCGTCATTGTACTTCATGCCCTGCATGGAAGCGAGCCGTTGGTTCAGTGTATTTTCCAGATCGAAGACGGTCATCTTTAAGTTTTTCATGGGATCACTCCTTATAAATATCTACAACTTCCACGGCGAAAAATTCGTTTTCACTTGCAGAATACAAGCACATGGCTTGCTTGATAGCTGCTTCTGCGCAATCCGCTTGACCGTGCCAAACCATCAGCGGCCCGCTGATTTCCGTCCAGCTTTCGTCGTGAGTTTCATCATGGATATTGATGTCATCTGAAAAGCTCTCGTCATTGTAGAACTGGGCATCTCGCACGAATTCGCTGCGAATAAAGACCATGAAGTAATGAGGTTTAGAAGTTGCTTCAACTTCAACAATCTGATTTTGGGCAGCATAATCCTTCCAGTTGACAAACCGCAGCATTTCATTGCCCGCCCCGGTTAATGCTTCTCGGAATCCCCTGCCTTCTGTCTGCCACCAATGTGCAGCCTGTTCTGGGGTTAAGTAAACCCCATCTTCTTTCGCTGCTTCAATGATGTCATCCGGGAGCCAGCGAACTTGGTGTTCATCAAAAACCATATCCACATCGGAACTTTCACAACTGCCCTCCGTGCTATTCAAAGCATCGGAAAGTTTTTGGAGAGCATCCTTGATAGCGTTTGCGTCCTCCAGCAGCGTCGAAACGGATGTCGGAACGCCGGAAAGCGAATCATTCTTGGACCAGCATATCAAATTGGATACATGCTCATCCACATCGAAATCTCGTGCTGCTTTTGCAACTTGGTCGATCAGGTTTGCTGAAGAATGCGCCTCGAATTCGAGGAAGAAATCCTCACCGGCAGGCGAGGACAATCTGAGTTCGATACGGACGGAGCTCCCTTTACTGCTGTACTCGCAGCTCCAGTCCATATCTTCTGCCATTTTTTTAATGTCTTCAAAAGTCATTTTCTTTTTCTCCTTTTCTTTAGATGTAAAACGGATTGCTCAGGTGCGAAATAGCAGCATCAATCGCGGCATACTGTTTTTCGAGAAGAACAGAAGCAGGAGTCCCCGGCGAAACAGTTCCAAGTGTACCGATCAGATTGGTCGCCATATTGTTCAGCGTCGCAAGATGCTTGTGATGCGTGTCGCAATACAGCTCCTGCGACAGATTTACAAGGTGATTGCGGATACTGTCGGCTTCCTCAATCGGAATGTTGTTTTGTGCCGCCGCTTTTTTCGAATCCCATTTCCACGTAGAATTGATGACACCTTTTGTAAAGTGCGCAGGATCATCGATTGCAAAAGCAACGCCTACAATCTTATGGTTTTTCTTTTGCGGCGGGGCAAGCGACACTTCGATTCTTGGATTGTTTGCATCCGGCTGATGATATGTCATCACCCACCCCCTTTTGATCAGCATGTTTTGCATCTCTTTTAAGTTCATCGTTTACTCTCCTTATCACACAAAAATGATTTAATGAGCCATATCCCAAATATGACGTGGGACTTTGTAAATAAAAGACCCGCAACGCACAAGATATGCCCGGTCGCCGTAGTACAACTTTCGCATTCCTATGACGCTGCCGGTTGCACTAAAATTGGGGTACTCTGAAATGTGCATTTGCTTTCCGCTTTCAACATCGAGATATTTCACTCTGGGCGGTCTCGGCATGGTAATCACTCCCTTTGCTCATCCGGATATTTTTCGAGAATTTTCTTTAGCTTTTCGATATGGAAAAGCGCTTCATTCCGATCTGTTTCCGGGACATTACAATTTTTCACAGCTTGCTCTAATGCAATGAGGTTTTTGACATAATCTTTCTCAAACCAGCATTGCACATGATGAATTGGCGTGACGAGTTTTTCGTCAACCACTTCAATGTAGGTTTTAGGAGTATCTGAAAAATCACTACTCAGTTTGAGACCATATTCTTTAGCAAACTCTGCTGCTTTTTGTTTCATTTCATTGAAATGCAGCGCATCGAAATACCACACAAGCTGTGAGTTCCCTTTCGGTCTCCATGTTTGAATCGAAATAAATACGAAATCATCCCCGGTTTCGACATAGTAGTTCGGCTCATTCGTTTTTACACACATCAGGCCACTGATCACAGCATAGTCGCTGGCATGCAATTGCAAGCGATGGATCTCTTCCTCAAGATTTTGAAGCTGACCGCAGCGAGTCCACTGATATTTCTGGTTGAAAAAGTCGCGAAGATCTTTTTCACCCTTGAAACGAACCGCGTTAGCGGTATTCTGCTTCAGAGAATCAGTATTCTTGACGAACTCTGGCTTCCAAAATGCGTTATTGTGCCAAAAGATTGGAATACTGATATCATCTGTCGAATGAGATTTAACCCGGAATGCCACATGAGCTTTCTCCGGCGAAATGTCGAGGACATCGATCATGCAAGTTGTTGTTGCTTCTCGATGCCGTAGCTTTCTGCTCCTCGGTGTAGGAAGATATTCTTTCAAATAGCGTAGATTGCATTCAATTTTCATATTTTTCCTCCTTCAAAATAAAAATTTATATATAAAAAAGACAGAACCCTAAACGCAAAATGCGCTGGATTCTGTCTTGTGTTATTGATATTCAATTGTAAAATTATCCACT
>ERZ1090860.1187-NODE-1190-length-14375-cov-30.570391_pt1 | contig 14375 bp, 11 predicted proteins | sample MGYA00478483_ERZ1090860 | MGnify/ENA primary metagenome ERZ1090860 (study PRJEB33644, sample SAMEA5815741) | chicken gut metagenome | biome: Chicken; feature: Gastrointestinal Tract; material: Caecum | place: Ireland | collected 2019-01-01 | study: A study of...
GGGCGGAAGGGCTGCTGGCCCGCCGTTCCGGCCGTCCGGACCCGGCCCTGGCCGCTTTGGCCCACCCGGCCGCCCGGGTGTTCTGGGCGCTGGCGGTGCTGCTGGCGCTGTACTTTGCCCGGGTGCAGCCGGATTTCCTCAATTTTGACGAGTATTCCTCCTGGGGCACCGCCGCCAAGCTCATGGTGCAGAACAACCGCCTCTACACCCTGTGCGACGCGGGCCTGCCCTGGCAGATGACCGAGCTGCCCGCCCTGCCCCTGCTGAGCTACTTTTTCCAGTTCTTCGGGGGCTTCGTCCCCTGGCGGGCCATCTACGCGGCGGATGCGGCCATGCTGGCCGCCGCGGCCGCTGTGGGCGGCTGTGCCCGCAAAGCCCGGGTCTCCCTGCCCCTGATGCTGGGGGCCCTGCTGGTGCCCAGCCTGCTCTCGGTTTCGGGGCACACCGCCCTGCTGAGCACCGCCTGGCTGGAATTCCTGGGGGACATGCCCGCCGGGATGCTCTTCGGCGGCGCGGTGGCCTTCTGGCTTTCGGTGCGCCGCGCCCCCCTGCCCGCCCGGGTCCTGGCGCTGCCGGTGCTGCTGCTGGCCGCCAACGTGAAGAGCAACACCCTGGTGCTGGCCCTGGCCGCCGCCGGACTGCTGGCTCTGGACTGGGTCTTTTTCCCCGCCCCGGGTGCTGTGCGGCGGGTTTCGTCCGCCCTCCGGCGGGCGGTCTTTGCCCTGGTCTGTCTGGCCGCACCGCTGGTGCAGTACCAGGTCTGGAGCGCCCACATCATCCCCCTGGTGCTGCAGAACGCCGCCTCCGGCGGCATGGGCGACACGGCGGGGGCCTCTTTGCCGGAGGTGGCCGTCAACGGCATCAAAATGCTGCTGGGCCTGCCGGTGACCGACTACTTTGAAGCCCGCCGCCCCCTGTTCCAGGACTACGGCGCCGCTCTGCAAACCGCCTTTTTCACCCGCAACGTGTCCATGCTGGGCACCGGCGTGATGGTCGCCGCCCTGGCGGGGGTGCTGTTTGTGCTGGCCCTGGTCCTGGGTGCGAACGCCCGGGCCCGTGTGCACGCTCTGGTGCTGGGGGCAGGCAGCGGCCTCTGCTTTCTGGGCTATTTCTTCATGCTCTGGCTCAGCTACGCCTTTTTGCTCAAGGATTCCTCCCCCGACGACCTGGCCAGCTACGCCCGGTACTTCGGGTCCTACTACAGCGGCTGGCTGCTCATCGCCCTGGCGGTGCTGGCCCTGGCCTGCGACGCCGCCCCCAAGGCCTTGTGGGGACGGGCGGGGGCGCTGGTGACCGGGGCGGCCTTTGCCCTTGTTTTTGCGGTGCAGGGGGAGCCCCAGTTCACCCTCCTGGGGGTGAGCCAGGGGGAATACGCCGCCGTGCGCGCCGAGCGTGCGGTGGCCGAAGCCGCCGCCGGAACCATTGCGCCCGGGGAGCGGGTGTTCCTCATCCGGCAGGGGGACGAAGGGTTCTACTGGTTTTTGTATAACCAGACCCTGCGGCCCCTGGACCTGGTGTACGGGGAGGGCGGCGCCACCTACGGCGACCCGGCCCTGACCGGCGGGGAGAATGACCCCTACTTTGCCCCCTACACGGCGGCGGAATTTGCCGCCATGCTGGAAAAAGAAGAGGTGACCTGGCTTCTGGCGGCCCGGGTGGACGAAGGCTTTGTGGCCAGCTACCACACCCTGTTCACCGACGACCTGGCCGCCGCCCGACAGGGTCCGGCGCTGTACAGGGTCACCCCGGAGGGGCTGACCTTTGCCGGGATGCTGGAAAAGGAGGCGGGCGCATGAAGTGGAAAGAACGGTTGGCCACCGCCCGCCGCCATCCCTTCCGGACGCTGTACGCCCTGGGGGTGGTGGTGCTGGTGCTGTCCATGGCGGGCAGCTTTGGGCTGGACGGGGTGCTGTACGCCCTGGGGGTGTACCAGCAGAAGACCGTGACCCTGGCCGACACCGGCCAGTATACCCTGGTGAACATGGAGCAGACGGCGCCCGGGGTGCTGACCAGCACCACCGGGGACGCCCAGCTGCTGCTGACCCCGGGCACCCTGGTCCGCCGGCTGCGCCTGGTGGCCGACTACACCGGGGACGGCGGGGAGAAGGACCTGTATTATCATCTGCCGGGTATGGGCTACACCCCCCGGCTGCGGGTCTGGCCCACGGCGGCCCCGGACGGGGACAGCTGGGAATATACCCTGCCCCGCACGGCGGGACAGAACCTGCGCCTGGACCTGGCTGACACCGCCGGGGTCACCGTGCAGGTGACTGCCCTTGTGCTGAACGAGCGCCCGCCCTGGTACACCTACTTTGTGCCGGACGGCTGGCAGCTGTTCTGGCTGGCGGTGCTGCCCGGGCTGGCGGGCTGTCTTTTCACCCTGCGGCGGGACGACCGCTGACTACACCCGATACGGGGGAATGTATGTAATGGAATTGGTTCTGAGTCTGGTATCGCTGGCAGCGCTGGGTGGCTATGCCCTGCTGCTGGTCCGGCGCACCGCCCTGCCCGCGCCCCTGGCCCCCTTCACGGCCCTGTGCGCCACCATGCTGTGGTTTGCCGCCGCCGGCATGCTGGGGGTGCTGGTGCCCGCCGGGTGGGTGTATTTTGTGCTGGCGGCGGGGGCCTGGGTGCTGGCCTTTGCCCCGGTGGGGCACAAAAAGCCCCTGTCGGCCCTGAACGTACCCGGGTTCCTGGCCTTCTGGGTGCTTTCGGCGGCGCTGCTGGTCTTTTTCTCCTGGCGGCAGCCCATGTTCAGCACCTGGGATGAGTTCAGCTTCTGGGGCACCGCCGCCAAGATCGTCAAAACCTCCGGTCATCTCTACGTCAACGCCGAGATCGGCTGGGACTGGGTGGGTTCCCATCGCCCCGCCCTCATCGTGCTGGGGTATTTCTTCCAGTTCTTCGGTCCCTATGCGGAATGGCGGGTGCTGGCCGGATATGACATCCTGCTCCTTGCCCTCTTCACCACCCTGACGGCGGCCGCCCCCAAGGGCGCCTGGCGGCAGGCGGTGCCGGCCCTGGGCTTCGGGTTTCTGCTGCCCTTCCTCATCACCCTGTACGGCAATGTCACCCGCACCACCGACCTGTACGCCTCCAGCCTGTCGGACATCCCCCTGGGCCTGACCTTCGGCGGCGCCATGGCGGTGTATTACATGGACCGGCGCCGCGCCCTGTGGCCCACCGCCCTGGCCCTGGCCGCCCTCTGCCTGGAAAAGGACACCGGCTTTGCCATGGCCCTGGTGGCGGCGGGCATCATCGGGGCGGACGCCTTCCTGTCCGCCCTGGCGGAAAAAGCCCCCGCCCCCGCCCTGGGCAGGACCCTGGCCAAGGCGGCGGGGCTGTTCCTCACCTGCGGGGTGTCCTTCTGGTCCTGGCAGCGGTACCTGTCGGTGGCCAGCACGGCGGACACCTCCAACGTGGGCGGCACCCAGCAGATGGGCATGGCCGAGATGGTCATCACCGGCTGCAAGGAACTGCTGGGCATCGGCCGGACGGAAAAGTTTTCCACAATTATGGGCGGAATGGTGAAAAACCTCTTCACCACGACCACCACCATGGTGGGGCCCTTCTTCCTGGTGGTGGGCCTGACCCTGGCCCTGGCCGTGGGGGCCGCCCTCTTCACCCGGGAAAAGGCCCTGCGCCGGCAGGCCGGGGTGTTTGCGGTGCTGGGGCTGGGTGGTTTTGCGGCCTACTTCTTCTTCATCGGGCTGACCTATGTGTATGTGTTCCGGGATGAAGTGTCCGACGGCCTGGTGGGCTTTGAGCGGTACATGTACCCCTATCTGCTGGGCTGGCTGCTGGCCGCCGGGGCGCTGGTGCTCCGGGCCATGGAGGAGGAACGCCCCGCCGGACTGGTACAGACCGGGTTCGGGGTCTTTGTGCTGGGTCTGGCCGGACTGGTGTGGCTGCGGGTGCCCTTCACCCTCACCGTCTTCGGCTGCGGGGACGCTGCCTACGCCCAGCGCTGGCAGACCCGCGCGGTGGCCCGGGAAGTGCAGGCCGTGGTGCCCGAGGACGCCCACATCTTCTTTGTGAGCCAGGGGGACGACGGCAGCCGGTGGTTCCTGTACACCTATGAGCTGTATCCCTGGTACCTGGATTACAGCGGCACCGAGAAGATGGGCGGCGGCGGCACCTTTGCCCTGCCGGGAGCCCTGCCGGATGACACCCTCTACTACCACCCCTACACCACCGAAGAGCTCCGCGACTGTATCCTGGACAGCGGCTGCAGCTACCTGTTCATCGAAAAATCCGACGACCTCTTTGCCGACGGCTACGCGACCCTGTTCAGCGACGGGCTGGCCGGGTGCGCGGCGGGTTCGGCGGTGTATGAATACAACGCCGGCACCGGCCGGTTCGATTTTGTCTGCAATGTGGGAGGGACGGCATGAAACAGAAGTTGAAATGGCTGGACCAACACAAGATGCTTTCGCTGTACCTTCTGGCCCTGGTGCTGTGGGCGGTGTACGCCCTGGCCTGTGCCGGATGGGACGCCCTGGGCTTTGCCACCGGGCGGCTGCACACCCAGACCCTGGCCCTTTCCGACCTGACGATGCAGGACATCGTCCAGGATGAGGCGGGCCGCTGGGTCACCGCCGGGGGCGACCCCCAGCTGCAGCTGGCCCTGGACCAGCCGGTGCGCAGCGTGACCTTTGCCACCGATGCCCCGGCCTCCGGCTTTGAGGGCTACTACGGCAAGGCCGGACAGGACCCCAGCCTGCGCCGCCGGGTGTGGGCTGCCGAAACAGCCCCCGGCCAGGTGACCCTGGTCTTTCCCATGGGCAGCGGTTCGGTGCGCATCGACCCCGCCGGCAGCGAAGGGGTGGTGCTGGGCGAGGCGGATGCCGTCCTCACCGTCAACGCGCCCCTGCCCCTGTGGCAGTATTTCCGGCCGCTGGGGGAGCAGGCCCTGGCCCTGGCGGTGCTGCCCGCCCTGCTGGCGGCGCTGTGGGATCTGGGGGCCTTCTGGGCCGCCCGCCTGCGCCGCTGAATTTCCCTTTCCTGTAAGGAGAACGTCCTATGACCGCAACATCCAAACACCGCGCCCTGCCCTATCTCCTCACGGCGGCAGGGATGGCGGTGATCCTGGGGACCCTGTATGCCCTGTGCGGATACTGGCCCTTTGGCCCCAACTCGGTGATGACCGGGGACCTGAACAGCCAGTACATCCCCTTCTATGCCCATTTTTATGAGGCGGTGCGCACCGGCGGCAGCCTGACCTATGCCGGGGACATGGGGCTGGGCGGCGGCAGCTTTGCCCTGTTTGCCTACTACTTTGCCAGCCCCTTTGCCTGGTTGTACCTCCTCTTTGCCCCCGAGACCTACGGCTGGCTGTGCTGTGTGGTCTGGGCACTGAAGGTGCTGCTGGCCGCCCTGACCTTTGTGTGGTATCTGCGGCGGCGCTGGGGCGCCTGCCCCCTCTTTGTGCCCCTGGGCTGGTGCTACGCCCTCATGGGCTACACCGTGGCCTACGCCCAGAATGTGCTGTGGCTGGATTCGGTGATCCTGCTGCCCCTGGTGGCCGCCGGACTGGACGGACTGCTGCGCGGCAGCCGGGGGCTGGGCTTCGCCCTGGCCCTGGCCGCCGCCATCTTCACCAATTTCTACATGGGGTATATGCTCTGCATTTTCTCCGTATTGTATATTCTGGCCCAGCTGGCCGCCTGCCCTCCGGCGGGGGGACGCCGCGGGACGGTGCTTCTGCTGGCCCGGTTCGGGGTGTGCGGCATCACCGGCGCCGCCCTGGCCGGGGCAGTGCTGGTCCCCGCTGTGGCCGGGATCCTGACGGTGAAAAACACCGCCCTGGATCTGACCGGCGGGGTGCAGTTTTCCCTGCCGGACCTGGTGCAGAAGTTCTTCACCGGCAACTTTGTGTGGGCGGACGTCCAGACCGGCCTGCCCCTGGTTTACTGCGGCATGCTGGGTCTGGCGGGACTGCTGCTCTATCTGGTCAGCCCCCGGCCCGGGCGGGAAAAGGCCGCTTTTCTGGCCCTGGGGGCGGTGCTGGTCCTGAGCATGTGGTGGCAGCCGGCGGACCTGGTGTGGCACGGCTTTGCCGCCCCCAACTGGTTCCCCTACCGGGAAAGTTTTCTGCTGGTGTTCTGGCTGCTGAGCCTGGGCGCCGGGGCGCTGGCGGCCCCGCTCACACGCCGCCGGGTGTTCACTGCCGGCGGGCTGGCCCTGGTGCTGGCGGCGGTGGTCTTTCTCACCCGGGCCGAGACCTACGGCCGCCGCCGGTGGGCGCTGGCCTGTGTGCTGCTGCTGGCATCGGTGGGGCTGGTCTGGCTGTGGAGCCGCAGCGCCGGGACCCGGCGGCGGATGGCCGCGGGCGCCCTGGCAGTGCTGGCGGCGGGGGAACTGGCCCTGAACGCCGCCTGGGCCCTGCGGCAGTTTGAGGTCTATACGGTGGCGGACTACCAAACCTTTGTTTCCGACGGCCGCGCCACCGTGCAGGCGGTGGAAGAGCGCAACCCGGCCGGTCTGCGGCTGGAAAAGACCTTTTTCCGCACCCTCAACGACCCCATGCTGCTGGGGTTTGAGGGGCTGACCCATTTCAGCAGCGTGCAGGACGGCACCGGCACCCTGCTGCTCATGGCCCTGGGCTACTGCAACTACGGGGCCAGTTACGGGTATCTGGGGGGCAGCACCGCCGCGGCGGACAGCCTTCTGTCCATCGGGTATTTTCTGGACCGGGACGGCGGGCGGGTGCCCACCCATTTCACCCGGACGGACTTGGACACTCCCTGGCAGGTGTACGAAAACCCCAACGCCCTGCCCCGGGCCCTGTGGAGCCCGGGCAGCGCCGGGGACTTTGTCCTGGCGGAGGGCACCGACCCCTTTACCGCCGCCGAGACCCTCTATTCCGCCCTGCTGGGGCGGCAGACAGCCCTCTTCTCGGTGCAGGAGGGCGGCGCCGGGGACCGCTACACCCTCACGGCGGACAGGGACGGCATCCTGTACGGGGTGTTCACCGGCACGGCGTCGGATGTGCCCCTGACGGTGGACGGGGCCGACGCCGGCACCCTGTTCAGCCTGGAACGGTCCTCCGGGTCGGTCATCGACCTGGGCCGGGTCCGGGCGGGCCAGACGGTGACCGTGGCCCTGGACGCCCCGGCAGACAGCGCCCTCTTTGCGGTGCTGGACGAGAAGGCCCTGGCCGATGCCTGTGACGCCCTGAAAGCCGCCGCCCCCGCCGTGACAAGCTGGCGGGACGGGGCCGTGACCCTGCAGACCGACGGCGCCGCCGACGGTCTGGCGGTGCTGACCCTGCCCTATGACCGGAACTGGACCGCCACCCTGGACGGCCAGCCGGTGGAGGTGCAGGCCGCCGGGTATCTGCTGGGGGTGGCGGTGCCCGCCGGCACCCACACCCTGACCCTGACCTACACCCAGCCGGGGACCGGGGCCGGACTGGCCCTGAGTGCCCTGGGTCTGGGGCTGGTGCTGCTGCTGGCTTTCCGGCGGCGGAGACCTGCCAAGGCATAAAAAACACCGGGCGAAGACTTACCGTCTTCGCCCGGTTTGCTTTTGTGGGAAAGCGGCCGGTTTTGGCCGCCGCCTCCCTTTCTTTCAGGAAGCGTCCCTGTTATAATGGAACCATGGACTCAGGCCGGGGCCCGGGAAATGTGGTCCAGGGCCCGGAACACCTCTTCCAGGGCCTGCTCCTGGGTGGTGATGCCCTTGTATTCCAGGAACCCGCTGTACAGCCAGATCTCCAGCCAGTCGCCGGTCTCACACCCGGCGGCCAGACGCAGGGTCTCCCCCGGCTGGAAATCCTGCCACCGCAGGGTCCAGGTCAGGCCGTCGGCGTTGGTGTAGGTGCGGGTCTGGGGGGCCTGGGCCAGGTCTGCCGGCTCCTCCTGGCGCAGGGTCAGTTCGGGGGCGGTGACCGTGTCTTCCACCAGCAGCAGGTTGCCGCTGAATCCCGCGTCCTGCTGCAGGTCCAGACCGTTGCCCAGCGCCACCCGCTGGCCCACCTCCCCGGGGGAGATGGCCTCCACCCGCATCCCGCCGGTGAAGTCACGGAAGCCGCTTTCGGTCCATCCGCACACCCGCCACAGCCGGCCCAGGGTCTTGCGCATGGTGCCCAGGGGGTCCGCATACAGCTCCTCCCCCAGTTTCTGGGGGAAAAAGTCAAAGCTGTCCGCCTGGGCCCCCAGATAAAAGCTGTGGGTGGCCCCGGTGCGCACGTTCCGGGCATTGATCACAGCCCCCACCCCGTTGGTCTGCACCCACTGCAGGTTCCAGCCTTCCGCCGACACCCGCCAGCAGCGGCCCGCGTCGTCGGTCAGGGTCACTGCCCCGGGTTCGGTGCAGTGGTTTTCCGCCGCGTAGGCGCCCGCGGGCAGATCGTTGGGCACGGGGGCGTATCCCGGCAGATCGGTGCGTTCCAGGGCGCTGCCCTGCCCGCCGTACCACATCCGGAAGGTCCAGCGCAGGGCCGCCCCCGCCCCCACCAGGACCGCCGCGGCCAGCAGTGCCGCCAGCCACCGGCGGAGTCTTCTGTTTTCCTTCATCGTCTCTCTCCTCCTCAGCCGTCCTGCGGACGGTTTGTCCCTACCCATCATAGTACACAATTTTGGAGCCTGTTGCAAATCCTTCCTTGTTCCGCCGGCGCACCCGCGCCGCCAACTCTCACGGAGGTGTCTGTATGTTGTATGTCACCGGCGATACCCACGCCAGTTTCTACCCGCTGTATAACCGCCTGGACGCCCTGCCCCGCACAGGTTGCCAGGGCTGCATCATCCTGGGGGATGTGGGATTCAACTACCACGGCGGCGACGAGGACCGCTGGAACAAACAGCTGATGAATTCCCTGGGGATCCCCCTTTTCTGCATCCAGGGCAACCACGAACAGCGCCCCGCCCCCACCGGCCTGTATGAACAGCAGACCCGGTTCGGCGGGCAGGTGTGGGTGGAACCGGCCTTTCCCAACCTGATCTTTGCCCGGGACGGGGAGATCTACGACCTGGACGGCCGTTCGGCGCTGGTCATCGGCGGGGCGTACAGCGTGGACAAATACTATCGCCTGATGCACGGGTACCCCTGGTGGGCGGACGAGCAGCCGGACCAGGCCACCCGGCAGCGGGTGGAGGCGGCGCTGGCCGTCCGGGACTGGCAGGTGGACCTCATCCTGTCCCACACCTGTCCGGCCCGGTACATTCCCCAGGAAGCCCTGCTGCCCGGGCTGGACCAGAGCCGGGTGGACCGCTCCACCGAACTCTGGCTGGACACCATCGAATCCCGCACCCGGTACGGCCGCTGGTACTGCGGTCACTGGCACGTCAACAAGGCGGTGGACCGGATGCAGTTCCTCTTCCACGATCTCATCCCCCTGGCCTGACCCTGGGGGCAAAGGCAAGCGGCGGCACGGAAGTTTCCGTGCCGCCGCTTTTTTCGGGCCGGGTTCCTGCCGCGGGTCAGTCCCGCCGGAACAGGTCCCGGGTATAGACCTTCTGTTTCACATCGTCCAGGGAGCTGTCGTACCGGTTGGCGATGATGGCGTTGCTCCGGGCCTTGAAGTCCGCCAGATCGTTGACCACCCGGCTGCCGAAGAAGTCGGTGCCGTCCTCCAGCGTGGGTTCGTAGATGATGACCCGGGCCCCCTTGGCCTTCATCCGCTTCATCACGCCCTGGATGCTGGACTGGCGGAAGTTGTCGGAGTTGGATTTCATGGTCAGGCGGTAGACGCCCACCACCGGGGCATCCGCGTCGCCCCCGTCCCCGGCCGCGCAGGCCCGGGCGATCTCCAGGGCCCGGTCGGCCACGAACTCCTTGCGGGTGCGGTTGGATTCCACAATGGCCTCAATGAGGTTTTCCGGCACATCGGCGTAGTTGGCCAGCAGCTGCTTGGTGTCCTTGGGCAGGCAGTAGCCGCCGTACCCGAAACTGGGGTTGTTGTAATGGTTGCCGATGCGCGGGTCCAGACAGACACCGTCGATGATGTCCTTGGTGTTCAGGCCCTTGGTCTCGGCGTAGGTATCCAGTTCATTGAAATAGCTCACCCGCAGGGCCAGATAGGTGTTGGCGAACAGCTTCACCGCCTCGGCCTCGGTAAAGCCCATGAACAGGGTGTCGATGTTCTCCTTGATGGCCCCTTCCTGCAGCAGACCGGCAAAGACATGGGCCTTCTCCGCCAGACGGGGGTCCCGGGGGTCGGTGCCCACAATGATGCGGCTGGGATAGAGGTTGTCATACAGGGCCTTGCTCTCCCGCAGGAATTCCGGGCTGAACAGGATGTTCCGGCTGCCGGTGCTGCGGCGGATATGTTCGGTGTAGCCCACCGGGATGGTGGACTTGATGACCATGATGGCGTCGGGGTTGACTTTCTGCACCAGATGGATGACCTCCTCCACCGCGGAGGTGTCAAAGAAATTCTTGGTGCTGTCATAGTTGGTGGGCGCCGCAATAATGACGAACTCAGCGTCCCGGTAAGCGGCCTCCCCGTCCAGGGTGGCGGTCAGGTCCAGCGGTTTTTCCGCCAGATACTTTTCGATGTATTCGTCCTGGATGGGCGATTCCCGGCGGTTGATCTTCTCCACCTTTTCGGGCAGGATGTCCACCGCCGTGACATGATGATGCTGGGCCAGCAGCGTGGCTATGGACAGCCCCACATAACCGGTACCGGCAACTGCGATTTTCATGCTTGTTCCCCCTGTAAAACGTCTGCGCCGCGGGCAAAGCCCGGGGGCGGCGGCCGGTTTTCAACGGTTTTGCGCCCTTTCGGTCAATAGTACCCCGGATTTTTTAATTATAGCATAGGCCATTTTGTATTTCAACCGACGCCCCGTTCCCTCTTAATTCTGATATTTGTTGGTGGTTCTAAACTCCGGCATAATCACCAAAAATCCTATGATTTGCGATGGCTAACATCCAAAAGCAGGTTATAGCCACAATTTTGGTTAATTTGTACATTCAATAGCCTACTTATTTGGTTAAATAGTACATAGATTTGTACCTTATGCTGTTTTGGTGGCTGCAAAAACGTCCCGACAAAACTACCGACCAAAAAGTAGACGAGTTGTTCGGTTATGTTAAAAGACAGACTTCACCGACTTTAGATTACGACTCCTTGAAGGAACGTCAACTCCCGTTAGACACCAAAGGAATTTGGCAATTCATTCATATTTAAAATAAGACTATTTGTATTTTTATAAAACAGCTAAAATAAAGTGCGATCTAACAGCTTAGCATAAACGCCTTGAAAACCTCAGTAATATATTCTATAATGTTTTGAAAGAGTTCAGGTGCGCATGGAGCATAAGTGCTAGCTGAATTTCAATTTTTGATTGTGTTTTGAAAGATATAACTTTCGAGGAAATTACTCATGACAACAAACAAAGACATCGCTTGGCCCCCAAAATATGTTTTGGGCATAACGATATTGAATCTCATCCTGCAGTTGGTTTGCATTCCTTTCTTCCCGGCAGAAGCTCCCTGCCATTGGACTAGTGAGGGAATCGTGAATGGGTACATGAGCAAATATTTTTACATCCTCTATTATTTGATTCCACTTTTGATGCTGTGGATATTTGCACGCACCCCGAAGAACCAGCTTATAGCCTATTTTTATGATCTTCCTCAAGGGCGCATTGTAAGAATCTTTATTGTGATTCTGAGCATCTTAGCAACATGGATACCCGCTTACGCAATTCTTTTTGTCCCCTCTGTTATTCCTATAGGCCAACAGGCTACTTGGATAGCTGGAATGGTCCATGTGGTTGAAGCGGCAGTAGGTATTGCAGTTGTTCTCATTCTTCTAACTTGTGCTTTTTCGTGTGTTAAGCTTAGATCACAGCACTAACAAACGAGTTCGTTTTAGTTACAGGTAAATCTTAATTGGATTAGCGACTTGAATAGTCAGGACCCCCGGCTAAGCCGGGGGCTTGTGTAAGCCCTAGAAGGGCATAATACAGACAACGCCCCTCAAGGGGCCACGAATGGGTCGGCCAACTGCATTGCTGACTCATGGCGGCCCCTTAAGGGGCTTATTTTTATGCCTTGGAATTCTTGCTACCCGTAAACGGGTCCACAAACTCTTTCAGACTCATTTGATCCGCTATTTTATCTTCCTCCAGTTGGTGCTTGATGTACTCTTGTATTTGCTTTTTGTTTCTTCCCACCGTATCAACGTAATATCCCCTGGCCCAGAAATGCCGATCTCCATATTTGTATTTGAGATTTGCATGCCTGTCGAAAATCATCAGGCTGCTTTTTCCTTTGAGATATCCCATGATTTGTGCTACACTGTATTTTAGAGGGATACTCAACAACATATGAATGTGGTCTGGGCATGCTTGTGCTTCTATGATTTCCACACCCTTTTGTTCGCACAGCTTTCGCAGAATTTGTCCGATATCTTGTTTGATTTGGCCGTATATCACCATCCGACGGTATTTCGGTGCAAATACTTGGCATCTCCATGTTGTGTGTTGTAATGTTTCGATGTCCTTCTCTTTCATGTTAAAAGACCTCCTGGTTTTATTGTTGCAGTTGGCCGACCGCAACTTTATTCTACCAGAAGGTCTTTTTCACTATATAATTTCTTTACACTCCCCGGCATAGCCGGGGGTTGTCCTTACGCTTAAGCTAACAAAACCATAAAAAGCGTTGCTGTCGTAAGCAACGCTTTTTATTTTGGTCAACTCAAATGTTGATTCTTAATACATACCAGCAAGTCTCTTTGAAAAACACGATTGCGTTTTCTTGTGCATTTCGACGAAGGGTTTGGTAAAACAGTCCTTTACCAACACAAATCTAAATTAGGAGCCCGTTCCCCCAAAAAGCCCCGCCGTAGACACCGGCATGCGCCGGCCCGCAGCGGGGCATTTTTGGCAGGCTGGGTTCCCGTCTGCCGCCTTCACGGTGCCGAGACCAGCAGCGGCGTTCCCGTCATCCTTCCCGTACGCTGCGGAAGGCATGGTCCAGGTCGGCGAGGATGTCGTCAATGTGTTCGGTGCCCACCGAAAGGCGGATGGTGTTTTCGTAGATGCCCGCCTCCGCCAGTTCCTGCGCCGTCAGCTGGCTGTGGGTGGTGGACGCGGGATGGATCACCAGGCTTTTCACGTCCGCCACATTGGCCAGCAGGGAAAAGATCTGCAGATGGTCGATGAACCGGAAGGCCTCCTCCCGTCCGCCCCGGATGCGGAAGGTGAAGATGGAGGCACCGCCGTTGGGGAAGTAGGTTTCGTACAGCCGGTGGTCCGGGTGGTCCGGCAGCGAGGGGTGGTTGACCTGTTCCACCTGGGGATGGGCCGCCAGATAGGCCACCACCTTTTTGGTGTTTTCCACATGGCGTTCCAGGCGCAGGCTCAGGGTCTCGGTGCCCTGCAGCAGCAGAAATGCCGCAAAGGGACTGATGCAGGCGCCCTGGTCCCGCAGCAGCACCGCCCGGATGTAGGTGACAAAGGCCGCCGGACCTGCAGCCTGGGTGAAGCGGACGCCATGGTAGCTGGGGTTGGGCTGACTGAGCCAGGGGTACCGGCCGCTGGCCGCCCAGCCAAACCGGCCGCCGTCCACGATCACCCCGCCCAGGGTGGTCCCGTGGCCGCCGATAAACTTGGTAGCGGAATGCAGCACAATGTCGGCGCCGTGCTCCAGGGGCCGGATGAGATAGGGGGTGCCGAAGGTGTTGTCGATGACCAGGGGCAGCCCGAGAAAAAGAGTGGAAAAAAACAAAAGCAGCACCGGTCCGCTGCTGTTCCCAGCGGTTGGTGCTGCTTTCTTTCCTGCTATTCTACGCTCAGTTATCCCCTCTGTGATACCGGATCTTCATCTTCTCGGAGGCGTTTTTGAGGATCTGGGCCAGAGCTTTGTCCGACTCCTCCTTCACCATATCCGCAATTTTGCGGTTGGCTTCCTCCAGAATTTCGACCGGCGCGCCCTGCCGGATCTTTTCGTCGTACTCGTACAGGAACTGCTGTCCCCGGTTCATCACGGCGTTCACATACCGCTCATCAAACAGCAGCGCGCTGCCGAACTGGGCGTCGGTCAGGGCGGCAATGAGCCGGCTGTGCCAGTACATATGGTCGGTGGAGACCGTCTCGGTGGTACCGCTGAAGTACTTGGGGAACTCGGTCACACGGGCATAGACCGGGAAGCAGGCCGTGAAGCCGCTGCCGCCCATGGACAGCCACTCCACCCCCTGGATCGCCTCGGGCAGATACCCGCGGATCTGCATGATGCCGCAGACATCGCTGTTGGGCACGCCGATGGTGCGGTATTTGCCCTTGCAGGCCGCGGTCCTGTCGTAGGGATTGTAGGGCGTTCCCTGGTAATAGGATCCCAGCAGGTACCGCACGTCCTCCACCGTCACCTTGCGCTCCGGCACAAAGGACCAGGGGATGTCGTTGCTCTCGGGGGTGAAGTCGGCG
>ERZ1090860.1194-NODE-1197-length-14329-cov-30.914740_pt1 | contig 14329 bp, 12 predicted proteins | sample MGYA00478483_ERZ1090860 | MGnify/ENA primary metagenome ERZ1090860 (study PRJEB33644, sample SAMEA5815741) | chicken gut metagenome | biome: Chicken; feature: Gastrointestinal Tract; material: Caecum | place: Ireland | collected 2019-01-01 | study: A study of...
CGCAGTTTTTTGATTGTCCGGTGATTTTCGCCAAGAAGAACAAGACCAAGAACATCGCCGGGGACGTGTACACCTCCAAGGTGGAGTCCTTCACCCACGGCAAGGTGTACGACATCATCGTGTCCAAGGAGTTCCTGCTGCCCTCCGACCGGGTGCTCCTCATCGACGACTTCCTGGCAAACGGCAGCGCCCTGCAGGGCCTGATCAACCTGGTGCGGGACGCCGGCGCCACCCTGGTGGGGGCCGGCATCGCCGTGGAGAAGGCCTTCCAGCCCGGCGGCGACCTCATCCGCGGCATGGGCGTGCGGGTGGAGTCCCTGGCCCGCATCAAGTCCATGAGCGTGGAGGACGGCGTGGAGTTCTGTTAAGCGCGCCTGCGCGGCCGGGTGCCGTAACCGTCGTGCCCGTAGGGGCGGATATCATCCGCCCGCGATTTGTCAGAGTAAGGCTTTGATCGCCTGTCTGCCGGGGAACCCCCGAGGGCGCGCCGGGTCGTCGCGCCCCACGGACAGTTGCCACGACCACCATGATATTTCAGAGGCATGGCACCGATGGCGGCCCGGCGGGCCAAGTTGGTACAGCGCAGCAGTTTTCTGGGCTTGCAGGGTAACCCCGATGCGTGCCACCCGGGGCGCGGCAGCGCCTGTGACGTAAGTGCCGACAGGGCGGGCGGAAATGCCGACCCGGTTTTTGCCCTGTTTGTACATCCCACCGCCGCCATGGACTCCGGGTCCAGGGCCCGCAGGCCCTGGTGGTTTTCCCGCCGCTTTTGACACCAAAAGCGGCGCCCTGGCCGGGCAGGCCCGTCCCGCGAGGGGGCACCCCCGATGAGCGGGCGACCACAGGTCGCCCCTACAGATGACCAAAGCCTTACCCTGGCAAATCCCGGAGATCACGGGCGGATGATATCCGCCCCTGCGGGCCCGGCAATGGTTTCCCGCACGAGATACTGACTGACATAAGCAAGACCGGCTGCCGCAGGCGGAGGGCATCCTCCGTGATGAGCGGATGATTTGGCGTCCACCACGGGCGGGGAGAGTCGTCCCCCGCGCGGGCAGCCGTTTGGAATAGAGGATCCGATACTGTCTGAATGTGATAAGGAGGAACCTGTTTATGAAGAAGAGACTGCTTGCAATGCTCCTGGCGGGCGCCATGGTGTTTGGCCTGGCGGCCTGCGGCGGCGGGGATCAGGGCCCTGCCGAGACCCCTTCCAGCCCCGAGAGCACCGCCCCCGCCGGGGAGACCACCCCCGCCGGCGATGAGGCCAAGACCATCAAGGTTGGCATGGTGTGCATCGGCGACGAGAACGACCAGGGCTACACCTACAACTTCATGCGCGGCGTGGAGGAGGCCACCGCCCAGCTGGCCGAGCAGGGCATCAACGTGGAGTGGGTCTACAAGACCCAGATCCTGGAGGACTCCGGCTGCGAGGACGCCAACATCGAGCTGGCCGACGCCGGCTGCCAGATCATCATCAACAACTCCTACGGCTTTGAGTCCTACATGCTCAAGGTGGCCCCCGACTATCCGGAGATTGAGTTCATCTCCTGCACCAACCAGGCCTCCGCTGTGGACGATCTGGCCAACACCCACAACGCCTTCGCCAACATCTATGAGGGCCGCTACCTGGCCGGCGTGGCCGGCGGCATGAAGCTCCAGCAGCTCATCGACGAGGGCACCATCACCGCCGACCAGGCCGTCATCGGCTACGTGGCCGCCTTCCCCTTCGCCGAGGTGGTCTCCGGCTACACCGCCTTCTATCTGGGCGCCAAGAGCGTGTGCCCCAGCGTGACCATGAAGGTCAAGTACGTGAACAGCTGGTCTAACGCCTCTGAGGAGGCCGCCGCCGCCGCCGCCCTGGCCGACGAGGGCTGCGTGCTCATCTCCCAGCACTCCGACAACACCACCCCCGCCACCGCCGCCCAGGATGCCGGTGTGTTCCACTGCGGCTACAACAACGACATGACCGGCGTGGCCCCCGAGTCCAGCATCATCTCCTGCCGCGTGGACTGGGCCCCCTACTTTGTCTACGCCATCTCCGCCGTGGCCAACGGCGAGGAGTTCGCCCAGGACTGGACTGCCGGCTACGCTGACGGCTCCGTCAAGCTCACCACCCTGAACGAGGCCATCGCCGCCCCCGGCACCGCGGAGGCCCTGGAGGCCGCCGAGGCCGAGCTGGCCGACGGCCTGCACGTGTTCGCCGGCCCCCTGTCCGGCCATCCCGCCCAGGATCCCGACGGCGAGGTGTGGAGCATCGGCGAGGGCGAGTACTTCGCCGAGTCCGATCTGAGCCAGGAGGGCGGCCTGTCCGCGCCCCAGTTCTGCTACATCATCGACGGCATCACCGAGGAGTAATCGGAACAGACGCCCATGGGGGCCGGCCTTCTGGCCGGCCCCCGCATGCTTTTGGGATTTTTGGTTTACACACTTCCAAAAATTTGTTATCATGCAGTTGTAAGAGAGACGAGAGAACTTCGGCCCCCCGGGGCCGGGAAAGGAGGCTGGGCTTGGAAGGTACCAGTGCAATCCAGCTCAAGGGGATCACCAAGCGCTTCGGCAGCGTGGTGGCCAATGACCACATCGATCTGGACGTGAAGCGGGGGCAGATCCTCTCCCTGCTGGGGGAGAACGGCAGCGGCAAGACCACCCTGATGAACATGATCTCCGGCATCTACTTCCCCGACGAGGGGCACATCTTCGTGGAGGGGAAGGAGGTCACCATCCGCTCCCCCAAGGACGCCTACGCCCTGGGCATCGGCATGATCCACCAGCACTTCAAGCTGGTGGACGTGTTCACCGCGGCGGAGAACATCGTCCTGGGCCTGGAGGGGAAGGGGAGATTTGACATCCGCTCCGCCGGCCGCCGGGTGAAGGAGATCAGCGAGAAATACGGCTTTGACATCGACCCGGACAAGAAGGTCTACGACATGTCCGTGTCGGAGAAGCAGACGGTGGAGATCATCAAGGTGCTCTTCCGGGGGGCGGACATCCTGATCCTGGACGAGCCCACCGCCGTCCTCACCCCCCAGGAGACGGAGAAGCTCTTCGCCGTGCTGCGCAACATGCGCGCCGACGGCAAGGCCATCGTCATCATCACCCACAAGCTCCACGAGGTCATGGCCCTGTCCGACCAGGTGGCGGTGCTGCGCAAGGGCAGGTACATCGGCACCGTCAACACCGCCGAGACAAACCCCCAGGCCCTCACCGAGATGATGGTGGGCCGGGCGGTGAGCCTGAACATCGACCGGCCGGAGGCCAAATATAAGGATCTCCGGCTGGAGGTGAAGGGCCTGACCTGCCGGGATCACGAGGGGGTCAAGACCCTGGACGACGTGTCCTTCCAGGCCTTCGGCGGCGAGATCCTGGGCATCGCGGGCATCGCCGGCTCGGGGCAGAAGGAGCTGCTGGAGGCCATCGCCGGCCTGCAGCATGTGGAGGCGGGCAGCGTGCTCTACTACCCGCCCCACCCCAACAGCGACATCGCCGGCTACCACGTGCCGGTGGACAGAAACGGGGAGGAGCTGGTGGGCAAGAACCCCACCCAGATCCGCAAGGTGGGCGTGTCCCTGGCCTTCGTGCCCGAAGACCGGCTGGGCATGGGCCTGGTGGCGGGCATGGACATGGTGGACAACATGATGCTCAAGACCTACCGGGAGCACAAGGGCCCCTTTGTAGACCGGAAGGCCCCCCGGGCCCTGGCCGAGCGGCTCATTGAGGAGCTGGAGATCGTCACCCCCGGCGTGTCCACGCCGGTGCGGCGGCTGTCCGGCGGCAACGTGCAGAAGGTGCTGGTGGGCCGGGAGATCGACTCCACCCCCACGGTGCTCATGACCGCCTACCCCGTCCGGGGCCTGGACATCAACTCCTCCTACACCATCTACGGCCTGCTCAACCAGCAGAAGCTGAAGGGCGTGGCCGTGATCCTGGTGGGGGAGGATCTGGACGTGCTGCTGGAGCTGTGCGACCGGATCCTGGTGCTCTGCGGCGGCAAGGTGTCCGGCATCGTGGACGGCCGGGGCACCACCAAGGAAGAGGTGGGCCTGTACATGACCCATGTGGGCGGCGGAAAGGAGGCGGCACAGGATGCATAACGGCGAAAAGACCCCCCTGATCCGCCTGGCAAAGCGGGAGAGCATGCCGGCGGCGGCCCAGTGGGGCATCCGCATCGCGGCCATCCTGCTGGCCCTGGTGGTGGGCGGCCTGGTGATCCTGATCTCGGGCAACAACCCCGTCCAGGGCTACGCCACCATTGTGGAGGGCGCCCTGGGCAAGACCTCCGGCATCCGGCAGACGGTGAAGAACTTCATCCCCCTGCTGGGCGCCGCCCTGGCCATCGCCCCCTGCTTCAAGATGCGCTTCTGGAACATCGGCGCCGAGGGGCAGATCACCGCCGGCGCCATGTGCGCCACCTACTTCGCCCTGTTCTGGGCCGACCGGCTGCCCCAGGTGCCCCTGCTGCTGATCATGTGCGCCGCCGGCGCCGTGGGCGGCGGCATCTGGGCCCTGATCCCCGCCTTCTTCAAGGCCCGGTGGGGCACCAACGAGACCCTGTTCACCCTGATGATGAACTACATCATCATCGGCGTGGTCAAGTGGCTCCAGGGCGGGCCCTGGGAGAAGATCCCCCGGGGCAGCCAGCAGATCGAGCAGTTCGCGTCCAACGCCTGCCTGCCCCGGGTGGCCGGGGTGTACTGCGGGTGGATCATCGTGCTGGTGCTGACGGTGCTCATGTTCCTCTACATGCGCTACACCAAGCACGGCTACGAGATCGCCGTCATCGGCGAGAGCGAGAACACCGCCCGCTACGCCGGCATGAACGTGGGCTGGATCATCATGCGCACCATGTTCCTCTCCGGCGCCATCGCCGGCATCGTGGGCTTCCTGCTGGTCTCCGGCGCCAACAACACCCTCTACTCCGGCGTGGCAAACAACGCCGGCTTCACCGCCATCACCGTGGCCTGGCTGGCCCAGCTCAACCCCTTCGCCATGGTGGGCATCTCCGCCCTGCTGGCCGTGCTCCAGAAGGGCGCCGACACCCTCAACACCCAGATGTCCATCCCGGTGTCCCTGTCCGACGTGATCACCGGCGTGCTGCTGTTCTTCATGCTGGGGTGTGAGTTCTTCATCAACTACCGGCTCATCTTCCGCGGCGCGGAGGAGCGGCAGGCCCGAAAGGAGGCGGCGAAATCATGACATTCCTGCTCAACCTGATCACCGCCGCCGTCCTCTACGGCACCCCCCTGCTCTACGGCACCACCGGCGAGATCCTCACCGAGAAGTCGGGCAACCTGAACCTGGGCGTGGAGGGCATGATGTTCATGGGCGGCGCCGTGGGCCTGGGCGCGGCGTTCTACTATGAGAAGCTGACCGGCGCGGCGGTGTCCGCCCCCCTGGCGGTGGTCATCGCCATCGCGGGCTCCTTCCTGGCCGGGGCGGCGGGTGCGCTGATCTTCAGCTTCCTCACCATCACCCTCCGGGCCAACCAGAACGTCACCGGCCTGGCCCTCACCATCTTCGGCACCGGCGTGGGCCAGTACCTGGGCGAGTTCATGCGGGTGCAGGAGGGCACCTATGTGGCCGTCAGCAACACCCTGAAGGCCGCCTTCAACAACTCCCCCTTCCCGGCCGCCCTCCAGCAGCTGCCCGTGGTGGGCAGCCTCCTGTTCGGCCACAGCATCTTCACCTACCTGGGCATCGCCATGGCCGTGGCCATGGGCCTGTACCTGCGGCGCAGCCGCTCCGGCCTGTACCTGCGGGCGGTGGGCGAGTCCCCCGCCACCGCCGATGCCGCCGGCATCAGCGTGGCCCGCTACAAGTACCTGGCCACCGTCATCGGCGGCGGCATCTCCGCCGTGGGCGGCATGGTGTACATCATGACCGTGGTGGGCGGCGTGTGGAACCACGAGGGCCTGTCCGGCGAGGGCTGGCTGGCCGTGGCCCTGGTCATCTTCTGCCTGTGGAGCCCCTACCGGGCCATCTGGGGCTCCATCCTCTTCGGCGGCCTGCTCATCCTCTATCTGCGCATGCCCATCGACCTCATTCCCGACCAGATCTACAAGATTCTGCCCTATGTGGTCACCGTGGTGGTGCTGATCTTCACCTCCCTGCGCAACAACCGCGACAAGCAGCCGCCTGCCAGCCTTGGTTTGGCGTATTTCCGCGAAGAGCGGTAAACACAAGCGCCGCCCGTATCCCGGGCGGCGCACTTTTTTGTCCTGAAACGGGCGTGTCCCCTGGGGGCGCGCATCGCGCGCCCGGAGCCTTCCCCCCCAGCGGGGGGAAGGTGCCCCAGTGCGCACACTGGGGCGGATGAGGGGTTCCCGGATGCCTGCGCGGCGGGCTCCCCATCTGTGGGGTACGACCCGGCGCGCCGTCCCTTTGCCCCCGCAACCACTGGCCCCGTGGGGCGCGACGACCCGGCGCACCCAATGGGGCCCCCGCGGCGACCCAACGAAGTGGTCGGCGTGGGGAGAAGGAGGCCCAGCGGAGGGAATGAGCTTTCGCGTTTACGCGGAAGCGAATGATCCGCAGCTTGGGCCGACGATGTAAGGGCGACCTGTGGTCGCCCGATCAATGGAGGCCAGGCCTCCCGGCGGGGCCTGCCCGGCCGGGGCACCGCTTTCTTTCCAAAAGAAAGCGGTGGGAAAGAAAGGGCCGGGGGAGTGCCCCCGGCGCCCCCCAGTACGGGGGTTCATGGCGGCGGAAAGCTGTACAGACAAAGCAAGAACCGGGCGTGCATCCACGCCCGGTTCCTTTTTTGGTTTCGTGACAGGCGCTGCCGCGCCTTGGGCGGCCCGCGTCGATCACCCGGCAGGCCCTGACAGCCGCTGCGCTGTACCGGTCTGGCCCGCCGGGCCGCCGTCGGTGCCATGCCTCCGAAGGGCCGGGGTGGCCCTCGCAACCGGCGGGTAACTACCCACTCTGTAGGGGCGGATATCATCCGCCCGTTTGTCCCCGAAACCGCTTGCCCCGTGGGGCGCGACGACCCGGCGCGCCGTCCGTTGGCCGGGGTGGCCCCCTTGCGGGACGGGCCGCCGAGGGCGGCGGCCCCTACATGCGGCTTCCTGGTTTGCCGTAGGGGTCGGCCCCCTGGCCGACCCGCCGTCTGCCGGATGTCCTCTGTCTGCGGTATGCCATTTGTCCCGATCAGTAGGGCCGCCATATATGGCGGCCGCTCCAACAGCGCATGGGCCCCCATGCCTTGCGTAGGGGCGACCTGTGGTCGCCCGCTTGTCTGCCGGGGTACCCCCGGCGCCCTACGGGTTCTCCGGCTCCACGGGGATCTCCCCGTGCTCCTTCTCATACTGCTCCAGGTAGCTCTCCACCGCAATGCACAGCTGCATATTGATGGATCTCCGCCCCTGCTTCGCCAGGGCGCGGATTTTTTCCATATAGACTTTTTCCAGGCGGAGCGGATAGGGATTGGCCTGCACAGACATACTTTCAACTCCTTTTGACTCTATTAGATGCTATCATGATATCCTCTCAACCAGTCTCCTCACAATAGTTCTAATAGATACAAAAAGATATTGACTATTTGTATCTGCTTGATATTATATAGATACAAAAGGAGGGATCCCTATGAACCACCCCAACCGGAAGCAGACCATCACCGTCCTGGTGGACGGCCGCACCAAGGCCAAGCTGCGGCGGCTGGCCGGGGATTCGTACCGCACGCTGTCCGGCTATGTGCGCCACCTGATTCTGGCGCACATCCGGGAGGCGGAGGCCCTGCGCGGCCCCATTCCGGACGAAGAGCCCTTGTGCCCGGGGCCGGGGCGTGGTACAATAAAGGGAATCTGAACGAGAAAAAGGAGCCCTTTCATGCTGTATGCGGTACTTGTGCTGGCCCTGGTGGGGCTTGACCAGCTGGTCAAGTTCCTGGTGCGGGCCTACATTCCCCTGGGGGGGGACGTGCCCTTCCTGCCCCATATCCTCCAGCTTACCTATGTGCAGAACACCGGCGCGGCCTTCTCCATCTTTTCCCAGCACACCTGGATCCTGACCGTGGTGTCCCTGGTGGTGTCGGTGGCCCTGGTTGTGCTGCTGCTGAAAAAGGTCTTTCCCCACCCCCTGGCCATGCTCACCCTGTCCCTGGTGCTGGCCGGGGCGGTGGGCAACCTGATCGACCGGGCGCTGTTCGGGTACGTTACCGACATGTTCCAGACCCTGTTCATCCACTTCGCGGTGTTCAACGTGGCGGACATCTGCGTGGTGTGCGGCGGCATCGGCTTCTGCGTCTACTATCTGTTTTTCCACGGCAAGGGGGACGGCCATGGAGCCGATTCTGCTGAGGGCTGACCGGGACGGGGAGCGGGCCGACCAGCTCATTGCCCGGCTGGTGCCGGAGCTGACCCGCTCCGCCGCCCAGCGCCTGCTGGAGGAGGGGGCGGTGACCCTGGCGGGCCGCCCGGTGAAGAAGAACTACAAGACCGCCCCCGGCGACGTGCTGGCGGTGGCGCTGCCCGAGCCGGAGCCGGTGGACGCCGTGCCCCAGGACATCCCCCTGGACGTGGTGTATGAGGACGGGGACGTGATCGTGGTCAACAAGCCGGTGGGCATGGTGGTGCACCCGGCGGCGGGCCATCCCGACGGCACATTGGTCAACGCGCTGTTATATCACTGCGGGGAATCACTCTCCGGAATCAACGGAGCCCTCCGCCCCGGCATTGTCCACCGCATCGACCGGGACACCTCCGGCCTGCTCATCGCGGCGAAGAACGACTTTGCCCACCAGGCCCTGGCCGAACAGCTCCAGGATCACTCCCTCTACCGGGAGTATGAGGCGGTGTGCGTGGGCACCCTGAGAGAGGACGCGGGCACCGTGGATGCCCCCATCGGCCGCCACCCGGTGGAGCGGAAGAAGATGGCGGTAGACCGGAAGAACGGCCGCGCCGCCGTGACCCACTGGCAGGTGCTGGCGCGCTATCCGGGGCACACCCACATCCGATGCCGGCTGGAGACCGGCCGCACCCACCAGATCCGGGTGCACATGGCCTCCATCGGCCACCCCCTGCTGGGGGACACGGTGTACGGGGCCAAAAAGCCGGTGCCCGGCCTGGCGGGCCAGTGCCTCCACGCCCGGCGGCTCTCCTTCATCCACCCCCGCACCGGGGAGCGGGTGACGGTGGAGTGCCCCCTGCCGGACTATTTCACGCAGGTGCTGGCGCGGCTGGCCCGGCGGGCGTAGCCCCGGCGGCAGCTAAACAATCACAGGGCGCACTCCGCCCGGGAAAGCAGGTGAGCCTCCATGGGAAAATTTGACGGCGTGCTGTTCGCCAGCGACTTTGACGACACCCTCTATGGCGAGGATATGCGCATTACCCGGGAAAACGTGGAGGCCCTGACCTACTTCACCGGCCAGGGGGGCATCTTCACCGTGGCTACCGGCCGGGCCCGGCCCAACTTCGCGCCCCACGCCCGCAGCGTGCCCATCAACGCCCCCGTCATCCTGTCCAACGGCTCCGCCCTGTACGACTTCCGCACCGGGGAGATGGTGTACGAGACCTTCCTCCCCGACCGGGTGCGGGGGGATATGGAGGAGGTGGCCCGGGCCATCCCCTCCATCGGCTTTGAGGCCTACCACCACGACGACGTGTACACCTACCAGCCCAACGCCGTCACCCGCCACCACCTGGGCCGGGCGGGCCTGCCCTCCACCGAGGCCCCCATCGCGGACATGCCCCTGCCCTGGAGCAAGGCCATCCTCCAGCAGCGCAGCGAGGTGCTGCTGGAGACCCAGCGGTACATGCTGGAGCGGTGGAGCGAGCACTACGAGGTGATCTTCTCCAACCCGGTGCTGCTGGAGCTGACCCGGAAGGGGAGCAGCAAGGGCGGCATGGTGGAGCTGCTGGCCCGCCGGCTGGGGATCCGGCCCGGCCACATCTACTGCATCGGCGACAACCAGAACGACATCCCCATGCTGGCCGTCTCCGCCATCCCCTTCGCCCCCTCCAACTGCGCCCCGGAGGTGCGGGCCTGGGGGGCCCGCATCCTGGGCTCCTGCCAGGAGAGCTGCGTGGCCCAGGCCATCCGCATCCTGGACGAGCTCTACTGAACATACGCGCCCCGGGCGGAATTTCCGCCCGGGGCGCTGCCGCCTCGGGGGAGAGGCCGCCCCCGCCGCTGGCGGGGTGGAGGTCTCCTCCGTGGCCAAAAAAGAACCCGGAGCAGCTCATGAGAGTGCTCCGGGTTCCAGCAAAGGTAAAGTTGTCACGCTGCGCCTGCTCGCGACGCCCGGCTTCCCTCCGACTCCGGGCACAAACGGCCAGTCTGCGGACTGGCCTGGTTTGCGCCCGTCGCTCCAGTCCATCCGGGCTGCTCGCGACGGCTCCGCGCTTCTCTTAGGCCAAAGCCGCGGTGATAATGGCCATGGAGCAGTCCCCACGGGCCGCGCCCGTGGGGGCCCCGAATGATTTTATCCGCTCGGGGCAAGTGAATTGCCCCGGCGTCAAGGTTTTGCGCCAGAGGCGCAAAACGCTTGGACGGCGCGCAGCGCCGCCCCCGCCGCTGGCGGGGTGGAGGTCTCCTCCATGGCCAAAAAAGAACCCGGAGCGACCTTTGTGGTTGCTCCGGGTTCCAAAAGCATGTACTTACGCCAAAGCCGCAGTGATAATGGCCATGGAGTAGACCTCCTGGGCGTTGCAGCCGCGGGAGAGGTCGTTGATGGGGGCGTTGAGGCCCAGCAGGATGGGGCCGTAGGCGTCGAAGTTGCCCAGGCGCTGGGCGATCTTGTAGCCGATGTTGCCGGCGTTGATGTCGGGGAAGATGAAGGTGTTGGCATAGCCGGCCACGGGGGAGCCGGGGCTCTTGAGCTGGCCCACGGCGGGAGAGACGGCGGCGTCGAACTGGAGCTCGCCGTCCACGTCGAAGTCGGGGTTGGTGGCCAGAACCTTCTCATAGGCGTGGCGCATCTTGTCCACGTCCTCGCCCTTGCCGGAGCCCTTGGTGGAGTAGGACAGCATGGCCACCTTGGGGTCGATGCCGAAAATGCGGGCGCAGTGGGCCACCTCGGTGGTGATCTCCACCAGCTCGTCCTCGGTGGGCTTGATGTTGATGGCGCAGTCGCCCATGGCCAGCACGGTGTTGTCGCCCACGCCCTCGCGCACCATGATGAAGCAGGAGGAGACGATCTTGTTGCCCGGCTTGGTCTTGACCAGCTGCAGGGCGGGGCGGACGGTGTCGGCGGTGGAGTAGGTGGCGCCGCCCAGCAGGCAGTCGGCCACGCCCATCTTCACCAGCATGGTGCCGAAGTAGTTGCCCTTCTTCAGGGCGGCGCGGCACTCGTCGGCGGTCATCTTGCCCTTGCGGAGCTCCACCATGGTGTCCACCATCTTGTCCATGTCGGGGTAGGTCTCCGGGTCGATGATCTCCGCGCCCCGGATGTTGAAGCCGGCCTCCTCCGCGGCGGCGTGGACGGCATCCACATTGCCGATGAGGATGGGGGTCAGGAAGGTGCCGGCCAGCAGGCGGGCGCTGGCCTCCAGGATGCGGGCGTCGGTGCCCTCGGTAAAGACGATGCGCTTGGGGCTCTTCTTCAGGGTGTCGATGAGCTGCTGGAACATGTGAATGGCCATTGGTATCATCCTCCATATTTACGCGTGAGCTGCGATTTGCCAAATATTTTGGCTGTACAGGTATTATACACCCGATCCCCGGGGATTCTCAATGCCAAAACAGCAGAAGATTGTGAAAAAATACACTTTACTTTTTGTATTTATGAATTTATACTATACCTACTGTTTTGATACCAACTGTGCAATGAGGTGTGTTCATGAGTTCCGATTTCTCCCGCTGCCTCTCCCTGCTCCGCCAGGAGAAGGGCATCTCCCAGCGCGCGGCCGCCAAGGAGCTGGGCATCAGCCAGGCGCTGCTCTCCCACTATGAAAACGGCGTGCGCGAGCCGGGCCTGGCCTTTGTCATCAAGGCCTGCAACTACTACAACGTGTCCGCCGACTTTCTGCTGGGCCGCACCCTCTCCCGGGACGGCACCACCATCGCCGCCGGGGAGCTGTACGACTACTCCACCGAGAAGGACAACGTGCTCCACGGCTCCATCATGGCCACGCTGAACAAGAAGCTGCTGGTCAACTCCATCGGCGTGCTCTTCGACCTGCTGGGCAAGACCGGCAAAAAGGAGGCCATCACCGCCGCCGCCGACTACCTGGGCACCGCCATCTACAAGATGTTCCGCCACCTCTACCGGGCCGACGGCACCAAGAACGAGGACTTCTTCTCCGTCCCCGCCCGGCAGTTCATGGCCGGCGTGCCCACCGCCGACATGATCTGCACCGAGGCCCAGTATGTGGACGCCCTGGCCGCCCACGCCAAGGAGAAGGGGAGCTTCCCCCCCATGCACAACGACGCGCTCATGGAGAGCTACCCCGGCCTGTACCAGTCCCTGCTGCAGATCATCCACAACACCGGCGAGCGGGTCAACCGCCGCATGGAGATCCAGAACCAGAAGTAGGGCGCGGCATCCCTGACGCGCCGTCCGTAGGGGCGGTATGACAACCGCCAGGCCCGTAATCTGCCGCGATTTGCCAGGGTAAGACTTTGACCGCCCGATGTTTATCCGTGGGTGCCCCCTCGCGGGACGCGCCGCTTTTTTGAAGGTGGCTTCGCTGGATTTTTATCGGAAGCGCCCCCGGCGCCCCCCGAAACGGGGGCTCACGGCGGCGGTGGGCTGTACGGACAGGGCGTAAACCGACCGCGCATCGCCGCCCGCCCATTGGCTGGCGCTTGCGGTAACTGGGGCCCCGCCGAAGCCCAGCGAAGCGGGTTCGGTGGGGAGAGGAGGCCCAGCGGAGGGAATGAGCTTTCGGGCCTGCCCGGAAGCGAACGATCCGTAGCTTGGGCCGACGACGCCGCGCCTCGGGCGGCACGCATCGCGGTTACCCCGCAGGCCCTGAGAGCGGCTGCGCTGTACCGGCTTGGCCCGCCGGGCCGCCATCGGTGCTATGCCCCTGAAATATCAGGGCGGTCGCCGCGGGTATGCGTAGGGCTCGGAGAGCCGGTGCGCCTGCCGGGGCCCCTATCATTACCCTGTTCTGTAGGGCGGGGGCTTGCCCCCGCCGCCTGTCCGCCGGGGATCTCCTGGGGGTACACCCCAATATTACTTGACCATTCCCCATCTTTCGGAGGTGTATTTTTTTGACCGACCAATCGAAAATCCGAAATTTTTCCATCATCGCCCACATTGACCACGGAAAGTCGCTCCCCCACAAGGGCTGATGCCCTTGCGGGGGCACCCCCTTTGATTTTATTTCCTCGGGGCAAGTGAATTGCCCCTTCGGCAAGGTTTTCGCCTCTGGCGAAAACGCTTGTACGCGCCACCGGCGCGCCCCGCTGTGCGGGGCCCCGCGTGGACTTTCCTACGGAGGTGCATCCTTTTGACCGACCAGAGCAAAATCCGAAATTTTTCCATCATCGCCCACATTGACCACGGAAAGTCCACGCTTTCCGACCGGCTGATTGAGAAGTGCAACGCCGTATCCCAGCGGGAGATGGAGTCCCAGCTGCTGGACAACATGGATCTGGAGAGAGAGCGGGGCATCACCATCAAGGCCCGGGCGGTGAAGCTGAACTACCCCGCCGCCGACGGCTCCACCTATGAGCTCAACCTGATCGACACGCCGGGCCACGTGGACTTCAACTACGAGGTATCCCGCTCCCTGGCGGCCTGCGAGGGCGCCATCCTGGTGGTGGACGCGGCCCAGGGCATCGAGGCCCAGACCCTGGCCAACACCTATCTGGCCATGGAGCACGATCTGGAGATCCTGCCGGTGGTGAACAAGATCGACCTGCCCGCCGCTGATCCCCAGCGGGTGAAGGACGAGATTGAGAACATCATCGGCATTCCGGCCCAGGACGCCCCGGAGATCTCCGCCAAGGTGGGGCTGAACATCGATGCGGTGCTGGAGGACATTGTGGCCAACGTGCCCGCCCCCAAGGGGGATCCGGCCGCGCCGCTGAAGGCCCTGATCTTCGACAGCCAGTACGACGCCTACCGGGGGGTGATCGTCTACTTCCGGGTGATGGAGGGGACGATCAAGACCGGCATGACGGTGAAAATGATGGCCTCCGGCGCCTCTTACCAGGTGCTGGAGTGCGGCCACCTGCTCCCCCTGGGCATGGAGCCCTGCAACGAGCTGATCGCCGGCGAGGTGGGCTACTTCACCGCCTCCATCAAGAACGTGAAGGACACCCAGGTGGGCGACACCGTCACCGGGGCCGACCGCCCGGCGGAGGAGGCCCTGCCCGGCTACCGCCCCGCCCGGGCCATGGTGTACTGCGGCATCTACACCGAGGACGGCTCCAAGTACCCCGA
>ERZ1090860.1196-NODE-1199-length-14312-cov-10.363751_pt1 | contig 14312 bp, 15 predicted proteins | sample MGYA00478483_ERZ1090860 | MGnify/ENA primary metagenome ERZ1090860 (study PRJEB33644, sample SAMEA5815741) | chicken gut metagenome | biome: Chicken; feature: Gastrointestinal Tract; material: Caecum | place: Ireland | collected 2019-01-01 | study: A study of...
TATTATAGTTTCTCAGTTCCAGTTCCATGCTGGAACGATAAATTTCAAGGAAATTATCCGGCGTATACTGCCGGGAAAGGCGGAATTTTTCAATCACCTTTACCTGTATGGAAATGCCGGGAAAACACTGTCTTTCAATCTGCTGCTCCAATTCAAAAATATATTTCTTATGGATCCATCTTTCACTGCTGATATAGACCCAGAGCCTTGTTTTATCCGGATTACAGGAGACTCTTGTCACAAACACCATGTCCAGAAGATCATGAAGCTGATCATTTATTTTCAGGTTTGGAAATACGTCAAAAAAGTCCTTTTCCATCCCGTTCTCCTCTTTTCTATTCGTTCCAGTGCAGAAGCTCTTCTCTTAAAGCGGCAAGAAGCTGGTCTTCCGGCACCTTTTTTATGATTTCGCCCTTCCTGATCAAAAGTCCCAGGCCCACGCCTCCGGCAATACCGATATCGGCCTCCTTTGCTTCTCCCGGACCGTTTACCACGCAGCCCATAACGGCCACTTTGATATCAAGGGGAATATCCTGCACCATAGATTCTACCTGGTTGGCAAGGCCGATCAGATCGATCCTTGTACGTCCGCATGTAGGGCAGGAAACAACTTCCACGCCGCCTTTGCGAAGCCCCAGTGTTTTCAGTATCCTTTTTGCGGACTTTATTTCTTCCAGCGGAGCCCCTGTCAGAGAAACGCGGATAGTATCGCCGATCCCCTGATACAGAATGATACCAAGGCCTACCGCTGATTTGATGTTTCCGGAATACAAGGTTCCTGCTTCAGTGATCCCCACATGGAGCGGATAGTCCGTTTTTTCTGCTATAAGCTCATGTGCCTTTGCGCACATCAGCACATCTGAGGATTTAATACTGATCACCAGATTATCATATCCCATATCCTCAATAATCTTCACCTTATCCAGAGCGCTCTCCACCAGCCCTTCGGCGGTAACACCTCCATATTTTTCCACAAGATCTTTTTCCAGAGAGCCGCTGTTCACTCCCACGCGGATGGGTATCTGCCTCTCCTTCGCCACGTTTACTACAGCCTGGATCTTCTCTTTTCCTCCGATATTTCCCGGGTTGATACGGATCTTGTCCGCGCCGTGTTCCATTGCCGCAATAGCGAGACGGTAATCAAAATGGATATCCGCCACCAGAGGAATATGGATCTGCTTTTTTATCTCTGTAAGCGCTTCGGCGGCGGCCATATCAGGAACCGCGCAGCGGATGATCTCGCATCCTGCCGCCTCCAGCTCCAGAATCTGAGCCACTGTAGCATTAATATCGTCTGTCCTTGTATTTGTCATGGACTGGATCAGGATCGGATTGCCTCCCCCGATTTTTCTGTCTCCGATCTGTACGACTTTTGTATGTTCCCGATACATTCTTGCCCTCCTGTTTCCGGTTTTCTGTCTGTTTTATTATACCTAAGCGACAGGTAAAATACAAGTTTTCGTTGAAGTCGCCGGACAAAAGTGCTAAGATAAATGAAAAGAATTCAAGTTACCATGCGAGGAGGAAAAAATTATGGAAAAAAAGAACATTGACTGGGGTAATCTTGGCTTCGGATATGTCCAGACCGATTATCGTTATGTATCTGATTTTAAAGATGGCTCCTGGGATGAAGGCCGTCTGACCGAGGACGCGAATGTGGTGATCAACGAGTGTGCCGGCGTTCTTCAGTATGCGCAGACTGTCTTTGAAGGAATGAAAGCATACACAACCGAAGACGGACGCATTGTAACTTTCCGCCCTGACCTGAATGCAGAACGTATGGAAAATTCCGCGAAAAGGCTTGAAATGCCTGTATTCCCCAAAGATCGTTTCGTACAGGCTGTGATCGACACCGTAAAAGCCAACGCGGCCTATGTACCGCCTTACGGCTCCGGCGCCACCCTCTATATCCGTCCTTATATGTTCGGTTCCAATCCCGTCATTGGAGTAAAACCTGCGGACGAATACCAGTTCCGTGTATTCGCAACGCCGGTAGGCCCCTACTTTAAAGGCGGCATCAAGCCTCTGACTATCTGTGTATCCGATTTTGACCGCGCCGCGCCCCATGGAACCGGCCACATCAAAGCAGGTCTTAATTATGCCATGAGCCTGCATGCGATCATGGAAGCGCACCGCAACGGATATGACGAAAATATGTACCTTGACGCGGCTACCAGGACAAAGGTTGAGGAAACCGGCGGAGCCAACTTCCTGTTTATCACAAAAGACAATAAGGTCGTTACTCCCAGGTCGGGAAGCATTCTTCCTTCTATCACCCGCCGTTCTCTGATCTATGTTGCGGAGCATTATCTCGGACTTGAAGTAGAGGAGCGCGAGGTTTACTTTGACGAAGTAAAAGATTTTGCGGAATGCGGCCTGTGCGGAACCGCCGCCGTTATCTCCCCTGTAGGAAAGATCGTAAATCACGGTCAGGAAATCTGCTTCCCCTCCGGAATGGACGAGATGGGACCTGTTACCAGAAAGCTTTACGATACGCTGACAGGTATCCAGATGGGACGCATCGAGGCTCCGGAAGGATGGATCCAGGAGATCAAATAAAAAATCGAAAAAAGATATTTAAAAAAGGATTTCGTTCCGGAATATTCCGGGATGAAATCCTTTTTCTCTGTCACGATATTTTCGTTGCGGTTGAAGCCTGCGAGTCGAAAAGGAGTTGATTTCCTGGGTTCCTGCCTCAGCTCAGCCTCTCATAAGTAACATACTCATATTCCAGGTCGAAATATGTCTGTTCCTCGCTTCTTCCGGTAATTTTCCACTCAGACGCCTCGTCCAGATTGGGGAAATAGCGGTCCGCCTCATAGGCAAAGTCGATCTTTGTCACGATGGCTGTGTCGCAGTACGGCAGAAGCTGTTTGTAAACACTGTCTCCTCCAATACAGTATACCTCGTCGGAGGGATATTTTTTTATTTCTTCCAGCAGCTCCTCAATAGAATGTACAATAACCGCGTCTTTCACTTTGAAGTCTTTATTTCCCGTAAGTATGATATTCGTTCTGTTTTTTAAGGGAAGGCCTCCCGGAAAAGTGGCCAGAGTTTTTCTTCCCAGGACGACCACTTTTCCGGTTGTCTCCTGGCGGAACATTTTCATATCCGCCGGGATACTTACAAGAAGCTTGTTGTCTTTTCCTATTCCCCAGTTTTTATCTACTGCCACGATTAACTTCATTTTGCTTTCTCCTCCTTAAATCGCTATCGGGATATTTTTGATCTGCGGCCAGGTCTGATAATTTTCCACGACCAGGTCGTCTGTTGTGAAGTCGTAGAAGTCTTTGATCTCCGGATTCAGCTTTACCACAGGAGCCGGATAAGGCGTTCTTTTGATCAGTTCCTCAACGATAGGGACATGTCTGTCATAAATATGGCAGTCGGAGATCACATGAACCAGCTCGCCCGCCTCCATGCCGCACACCTGGGCAAACATCATCAGAAGAATCGAGTACTGGCATACGTTCCAGTTGTTCGCCGCCAGGATATCCTGGGACCGCTGATTCAGAATAGCATTTAAAGTAAGCTTATCTTTTCCGGGTTCCTTTGTTACATTGAAGGTCATGGAATACGCGCAGGGATAAAGATGCATATCATGGAGATCCTGATGAACATAAATATTTGTCATGATACGGCGGCTGTAGGGATTATTTTTCAGATCATACAGCACTCTGTCAACCTGATCCATCATACCCTCTTTATACTGATGTTTCACCTGCATCTGATATCCGTAGGCTTTTCCGATAGATCCTGTTTCATCCGCCCAACTGTCCCAGATATGGCTGTGAAGATCATGAATATTGTTAGATTTTTTCTGCCAGATCCACAAAATTTCATCCATGGCGCTTTTCAGAGCAGTTTTTCTCAGTGTCAGCGCCGGAAATTCCTTCCGAAGATCGTATCTGTTCACAACGCCGAATTTTTTTATGGTGTAAGCCGGAGTTCCGTCCTCCCATACAGGCCGCACTTTTTCTCCCTCAGTGCTGGTCCCGTTGTCAATGATATCTCTGCACATGTTAATAAAAATGGTATCTGCTGCGCTCATGTGCGCCTCCTTTCACCCGGAAAATTCAGGTCTTACGTTCTTTTTGAGTTCAACTTTTCTTATTGTACCATGGTTTTGTTTTTATGACTACCCTGTTTTTCGGGCTTTGTCGTAAGCTCTGTTTTTCCGGCTCTTTACAATTTAATTTCCACATGCTATATTAATACCCATGAAAATCTTAATTACTTTACTGAAACCTCTTTCGTTTCTTCCTGCGCTGCTGATGATGTACATTATTTTTTCATTTTCCGCCCAGACAGGGGAGGTGTCCGGGGAATTAAGCTACAAAATCAGCTATCAGATCGTGGAAACAAAAAATGAACTTTTAAATACGGGAAAAAGCTACGATGAACTGGCATATGAAGCGGAATCTATCCACTACTATGTGCGGAAAGCCGCCCATATGACAGAATACTGTCTCCTTGCCATCGCCATTTCTTTTCCGCTGTATGTATACCGGATCAGAGGCTTCTGGCTCTTTATTCTGGCGGGGATCATCTGCGTAGGCTTCGCCGGACTTGACGAATATCATCAGTCCTTTGTTTCCGGCAGGACTCCCGGCATCCAGGACGTAGGTTTCGACAGCCTTGGCGCGTTGGTTGGCATTCTTCTTGTCCAGCTTTTCTGCTGGTCCAGCCTTCATAATCCCGGCGCTCCCGGAAAGTCCCGCAAAAAGACACGCCGGTTAAAAAAACACCGCAGACGTTCGTAAATGGCCGTCTGCGGTGTTTTTATTCTGCTGTACTCTTGCCGGGAAGCATTCTGCTTCTATTCTTCTGTATCCTCCCGGCTCTCTTCCGGTTCTTCTTCCCCGCTGTCAGAAAGATTCTGGGCCAGTCTTGCCCTTTCTGCAATACTCATGGTTTTTCTTTCCTCTGGCGCCTCCTTCGGCAGAGGATCATTCTGGATTTCTTTCTCTCGCGCTTCTTTTTTCTCTTTCTCTCTTTTCAGGTAATTTTTTCCCGCAATAAAAAGCATCACGGCTCCTACGATCAGAAATCCTACGCCGGCGGCAAAGAACCCCCAGTTTCCTCCCTCTACTCCAGTGAGGACATTCTGGCAAAGTTTATATCCCGTATACAGGAGATACAGACCTGCCAGAAGCATCAGGATACAGCTCCTCATAGGAAGCCCGCCCTGGGATGTCTCCTGCTGCTCTTCTTTTTCCTCTTTGTTTTCTTCCGGCTGTACTGAGGTTTCCTCCTGTACCATTTCCTCTTTTTTCTTATCTTCCATTTGTCTCTCCTTTTATCCTCCGTGTTATGGTCCCGGCCTATGTATCTGTTCCTTTCTCCATCAGTTTCGCCCGACAATTCGCGCTTTTCAGATCAGCCGGCCTTTCTGTTTAAAGGCGGCCGTAAAGAGCTGTCAGGCTCCTGATCCGTTTCAGAAGTTTTTCCGTGATCTGTCCTTTCGCAAGTCTCCATTTCCAGTTATCTCCGAGAGTAGAGGGCGTGTTCATCCTGGCTTCATTTCCAAGGCAGAGGTAATCCTGTACCGGAATGACGCAGAGATCCGCCACGCTTGCCTGCGCCGCCCGGATCAGCCCCCATACGCATTCCTCCGGAGTTTTTCCGTCGCAGTCTGTGTACGCCCTGACAAAAGAACTGTCATGGCTGTTCAGACCGGCCAGCCAGCCTTTGGTAGTTTCATTATCATGCGTTCCCGTGTACACCACACAATTTTTCTCATATTTGTATGGAAGGTAACAACTGCTTTCGCTTTCGTCAAACGCAAACTGAAGGACTTTCATCCCGGGATAACCGCTCTCCCTTACCATTTTAAAAACGCTTTCCGTAAGAAAGCCAAGATCTTCCGCAATGACTCTTAAGGATTCAATTCTGCTGTTCAGAACATGGAACAGCTCCAGCCCGGGTCCTTTTTCCCAATGGCCGTTCTCTGCCGTTTTATCGCCATATGGGATTGAATAATACTCGTCAAAGCCCCGGAAATGATCGATTCTCACTACGTCGTAAAATTCCATGCACCGGATCATTCTTCTGGTCCACCACAGATATCCCTCTTCCTTATGTTTTCTCCAGTCGTAAAGAGGGTTTCCCCACAACTGTCCCGTTGCGGAAAAAGCGTCCGGAGGACATCCGGCTACCGCCCTGGGGCTGTAATTCTCATCAAACTGGAACAGCTCCGGATTTGCCCAGGCGTCTGAACTGTCAGGAGCAACATAAATCGGCACATCCCCGATCACGTACACCCCTTTTTCATTGGCGTATGCCTTCAGTTTCATCCACTGTACAGAGAAAAGGTACTGCTGAAAACAGTAAAAATTAATTTCATCTTTCAGCTCCGTCCGTGCCTGCTCTACGGAGTGCGACTGATGGTTCTGCAGTTCCTTCGGCCACTCTGTCCAGCTTTTCCCTCCCCTGGCGTCTTTTATCGCCATAAAAAGCGCATAATCCCAAAGCCAGTGGCCCTGCTGCCTGACAAACTCCTCATACTCCCTGTTTCCTCTCAGATCGGTTCTGTCATATGCTTTTCGCAGAAGCAGGAATCTGGACTGGTAAACCTTTTCATAATCCACATAACAGGGACTTCCTCCCCAGTCGCAGGATTCACATTCTTCCTGAGTCAAAAGCCCGTCTTCTATCAATGTTTTCAGGTCAATAAAATATGGATTCCCCGCAAAAGTGGAACAGGACTGATAGGGAGAGTCTCCATATCCGGTAGGCCCCATAGGAAGTATCTGCCAGTATCTCTGTCCGGCTGCGGCAAGTTGATCTACAAAATCATAAGCCTCTCTGGAAAAACACCCTATCCCGAACTCTGAAGGAATACTGGACACAGGCATCAAAACCCCGCTTGCTCTCATTTGTTCTCCTCCGGTTAAATTTCTTTTTTCACAATAAACTCATTATAACAATCAGTTACTTCCCGGTCAAGGACAAAGAAATCCGGACTCTTTTCCGCTTTTACCAGTTCTCCTTTTTCTTCCCAGTCCCTGTCAGCGCCGCAGCCCGTAAAACAAAAAGCGCAGGCCGCGGCCAGGACAAAAGCCATTTTCCATTTTTGCATATGTTTTCTCCTTTTCCGCAAATATTCATAGCATCGATGTACAAGGGGACAATACGGTCCCTTGTACACCGATGCTAGCGTTAGTATAGGCGAAAACATCACGGTTTATTCCGGACACAGGAAGATTCTTCCATCAAAGTCTTTTCTTTCGGATATAAACGGCAATATCATGATAGACCTGCTCTTTTCCCTTTTCATTAAGGATTTCATGGCGCATCCCCCGGTACAGCTTTCCCTTTACATCCCGGTATCCGGCCTTTCTCATATTCTGGATAGACGCTGCAAACTTCCGTACATTTCCCATACAGGGATCCTCCGCCCCGCTTATAAACAGCACAGGCAGCTTCGGATTCGTACATTTCCATTGCGACAGATCGTAAGCCCGTTTCATAAGCTGGAACAAAGCAAGATATCCATCGTCCGTAAAGGTAAATCCGCAGAGCTCGGATTTTGTATATTCCTGATAAACTTCCGGATCTGAACATATCCACGCGTTTCTGTTTTTTTCTTTCCGGAATTTCACCGCATACCCCCCAAAGGACAAAAGCTCAATCAACCTGCTTCTATGACGAAAGCCCAGAATGCCGCCCTCCACTCTTGCCAGTGCAGTTCCCAGAATCCTCGCTTTTGTATTGCTGGGAGATCCGCAGACGATCAGCATATCCATACAGTCGTCATGTTCCGCGGCAAATGCTCTCACGGCCAGAGATCCCATACTGTGTCCCATAAGTATCAGCGGCAGATCCGGAAATTTTTTCCTGACCTCAGCATTTACTGTTCCGATATCCTTCAGGACAGCCTCCGCTCCTCCTCCGTACATATATCCCAGGTCGTCGCCTGAGCGTACGCTCTGTCCATGTCCTCTGTGGTCATGGATCACCGTCATATATCCTCTCTCCGCCATATATTCCATAAATGGCTCGTATCTTTCTTTGTATTCGCTCATTCCATGAACGATCTGCAGAATTCCTCTGTACGGCGGCATATCCGGACAGATGCTTAAAACAGAAATCCTCAGCCCGTCCGCTTCTGATCTGAAATAGTGTCTGTATCTTTTTACCATATTTCTGCCTCCCGTTTCTATATTATCAATCATTTTCAGAATTTATATATCTCTCTTGTTTCTTTTCCGCTCTGATCCATACGCGGGTACCGGAAATTTTCCCCGGTATTCCTCTTCATTTTATCCATTGCGAATTTCCAGGCTGTAATCTGCGGTTGCAGGCTCAGAACAGGACTTTCAGGCAGATGGAAATCAACTTGTCAACAAGAGGGCTCCTCTGTTATAATAAACTGGTATTTTATAGTTGTACAACAGAAATAAGGAGGAGTTATGAGTAAGCAGATTTATTCTGAAACAGAACCATTGCCGGATTCCACAGAGATCAGTCCGGATAACAGCCATACAGCGCCTCTTCCTGTGCTGAAGAAAAGGAAGAAAAAGAAAAAAGGGCTGATCATTTTTCTGATCGTTCTTATCCTGGTCATCGCGGCCGGAGCGGGCTTTTATTTCTGGCAGCGCCAGAAGCCGGTCAACACGGTAAAGAAATTTCTGGAAGATGTAAAAGCCATGGATTTTGACGGGATGTCTTCTCTTTTACAGAACAGCGACCTGACGGTTCTTGACAACGCGGATATCACGGACGCCGCGTACACAAATTTTTTCAGCGCCGTCAATCAGAAAATGGAGTTTGACATCAAAAAGACAAGCTTCAGTATTCTGAACGGAACAGCAACTGTAACCGTGCATGTGAAGTATATCGACGGATCGGATATCTACAGGGAAACGATCACCGAATTTTTGAAACAGATTGTTTCCACAGCTTTCTCGGGCGAAACGCTCACAGAGGAGGAAACACAGCAGAAACTCGCCTCCCTTCTGGAAGAAAAAGCAGCTTCCGCCCAGGATACCTTTGCGGAAACTGATATCAGCTATCCTCTTATCAAAGCCGGCGATACCTGGAAAATCGTCACTCTTGACGAGAACACAGCAAAGATGATGTCCGCAAACTTTACAGATGTACAGGGAGAAATTGAAAGTTCTCTTGAGGAAGCGCAAGAAGCCGAGAACAGCGATTCTGCACAGACGCCTCAGGCTGCTTCCGGGGACACTATTGATATGAGTAATGAAAAATTCACGATCCATTATAAGCAGCACCGGGTCGGCAAAGATTATTCCGGAGCCTCCTGTCTGCTGGTATATTATGATTACAGCAACAATGGAACTTCGCCCTCCAGCGCAATGGTGGACGTAAGCCTTCAGGCTTACCAGAACGGCCAGGTTTTAAGCGCCGCCATACCGGAAGGAGACGATGAGGCCATCGACCAGTTTATGACGGAAGTCCAGCCCGGACAGGCAGTCACCGTCTGTCAGGCATTCTCCCTGATCGATGAATCTGACGTTACGCTTCAGGCAGGAGAAGCTTTCAGCCTGGGCGGAGGAACCGTCACTACTCAGATTTTGCAGCTTAACTGAAACAGCCTGCCGACAACGGCCTGTTTCCAAATATGAATTCTACTTTATATTCGCAGCATTTTTCAAAATTTGCTGCGAATATTTTTTTATGAGTTTGGGATAATAAAGGCATGAAAGGATGGTGACTTATGGGAAATAAATTTTTACAGTACTTTGCTTTAACTATTGCCGTGATCGGCGCGATAAACTGGGGGCTGATCGGATTTTTCAACCTGAATCTTGTTTCTCTGCTTTTCGGAAGTATGAGCTGGATATCCAGGATTATCTATGGTCTTGTGGGGCTGTGCGGCCTTTACCTTTTCACCTTCTATGGTCTTGTAGACCGGGAAAGCCAGGAAGCGTAACGACAGGCAGAAATCCCCGGAAAAGAAGTATCTCTTCCTCCATTACAGGATGCAGATACTTCTTTTTTCGCGAATCCGGCATACAGACGGACCGTCTGCACTGCCTTTTTTCTGTAAATTATAAAATACAGGCTTCCAAAGCTACCTTCATCATATTTTCAAAGGACTCTTGTCGGGCAAGAGCGGACAACTCCTCATGTGTTACAAAAGAATCTGATATCGTCAGCAGACACGCCGCTTTTTTCCCGGATACATTGGCGTTATGGAACAGCGCAAAACTCTCCATTTCCACACACTGGCACTGATGCTTCCGGTAAATTTCCCGGAAATCGTCAACATTATCCGCCGCATAAAATACGTCAGAAGAATGAACCCTGGCCTCTTTTAAGCCCACGCCTACGATATCGGCAGCCCTGCGGATCTTTTCATTCAGCTCCGGAGAGGGGTACAGCACTTCCTCTTCACATCCGTTCTGAACTCTGGCGTAGCTGGAAGCGCTCCATGCGCTGTCCGCCAGCACCACGTCATAGACCGCCAGATTTTCTGTATAAGCTCCGGCTGACCCGATCCTTATGATATTTTCCACATCATAAAAATTATAAAGCTCATAAGAATAAATTCCGATAGAAGGCATTCCCATTCCGCTGGCCATTACCGTGATCTCTTTTCCTTTATAGGTTCCGGTATAGGCATAAACATTTCTTACTTCATTAACCAGCCGGGGATTCTCCAGAAAATTCTCCGCCACATATTTCGCTCTCAGCGGATCTCCCGGCATTAATACGGATCTGGCGATCTCCTCTTTCTTCGCCTGGATGTGCGGTGTCGGTACCGGCATTTTGATTCCTCCTTTTCTTTATAAATTTAATCCTGTATTTCGCTCCGCGTTAAAAAACGGCTTATATAACAAAACAGCCAGGACATCTGTCCTGGCTTACGAGAGCGATAGACGGGGCTCGAACCCGCGGTCTCGACCTTGGCAAGGTCGCGCGTTACCAACTACGCCACTATCGCATAAGAGCGGGTGATGGGAATCGAACCCACGTATCCAGCTTGGAAGGCTGGTGTTCTACCATTGAACTACACCCGCAAATCGCTGTGTTCTGTGCTGTTCGCTACAACGATAATGAGTATATAACACTTTGCTTCGTTTGTCAACAGATTTTTTGAAATTTTTTTAATTTTTTGAATTGTGTCTTATGGGTTTTCAATACTGCGGGAGAAGCGCATTTCCCCCGCAGTCTGTATATAATAGTTTAACGCAGAAATCCTTCTACGATCTTCTTCTCCGCCTCTTCTTCCGTAAGCCCCAGTGTACGGAGTTTTACGATCTGCTCTCCGGCGATCTTGCCGATCGCGGCCTCATGGATCAGGGAAGCGTCGATGTCTCCCGCAAACAGCTCCGGAGCCGCATTTACCTTACCCTCTCCGATAAGGATCGCGTCGCATTCAGAATGTCCGGTACAGCGGCAGTTTCCGCGGATCTTGGAATGGTATTCCTGATAAGAGTGGTCCTTTGCCACAGAACGGGAGATCAGATCCACTCCGGAGTCCTCCCCGTTCATCTCTACTTCAAAATCCGTAGACGCCTGCTCTTCTCCGTCTGTCATGATTCTTTCATGGATGATAAGCTTCGCTCTGGCTCCCAGAACCGCCTTTGTGGAGCGTTTTGTAAGATCTACCCCGCCGATCTGGATCGTATCCATCTCCATTACCGCGTCTTCTTTTAATTCCATGTCCGTTACCGGATTGATCTTCTTCAGACCGATCCCGGTGCCTGTCCCCACATGTTTTTCCTTATAGAGAACATGGGCGCCTTTTTCCAGGAAAAACCTGTGGATGCCGTCGTGCTCGGCCTCTCCTTCATTATCTGTGTGTACGCCGCAGCCTGCCACGATCGTTACGTCCGCGCCTTCGCCTACATAAAAATCATTGTATACCAGATCGTTTACATTTCCCCTTGTCACGCAGGCCGGAATATATACCGTTTCCTTCTGTGCCTTGGGGCTGATATGAATCTCCAAACCAGAACCGTCCGCCTTGGATTCTATTTTTATATTCTCGGAGGACTGTCTTCCCACACATCCGCCGTCTTCCCGTATGTTGTACGCGCCTTTAAAAGTTCCGTTCCAGTCGGATACCTGTTTCAGAATTTCTTCTGTTATTTTATTCATTTTGCACAGCTCCTTTCCTCTTCCTTGGGGCAGCGCGCCGCCTTCTCCTGGGCCAGCAGACGCGGAAGAACCTCCTGACGGTCGCCTGCAATACGGATTTTTCCGTCGTCCACCACAACGATGCGGTCCGCGATCTCCAGAATACGCTCCTGATGAGAGATCACCAGAAGGGCCTCTCCTCCTTTATTTTTCAGTCTCTGAAAAACTTCGATCAGATTCGTAAAGCTCCACAGGTCGATACCTGCTTCCGGCTCGTCGAAGACGCGCAGCTTTACATTTTTTCTCGCCAGAACCGTGGCGATCTCAATTCGTTTTCCTTCTCCTCCTGAAAGACTGTCGTCCACAACCCTGTCGATGTATTCCTCCGCACAGAGCCCTACTTCTCCAAGATATCCGCATACTTCCGCACTGTCCAGTTTCTTTTCTGCAGACGTCTCCAGAAGATCGCGTACAGTAAGTCCCTTAAAGCGCACCGGCTGCTGAAAAGCATAACTGATTCCATGCCGCGCCCGTTCTGTCATATCCCATCCGGTAATATCTGTTCCATCCAGCAGGATTTTTCCCTCTGTGGGATTTATAAGACCTGCGATCAGCTTCGCCAGGGATGTTTTCCCCCCGCCGTTTGGTCCGGTGATCACTGTCATCTTTCCATCCGGTACTTCCAGGCTGATATTTCTTAATATTTCTTCACCGTCCGCTGCCGTCCAGCTAACGTTCTCAAGTGCTAACATTCTGTTTCCTCCTTTTCAAGTGCAGTTCACAGACTTCTTCCGGTAAAACGCCGATGATTTTCTGATACGCTGCGTTTATCTCTGCGTCAATATACAAGAGGCAACATTATCCTTTTGTACATTAACGCTATGTATTCCGGACATTATAGTGTACACCCGCCGGAAATAAAATGCAACTAAAAATGTCCATTTTTCTCAGTTTTCCCAGTCCCAGACGTCTGTTTTAGAAACACTGTTCCGGGGTTTCTTGATCACAAGCTCCGGGCTTTTGGCGCTGACCTTTGTGTTTGCCGGAATGGATTCTGTAATAAAGGTATTTCCGCCGATGATCGTATTTTCTCCAATGACGGTTTCTCCTCCGAGAACAGAAGAATTAGAATAAATCGTCACATTATCCCGTATCGTGGGATGACGCTTTACATTTGCAAGCTGCTGTCCCTGTCTGGTAGACAGAGCGCCCAGGGTAACTCCCTGATAAAGCTTCACATTATTGCCGATTTCCGTAGTCTCTCCGATTACTACGCCTGTTCCGTGATCGATAAAGAAATACTCTCCGATCTCCGCCCCGGGATTAATATCGATCCCGGTTTTTCCATGGGCGTACTCCGTCATGATCCTGGGGATAAATGGTACCTTGTTCTGGTACAGGATGTGTGCCAGCCGGTATACATAGATGGCAAATACGCCCGGATAGGAAAAAATGATCTCCTCTTTGCTCTTTGCCGCAGGATCTCCGTCAAAACCTGCCTGCACATCTTTTAAAAGCTTCTGCTGCACCTCCGGAAGACGCTCTATAAAATGTATACAGATACTCTCTGACATTTCCGCGGCCTCCTCCTGCCTCATTTCCGGACGGGCATATAAAAGAGCGATCTCCACCTGCTCTTTCAGACGATCGTAATATTCGTTGAGGCAATAGGTACTGAACTGCTCCGGAAATATTCCCGCCGCCGTATCGGCGCAGAAATATCCGGGAAAAATGACAGATCGTAAATCCTTTACCAGATCTATGACTGCAGCCCGGTTCGGCAGGCTTCTGCCGTTTTTCGGCATAAATAATTCGTCTTTTTTATAGTTCTCCGTCAGCGCTTTCGCCGCATTCAGGATCGTGTCCTTTTTATTATCCATAAATCCTCCCTAACGCGTACATGGCGTACGCGGAAAAGTAATACAAATTTACCTGTGCTGTTTCTGTTCTTTTCCATATAATATCATATTATAGGTTCCTTTTTACGTCAATTGTCAAGAAAGAAAAAAAGAATTGACCTTTCCTTTTCCAGCATATATAATAAAGACTGTTGACACGGAGATGTACCCAAGTGGCTGAAGGGTCCGCACTCGAAATGCGGTAGGCCGGGCAACCGGCGCGAGGGTTCAAATCCCTCCATCTCCGCTTGACAAAACGTACTCTTATGAGTATAATAAGGAAGTATTCCATCGGGAATACGTTTATACAGGGGATTGGTCAAATGGTATGATAGGGGTCTCCAAAACCTTTGGTGGGAG
>ERZ1090860.1207-NODE-1210-length-14240-cov-20.830243_pt1 | contig 14240 bp, 15 predicted proteins | sample MGYA00478483_ERZ1090860 | MGnify/ENA primary metagenome ERZ1090860 (study PRJEB33644, sample SAMEA5815741) | chicken gut metagenome | biome: Chicken; feature: Gastrointestinal Tract; material: Caecum | place: Ireland | collected 2019-01-01 | study: A study of...
GAGCAACTGACTCTTAATCAGTGGGTCCCGGGTTCGAGTCCCTGAAGGCGCACCATTCCTTGTGGGATGCGTTGCGCATCCCACAAGGAAACCCCTAACAAGTGAATGACGACTTATCGTTGAAAAGAACGGTAAGGAGAAGAAAGTTTTATGAAAGTTTCTTTTGCTTACTTTTCTTTTCAAAGAAAAGTAAGTTGGTGTTGATTGCGGTGAGGGTCCACCCGTTCCCATCCCGAACACGGAAGTTAAGCTCACCTGCGCCGAAGATACTTGCCTGGAGACGGGCCGGGAAAATAGGTAACGCCAACACAAGAAACGGACTTCTTCGGAAGTCCGTTTTTTGCTTATACGCGACAGAAAGGAGCGGCGGTATGCGCTATTCCAATGTCCGGGCGGGCCGCTTTCTGGCCCGGCCCAACCGGTTTGTGGCCCATGTGGAACTGGACGGCGAGACGGTGGTGTGCCACGTGAAGAATACCGGCCGATGCCGGGAGCTGCTGGTGCCAGGCGCCACCGTCTATCTCCAGGAGAGCGGCAACCCCGCCCGGAAGACCAAGTTTGACCTGATCGCGGTGGACAAGGGCGGCCTGCTGATCAACATGGACGCCCAGGCACCCAACCAGGTGTTCCGGGAGTGGGCGGAGGCGGGGCAGTTCGTGCCGGGGCTCACCCTGCTGCGGCCGGAGACCACCTGGGGCAAGTCCCGCTTCGATTTTTACTGGGAGTTGTCCACACAGCGGCGGGGGTTTGTGGAAGTAAAGGGGGTTACCCTGGAGGAAAACGGCCACGCCCGCTTCCCCGACGCCCCCACGGAGCGGGGGGTGAAGCACCTGGAGGAGCTGATTGCCTGCCAGGCAGAGGGCTATGAGGCGGCGGTGTGCTTTGTGATCCAGATGTCCGGCATGAGGGACTTTTCTCCTAACGATGCCACCCACCCGGCCTTTGGGGACGCCCTGCGGCGGGCGGCGGCGTCCGGCGTCCGGGTGCTGGCCATGGAGTGCCGGGTGGAGCCGGACGGCCTGTGGATCCACAGGCCGGTGCAGGTCAATCTGAACGTGCAGGATATCATATAAAATCCTGCAAAAATGAGAGGAAACCGGGCCGGATTTGGCACAGGTTATGAAAAACGGCCCGAGCGGTTGACAATGCCTGCAAAATAGGCTGTTCTGTGACCAAGAGGCAAGGGCGCTGCGGATATATCCGCAGCGCCCTTCTCTCGTTCGCAAGGGGGCGAACCCGAGGGGGGACGCCCCCTCGTCATTTGACGGCCGCCCCGCGGCGGCTGCGAGGGAGGAAAGTGTGGATATCACCGTGATTATCGACACCTTTTGGGTTCTGCTGGCCGCCATCCAGGTATTTTTCATGAACCTGGGATTCGCCTCGGTGGAGGCGGGCCTGGCCAGAGCGAAAAACACCGTCAACATCCTGTCCAAAAACTTCATCGTCTTTGCCGTCTCGTCCCTGGGCTTCATGCTGCTGGGCTGGGGGCTCATGTTCGGCGGCGACAACCCCTTCGTGGGGACGCAGCACCTGTTCATCCTGGGCAGCTCCGACCTGTCCTTCTACGACGACACCCTGACCTCCAACGTGCCCTTCTGGGGCAAGTTCTTCTTCCAGCTGGTGTTCTGCGGCACCGCCGCCACCATCGTCTCCGGCGCGGTGGCCGAGCGCATCAAATACCTCTCCTTCATCGTCTTTTCCTTTTTGCTCACCCTGGTGATCTACCCCATCGCGGGCCACTGGATCTGGGGCGGCGGCTGGCTGGCCGACCTGGGCTTCCTGGACTTCGCCGGCGACTCGGCGGTGCACTCCGTGGGCGGCTGGGCCGCCCTGGCGGGCGCCATGATTCTGGGCCCGCGCATCGGCAAGTACGACAAGGACGGCAAGCCCCGGGCCATCCCCGGCCACAACATGTCCCTGGCGGTGATCGGCCTGTTTGTGCTGTGGCTGGGCTGGTTCGGCTTCAACCCCGGCTCCACCATGAGCTTCCAGAACCCCTCCGACGTCATGCACATCCTGGTGACCACCAACACCTCCGCCATTGCGGCGGTGCTCACCTCCACCGCCACCTCCTGGGTGTTCCTGGGCAAGCCGGATCTGGGCATGACCATCAACGGCTGCCTGGCAGGCCTGGTGGCCATCACCGGCGGCTGTGCCTACGTCAGCATTGTCAGCTCCCTGATCATCGGCGCCGTCTCCGGTGTGATCGTGGTGTTCGCCGTGGTGTTCTTTGACCGCATCCATATTGACGACCCGGTGGGGGCCACCTCCGTCCACCTTTGCTGCGGCGTGTTCGGCACCCTCTGCGTGGGCCTCTTCGCCCAGGAGGGGGTCACCACCCTGTCCGGCCGCAGCGGGCTGCTGTTCGGCGGCGGCGCGGGCCTGCTGGGTGTGGAGCTGCTGGGCATTGCGGCTGTCGGCGCCTTCACCTTCGCCTCCTCTGCCCTGGTGTGGCTGATCCTGAAGAAGACCATGGGCATCCGGGTGTCCCGGGAGGAGGAGCTCCAGGGTCTGGACATCGGCGAGCACGGCAATGCGGCCTATCCCGACTTTGCGCCGGCCGCCCCCACGGCGGAGCTGGATGGGGAGCCTGGGATGCCCGCCCCGGCTCCGGCCGCGGCCCCTGCCCCGGCGGCGGCCGTCAGTGCCGACGCGGCGGTGCCCGTGGAGCACCGGGTGCGCACCGGCCCCAAGCTGACGAAGGTCACCATTGTGGCAAGCCAGGCCAGATTCAGCCAGCTCCAGGAGGCGCTGGAGAGGCTGGGCATCACCGGCCTGACGGTGACCAATGTGTTCGGCTACGGCGCCCAGAAGGGCCACAGAACCTACTACCGCGGCGCGCCGGTGGAGGCCCGCCTGCTGCCCAAGCTGAAGGTGGACATCGTGGTGTCCAAGGTGCCGGTGGCCGAGGTGGTGGCGGCCGCCCGCAGAAGCCTGTATACCGGCAGCATCGGCGACGGCAAGATCTTCATCTACGACGTGGAAAACGTGGTGAAGGTGCGCACCGGCGAGGAGGGGTACGACGCCCTCCAGGATACGGACTGATCCGCAGTATTGGCGGCCCCCGGCAGATGTCCGGGGGCCGCTTTTGCGTCCGCCGCCGGACTTGCCATAACCTGGCCCGTATGGTAGAATGGGAAAAACTGCGCAGAGGGGGAGGGGCCATGGAGCCGGTATATGAGCTGGTGACCCGGGAGATCGCCGCCAAGGGGGCGGGGTATCTGCTGCTGCGGCGCTGTCCGCCCCAGGAGCTGGAGGAGACCCTGGCCCGCGGGCGGGCGGAGCTGCTGGCGGCCGGTGCCACGGAGCTCTACGCCGCCTCCGCCGACCCCGCCTGCCCCCTGGACGAGGGGCGCTGGGAGGGCTTCCGGCTGTCCCATGTGCGGGACATGCTGTGGATGGAACGGCCCCTGGATCAGCTCCCGCCGGCGGGGGGCCTGACCCTGGAGCCGCTGACCCGGGCCCGGGGCGGGGCCTGGCTGACCCTCCACAACGCCTGCTTTTTCGACATGCCCAACTCGGCCACCTACGGCCTGCGGGAGCTGGAGGAGGCCCTGGGCGCGGAATGGCGCTGCGGCTTTGCCGCGGCGGACGGCGTGCCGGTGGGGGTGTACGAGCTGGCGCTGGCCGGGGAGATGCCGGAGATTGCGGGCATTGCCATCCACCCGGATTTCCAGGGGAAAGGACTGGGCCGGGCGCTGCTCCGCGCCGTCCTGGCGGAGCTGGCGGGGCTGGGCTGTGGGCGCTGCCGCCTGCTGGTGGCCACGGACAATGGGCGGGCCTTCTCCCTCTACCGCAGGGAGGGATTCAGGGCGGCGGCAGTGAAAAGCCGCTGGTTTCAGATGATAGGAACTGCTTAAGAGGGGGAGCCGGAGACGGCTCCCTCTTTTTGCTCTTGACTTATATCGAATATTGATATAGTATGGTTATGACGATAATCGATATAGTATGGGAGGTGACTGCCGTGGCCCGAAAGAAGCTGGAGACCCTGACGGAGCAGATGTTCTATGTGCTCCTCTCCCTGCGGAGGGAGCGGCACGGCTACGGGATCATGCAGGCCATCACCGAGATGACGGGCGGCCGGGTCAGCGTGGGGGCAGGCACCCTGTATGCCCTGCTGGAGCGGTTCGAGAAGGACGGGCTGATCCGCTTTACCCGGACGGAGGAAAACCGGAAGTACTACCAGCTGACGGAGATGGGAGAGGCCGCCCTGGAGGCGGAATACCAGCGTATCCGGCAGCAGGCGGCGGACTGGGAACGGATTATGAAGGAGGAAAAGTCATGAAGCGGCGATTTTCTCTGTTTACCTATCCGGTGATGGATATGAAGGCGGCGGAGGCGGCGCTGAACCGCCGGGCGGCCAAGGGGTGGCGGCTGGAGAAGATCTGGATGGGCCTCCTGGCGGTGTTTGTGCCCGCCCACGTGCCGGTGTGTTACTGCCTGGACTGGTGCGACAACGTCAAGGATACGGAGCGGATGGACTACAAGGAGCTGCTCGCCCAGGCCGGGTGGGAGCACCGGATGGAGCTGCCCTACTGGAACCTGTACGAGGCCCCGGCGGGTACGGCCCCCATCCAGACCGACGGGGAGCTGGAGTACCAGCGGTTCCGGGACAAGGTGATGCGGCGGATGGTCAGGGGGATCCCGCTGACTCTGGTGGTGGTGGGCATCCAGCTGCTCAACATCATCGCCCAGTCCGGTGAGTTCGGGGCCATGTCCCTCCTGATGTGGGCCTCCACCCTCCATATGATGCTGGCGCTCCTGCTTCTCCTGCCCCTGTGGGGGGTGGGGGGCCTGGCCTGGCTGGGGCGGATGGCCCTGCGGCTGCACCAGTGGCGGCAGGCCGCCCGGGAGGACGGCCCCACCCCCGTGCCCGGCCGGTGGAGCGGCCTGGCGGCGGCCCTGCTCACTCTGGCCGGGTGGCTGTCGGTGGTTCTGGTCTGCGCCGCCGCGGTGTGGGATATGACCACCAATTGTGTCCCCACCCTGCCGTTTGCCGGGGTGTTCCTGCTGTGCGCGGGCATCCTGTTTGCGCGCTCCCTGTGGGAGCGGCACCAGACCAAGTGGGTGCGGCGCATGGCATCGCTGTGCCTGGCCACGGCCCTGTGCGGCGGGGCGGGCGGAATGGTCTTTTTCCGGCAGGCGGAGGCCACCCTGCTGGAGCCGCCCCTGTCCGATCTCCACCTCCTGCCCGGGGTAACGGAGGTGTGGACGATGTGGGAGGAGCGCAGCCACGCCGCCACCTCTCTGCTCTCCTGCACCGACTGGGACGAGCTGGAGCCCGACGGGGAAACGGGATTCGGAATTCATGAGACGGTTCTGGGGGTTCGGATGGATGCCCCGGTACGGGGCACCGCCTGGCGAGCCCGGTGGCCCTGGCTGGCGGAGTGGGCGGCATCCCTCCAGCGGGGCGGTATGGAGCCGGTGGAGGGATACCCCGGCGTGTGGCGCCGGGAGACCAGGAAGGGGGAGCTGTGGCTTCTCCGCCGGGGCATCCTGGTGCTGCGGGTGAAAAACGACCTGGAGCCGCTGGGCGAGAACTGGCTGGCGGATATGCTGGCCCAAATGGAGGAGGAAGCGCCATGAAGCGTCGGTTTTCCCTGTTTACATACCCGGTAATGGACATGAAGGCGGCGGAGGCGGAGCTGAACCGCCGGGCGGCGGCGGGCTGGAAGCTGGAAAAGCTCTGGCTGGGTACGCTGGCCTCCTTTGTGCCGGCGGAGGAGCCGGTGTGCTACTGCCTGGACTGGCTGGATCCGCTGAAAACCGACCAGCCTGGCTACGCCTCCCTGCTGGCGGAGGCCGGGTGGACGCGTCGGGCCCTGGCGGGTTATCAGGTGATCTATGAGGCCCCGGCGGGCAGCACCCCCATCCAGACCGACAGCGAATTGGAGTACCAGCGGTTCCGGAAGAAGGTGCTGCGGCGGATGCTGCTCGGCGGGGGTATCCTGACGGCCCTCCTACTGCTGATTTTTGCGCTGGTGCTGGCGGTGTACGGCGGACGCATCTCCTGGGCGGACGTGGTGGGGAGCATGGCCTCCTCCAGCCTGTCCGCCGTGCTCCAGCTCATGCTGCCGCTGCTCCTGGTGATCGGCGTGCTGTGGCTGGGGCGCATGGCTCTTCGGCTGCGCCAGTGGACGCGGTGTGCCCGGGAGGGGGAGCCCTTCCCGGTGCCGGGCCGGGTGAGTGCCGGCGCGGCAAAGCTGGGCACCCTGCTGGTCTGGCTGTGCCTCGCCCTCCTGCTGGCGGCCCTGTGCCTGGACATCCTGGACGGCAAGGTGAACCTGGGCTGGGCCGTGGGCATGGCCGTCGGCGGCTTTCTCTGCCTGCGGATTTATCCCGGCATGGACGCGGAGCTCCGGCGGCGGCAGCAGTGGGCAGCCGGGGGAGCGGTGGTGCTGGCTGCCATGGTGCTGCTCGTCCCCCGGCTGACCCCCGACGGGCTCACCGCACCCCTCTACCCGGATCGGCCCCTGGCGGAGGCCCGGCTGCTGGAGGGGGAGGACAACTGGTGCGTCCGTCACCCGGACGAGGCCTCCCTGCTGGTGTCCTGCAGCCGGTGGGAGGAGGGCGCGGAGGACGGCTCCGCCTGGCTGGAGGGCCGGTGCTGGAACATCCGCAGCGATTTCCTGGCCGACCGGGTGGCGGCGGAGTATCTGGAGGAGCTGGGGCCGGAGAACCAGGCCCCTCTGCCCGGCTATGACCAGGTGTGGACGGCACCGGAGGCGCTGCGCTACGCCAACGGAAATACGGCGGATCTCTGGCTGCTCCGGCAGGGGAATGTGATCGTGCGGCTGGAGACCACCCCGGAGCTCCTGGAGGAACAGGATCTGGACGATATTCTGACTCAACTGGAGGGCGGCGCATGAAAACGCTGTGGAAAGGCTTTCCCTACGGCTCCGCCGACCGGGAGGCGGCGGAGGAATGGCTCAACGAACTGGGCAGACAGGGCTGGCGGCTGGAGAAGGTGCGCCTGGGCGTTCTGGCGGTGTTTGTGCAGTCCGGGGAGCCGTGCACCTACTGCGTGTGTACGCAGCCGGGCTCCTTCTACGGCCGGGGCCGGGCGGAGTACGAGCAGCTGTGCTGGGACGGGGGCTGGCAGTGGACGGCCAACGTGCGGAGCATGGACATCTTTGTCTCCCGGCCGGGGCACACCCCCGTGCCCCTCATCACCGACCCGGAGGTGGAGCGGCGGGGGCGGGTGTTCTTGGCCGTACTGCTGGCCCCGCTGCTGGCGGCCATCGCGTGGAGCTTCCGGCCCGGCGGGCGGCCCTGGCACGCCATTCTGGAGTCCAACCGCCTGCTGGCGTGCCTGCTGGCCCTGGCCCTGTGCTGCCTGGTTCCGGCCGGGGCGGCGGTGTGGAGGAAGCTGCGGCCACCCAGGCCCCGGAGCGGCCGGGCGGTGCGGCGGCGGGCCGCCCTGTGGCTGGCGGTACTGCCCCTGTGGTACGTCCTCTGCTTTGGACTCGCTTTCACCGAGGGGCTGGCGGAAATCGTGGCGTGGGTGGACGCCCCGCCGGCGGCCCGGGCGCTGGGGGTGGATGCCCCCGGGGACATGGCGTACCGGCAGGTGCGCGCCTCCGTTCTGGTGGAGGGGGAGCACTACAGCCAGCCCCTGGTGGGGGCGGATCACACGGAGTACGGCTCCGTGAAGCTGGACCGCTACCGCTGTCGGGGGGAGGGGACGGCCCGCCTGCTGGCGGAGCTGGTGCGGCTGGACGAGACCCGGGGCTCCCCCGGCCACCTGGACGGCACCCACGGCCCCCTCACTGGCGCGGAGGTGCCCGTGGAGGGCATCGCCTGGGCGTGGCACGGCCGGGGGGAGGGCCGCACCTGCCTGATCCTCCGCTGCGGCGAGGGGGTGGCGGTGGTGGAGACCGGCCAGAGCGTGCCGCCGCCGGATCAGCAGACCTGGGCGGCCCTCCGGGCCCTGCTGGAGGAATGGCCGTAGGGCGCGCCGGTTGAGATGCAGATGTAAGGAGGCTTCGGCCATGAGAGAGAAAACCAAATGCACCCGCTGGTTCCGCTACGCCATCGAGGACGCCAAGGCGGCCCAGGCGGAGCTGGATCAGCGGGCGGAGCAGGGCTGGGAGCTGGAGGAGGTGGGCTTTTTCACCGCCACCTTCCGCCGCTCAGCGCATCCCCGCCCCTGCTGGGTGGAGCCCGCCCGGTGGAAGAGCTGGTCTGAAAAGGACGAGAACAGCCGGGCGGACTACCTGGCCCTGTGCGGCGAGGCGGGCTGGGAGCTGATCAGCGAGGACGGGGGCCTGTTCTACTTCCGGGCCAGGGAGGGGACAGACCCGGCTCCCATCCAGACCGACGCGGGTGTGGAGTGGGAGGACGTGTGGAAGAAGGCCCTCCGCGGCCAGCTGTCAAGCATGCTCTACGTCGTGATTTATGGGTTTGTGTGGAGCGGCGCCCGGTTTCTCCTGAACCGGCCCCGGGTGTGGGAGCTGTTCCTGTCCAACGCGGCGCTGGCGGCCCAGGGGATGCTCTTCCTCCTGCTGGCCCTGGAGCTCTTCCTGGTGGTGCGGGTGCTTCGCTACCGGGTAAAGTGCCGCCGGGCGGCGGCGGAGGGGGAGAGCTTCCCCGTGCCCCGGCGGGCGGCCGCCCGGCTCCGGGGGGCGTCCTCCTGGATCTTCTGGGTAGTGCTTGCGGTGAGTCTGGCCGTACTGCTGACGACCACAGACTTTGAGAGACACTTCCTGGAGACCAAGAGCGGGTATACGCAGGAGAGCCACTCGGTGCTGGGGGACTATTTTGAGTATACCCGGTACAGTGAGCGGGAGGGCGATCTGTGGGTGGAGCGGGCGGACTGCCGGGCCGGCTGGCTGGCGGACTGGATCTGCGGGGACTTCCGGGCCTCCGAGGGGGACGCAAAGCGGGTTCGACGGGAGGTTCACCCCCACGACGGCGCGGTCATCCCCCGGGAGGCAGAGCTGGGCTTCGATCGGGCCTGGGTCTATTCCATCGGGGAATACAGCGGCCTGATTCTACGGGATGGAGACCAGGTGGCGCGCATCGAGGCCGAGGGGGTCGATCTGACCAGCGCGGAGACCCTGGCGGATATCCGGGCCTGGCTGGCGGAGTCCCCGGACTGGCAGCCGGAGGCAGAGCGGGCGGAGTCCATCCGCCCGCCGGAGAGAAAGGTGGTAGCATGAAACGGACTTTATGGAAGCTGTTCCCCTTTACCGCCATCGACAGCAAGGCGGCGGAGGCGTGGCTCAACCGGCTGGGGAAACAGGGCTGGCGGCTGGGCTCCGCCGGGCTGTACACAGCCCGGTTCTGGCAGACCGGGGAGCCGGTATCCTACGCCGTCACTCCGGAGCAGGGGCGGAGAGAGGACTTTCTTGTCCTTTGCCGGGACGCGGGGTGGGAGCTGGCGGCCTGTAGCCGGAAGATGGAGCTGTACGCCTCCCGGGCGGGGGCGCGCCCGATCCCCCTGGAGACCGACCAGGCGCTGGAGTGCCGCAGCTTCCTCCGCCGGGGAATCCGCTGGCTGGCCCTGGAGGCGGCTTTGACGCTGATGTTCCTGCTCAACCTGCGGCAGCTCCTGGACACGGGCGGGCCCGCGGACTGGCCGGCGCTGGTCTTGTGGCTGGGGGAGCTGGCCCTGTGGGGCGGGTGCCTGGCTGGGGATGGGATTTACTGGCTCCGGGTTCGCCGGGCCGGTGAGCTGCTCCCCCGCTCCATGGCGGGGTCTGGCTGCGGTGGTGGGCCGCATGGGCGCTGGTGCTCCTGGGTGCGGGGCTGCTGGCTGTCATGTGGCTTCGGCCCGCATACCTGTGAGGGAGGGGGATAGGATGGACGGGATCCGGATGGAGCAGTTCCCCTTCCGGGTATTGGACTACAAGGCCGGGGAGGCATGGCTCAACAAGCTGGGGGCGGCTGGCTGGCGGCTGGAGGGGATTGAAAAGGGCCGCCTGCGCTTCCGCCGGACGGCGGAGCCGGTGTCCTATGCGGTGGAGCTGGAGCAGTTTCTGGGCTGCCTCGCGAAGCGGGATTTCCGCACCTTCTGTGCCGACGCGGGCTGGGAGAAGGCGGGAGAGCTGGGGGAGCTGGTGTTCTATGCCTCCGCGCCGGGGCGGAGCCCCGCCCCCTTCCACACGGACGAGGCCGTGGAGACGGAGCGGTTCACCCGGCAGTATCTGGTGCGGCACCTGGCCCGGTTCGGCGGCTGGCTGGCCCTGACGGTGCTGCCACAGCTCCTGAGGGTGCTCCTCTTCCCCGGACAGGAGCTGCACCGGGTTCTGACCCTGCCGGGCTACGGCCTGCTGCTGTCGGCCTATGTGCTGGCCCTCCTCACGCCTGCCGCCGCGGAGGGACGGGATGTGGTGTGGCTGCTGCGCTGCCGCCGGGCGGGGCGGCTTCTGACCCGCAGCCCGGCGGCGGTACGCCGGTGGAGGCGGGCGGCACTGGCCGCCCTGGGAGCGGCGCTGCTGCTGGCGGCTGTGGGGATGGCGGAGCTTGTGCCCGCTCTTGCATCCCGCATCGGCTTGTGATAGGATAGGGGCAGTGTGGAAAACTTCTGTTCAGGAGTGTGAACGATATGGAAAACCTGCTGCTTATCAACGCCTGCGTGCGGGGGGAGCGCTCCCGCACCCTCAGGCTGGCCCGCCGTTTTCTGGACGCCTATCAGGCTAGGCACCCGGACACGGTGATCACCGAGCGTAATCTCTGCGCCGAGCGATTACAGCCCCAGTACCCCGAGGTGCTGGAGGAGCGGGACGAGCTGTGGAACGCGGGCAGGCTGGATCAGCCCATGTTCGACCCGGCCCGGCAGTTCGCCGCGGCGGACAGGATTGTCATCGCCGCCCCCTTCTGGGATCTCTGCTTCCCCGCCATCCTGAAGATCTATCTGGAGCGCATCTCGGTCACCGACATCACCTTCGGCTACGACGAGCAGGGGGCCATGGTGGGTCTGTGCAGGGCCTCCAAGCTGCTGCTCATCACCACCCGGGGGGGCAACTACGCCGGCACCGAGCTGGAGATGGGCACCCCCCTGCTGAAGGCCCTGTGCGTCATGTACGGCATCCCGCAGTTTGTCTGCCTGGACGCCGAGGGCCTGGACGACGTACGCAGCGACAAGGCCGCCATTCTGGCCGACGCGGAGCGCCGGGCGGACGCGCTGGCGGAGGAATTTTAAGTGCGGGCCCGGATTCTGCTCCTCACCACCGGGGGCACCATCGCCTCCCTGCCCACGGCGGAGGGCCTGGCCCCCGGCCTGGACGGGGAGGAGCTGGCCCGGATGCTGCCCCAGGGCATCCTGGAGCACTACGACGTCACCGTCCGGGACATCCTCCACCTGGACTCCTCCAACATCCAGCCGGAGGAGTGGCAGACCATTGCCCGCCACGTGTTTGATAACCGGACGGAATATGACGGCATCGTGATTACCCACGGTACCGACACCATGGCTTACACCGCCTCCGTCCTCTCCTTCATGCTGCGGGGCATCGCCATCCCTGTGGTGCTCACCGGGGCCCAGCTGCCCATGGCCCACCCCTTAAGCGACGGCATGGAGAACCTGCGTACCGCCCTGGCCATGGCGGCCTCCGGCGCGGCGGGGGTGTTCCTGGCCTTCGACCGGAAGGTGATGCTGGGCTGTCGGGCGGTAAAGATCCGCACCACCGACTTCGACGCCTTTGAGAGCGTCAACTGGCCCCTGGCCGCCAGCGTGGACGGAAAGGGCCTCCAGCTCCACCCGGAGGCCATCCCCCGGCAGACCGGGGAATGCGCCCTGCGGGACAGGCTGTGTGACAAGGTGTTCCTCATCAAGCTCACCCCCGGCCTGGATCCGGAGATCTTCGACATGCTGCTCCAGATGCACTACCGGGGCATCGTCATCGAGGCCTTCGGCGCCGGCGGGCTCCACTTCGTCCGGCGGGATCTGATCGCCAAGCTCCAGGCCGCCGCCCGGGCGGGCATCACCGTGGTGGTGTGCTCCCAGTGCCTCTACGAGCCCAGCGACTTCTCCGTCTACGAGGTGGGCCAGAAGGCCCTGGAGCAGGGGGTGATCCAGGGCCGGGACATGACCACCGAGGCGGCGGTGACCAAGCTCATGTGGGCCCTGGGCCAGACCGACGACACCGAGATCGTCCGGGACTACATGGAGCGCTCCCTGGCTGGGGAGATGGCGTAAGGAGGCAATGACCGTGGCACAGATGGACATCCGCCCGGCGACGGAGGGGGACTACCCCGCCGTCCGGGATTTTTACTACGCCCTCACCGATGAGATGGCGGACGCGCCCTATCCACCGGGCATGAAGAAGGACATTTACCCCACCCAGGACTTTCTGAAGGACTCCATCCGGCAGGGGGAGCTGTACCTGGGCTTCCTGGACGGGGCGCTGGCGGCCTGCATGGTGGTCAACCACGCCTACAACGAGGGCTACCGCTCCGTGGCCTGGGGGGTGGAGGCGGCGGACGACGAGCTGCTGGTGATCCACGCCCTGGGGGTGCGCCGGGCCTGCTCCGGCCGGGGGCTGGCCAGGGAGATGGCCCGCCGCGTCCTCCAGATGGCCCGGGCCCAGGGGATGAAAACCGTCCGCCTGGACGTGCTGGGGAGCAATCTCCCCGCCGAGCGGGCCTATACCGCCGTGGGCTTCCGCCATGTGGACACCCTGCGTATGTTCTACGAGGATACGGGCTGGACGGACTATAAGGCCTTTGAATATCTCCTCTGAAACCGAGCTGCAGCAAAAAAACGTCCCCGGAATCTTTCGATTCCGGGGACGTTTTTCATGACAGGCAGTTATTGCGGCCCGTCCAGCAGGGCCTCCAGGTACGCCACCCACCGCTCCAGGGCGGCGGCGTCCAGGCGGGAGAGGGCGTCGGTGTAGAGGGCATATGCCTCGGGGCGGGCCGCCGCCAGCCAGCGCAGGCTCTTCTTGGGCCCCTGGTAGAGGCGCCCGCAGAGATCACAGCAGATCTCCAGGCTGTCCACCAGCAGCCAGTGCCACCGGAACAGCCCCTCCGCATCCCCCCGGCCGGCCCGCTGGAGCATCTTGCGGCACCAGGCCACCTGGGTGCGGTTCTCCTCCGGCGTCCTGGGGGGCAGGCTGTCCCGATAGGCGGCCAGCTTCTCCAGCAGGGCCTTCCCGGAGCCGTCCCGATCCCACACCAGCTTCCCGTCCAGCAGGCGGAGAAACTCCGCCATGGGGAAGTCCCCCTGAAAGTCGGCGGCGGGGTGGATGAACAGATCCAGCCGCACCCCGTCCACGCGGGACACGTCGTGGCGGGCCGGGCCGTCCGCCACCAGGGCCAGGGCATCAAAGTCGCTGTCCGGCCCGGCGGAGCCGTCGGCCCGGGAGCCGTAGACAAACAGTGCGGCGGGGGCATAGGTATCTTCGATATAGCTCAGAATTTTCTCCATGTCTGACCCTCCCGTTCCAGCTTAGCCAGGAAGCCCGCGCAGGCGCGGGGGGAGCGGAACACGCGGAGCTCCCCCGTCCAGCCGTCCAGCAGCTCCAGCACCTGGGGCCGCTGGGTGCGGTGGAAATCCCAGATCCAGCGGACAAATTCACCGTCCAGCCGCTCCGGGCAGCCCGCCGCCATATCGGGGCGGGTGCGCCCCCGCCAGGTGAGGATCCGCCGCAGGGCCCGGAGCAGGCACACCCGCCGGGGGTAGTCCAGCAGCACCACGGCGTCGCACCGTGCCAGCCGCCGGGGGAGCGTGCGCAGGTAGTTGCCGTCGATCACCCACTCCTCCCCCAGCAGGACGGCGTCCAGCAGGGCGTCAAACTCCCCCTCGGTGCGGTTGATCCACCCGGACTTCCACCACAGCTTGTCCAGGTGCACCACCGGCAGGGAGAGGGCCTCCCCCAGAGACCGGGCCAGGGTGGACTTCCCCGCGCCGGGGCAGCCCAGCACCAGCACCCGGCGCATCACATCTCCCTCCGGCCCTCCAGGGCCCGCATGAGGGTGGCGTCGTCGGCGTACTCCAGGTGGCTGCCCACCGGGATGCCGTAGGCCAGCCGGGTCACCTTCACCTGGAAGGGCTTGAGGAGCCGGGACAGGTACATGGCGGTGGCCTCCCCCTCGGTGTCCGGGTTGGTGGCCATGATCACCTCATCGACGCCCCCCCTGGCCACCCGATCCACCAGCTCCTTCACCCGGATGTCGTCGGGGCCCACGTGGTTCATGGGGGAGATCACCCCGTGGAGCACGTGGTAGAGGCCGGGGTACTCCCGGGAGCGCTCCATGGCCACCACGTCCTTGGGGTCGGCCACCACGCAGAT
>ERZ1090860.1213-NODE-1216-length-14205-cov-36.324876_pt1 | contig 14205 bp, 18 predicted proteins | sample MGYA00478483_ERZ1090860 | MGnify/ENA primary metagenome ERZ1090860 (study PRJEB33644, sample SAMEA5815741) | chicken gut metagenome | biome: Chicken; feature: Gastrointestinal Tract; material: Caecum | place: Ireland | collected 2019-01-01 | study: A study of...
CCCTCCTTGATGTCGGCGGTGACGCGGACGATCTCAGCCTTCTCGCTGGCGCTGCGGCTGAACAGAGGCGTCACCCCGAAGCAGATGACGAGCGCCAGGAGGATACACAGCACACCGATCACGGTGCGGTTACGGAAAATCTTCATATAAGCCTCCTTATAAGAAATATGCGGGGATAAATCCTGCGGCAATGAACGGGACCAGTGGGCAGGTGAACCGGGTGGGGCGTTGGGAGAGCTTCAGGACAAGACTTTTTCCAAGCACAAACAGGGCGTAGCAAAAGGCGAACAGCGTAAGCCCCGCGAGAGTGCGGGAAAGGCCCAGCACAAACCCCGCTGACGCCGCAATCACCGTATCCCCGGCTCCGTTTTTCCCAAACCCTGCCCCCAGATAGAAGGGCAGCCCTCCCGCAAGCGCCCCCAAAAAGGAGGCGGGGCTGATGGTGATCAGCCCCGCCAGCACGAGCGCCACACAGACCCGGTCATCCACCAGGCGGTGCCGGACATCATAGATCGAAGCGCCCATCAGGCAGCCGCAGAAGGCCAGCGCCTGTGCCCAGTGCATCAGCCGGCGTAGTCGAACATCTCCTGGATGCGCTGAGTCACGGTGGGCATGACCGTGTCGTTCAGCACAGCGTACAGGCCGGCCAGCACCAGGGCGCCCAGAACGACGGCGATCAGCACTTTGACGGCGGTATCGATATAGCCCTCGCCGGCGTTGCCGCAGACGGCGCGGCGGTGGAAGGCGGCGATGGAAGTCTGGCAGTTGATGGCGGCGGACTTGGCGGACTTGGCGATATTCTTGAACATCTTCTTCATAAGGTACATTCCTCCTGTAAGTAAAAATGATTTTTGGTAGTGTGTTGGCTGGAAAGAGATCGTTGGACGCACTTGGGGAGGCCCCCGGCCTCGGCTGGGCAAAGGAAAATCCGGGCGGCTATCCTCCCAGACTACATAGTCATTTCGTGGCATTCGTTCTGCTCCTGATGCTGGTCGAACTGGATGGGACGGAATCCAACGCGGTCGCAGTAGAAGAACTCGCTGCCGGAATCATCGTACAGCTCCACCACATCGGACAGAGCCATCCGGTAGCCCTGATATCCGGGAGGCGGGCTGTCCCGGCAGATGGCGTAGATCTGCTCCAAATCGTTGGTACCCAGATCGCCGTCAAAGACCTGCGTATAATTGTCTGCGTCCGGTTCTCCGAACCGCTTTATCAGATCCTCATATCCGATAAAGCGCATGGTGACATCCACGCCTTTCCGGAGCTGCCAGATGCGGCAGCCTTTTTGCGGCTGCCCCAGCTCCTCGCCGGGCGCCTCTCCGGCTGCAAGGCGGTCAAATACGCCTTCCTTCCACTGAGGCGTCAGATTCAGCCGGGCCAGGTAGTGGGACAGCTCATCCGTCTGGAACATCTCGTCCACAACAGCGGCGTCATCCTTCACATAGCCCACCATGTTGCCATAGAAGATCAGGCGGTTTCGATTGTCTATTGTGAAGCGGACCAAAATCACATCACCTCCCTTCCGGGCGAGCGGCTCACATCTGCTGGCTCATGGTCTGGTCGGGAGCGTCGCCTTTCTGCTCCTGCTGCTCCTGGAGCTTCTGCTCGTAGGCGTCGTTGACGGCGTCCACCAGAGCGTTCCGGGCTTCGGCGGTGATGGCATGGAAGGTGTCGTTGTACTTGGTCTCACCGTTTTTCTTGTAGGAGTCCTGGGGCATGGAGATGAAACGGCCCTTGTCCGACTCGATGACCCGGATGCCGTGGACGGCAAAGGCACCGCCGATGGTGGCGCTGGCAAAGGCTTTGGTCTTGAAATCTCCGTCCATCAGACGGTCGATCCGCGCCTCCACCTGGGGCGTGGTGGCTTCCTGCTGTTTCTTCTTGGTTGTTGCCATGGTAATCAAGCTCCTTTCACTCACATGGTTGGGGTGGTCATATCGGGAGATTCGGCGGGATCTTCCTGCCGGATCTGCTTCAGGCTTTCTCTGGCCCAGTCGGGCAGATGCTCCTCCCGGAGAATGCCGATGAAGTCGCTGCGGTTCCACCGGGTCTGCTCTCCGTCGCCGAGGCAGGTGGCATATACCGCTCGGCCCGCGGCGTTGGGGGCGCAGCCAAACCCGCCGGTCGCCAGCCAGAGCTGGTTTTCGGGAGCCCAATAGGACTCCTTCAAAGTCATGGGACTCATGACCAATACCTTGCCTTCCAGCTCCTGCCCGGTCATATCGTCACAGTGGGAGCGCGTAAACATCCCAAGCGCATCCTGGGCTTCCCGAAACTCATTCACGAAGATGTCCAGAACACCGGCGTGACTTTCTACCATAAACTCATGGTTCCGGTCGCTGGGAGGGATGAAGGCTGCGGCGGCCCATTCCTTGTTCCGGCGGCTGAAGCGTCCATCCTCCGGCTTCAGCTGAATGGTGGCGGCCAGCACCCATCCCACACGCTTGAAGCCAAAGTCCTCGATGACGCCCCTGGCGCAGTCGTGGCTCAGGTGCATCCCGTCAAAGCCCCTGCGGATGGCCTCCTCGATGGCCTGCTTACAGGCGATGTTCTCCAGATGGCTTGCACGCCAAAGGGCCAGTTCGTTCTGCCGCCTGGCCTCGGAAACAGAGCCGAGATAGAGATAAGCGTGATCCTTAGTCATCGCCCTCGTCCTCATCCGGCTCCATGACTGCCTTGACCAGCTTCTCAAAACCGGCTCTGTCGATGCCGAGCTGTTCCAGGCTCTTGTCCAGCTCGGCCGCCCACTTGGTCTTGCGGTCATCGGACACCACCAGAACAGCGCCGTCCACGCTGACCACACAGAGGTTGTCGTGCAGGATGCCGGCATCCGCAAAGGCCTCCGCAGGAATGGGCAGCATATCCTCGCCGCAGCCAGAACAACCGCCGCACGGGTCCGCATCGCCCTCCTGATCCTCCCATCCGGCCATCATATCCGCCCACAGGCTGTTGGTCAGCCGAATCAGCGCCATCATAGCGGCGGCTTTCTCCACCGGCTCCATCTCCTGCTTGAGCAGGACAATGGCGTTTTCCAGGGTATGCATCTCCAGCGTTTCCTCCTGCTCCAGACCACTCAGGGTGAGGGCCGCAGGCTGAATGACAGCCTTGCCGTCGTTGGTGTACTTGATAAAGGTCATCTTCATTCCTCCGTTTTATCAGATTTTGTTTTCGGTTCGTGGATCAGCGTGTAGCGCCCGTCGTCTTCCTCCGCAGCTGACAGATTGAAAATGCTGAGCTGCCAATGCCTTGCGGAGTTATAGAGGCGGGGATCGTAGTTGGTGATGACGATCTCCTCGTATTCACTTCCGGCCTTCTGAGACATGCTGTTGGGGCGTGTGGTGTAGAAGATGTAAAACTCCTTGTACAGATCTACGATGAAGGGGCAGTAGTTGTAGGAAACCATTACAAACCCCTGGCACTCCAGAAGCGCATCGTGGAGGCGCTGGTGGTCTTCCTTGGGAAAGACCACCGCATAGCAGTCCTCCGCATCGTAGTAAGGCGGGTCACAGTAGAAGAATGCGTCTTCCCGGTCATATTGGCGGATGAGGTCGACGCAGTCCTTGTTCTCCACCACAACATCGGCCAGCCTGCGGGAACACTCCCAGACCAGATGGAAAAAGCGGCGGATGTCGCAGGATTTTCCAGCAAAGGATTTTGCGCCGCCGCTGAAGCTGTACCGGATGAGCTTGAAATAGTCGGCGGCTCGCCGCACATCTCCGCGAGGCGCCCGTTCCAGCATCATCCTTCGGATGGTTTTGGCATCCGGCGGTTCCAGATACCGCTGAGTCAGCTCCATCTCCTCGTCCAGATAGTCATCGGTGAATTCCTCGCGGGAGAAGAACTTATACAGCACATTGAAGTCATCACGGGTGTTCAGCGGCAGAAAGCCAAGCTCCAAAAGGAGCGCCATAGTTCTGTTTTTGACACAGCAGAACAGATTGGTCAGGTCGCCGTTGAAATCGTTATAAACCTCCATGCATCCCTGCTGGATCGGGCGGCTCAATGTCACTGTCCCGCTGCCGCCGAACACATCGATAAACCGGGAATAGCGCGAGGGGGACAGCTTATGGATCAGCCAGAGCAGCTTGCTTTTGCCTCCCACCCAGGGGATGAAGCTTTTCAAGCGGTATCACCTCCATCCAGGGGGAGGGATATCTGGCCGCTGTCGGTAAATTGCTCCAACGCTTTGGTGAGGCCGCGCTCCGCATGGGCGATCTTCTTGATCCTGCTTCGAAGCTGCCGGATCGTCCTCCGCAGTTCCTCCTCGGTGTCGGCGTAATAATAGCCGGAATCAGAGCTGCAAATGGGGATGCCATCCCCGCGCAGGCAGTTGATCGTGCGGCGAAGATCAGGTCCGCGAATCTGAAAAGCGGCCTCCAGCTCACGGCTGGGGACGACTCTCAGCTCTCCGCGGTGATACTCCTTCAGGTGCTTGGCGATAAGGTTGTCAGTCGTCATGAAGACTCCTTTCCGGGACAGTTACCCGGAAAGAGCGCAAAAAAAGCAGGGGCCGTCAGTCCCTTTCGGGTAACGGCCCCTAAAACCAGCTTAATGCATTGTCATCCCCGCCTCCTCCGGGGTACTGCGTTCATATATGAATTCCTTGTCATTTCGCGCAATATACGCACTTTTATCGTTGGTCAAGGTATATCCTTCGCTCTCCAGCAAATCGGCGGCGTAGGCATCCAGGTCGATATAACCGGAGTCGATCAGCTCTGGCGATACGCCGCTCTCCCGCAGCCTTGCTTTGCCGAAGTCCTTCAGATTATTGCGTGACACCCACTCATAGCAGTGAAGATTCTGGGAGATATCAAGGGCAAACCGAAGGCTTCGACAGCCCTCGTATTCCAGCGCCGCGAAAAACTTTTCCATAAAGTTTGGCATTCCCTGACCCTGCTCATCCAAAACATACCCCAGGTCATCACCATCGTTGACCAGTTCGACGGGGTCAGAATACTGCGCCATGATATTGCCCGCTTCCGGCAGACTACAAATAGCATTCAGCAGAACACAGCTCTCCAGACTCCGCACTTTCAGCGTATCCAGAACCACGGCAACTTCATCCGGTCTGCCACCGTTGATGCGGGAGCAATCCGGCAGGCGCAACCATACACCTTCCGGAACTGACGGTGAGGCAAGTTTTACCATGAGACTCCAATCGTTGTCTTCGGGGATAGTATCGTTTTGATTCGCGTAATGCTGCGTTGCCGGCGCAGAGGGATAAACCACGAAGCAATTTCCGATGAACAATCCGGGATGCTTGTCCTCGTACAGCCATCCAAACTGCTCAAAGTCCACATAGGGGAACGCATTGTCCGGCAGCTTTGCCTCATGCCGAAGATAGAATTCACCTAATTCGCGGTAGCTTCCAGCGGGAAAGCAGACCTCATAGTCCCCTATGGTGAGCAGTTGATTGATGGCTTCCGCCATGGAGGCGGGCTGCCTGCCGATGATGATGGCGCTGACGATGTATTTTTCTTTCTCACTCAGAAAGGTCAGGCGGCGTTCAAGCCATGACCGTTCACGATCTGTACCAGGGAGCGACGTCAGCTCTGCGAAATCAGTCATCACATCATCTCCATTCCGGCATTCTCTGCCTGTGTTTCTTCACTGCGGATCGGTTCGCCATCTCTGCGCTGGATCAGCCCGTAGGGGGTAAGCAGAGCGTTGTGTGCTGCCATGACATCCTGACCATAGTTGTAGAGGACGACGTGCTTCTGCAGAATGGACCGGGAATGCTCGTCCACAATGAAGCGAAGCTCCTCTATGGCCACCTCCTCGGGGTTTCGCTGATCAGGCTCGAGCAGGTAGTCATCCAGATTTTCCGCAATCTGAACAGCGGCAGCGATATCGTGACAATCCGCCGCAAGGATAACTGCCTTGAATTTGGAAAGTTCTCCCTGTGCGCTCAGCTCCTTGAAGCATTTGGCCAACTCGTTCAGTTCATGGATATCGTTGCAGTCCGTGTTTTCCAGAAGCGCAGGCATCGCACTGTCCTCCACCCGGAAGACCATTTCCGACCAGGAGGTGCCTCCGCAAGCCTTCAGCACGGCATCCAGCCGTTCCTGCGTGGCTGGCAGATCCAGACACATCATGTTATCCGGCTGCTTATTGGAGTGGAAGGGATACCTGCCGACCGTCAGGCGGATGCCGTATTGCGGCGCTTCGGGAATCAAGGCCAGGCTGCCATATACCTGCTTCAGCTCGGTGTGCTGCGTGACATACCCGCCGCTTGCGAAAACGCCGCCCTCCTCAAACCTGGCTTTTCTTCCGAGCATCTCAAAGTCAAGATACTCGAAGATGGAATCCGGAACTTTTTCCAGGGCAGGGATGAAATCGTTCTCCGCATAGAACCTGCCGAGCTGCTCGTCCGTTGTGGCGTTGATCACATGGCAGCAGTCTGTGCTGTAGGCCAGGTCGATCATGGTGGCAACGCTGATGGGACCGTATTTTTTGGACACTTCCATGTTGAACAGCCCTTCGAAGGCAGTTTTTTCTCTGCCGTTCATCTGTCCCAGGCAGGTTGCCAGCGCATTGAGCTGATACAGATCACATTCATGGGTCAGATGGACATGGAGGAACTGAAAGCCGTGGTGTTCAAGAAATTCCCACCTCGGCTTGTCGCCCAAGGGCATCTGGAGCTTGTCCAGCGCATCCTGGAGACCATAGTAGCTGGCCGGAAGCTCCAGGTCGCACCACCGATCCGTTTTTCCGCCGAACAGCTCCACACGGAACACTTTATTCAAGGGTCATCCCTCCCATCTGGGGCCTGTAGTCCTCCTCATATTTGGCGGGATCAGCGCCGGGGACATCCCAGCCGCACATACTCCCCACCTCCATGGCCTGGCGTTGAATGGGGCTGACGCCAAGCTGTTGGTTCAGCTGATCAGCCAGCTCCACATTCTGCTCCTTGTCGCCGGTGTCCCAATCGGAGGGGTAATAGCCAGTCTCGCCCCGGCGGATACAGATGAGATCACCGGTGGACTTGAGAGTGGAGAAGCACATCTCCGGCAACCCCTCCGCCACTTTGGGTGCGAAGCGTTCCGCCTCGGTCTGGATGTCCCAATCGTCCTCCATGCTCCACAGATGGACATACAGCTCGTCATCACCGGCGCAGATCTCCCGCTGTTCAAAGCCTTCGCCCCAGCCGTCCGACGCCTGACCGGAGATGTACTCCTTCAGGGTGGTCAGCTCCTCCGGGGTGAGGGTGCCAACCACGCGGCACTCGGCAACGCCCCAGAGCTGGCCGTTTCGATCCTCGACGGTGAACACGACAGATTTGACCTTCTGGTTGACGCTGTCATCCTCGCCATACCAGTGCATGATGCCGCTCTCGGATTCTTCCGGCATCCGGTTGTTGATCAGAGCTCTGAGGATCTCGCCCTCATAGGCACGAAGCGATCTACCGTCCAACTGAGTGCAGTCATCCTCCATCTCCCCATACTCGTTGCGGGTGTAGAGATCCGCCGTCAGAGGCATATACAGCTTCAGCGTGGTGGGCTCGGGCGGCAGGACAGAGAAGCTGTCCTCTCCGATGGTCAGCGCCAGGGTTCTGCCGTTGTCCCACTTCATGTGGAACTGCCCAGCGTCGTCAATGTAGTCCAGAGTCCCCGTACTGCCCTGCTCCAGCGGGGCATAGGGATCTTTCATCTCTCTGAGCTTGATCCTTGAGCCTGCGGGAAACTGCTCACGGAGAAAGCTCAACCACTCTCTCGGAATTTCTCTCATGATAATCCTCCCATTGTCATGCCCTGCTGGGGCGTATTCTGCTCCAACTCCAATCGGAGCGTTTCTACTGCTGCGGCGACCTCCGGGTCGCACTTGAAGCTGTCCAGCTTCAAGTGGTCTGTAAAGAATTGCTGTTCCCCATCCAGAGAGCGTACCAGATCCACCGTGGCGATTCCGTCTTTAGTGACGCCAATCCGTTTCTCTGGACGGTCGCTGCCCAGATAGGTGTGGATGGCCTCCTCCAAGGTCAGATCCCGGAAGATATGTTCTCCAGAGGTGTTGCAGTCAGTAATCACGAACCAGGCGTAGGTGTGGGGCAGAGTTTGGTCGGCAGCATCCTGCATGGCTTTGATGCCCTTTTCCGTCAGGCCGTAATTACAGGCTCGCCTTGGGTTATCTTCTCCGGCAAAGTCCAGCAGGATATCATCCACCGCTTTGCAGATGTCCGGGTTCTCGGTCAGGAGCTTGTAGCGGAAGCCGGTAGTGGCCATATAGGGCAGTTCCTCCCGGATGGTCTGGAGGAATGCTGTGGCGTCCGTAAATTCCGTCTGCTCACCGCTGGCATAGGTGACCCGGCCCACAGGCTTTGCCTGCTGGGCCATCTGCTGCTGGCGCAGGTCGTAGCAGTAGAGGTAGCCCTGATAGTCGCCGGGAGAAGGGGTGCAGCGGAGGCAGTAGCGGTAATGCTCGGTGTCCACGACATAGCCATAGCACCGGCCGTCCTCGGTGATCTCACCCCCATTCCGGTAGCAGTAGCTTCTCATCGAAGCCAGATCCTTGAGCGGCCCATCAGCCCGAAGCATATCTACGACTTCCTGAAGCTCACCCTTGAATTCCTCAGTGTTGAACTGGTCATCGTTGTGGGGCCACCAGGTGTGGTAGAATCCTTTTCCGGAAGATCCGAAATCTATCCGGACATGGCCGACCGTGCCCAGCCTCTCGTCGGCGGTCTCATCGAGTTCCGAATAGAAGAGGCCCGCTTCCTCGGGAGAAGCGGGCCTGATGTGAATCGGTGTATTTACTTTTACATTCTGCTTCATGGTATTAGCCTCCGTATCCGTACAGGGATGGTAAATTTGCCAGTCAGGATGTCCCATCCTACCCAGAGTTACTCGCTGGAATGCGATTGAGATGTCATCATCGTTGTAATATCCATGATGGAAATCCGATGCGCTGATGACATCTTCCTTGATATCTGCGGCAAATCTTTCATCAAGGCTGGAGAAATATGTCCCAAAAGTCTTGTGAAGATATGCTTTGATGTCACTCTCCAACTGTTCCGATAAAGAAATGGCCATTTGCTTCACCTCCTCATGCGGAACAATACCACAGCTCAGCGGAAATAGCTATGACCAAAAGGCGTCCTGCCGGAGAAGTGGAGATAGCCGGCGACAGCAGCTCCCAGTGCTGCCAGGGATGCTACTGTGATCATGATTTTCTTCTTCATTTATATTCCTCCCAATCATCGGATCATGTCGTTCAGGTCATCTGCATATCAAACCCCGGCTCCGGGGACTCCATGATCTGTTCCAGGTGCCGCGGGTCTACGACGACCTCGCTTTCGTTCCTGCCGGTGAACAGGGCCAGAATGTGTTCCTTCCGAATCTGCGCCTCATACACCGTTCCATCCTCACCGAAGCGGTGGGCAAACCAGTCCGCCGTTTTCCGATCCAGGGTCCAGGACAGCGCCCTGATATTTTTGGCGTTGTAGAGGGTAACGCCCCGATAGACCGTCACCGTATCCTCCAGCGCCTGGTGTGCGGTGCGCTCCTCCTCATCCATCAGGGACTCCGGAGAGACAGATCGGAACAAGGCTACCAGTTCTCGTTTGCTCACATTGCAGTCCTGATTGGGGCATTCCTCCTGGGTCCAGGCGGTGGATAAGAGCTGCCCCAGATCCTTCTCCGAGAGAGCGGAGGCGGCAAACTTGATAAAGGTCAGATAATAGGGCGGGTTGAGCAGTACGAAGATCTGATGGACATTTTCGGCGCTGTCGATCTGCTCGCCAACCTTTCTGCGCCATCTTGTGCAGTCATCCGAATTGTTGATCAGGTCGACCATGGAGAGGCTCCCATCCTCATTCCGAAGTGCGGAGATCCCGGAGTTTGTGAAGGGGTGGCTGACGATCACCGGGGAGAGGGCCGTTTCCTGGATCTGTACATCGAGGAGGGTGTGCGCCACCAGCTTTATGCGGAGCAGATCGGTTTCGCGGGGCATCAGGAAAGTCCTCCCATCTCAATCGCCTGAGTTTCCTCAGCGAAGGGGCTGCTGCATCGGCGGATCAGGCCGAACTCGGTTCGCCGGACTCCTTCCTCCGTCATAGTGTCCTCACCCAGCTTCTCAAAATCCATATACCCATCGATGGTATTGATCAGCTCGTCATCAGCACCGATGCGCCGAAGGACGGTTTGGCCATATTCATAGGTGTCCTCCGTGATGCGCTCATAGTCGTCCAGATTCATGGCATATCGAAGAGCATCCTGCATAGTTTCCGGCCGCTCCACAGAAAGAACCGACAGATATTTCAGCAGTTCACCGTCTTCACACTGCATCCCCTCAATGGCCCAAGCCAATTCGTTTGCATCTTCCACGCAGACCCCTGTAGTGGGAATGTGCTCGTCCATATAGGGAACGGAAAACGACACCTTGGTTACTGCTGCCTCTGCAAAACAATCGATTCCCAGTGTTCTTTTTACTCGCTCCAATTCTTCCTTCGTTGCCGGAAGGCAGACACTCACTTGTGCTTGGGAAGAGGAGAGGTCAAGCTGGATCTTCGATTTTTTCTCTCTGACAAGCTCATCATCCTGCTTGCGGAGCACATAGCCTGCATAGGTATAGGCGCCGCCATGCTCGGCATAGTATTCTGCGCCGATTTTTGCGAAGTCCAGATAGGGCCAGGCCGCTTCGGGGAATCTGGGGTCACCCTGAATCTGACCGGCAACAGCGACATAACGGCCAAGTGTCACATCTGAATTGACATTGGGAATGAGGATGTAGTCCGACACCTGTTCCGCCACACGAATCATATCGTTCAGGTCATTGATGCTGTTGCCATCCAAGGCACCGGCATAGATATTTCGTTCGCGGGAGTCCATTTTGGCAATGATGCTCGAAAGCTGATTCAGCTGTGCAAGCTGCGTTCTGGAATCAGGGTCGAGTCCGCCGAGGTACGACGGCAGATTGGCGATCACGCTTTTGATCTCGACGATCTCTGTTTTTCCTTCTATGCTGGCCTCATCGAGCTGGCAGGAGGCTTCAGTGATGGCGCTCTGAGATGCGGGAAACCGGAGCGGGACAATGACAGGACTCCCACTTCGTTTCATGAAGAGTTGGATCATGCCATTCCTCCCATCTGAACCTCCTGTTCCCGCTGGCACTGATCCACCGGGCCTTCTGCCATCAGTTCCTCCAGATCTACTGTGCCGACATAGGCGATATAGCCGCGCTCGGTAAACACGCCCGACTGATAGTCCATGTGCTGCAGGCCATACCGCTCGTAGTCATAAAACTCGTCCAGATTGGGGTCATACTCAAAATGGCCGGATTTCTGGATCATGTATTTCCCATATTCCTCGGGGGTATGAGCGCCGGGGGCAAATTCAAACAGATCCATGTTTTCCGCCAGACGGCGGATCTGGCTGGCGTTTTCCGGCTTGGCCATGCTTATTGCCGCTCCCAACTTCTTGCGGTCATGAATCGAAAACTTCTCCACAGCCAGCGCCAGCTCATTGAGTTCGTGGATGTTATCGCACCGGAAGTCCAGTGCTACATCCACTTCCTCCGGAAATGAGCTGTCGGCTATCCAGAGACACATATCCTTTGGATCGGTAATGCCGGAACGCTGCATGGCACGCTCAATTTGTCCTTTGGATGCGGGGAGGTAGACCCAGGTGACATTCTTGCTATTCTCCGGTTCCTGTCGGGAGGTTATTCCGACAGCAGTCATATCGGCCTCATAGTGATAGCAGGGCAGGTGCTTTCCATCATAGAGCTGTGAAAGCTGCATACCGTTGTCATAGACCACGCCATAGCGGGTGACGGTTCCCTCATTGTCCTCAATCAGCAGAATGGCGGTTTCCTCTCCGTCCAACTGCTCCAATTCTTCCATGCTTGCGCAGCCGCCGTGGATGTTCATGTAGTGGTCACGGCCAATCTCCCGTAAATTTGTGAAGTCCGTAATCACCGTTGCCTGCTGACAACAAAAGGTCAGGTTGATGAGACCCTTCATGCTGGCGAGATTCAGCTTTTCAGCCATCGCCTGAAATTGCGAAAACTCGCCCACAGTAAAGCTGTCCAGCCGCTTTGCCAGATAGTCCAACTCATCAAGGTTGACTTTGGTGCATACCAGCCGATTCAGCACAGGCCAGGCACTGTCGAGCGAGTCCAAGCGGCAGTCGGCTTCAGAGGCATCGCCGATCTCCAGTGCCTCCAACAGCGCAACGCAGTGGTCGTATTGATTTCTGGGAATGGGAAGAGGGATCGTCGCAACACCGTATTCCGGGTGGTCGGCGTTGCTCAGAACTGCTTCCATCATCACATTGCATCACCTTACTTTCTTTCAAAATTCAAAATCGCATCTCCGTACTTGGCCAGAAGCAGAGCGCAGACAATCAGGTGGAACGCCTCATCTGTGACCAATTCGGGGGATGCGAGATCGGCGAGAGTGATATTGCGGCTGCCGGTGGAGATGGCTTTGGCCGCCTGGTAAACACTGTACAGTTCCGTCTGGATGCCGGAAAGCTGGACGGACTGGAAGTCAAATCCGCAGGCGTCAAACTTCCAGATCATCCTGCGCCAGATATCCTCATACGCCGTGAGGAGAAACAGCGCGGCCAGATCACGGCCTGACATTCGATAGCAGCGCGCACGCCAGTGCTGCCAACGCTCCCGATGACTGTCGCTCAGGAAAAATCCAATGGAGCAGCCATTGAAACTTCTCTCTAAGCGGGCCTGAAGCTGCACTCCCGCTTCAGGGAAGAAGCAATCCCTGACAAATTCGTTGAGATCAATCGCACCGGCCACGATCCGTTCATCCAGACAGACGCACTGCTCCAACGGGCAGGGATGATTGCGTCTGAAGTTCATGCAGTATGGGCACTCCATGTCATCTCTGCTATATTGGAAACCGGGATAGTATCGGCCATGGCCCCTGGGCTTGAAATAGGGCGGGGTCATCATCTGCTGTTCCATCTGGCACAGCGGTGTATCCCGCATGAAGTAGCGTGTCATTGGTGGTGTGCTCCTTTCAGTAAAGCAAAAAAGCGCCGGAGTCTTATTTCTAAAACTCCGGCGCCTGAATATTACATGATCGGTTCCTGGTTGTAGGGTTCCATGGGGTGCTGCTCCTGCTCCCTTATGCGATCCAGGGCATCGGGAGCTGCAATGGCAATCTGCTCCTGAACGCCCCGGATGCACTTTTCCTGCTCGGCAGTCAAATCAAAACCAGCGTCTAAGGTGTCAGAGCAGCACCGGTAGATTTCGATAAGCTGCTCCTGATTGAAGATCTGCTGTTTGGAAATGAGGCCGGCGCGGATGGCGAAGTCCTGCTTGGCACCTACATAGTTTTCCTGAAAGTAATTGCCCTGATTGAGACCTGTGCGGTCGAAGCTCCAGTCCCATGTGACGAATTGGACGCCAAGCCGGGTGGGATGGGCAGCCAGCACGGCTCCATTGAAGTCAGCCAGCAGACGGTAGTCACCGGTCAGGCTTTGGGCTTGCAGGGGCGGAGCCTGTTCCAGCAGCGTCATGTACTCCCGCACGGTGCAGGCCAGATCGGTGGCTCGCTCACAGGCCCGTTCCCGTTCCGGCGTCGCTACATCCTCCTGCCAGTAGCGAACGCCTCCGTCCGCTGTGATCCGGCAGAGAGGGAGACCTTGCCAGTCCGCTGACAGACAGTCGGTTTCGCCTATGTGGACCGTGTAGCCTTCTTTGCTAAGGCGAAGCGAAAGCTCCGAAAAATATGGGCTCAACGGCTTCATTTGCTGATCCATCCTAAAGACCTCCAGTCGATTGAATATATATTTTGCAAATAAAAAAGGCCGCCACCCAGTGATGGGTGACGGCCACTATGCTCCAAAAAGAAAATCAGTGGTTTGTACTACATTTTGGTACAAACCACATTGTTCACAAAAATTTAACATTTTATTTTTTGAGTAGATCAATATTTATTATCGTTTTGGGCCAAAAAAGAGGCTCAAAACCGGTCAGATTTAGTTCAAGTCCTCACCACACGAGTGAAGGGCGGGAAGATATCTTTTTTTTGTGCAGTCAAAACCGGGCACGAAAAAAGCCCGGAAACCGCATGGTTTCGGGCTTTTTCGGTGCGATATCTTTTTTGGTCGCACAATGTGGTTGCGGGGGGAGGATTTGAACCTCCGACCTCCGGGTTATGAGCCCGACGAGCTACCAAACTGCTCTACCCCGCGATATGGTGCCGGAGACCGGGGTCGAACCGGCACGGGATTACTCCCACGG
>ERZ1090860.1214-NODE-1217-length-14203-cov-5.821035_pt1 | contig 14203 bp, 9 predicted proteins | sample MGYA00478483_ERZ1090860 | MGnify/ENA primary metagenome ERZ1090860 (study PRJEB33644, sample SAMEA5815741) | chicken gut metagenome | biome: Chicken; feature: Gastrointestinal Tract; material: Caecum | place: Ireland | collected 2019-01-01 | study: A study of the...
CCCCCTCTCTATGCTGATTTTATACTATCCCTATGGAACATACTCCTTGCAGTTGGTCTTGATAATGTCGCCGATGTCCCTGCCGTACTTTGCGTTAAGCTGTGAAAAGCTCTGCAACACAAACAGGTAGCGTATGCCTCTTGAACGACCGACCGTTACCATACCCTCGATGTTCTCCATCTTCGGCAGGTTGCCGAACTCGTCGAGGATAAAATAGGCGCGGCGTTTTAAGATTGCCGTGTCCGTCTGTTTCTTACGCAGGTTTGTATTTGCCTTTTCAACAAGCTCCTTATAAGTCTGCGTTAAGAACAAGGTTACAAATCTGTGTCTTGTAAACCTCTCGTCCGGCACGATGACAAACAACGCGTTGGGGTTCTCGTCCATATTTGCTATGTCAATGTCGCTCTCGCTCGTCATCGAAAGAATGCCGTCATCCGCGAGCTGCTGCATATAACTGTTAACTTCGGACAAATATGACGTCAATGTCTTGTCGCTCGTAATGAGTACCGTGTTTACAAGTCCTTTCACCTTCGAGAACTCGTCCCTGCCCTCCAACAGATATTGTTTGAGCGCGGTCGTGTCCTCCGAGCAGTACTTTGTTATGTTATGGTACACATTGAATAGAAGCAGTTGCTTGTCGTCCATCTTGCCCGCAATGCAGTCCTCGCAGAACGCAAGAACCAGACCGAAGATGAGGTTTCTTGCACCTTCTTCCCAAGTGGGCTGGTCTTTGTTCTGCACGGGGCAGAGTGTGTACACCAAGTCCATTGCGTTCTCGAATATCTCGTCTTTTAACTCCTGCACTCGCGTTCTGGCATCGCCGTGGGATAAGAACACTTCGCCGCAGGCGTAGTACTTGCCGTCCTCCTGTTTGAGGTCATTCTGCAATTCGCGCACCTGCCTGATACGGCGTATGAGTACCTGCATAGGATTCCACCTCGCCGACGAATACGGCTCGCGCAGGTCGAGGGTTGAGATTGTGTACCCTTCACTCTCTAACTGTTTGGCGTGTTTTTCATACAGCTCCTTTTTCGGGTCGGCGATTATCATACTCGGTTTACCTTTGCTCCTGCCGAGAATGGCTATGTTCTGGTCAACAAAGCCCGTCGTCTTTCCGCTGCCCGTCGTGCCGACGATTAGCGCGTGAAGTGTGCTCGTGGAGATTATCTCTACCGATTTACCTTTCTTCTCCGCGCCGATTACTATCTCGTCGTCCTTGTCCTTTACGCTCTCCCAAGTCGTTACCGTGAACTCTTTGAGCTTTTTAAGGCGTTTTGTCGTCAGCCACTCTGTATCTTCCAAGTCGTTTTCATTGAGCGCTACGTTCTGCGCGTCTATGCGATACATTAAGAGAAAGGCTATGAGCAGCAGTCCGTTGACTACGCCGACCGTTAGCCAATAATTCCCGTTCCCGAATACCCCCTCAAAATCCGCTCCGCCCAATGCGAACAGGAACGCTATGAGCACACTCACACACACGGCGACAAACAGGCCTGTAAAGAGCAATGTCTTACCGGACTTGCGCTTTTTATGCTTGTGCGCTTCCTCTCTATTCATTCAAATTTCTACACCTCCGTTTTACTTTGTTTCGCCGCTGCTTTCTGCGGCGTTCTCTTTTTCTTTCTCGCGCTTCATTTCTTCTTCTATCTCCTGCAAGCGGTGATAGAAGTCGCGCTCAATAAACTCACACTCTGCCCCGAATGACGACAAGAACTTGTTTATCGCCCTGCCCGTGTTCCTGCGGGAAATACCGAGCGAGCGTTTCAGCCTGTTATCGTTGGCTTTACGCTTGCGATTGTTCTCGTAGTATTCGGGCTTGATGACCTTTGCAAGTTTCAATACAAGATTGCCCTGCCGTCTTTTGTAGTCCGCCTCTATTTCGTCGATAACGCGAATATTCTTCTCGTCGATTTTGTTGTGATATTTTGGCAGCACGTTCTCTAACACTTCGGGGTGAATATTCAGATTGGAGAAGATGTAAGGCTTGCCGCAGATATTCGCAACTTCCCTTTCGCGCCCTGCAAGCGCGCGGTAAAATCTTCGGTTCGCCATCCTCGCCCGTTTATCTGTGGCAAGCAGCATCTGTACGATTTTATCTACGCGCTCCCTGAACGGCTCCATATCTTTGCTGCCGTAGGTTATGCGCCCCTCTTTCGGTAAGTCGCGCGCAAGCGCAAGTATCTCGCTCTTTACGTCTTCGGGTTTACAGATAAAGGCTTTCAAATCGAGCGTCCTTCTCAAATCGCTGATTGCCTCGTCCCTGCTCTTGTAAAGTGCGCCCTTCTTGTCGCCGAGATATAAGCCCAGCCGCACGAGCATTCCGTCGATGCTCTTCTTGTCAATCTTCCCTCTGCGGCGGTATCTCGGTTCACCCGTCTGCGTATTCTTGAACTTCGGCTCTTTCTCCCAGAACACAAAGTGGATATGTAAATGGTGCGGTCTGTCAAGGTGCAACGCGCACATCAAGTCCACATTGTCCGGGCGGAGCTTCGCGTCTTTGAGAAAGGCGGGGAATGTTCGCTTTATCAGCTCAATACATTTTTCAGGCGTGTCTATCTTCGGCGACTCCTCCGCGTTCAGCGAAATGAAGCCGTGCCAGATGTTGCCCTTGTTTTGTTTGAGCCGAGCCTTCATCTCGTCCACCTGCTCCTGCGGTATCATTCCTTTATCGTTGAACACGCCCGTGTTCTTTTGCAGGTATTCGAGCGCCGTGCGCTTGCCTGTCCGCTTGCCTTCCGTGGTCATATACTCGAACATATTTTTCTCGCCCGACATATCGTAGAACGCACGCTCGTCCGCGTGTCTTTCCCGCTCTTCGTCCGTCGCATTTTTCGGCAGACTGTAAGGCGTGTACTGAATGTTGAAGATGATGGGTTGATTGCTCATTTTCGTGAACTCCTCAATCCCTCCGCCTCAAACCTTTCAAGGTATTCGGGCGTGTCGCTCATCAGTCCGCTGTTCAAATTCTTTGCCTCTTTGCTGTACGGATTGAGAGTGTCGTATATGAAGTTGTATATAGACGAGAGAATTGATTTATTGATTGCGGCATTCAGCGCGGTTTCCTTTAAGAGCCTTGTGGCAACGGCATAGAACTCCTCTTCTCTGCTCCCACTCTCGCGTGGCTTTGAAAGTGCAAGCCGCTCCTCCTCCGTCACCGCACCGCCGAAGATTCTTTCGGTAAGGATTGGCAAGCCGTAGTAAAGCGCGTCGTTGATAACCTTGTTTGCACTCTCGTAACCGGGCTGTTGCATAAGCCGTTCTATCTGTGCGTTCAGCTCGCTGTCGGCAATTCTGATATGTCGCTGCACACCGATTTTTTCTCTTTTCTCACTCACATACTCACCTCCTCTGCGCCATCGGCGCGGCAAAGCGGGTTTCCCGCTTGTGCCCTCCTCGTAGGCGGTGAATACCACCTACCTTAACCTCGTAAGGTAGAATTAAGGACACTTTTTGGGCGGAGCGGAAATTGCTCCGCCCGTTTTGTGCCTCATTGCAGGTTGACCGCGCCTACAAACTTGTAAACAATACGGATCTGCCTTTTTGTGGTGCTTTTTCGGTGCAACGCATCGGAAGACGATGCACATTTTATTTTTGCTCCCACTTCGATACGATCGATAAACGCATTGAGGATCTCCGGCGTCAGTTCAGGTATCTCGGTGTATTTGTCTACAAGAAGCAAAAACCTGTTCAAGCCGTCGTCACGATCCTTTATTGCTTTCAATCCTGCATTCAGGTCGGCGATCCTCGTTTTAAGTTTTGCCTGCTCCGCTTCGTAATCTTTGGACAAAACGGCAAATCTGTCGTCGCTGATTTTTCCGCAGAGACTATCCTCATACAACCGCTTGATGATGCCGTCGATCTCCGCACACCGCCGCTCCGATCGACTCAGTTCGCTTTTTACGGCGTTCGATTTCTTGTTCATCTTTTGTTCCATCTCGCCGTAGTAAAGAGCAATGAACTCCTGCCGCCGTTCCCTGATACTCCTGCATACGCGCCGCAGATCGTTGAGCACGATCGTATATAACAGGTCATATGTGATGTGATGGCTTGTACAATCGTGGAACTTTGCCCGCCTGTAGCGCGAACAGACAAAAGCGTCACGCTGTGTCTGTTTGGTGTTATGGTGCAGATACATGCGATTGCCACAATCGGCGCAATACACAAGCCCATTAAAGACATTTACGCACGGGCTGCCTATTTTCTTGGGACGCCTTCTGCTTTCAAGCATCTTATGTACGATCGAAAAGGTTTCCCTGTCGATAATAGCCTCCTGCGTATTCTCAAAGATCACCCAGTTTTCTCGCGGAAGTCTTTCCTGATATTTCGTCTTGTACGACTTCTTCCTCGTCTTGAAATTGACCGTACACCCCGTATATGCCTCCTGCTTGAGAATACCTGCGACCGTCGCCATACTCCAAACATCGGGGACTTCACTCTTACTCCGAACGGGCATCCCTCGTCTTTTGAAATAGATGATCGGCGTCTCTATCCCGCGAGCCGTAAGGATATCGGCGATCTCCTTTGTCCCCGCGCCTTCAAGGTAGAGCCGATATATTTCCCGAACGACCAAAGCGGCCTCCTCATCAATGACCCATTTGGTCTTGTCCCGTTCGTCCTTCTTATAACCATAAGGCGGAACGGGGCTGACATGTTTACCCGACATTCCCTTTGCACGAAGCACGGCTTTGACCTTTTTGCTGGTATCTTTGGCGTACCACTCGTTGATAATGTTCCGAAAGGGCGTAAATTCATCGCCTTCCTGCTTACTGTCCACCATGTCGTTGACTGCAATAAAGCGAATCCCCTTCTGCTCAAACAATATCTCGGTATAGTACCCGACCATGATGTAGTTTCTTCCGAATCGCGACATATCCTTGACGATGACCGTCTTTACTTTACCGCTCTCAATATCACCGAGCATCCGCTGAAACGCGGGGCGATTAAAGTTAGTCCCCGAATACCCGTCATCCACATAGAACACCGGGTTCAAGAATGCGTGCGACTTTGCATACGACTCTAAAATTTCCTTTTGGTGCACGATACTGTTGCTGTCTCCGACTAGGTCATCATCGCGAGAGAGACGACAGTAGAGCGCCGTTATTTCACCTCCGTAATTATAATTTTTTGTTTCAACTGTCTGCTTCATTTCAGATTCCATAAGAAATTCCTCCGTTAATCAGCAAACAGCAAGTTTTGCATTTGTTCATCTTCGAAATGCCGTCTCACCAGTCCGCTTATAACTTCAAAAGATGTGGTCTTTATATTTGGCATCTCTTCCGCGATAACGATAACTTCCGTTCCGCCAATCGTTTCTGTTTCAATTCTCTGCTTTCTCTCTTTCAATTCTCCTTATTTTTGTTTGTGCGGATATCGTGTTCCCTCTCCCGATATGGCTGCAATGTTCTCTCACCATTCCACAAAGCCCCTCTCCTTTATGAAATAATAAGTCCGCCGGGCCGTGCGGAGGCCTTGTTCAGGCTCACCCGCTTTGCCCCGACGGACGGTTCATGATATTCAGTTGTCCGTTTTCTTCCTTGACTTTTTCTTGCAGAACTTGATATCCTTCTTCGATCAGCTTTACCTTCGTAAGGCCGTGCGCTTTCAGGAAAGCGTTGATCTCGTCAAACAATTCCCGCGGAATCATCGTCCCGAAGTTCCCGCTTGCCTGCTTTCTTTTTTCTTTATTGCGTTCCTCATACCGCCTGCGGCTCTCTCTGCCCGGCGTATTTTCTTTCCGCTGCATAACGCCTCCGAAAATTGCGTCTCGTATTAACACTAATTCTATCATGCTCTGCCCGATAAGTCAAGCGCTCATATCAACTTTTATTCCTTGCCGTACTGATAACGGCTTACCTTATTTTCCCGTTCCTCGCGCTGCTTGCGCTCTTGTTCCATCTCGTCCTCGATCTCTTTCAGGCGGTCAGTATGGTCGCGGCTCAGATATTCGCTTTCTTCCCCGAACGAGGCGAGAAAGCCGCCGATGAGTTTGCCTACTTTGTAGTGCGAGATGGCAAGCCTGCGCTTTAAGCCGTTGTCGTTGACCTTGTGCCGAAATTTGCTCTCGTAGATCGCGGGCTTGATACTCTTCACGGCGCGCAGTACGATATTTGCCTGCCGACGCTTGTAGTCCGCGCGAAGTTCGTCGATGACGGTGATATTTTGCGGTTCGACTTTATAGTGGTCGATAAATTCCTTCTTGAAAAGATCGGTCTTTATAATGTCTTTGGCGAACGGCGCGAAGATGTCGGTCTCATATTTTGCAAGCCGTTCATGAAAGGCTCTGTCCGCCTTCCGCGCCCGCCTGTCATAGAGCAATATCTTTTTCACCGTTTCGTCCACCTGCTCGCGGTATGGCGCCATATCCCGCTTGCCGTAGAAGAAGCTCGCGTCCTTCGGAATTTTCTTGGCAAGGTCGATAAGCGCTTTGCGCACTTCGTTTTCGCTGACAATACTTTTCAGAAATGTTATTTTCTTCAACTCTCGCAGCGCCTCGTCCCGCGTCATGTAGAGCCGTTCCTCGTGTCCGCAGACGTAACTGTTGAGCCGAACGTGCATACGGTCAAGGACGGGTTTGGAGATCTTCCCCTTGTGCCTGTATTCGAGCTCCTTCTTCCGATACTTACACTTGGGCGCTTTTTCGGCAAACCAAAAGTGAATGTGCAGATGATGGGGCTTGTCCTTGTGCAGCGAACAGATGAGGTCTATGTTCTTGGGGTCGAGCCCCATATCGCGGAAGAATTCCCCGAAGGTGCGCTTTATAAGCCGCATACACTTTTCGGGCGTGTCGATTTTACAGCTCTTTTCCTCGTTGAGCGAAATAAAGCCGTGCCACAGCATTTTGTTTGCCTTCGCTCGCTCCTGTATCGATTTGAGTTCCTGCTGCGAGATAAACCCGTCTCCGTTAAATACGCCCGTAGACTTTTCAAAGTACGAGATCATATCGCGCATCTCCGACTTGGAATTTTCTCCGTTCAGTTTCCTGTCCGAGGTCATGTATTTGTAGATATTGTTTCCGCCGTCCGACATTTCATAATACGGTCGCTCGTGCTCAAATTTCTTGCGTTCTTCCGCCGTGGCGTTGCTTTTCAGTTTCCACGGCGTATATGTAATGTTGAAGATAATTGGTTGATTGCTGATAACTTGTCCTCCTTTAAGTTTACTGCCTGCCAATATAACCGTCGCAATAGTTCGTCGGCTTTACGTTTTCGCTTGGTCATTTACGATTAAGTAAACTCCCTGCGCAAAAGCCGCAGCCTCCTGCTCTTGCTCGGTTCTATTGACAGTTTAATTTCCTTTGACGATGGCGGGTTTCCCGCATCGGGAAGCAAAAACGCAGCGTGGTACACGAAACTGCGTTTTTCTTATCCTGCTACAGGTTGTCCTTCAAATCGTCCCACTTTGCCACACGTTCTGCTTACCGACTTTGCCTGTATTTCTGTTCATACTTCTTTGCCAGGTAATAGATATTCCGCTCTTTTCGAAGCTCTTCGTCCGTCTCAAACTTAGCGGCAACGTCGCTCCAATCAAGGGCACTCTCGTACGCCTGCCCCGACCCAAACAGATTGCCCTCTATATCGGGATATGCCGCGCGGAAGTCCTCATACGTCAGCATTTCGTGCGATTTGGGTGCGGATTGCTTCGTCATAGGCGGTACCGTTTGCAATTTCTTTTCCCGGATTCCACCCGTGCGGCCGCTCGCCTTGCGCTTCTTCGATACATCCATCTTCCGCTTGCAGAGGTTGAAGTATCCCTGCATGGTCTTGTCCTCGAAGGAAGGCGGCTTGTCCTCGAACATATACGCGCAGACCGCCTTTACAAAAATACCGCGCTTGCGCACATTCAGCAGCTTCATCGCATTGTAGTAGGTCGCGTAAAAAGTGAAGTGCCGCGATTGCAAGTTGTACTTCTTCGGTTTCTTCCCCGCGCGTTCCGCCTCCTTGACCTCACGCAAAATGTCTGCAATGTTGCTCCAATAGAAATTCTCCTTGTCCGTCATCTCACCGTCAGGCTCTCTGTCCTCGAACTCGTAAGCGCAGATATTGCTTGCAAGTTTCCCCGCGCTTACGTCGTCCATGCTTTGCAGAATATGTGCATACAGCTCGTAGAATGTAAATTGTTCCAATTCGTTCCCTCCCTGTTTTGTATAGAATAAGCCCGGCCGCTGTGTGCGGTCGGGCTGCCTCCTATTACGTTGATTAGAGGCGTGCAACAGTTGGGATACTTTGGTACCACAATTACGGCATTTGGGGCTGTATTTAAGCCGTTTTTCGCCTGTTTTAGCTGTTTCTTCCGGGAATTGTGTGGCACTTTCATACCACTTGCGCGTCACTTCATTCTCATTTTTCGGTGCTTTTTTGTAAATTTTCTGCCATATAAGGTATACTCTCCGCTCTCGTCTTCCACGACTTGCAGAGCCGTGCCGTCGTACAGCTCCCATAAGAGTTCCGAGAAGATGGGATGGTTGATGAGCGCTGCATAGATGCGCCAGTCCACCGCGCTGTTTTTCTCGTAGTGGCGAAGGACGAGGATGAGCACGTTTTCATTCGTCAGCCATTTGGCAACTTGCTTATCGCGCTCTGCCTTGATATCCGCGATCTGCGCATACAGTACTTCCCGTTCCTGCTCGTCCGCTGTGCGTATCGTCTGATACAGGCGGTTGACTGCGGCTTTGCTTTCGTCGATGATCTGCACGATCTTGTCCTTATGCCTGTATTCCGTGGCATTCCCCGAACTTATGTTATACGATAAGTTTGACGAGATCGGGCGATACACCTCATATTGCTCTCTTCCCTTGCGGAAGTGGAGTTTCTTCACCCGCGCATAGAGATAGTCCATCGCCGTGGGGTAAAAGGCGTATTGCTTGGTCTTGCGCTCGTCGATCTCGGCAAAGAACTGCGGCGAAGGGCGGGCGTACTTCTTGCGAAGAGCCGTCAGCTCCTTGCTCACACGAATGTCCTCAAAGGTGCGTTTCGCCTTGTCTATTTCCAACCCCGAAAGCACCGCGAGCTTGCAGATGTCTGAATAAATCGCAAGTATGTTTTCCTCATCTGCGCCCTTATAAATCTCATCCCACAGAATGCTGTTGAGCTTTTGCGAGAGGTTGACGATCTCGCCGATCTTATTGACGCTTGTATCGTGGTCGAGCTCGGCAAGCGTCTGCTCCGTCTTTGCTTCCGCTTGGATATTGCACACGGGGACTTTGAAGAAGTCCTTATATCGTTCGGCGGCGTTTACCAAGAGCGCGTCGTCCGTTATAAGCATGGTATCCGAATCGTAGTCGCAACCGTTCAATCGCTGCTGGAGATTTTCGCCGATGGCATTGACGCAGACGATGTTTTCGCCCAAATCAAAGTAGCTCCATACCCCGCCGCCGAGAGTATTTTCCACGCAGTACAAGTTGCCCATCGTGATATGCGGCGAGCGCGCGCAGAGCAGTTTTGCGCCGTCAGCAAAGCGTTCGCTGCGAACCTGTCCGGGCTTTAACTCGGGGATCATCTCCTCGCCTGCGAGATATTTCAATAGCTCGGGGCCGTTGCCGAAGAGGGTAGCGTTGGTGCCGTTCAGAAGGATATGTCCGCACTTCAACCGCTCTTTCAAACTGCGCACGACGTCAGAGCGGAAGTTGGCATAGAGCGCTGTTTCATCAAAATACGGGTAATTATGCAGAAGCGTGAAGATGACGTCTGCGCGCTCCGCAAGCCCGTCCTGTTGCTCTTCTTCGCCGTCTTTCTCGCGGGCGAATGCGTCCGTAAAGTGATAGCGCATGAAGTCGGTATCCTTCCGCAAAAGGGCGATATAGTCGATGCTCGGCTGCAAAAGAGTACGCACTTCCTCTTCCGTGAGCGGGAGCGTGTTCAGAAGTTGATAGCTCGACTGCACCATCTTTCCGTGGAAGAAGCGCGTAGGTTGATCCCACTTGACGACGCCGAACGTGCCGTCCGTATGCGCCGCCCATTGTTTTATGTTCTTCTCCGAAAGCCCGCCCACGAATTTGAGATATTTCAGACTGTTGGGCGTCGTAACCATCACGATTTGGGCTATATCTTCCGCAAGCGTGACAAAACCGCGCACTTTCAGATCGCTTAGAGTGATATGTTTATCCGCAAACCATTTCTGTAATTTTGTGCGGAAAGCGCACGATTTGAAGAACTTGTTGCGGAGCAAAAGCATATGCTTGTCCGCATAGTTTCCCGCAAACAAGCTCTCGTCCAAAAGGCTTTCTCCGTCCCAGATGTCGTTCGTGATCTGAGCTTGCTTCTGCTCGGCGCAGAGGCTGCCGTCTTTGATCTCCACCGATACGACCTCTTCCGTGAATGTGCTTTTGTAATCGGGCACAAAGAGGATGCCCTCGAGCGGGATCTCCACCGTGCCTTTGACGGAGGAAAGGGAAAGTGCCTTATACGATTCCCACGAGGCAAGGTCTTTCTGTTCTTTCAAGCCGCAGTCGCTCCACTTGTTCATGGCGCGGAAGAGGCGTTCGTCGATAAACAGGCATCTGCCTTCGCGCGAGCTGCCCGCGCTGCGCTTGTATCTTACATAATGCACGCCGTTCACGCAAAAGCCGTTCGTGTAAAAATGCTCGCGCAGAGCTTTGAGGTTGACGGGCTTGCCGCCTTCGGACTTAAATATATAATTGAACTTGACGTTGACGACGGCAAGGGTGTAGGCGTTGCCGTACTTATCCGCAAAGGAGAATTTCTTGCGGCAGACGCGCGTGTATGTCTTTTCCAGCGCCGCGCTGTCCAAAGAGTTGTCCAGGAACACCTTGAACAGCCGAAAACAGGCGTCGCTACTTCTTTCGGGCAGCTGAACCCCGACCGCGGCGCCGTTTTCCATTTCAGCCTTATAAATATCCGCCGCCTCGACGGACAAAATGCGATATCCATTTTGCATGGGTATAGTATAACATAAACGAAGTAGTTAAATCAATCCGCCGTTGATAAATATATCAGGCAACAAAAGTAAAAACCGCCGCCGACACTATACGAATCGGCAGTGGCCTTTACTTTACTTCATTACCCGATCTAACAGCGCTTGATAACTGTTAATGAAGTCATAGACGACATTGCCGCTACTGATTGCTTTGAAATGTTCCCGCGCACAGTGGATCTTTGCTTTTTCGATGTCACGAAGTTCCATAGAACGCAGAGAGCCTTTCGTTTCAGCGACAAAATAGATATGCTTTACCGTCCCCTCGTAAAATGCGATTGCCCAATCGGGATTGTAGCGTCCGACGGGAGTTGCAATATAAAAGCTGTCGGGGAGCTTCACATACACGGCAACGCTCGTATTCGTATCCAAATCTGCGGCAAAATTGCGTTCGTTTGTAGAATCATAGAGAATATGGTCATACAAGTGCCGCTGCGCCTTCATCGCGTTCACGTCCAGCCGACCTTTGATCGCAGGCTCGGTAAAAATATCCGTGCTGTATCGCTCGTCCAGCATATTATAGGCGATATGCTGCACGATCGCCGTTGCCTTTTCGTCGTTGATCAACCCCGACGCCTTGATGATAAACTCTTCGGGATTGTATGCGAACTGGTCAAATACGGTCTTGTCGATGCCGACTAAAATATCCACAACCGCTTTCCGCGTCAGCCCCGTTTCGCTTACGATTTTTCCGACAAGATCGTACTTCACACTGTTGTTTGTACGGATGCGTCTACCGCTGTCATAGGTGGAAGATTTTTTCTTTGAGAAAGCATTCCCTTCTTTGAGCTCATCCCTAGATTTGATCTCATCCATCTCGCCCTCTTCGACCTTGAAAAAGACCTTCGGCACATGAAGTTTTGTATTGAGCGCGTCAATGGATTTTTTGACGAGTTCATCGGTGTCGAAATCGACCACATATACCGACTTCGGGCTGATGCGCTTCCACAAAGCCTTAAATTCCGGCATCGCCAATTTTTCGGGATCGACCTGCAATTCCACATTTTGACTGCGGGAATCGTCCGGCTTCATGGCGTTGGCGTCATAGACGGTATCCAAGATCTTGATGACGGCATCCCGGCTGTCGGCAACTTCTTCGGCAACTTTTATTTCGCCGTTTGCCTTATCGGCATAATATTTATCCGTCAAAACACCGCGCTTAACATATCCGTTAGAAATCAAATCCTCGAAAATCGCCTGCGCCATGTCGGCGTCAACGACCTGCTCGTTGCCTTTGCTATCCGTGATGACCTTTCCTTTGAAGAGGTCTGCCGTAACGGCTACAGGGCGCCCTGCAACGGCGTCTGCCAATTCCTCCTGCAAGCCTCTTGCAAAACTTTCGTAACTTTCACTGGCGATGACCGTAAGGACATTGACGGTATGCACGTCGCTTCCGAGCGCGTTGACGTCCATGCGCTCGCCGTCCTGATTGACGCAAAGGCGCAAACCCCGCCCGACTTCCTGCCGCTTGCGCACTTCGCTGCTGCTTTGCTTCAGCGTGCAGATCTGGAACACGTTCGGGTTATCCCAGCCCTCCCGCAGGGCGGAGTGCGAAAAGATAAACCGCACGGGCGAACGCTTCGGGTCGCGATCTAAAAGCAGTTCCTTATTCCGCATAATGAGGTCATACGCGTCGGAATCATCGGAGATTTTTTCCTTTTTGTCGATCTTGCCGTCCGTCAATTTACCCTTCTTATCGATGGAGAAATAGCCTGCGTGCGTCTCATGCGCGGAGATGGCGTCAAGATATTTGACGTATTCTTCATCGCCGAATTCCAGCTGTAAATTGCCGACAACATCGGCATATTCTTCCTCGAACATATCGGCATAGATACCATTATAAGGATTGCCCGCCTCATCGTACTGCTTGTATTTTGCGACTTCGTCAATGAAAAACAGGCTCAAGACTTTAATGCCCTTATGGAAGAGCTGACGCTCGCGCTCGATATGGGAAAGGATAGTCTCGCGGATCTGAATGCGGCGCAGCTGCTCCTCGCTGACTTTGCCGATGACGTCGCCCGCATAGATCTTGATCCCGTTCAAAAATTCTACCGAGTTGTCACGCCCGTCGATAAACTTGACGACAAAACCGTTCCTATACTCATCTAAATAGCCGGAGTTATCGTAAAGATTGAACCCGATGCCGACCTTCATCGTCTTTTTGCGGAGTCCCGTTGCGCCCTTGTAATCGAATTGCAGCGTTGCCGTCGGGTCGGCTTTGGAGAGGTTGATACCCTCTAAATAGACATAACTTTCGGTCGCCGTGCTGCCCGATTCGGAGATGCCCTTGACGGCGATCTTCTTCACCAGCCGCTTGTTGTACGCCTCCATCGCGTCCAGCCGATAGACCATATTGTAAATGCTGTCCGCCTTGTGTGTGGCGGAATAGCGCAGCGTTAAAAGCGGACAAAACTCTTTCAGCCGTTCCTTTGTCTGTGCTCCTTCGACCGACTGCGGCTCGTCAATGATCAAGATCGGGTTTGTTTTTGCGATAATGTCAATGGGGCGGCGGGAGCGGAACTCGTCCAGCTTCATATAAATGCGGCGGGCGTCTTTCCCTTTGGCGTTGAACGCCTGCGAATTGATGATCATCACATTGATGGAACTATCCGAGGCAAAGCGGTCGATCTCGGTCAGCTGCGAGGAATTATAGATGAAGAAGCGGATCTTCTTTCCGTATTCCTCGGCGAAATGCTCTTGCGTTACCTGAAAGGACTTATACACGCCCTCGCGGATGGCGATGCTCGGCACCACGACGATGAACTTGCTCCAACCGTAGTGCTTGTTGAGCTCGTACATGGTCTTGATGTAGGTGTACGTCTTGCCGACGCCCGTCTCCATCTCGATGGTGAGATTGTAATGCCCTTCCAGCTTGTCGGAAGGCTTGATCTGATTTGCCCGCTGCACCTTTTGCAGATGCTCTAAAATGATTTTGTCGGTTAGCTCCGGCACGATGCGCTCGTTGCGCCAGCCTGTAAAGTCCTCTTCGTCCGTGATAGACTGCTGATACCCGGTACCCCTGTCCATAAGGTAGGTAGGCGTGAGGTATGGCTGCCCTGCAAACACGTCTACTACGGCTTTGGCGGCGTCTGCCTGAAATTTTTGGTGTTTGAATTGTAATTTTAACATAACCGCGCCCCTCAGATGACCCTGACGCGCTTGGAGATATCGTCCGCATCTTCCGGCATATACAGTTTGAAGATCTCGAACACGTTGATCTTGGCGGGGCTGTTTGCAAAGCTCGAATCGCGGAACACTGCCCGAAGCGGTTTGC
>ERZ1090860.1224-NODE-1227-length-14134-cov-37.317068_pt1 | contig 14134 bp, 10 predicted proteins | sample MGYA00478483_ERZ1090860 | MGnify/ENA primary metagenome ERZ1090860 (study PRJEB33644, sample SAMEA5815741) | chicken gut metagenome | biome: Chicken; feature: Gastrointestinal Tract; material: Caecum | place: Ireland | collected 2019-01-01 | study: A study of...
ATTTGGTAGACACGAGGCGGCAAAAGAAAGGGCGCGCAGCGGGAAACCGCTGCGCGCCAATGGATTGCGGGATTAAATTGGTAGACATCTGGTAGACATGGACTCAAATGTCCTCTGAGTCCGCTAGGCGTTTTCTCCCATTGCGGTTTCGGCCTGAGACAGCATCGTTTCAGCCAGGATGCCGTACCCCTGGGTCGGATCATTGACCAGTACATGGGTAACCGCGCCCACCAGCTTGCCGTTCTGGAGGATGGGGCTGCCGCTCATGCCCTGGACAATGCCGCCGGTGGCCTCCAGCAGGCGGGGGTCGGTGACCTTGAGCATCAGGTTCCGAGTGTCGCTGTCATTGGCGGGATAGAGATGGACGATCTCCACGGTGTACTCCTCCACCTGATCCCCCGCAATGTTGGAGAGGATCGTGGCCTCGCCCGTCCGCACCTCGCCGCGGGAGGCCACCGGCACGGGCTCCAGCCCCTGGAGCAGGCTCTCGTCCGTCAGAGTGCCGAAGACACCGCCGGCTGTATTGGCGGAGAGCTGCCCCAGCTCCCGCTGGGCCTGGAAGGCGCCGTGGAGCTCACCGGGGGCGCCCTTTTCCCCCTTCTGGACGTCGGTGACTTCCGAGTAGAGCAGGGCGCCGGACTGGAGGGGCATGAGTTTGGCGGTGTCCACGTCGCTGATGCCGTGGCCCAGGGCGCCGAAGCAGCCGGTCTCCGGATCGCAGAAGGTCAGGGTGCCGATGCCCGCCATGGAGTCCCGGATCCACGCCCCCAGCTTGTACTGGCCGTCGCTGCCGCACTGGACGGCCTGGGCGGTGAGCTGGACAGTCTTGTCATCCCGCACGGCCCGGATGCTCATGGGCGCGCCGCCCACGGCCTGGAGGACGCTCTGCACCTCCTCGATGCTGTCCACCTCCTCTTTGTTGATGTGGGTGATGATGTCGCCCTCCCGCAGGCCGCAGTCCCGGGCGGGGGCACTGCTGCCGGTCTCGCCGGACACCTCGGAAAAGCCAACCACCATCACGCCGTCGGAAAAGAGCTTGATGCCCACCGCCCGGCCCAGGGGCAGGACGGTGCGGGCCTCCGCGGCCCGGGCGGTTACAGCCGGCACCAAGGCCACCGCCACCAGTGCCGCCGCCAGAACCGCCCCCAGCCACGGCCGCAATTTGGATTCCTCCTTCAAAGAACCACCCCTTTTGATGCAGAAATCGCGGCGCAGATCGTGCGCCGAGCTTAATATGGTCGGAAATCCGGCCGCCTTCTCTGGGAATGAAACGCTCTTTTGGCTTGGCCGGGATTCCCAGATGCCGTACCGGCCGCCTTCCCGGTTTTATGCTGGAAGTATCCCTCATACTTCCCTTGATTTGTTATCTGTGTATTGGAAAACATCTGGATCCGGGTATGGGCGTCCATGCCGGTGCATATACTTCAACAGATTGAAACAGGGGGGATTTGCCATGTCCCGTATTTCCAAGGCGGCGCTGCTGGCGTTTGCGGTCGCCACGCTGGCGGGCTCCTGCCTGCACTTTGTCTATGCGCTGTTTCCCAACGGGCTCACCGCGGTGCTGGCCCCGGTGAACGAGAGCATCTGGGAGCACCTGAAAATCCTGGTCTGGCCCTGCGTGCTGGGGGCCGTCCCGCTGCTGCGGCGGGAGCCGGACGGCCTGGGGGCCAGGGCGTTTTCCCTGCTACTCGCCGCCGGGCTCATGCTGGCGGCGGGCTGGCTGTATCACGGCGTGCTGGACGGCCATGCCCTGCTCTTTGACGTGGTGCTTTACGTGCTGTGCATGGGGGTGTGTTTCCTGCTGCCGGCCTTTCTCCGGGGGAGCTTCTGGCGGGAAAAGGCGCGGCTCTGGTGTGGCCTGGTGCTCGCGCTGATGGTGCTGATGGTGGTGTTCACCTGGCTTCCGCCGGATGCCGCCCTGTTCCATGAACTGCCGAAAACGGATTGAATTACGGCCCATCTGGTCAATTATGACCTTTTTTCGTATGAAATATGTTTTTTCTGTAAACATTAGCGCTCTCCTATTGACAGTGCTAATCCAAGGTGCTATAACATAGTTGTTCCAAGAGAGAGGAACCCAAAGGGCTCCTCCCGCAGGGCACAAGATAAGTGATAAGAATGGAGGAATGACTTATGTTGCCCAGCATCTTTGGTGAGAATTTGTTTGATGACTTTTTCACAGACGGCTTTATGCCGATTCCGGTGTGGAATGGACGCAGCCCCCTGTACGGCAAGCACGCCAAGAACCTGATGAAGACCGACGTGCGGGAGACCGACACCGGCTATGAGGTGGACATCGATCTGCCCGGCTTCAAAAAGGACGAGATCAGCGTGGAGCTGAAGGACGGCTACCTGACCGTCAGCGCTGCCAAGGGCCTGGATAAGGACGAGAAGGACAAACAGGGCAAGTATATCCGGCAGGAGCGCTACGCCGGCGCCTGCTCCCGTAGCTTCTATGTGGGCGAGGCCGTGCAGCCCGGCGAGGTTCACGCCAAGTACGAGGACGGCATCCTGCGGATTGACGTCCCCAAGAAGGAGACACAGGCCGTGGAGTCCCCCAGCCGGATTGCCATCGGCTGAGCACGGAACACAGGGCCCCCGGCTCCGGTTTATCCGGGGCCGGGGGCCTTTCTGCCGCCCGCGTCTCTTTATACCTGAAGCATCCCTCCCGGCTGTCAAAACCGGGAGGGATTTTTATGGCAAGCTATACAACCAATTATCAGTTGCACCAGTGGGAGGCCAGCGACGACTTTCTGCGGACGGACTTCAACGAGGACTTTCAAAAGATCGACGCGGCCGTCAAGGGGGTGGAGACCACGCTGTCCGCCGCCATTGCGGGCAAGTCGGCGGCGGTGGGCGGCAGCTACGTGGGCAACGGCGGCGTCACCGCCATCCAACTGGGCTTCCAGCCCAAAGCCGTGGTGGTGAGCCGCAACTACTACACCGCCACGGCGGTGCCCGGCATGGCCAGCATCGGCATTTCCATCACGGCAACAGGCTTCCAGGTCCAGCAGGTCTCCTCCAACATCCCCTTCAATACGGCGGGGAATACCTACAACTACCTGGCCATATAGGCAAAAAGGACCCCCGGGGCGGATGCCCCGGGGGCCGTTTTGCTTTGGATTTCTCCTCAGACAGAAGAATTAGTCGATCGTGAACTCGTACTCGCCGGAGATGGTGTAAGTGACACCCTCATCATAGCCAGCAGTGGTGCCCACGAACTCGATTACCACAGTGACCTTGTAATCACCAGTGCTCCCGCTATTGATGGTGTAGCCGGGGATTTCCAGCCGCCCAGAAGCAAGGCTGTTAAAGGCCACTGTCTCGCCGGTCTTCGCAAGCCGCTCGTTGCGGGTGGTCTCCCTGCCATCATCCTTGGAGATGGCGTAGGTGACATTCACGGGGCCGCCGAGGTTCCAGCCATCCAGATCCTCATCCGCCGCGGTGAAGGAAAGCTCCACCTTGCCGTTATTAACGGTGGCCGTCAGGGTCTCGAAGCGGTAGTCGCTGTCGATGTCGGGATCGTCAGCCGTCTCATCAACATCCCACACCCAGGCGGTGACCACGGACTTGGTGTTCTCGCTGTAGATCACCACGGCGTTCTGGTCATCCTCGCGGGTGGTGAACTTGCCAGCCACGGCATCCTCAGAGGCGTCGTCCATGTCGGTGACGTCCCAAATGTTGCTGTCATCGGTGACGGTGGGATACACGTTGGTGCCGATGTCCAGGGTGCCGTTCTTCAGCAGGTACACGCCGGTGACGGCGGGCACGAAATCGGAAGCCTCAGTGGCATCCCACAGACCGTTGTTGTTCGCGTCGGTAAAGTCGGTGTCCAGATCATAGACATTGTCGCTGTCCACGCTGAACTTGTAGGCGCACTGATAGGCGTAGTCGTGCTCGAAGTGGTCGTCGTAGTCGATGGTGATCACGTCGGCAGTGCCGTCCTCGAAGACCACGTTCAGCTCCATCACGTCCTCGCTGGTGAAGGCGTTGCGGGACAGGACGAACAGCCAGTCGTTCATGGGATCGATGGGGTTCTGGTCAAACAGGGCGACCTCCACCAGCTCGGAAGGCTCCTTGCCGCCCTCAACCTTGCGCTCCACGGGCCAGAGCTGGGCGTAAGTATCCTTATCCAGGTCGCCCATGTTCTGCCAGCCGACGGCCACGCCGTACTCGCCCTCACCGTTGCCCTCATAGTAGAAGGCGATGGTGTTGCGGTCAATGGCGTAATCCTTGGCAGGAGCATCATTCCAAGAGTTGTTGGTGTAATTCACAACACTCATGGTGCCGTCGCCAGCCTCATAGTCGGCATCCAGCCGAGAGGTCAGCCACTTGTTGTGGTCATACTCCTCGGTGGCGTAAACGATCTTGTCGCCGTCAGCCACGCCAGTAATATTGCCGTTGTTGTCAACGGTGTTCTCGTGCATGATCTCCTTGATGGTCAGCACATCGTCGTCATCCAGAGTGTACTTGATGACGGAGCCGGCGGCATGGTCCAGAGAAGTCTCGTTATCCACCACCACGTCACGGGTGCCCAGGTACTCCTCCAGAGCGGCATGCTGCTGGGCGTCAGAGCCATCAAAGGCATTCTCGGACTTATCCCAGTCGATGTCGTACAGGCCCTCGGTGCCGTCGGCCATCAGGATCTCCACCTGGCCGCGGTACTCCTTGGCGTTCTGGGTCCAGGCAGAGCCGATGACCAGAGCGTAGTTGGGCACGGCCTCGGGCTGGGTCCAGGCCACGATGTAGCCGTTGGAGTCCAGAACGAAGGTGGCCTCGTCAAAGCCGGGGGCGGTGCGGGCGTCGGCGATCACAAACTCGTTCACGTCCACGTCACGGTCGGAAGCCACGTCGGGGATGTAGGACTGGCGATACTCGTCGCCGCCCTCCATGGTGACGTACAGCTCGTTGTTCTCGTCGCGGTCGATGCGGTCGATGGTGTCGGTGATGGTCTCGGGCAGGGAGACGTAGGCGCGGCCGCCGTACTCCACGAACAGGACCAGGTCGTCGGTGGTTACGTCGTCAGCAAACACCACATCCTCGAAGTCCATGGCCTTGCTGTCGTTCATTCCGGCCACGGTTACAGTCTCGTTGCGGCTGCTGTAGCGGGTAACCTGAGACAGGGTCTCCACAGTGTACAGCACGTACTCGGCGGTGCCGTCGTCGTCGTTGTCGATGACCTCGACCTCGATGCCGTTCCAGTTGAACTTGTTGTCAGAGGTGCCGCCATCCATGTCACGGATCATCTCGATGGCGTCGTCCTCGTCGTCGGCGATACCGTAGTTCACATAGTACTCCGTCTCGGCGGCGGAGACGGACACGCCCGTGCCCTTCAGGTAGTCCTTAGCGGAGTCCTCGGTGGACACGGTGGCCTGGATGACGTTCACATCATCGTTGGTGGCAATGCCGATGACCTTAGAGTTGGCCAGGATGGTGGTCTTCTCCACGTACATGGTCACGGCCTTGCCCATGTAGTCCACGGGAGTGCTCCAGTTGAAGGTGATGGGTTCATCCTCCTTCACGCCCTCCTCCACGCGGGTGTTGGAGGTGGTGGAGTCGTACCACACCACGTTGGACAGGGTGGTCTTGCCCTCGCGCAGAGCCTGGTCGGAGTCGGTCTCCTCCAGGCGGGCCCACTCGTTGGCGGTGACAACGCCCTCGACGCGGATCACGCCGAACACGGAGGACAGGATGGTGCGGTGGTCGCCGTACACCAGGGCATAGCCGTTCTGGTACTGCTGGATCATCTCAACGTCCAGGGCGTTGTAGATCAGCAGAGCCGCGTCGTCACGGTTCAGGGGCTCGCTCACGTCCTTGGTGAAGTTGCGGAAGATGCCCAGCTGCTGCGCCAGGGCGGCGGTGTTCAGCGCCCAGTCGGGGCCAACCAGGCCCTCGATCTCAGCGTTGTAGCCCAGGGCGGCCAGCAGCATCTTGGCGGCCTCAACGCCGGTCACGTTGGCGCTGGGGTCAAAGGTGTTGTCGCCGCGGCCGGCAATGATGCCGCGCACATAGCAGTAGTTGATGTAGCCGCGGGCCCAGTTGGCGGCGATGTCGGTGAGGCCGCTGTTGACATTCTGATACAGAGTGTCGCAGTCCTCGTTGTTGGTCAGGGCGACAGAAATCATCTTCGCCATCTGCGCGCGGTCCACGTCGCCAGTGGGATTGTAAGAGCCGTCGGGCTGGCCCTCAATGATGCCCAGCGTGGTGAGCATGGAAACCGCATCCTTGTTCACGATCTCTCCGCGGTCGGAGAAATCGTTGTAGCTCACAGCGGAAGCGCCGACGACCATCAGGCCAATGACCATGACGACGGCCAGCACCAGGCTGAGAGCCCGTTTGAGGTTTCTCATCTTGGATTTTCCTCCTTCTAAAATTTGAGGCCAGAGTTGCCATATAGTCCCAATATCCGGTAAAATAGGGAAATCAGAGGCCGTATGACGCCCCTTACATCAGACTAGAAGTAAGGAAGTCCAGAGATATTTTGGCGTTTTTGACCTGGTTTACAGCTCAAAAGTTCATATGGTAGACATTTGGTAGACACGAGGCGGCAAAAGAAATGGCGCACAGCGGGAAACCGCTGCGCGCCAATGAATTGCGGGATTGAATTGGTAGACATCTGGTAGACATGGCCTCAAAACACATTACGCAGTGTGCCGGGCACGCTCCAGGTGGGTCAGCTTGACACAGGCGCCGATGACGCCGAAGAGGAACCAGTAGGTGAACATATTCCGGGGATAGTACCAGGTATACTCGGCCACGCCAATGACCAGGATTCCGCAGAAAGCGGCAATGGCCGCGGCCAGCATACGCTTGACCCGGGGATCCAGCGCGGCACAGAATGCCTTTACGCCGGTTTTGAGCCGCCACAGCAGCAGGGCCAGATAGGCCAGCATCCCCAGGATGCCGGTCTCCCCCCACATCTGCAGGTAATTGTTGTGAGTGTGGACGGGGTAGGTGCCGTCGAAGTTGGTGGGATAGGTCTCAAAGACCTTTTTCATCACGTCGGTGCCCAGGCCGACGCCGCGGAACCAGTAGTCCTCCATCAGGTTCCTGGTGGTGTCATAGATGCCGAACCGGTACTGGACAGAGCTGTCGTCACCGGCCCGGAAGATGGTGAGAATCCGGTTGTAGATGGTCTCCGGCAGGAAGGGAATGGCCGCCAGCCCCAGCACCAGGAACACGGGCACCCAGCGCCAGTTCATCAGGGCCAGGAAAACCACCAGCGCGAAGGCCAGGCCGATCCAGCTGGCGCGGCCGTAGGTGGCGCCAATGGCCACCAGTCCCAGGGCCAGGGACACCAGGGACAGGAGCTTGCCCCGCCACCTGCAGTTGAGGAAGAGGGCCAGATTCAGGGGCAGCAGCATCTCCAGCTGCTCGGCAAAGTTGTTGGGGTTGTCGAAGAAGGAGTACACCCGGCCCGGCATGCCCTGGTTGAGGGCCATATCCTGCTGAGAGGCCACGATATCCACGCCGACATAGCTCTGATAGCAGCCGTAGAGGGCGGCGACGGACAGGCCCACCACCGCCAGGGACACCATGAGCTGGAGCTGTTCATACTTATGCACCGAGCTGACCACCAGCAGGACGATCAGGAAGGCGGTCAGATGGAAGGCAAAGAAGCGCAGGGACAGGTGGGTGGACAGGGAGCCCACCAGGGCAATGCAGAGGAAGGCCATGTAGATGGTGAAATAGGGCCCCTGGGCGTCCAGCTCCAGCTTGTGCCTGGAGCGGGAGGCACTGCCCACCACAAACAGGCCGGTGAGGGCCACCGCCCCCATCAGGCCGTAGAGGTTGTTCCACCTCTCATGGGGGGCCATGAGCATGACCATCATGAACAGGCCCAGGAACAGGAAGGTGCCGCCCCCCAGTGCCCCCATCAGGCGGCAGAACAGGCTGCCGTCCCACACCCGCTTCCCCGCCCGGTAGGCGGCCTTGAAGACGGCGCAGGGGATATTGACAATGGCGGTAAACAGGCGGCAGGCGATACTCCCCGGCCAGGCCCGGGGTATGCGTCCCTCCCGCCACACAAAGTTCCAGATGGCGCTGCCGCGGGCCTGGCGGACGGCCCAGTCCTGGAGCCGGTCGCAGGCCCGGCCCAGCACGCTGTTGGCCGCCGCGTTTTTCAGGCCCAGCCAGACAGCCAGGAAAAGGCGGACAAAGAGGCTGCTTTTGGTAATTGACATAGGCAAAAATACTCCTTGGAATCAGTCGTGGAGGGCTTTTTCATACACCCCATAGGTGGCCCGGCACATCTTATGGATTTCAAACTTGTCCTCGATGGTTCTCCGGGCGTTCTCCCGGCAGCGGGCCAGGAACTCCGGCTCCTCCAGGAAGCGCTTCATGGCAGAAGCCATGGAGTCCGGGTTGTCGTACTCCACCAGAAGGCCGCACCCGGCCTCGTCGTTGACGATGTCGGAGTTGCCCCCCATGTCGGTGGCGATCACCGGCAGGCCGGCGGCCATGGCCTCGATGATCAGGAAGGACAGGGCCTCATGCTGGGAAGAGTTGACGTACAGATCGGCGCCCTTGTACAGGTTTTTCATATCCTTGCGGAAGCCGATGAATTTGACGCAGTCCTCCAGACCCAGCTCCGCCACCTGGGCCTTGGTGGGCTCCAGCAGGGGGCCGTCGCCTGCCAGCACCAGGGTGAAGGGCCTGCCCGTCCGCTCCGTCAGCCGCTTGACCGAGTCGATCAGGTACTTGTGGCCCTTGTCCTCGGCAAACCGGGAGGCGCACAGCATGACGAACCGCCCATCGTCCAGGCCCAGCTCGGCCCGGAGGGTGGAGTCCGCCCGGCTCCCGGCCCAGGCATCCAGATCCACCGCATTGAAGATCACCTGGATCCGGTCGCCGCTCCAGCCGTTGGCGATGAGCTGCTCCTTCCCCTTATTGCACACGGCGATCATCTGGTCCTGCCGCTTGTCCATCATCCGGTTAGACAGGCGGGTGATAAAGTCGTTGGCCAGCACGAAATGGTTGGTATACACCACCCGAATCTTTTTGTTGTACTTCTTGGCCAGCAGGGCGGTGTAGTGCTCCCGCAGGTAGTGGCAGTGGATCAGGTCGATGTCCCACTCCTGGCACAGGGCGGCCAGCTCCCTGGCGGCCTGCTTGTCAAACCGGCTGCGCATCTCCACCCGGCGGCAGGGCACCCCCATGGCCTCCAGCCGCTCCACCAGCAGTCCGCCCTCGTTGTAGGCGAAATAGGGCTGCACCAGCCCGTCGGCGGAGAGATACTTCACCAGGGTCTCCACATACCGCTCCGTGCCCGCCTTGCCGGCGAAATTGAGCAGATAGAGCACCTTCATCACAGAAGGAACCCCCTTTACAAAGGCATAGGCGTGAGCTGATAAACTCACGCCTATCATTTTACCCGAATCCGGTTGGGAAATCAACCCGCTTTTCTCCCCCAGCCGCAGAAGATCAGCCCGCCGCACAGCAGATGGATGAGGCCAGAGGTATGGATCTGCGACAGGGCCAGCCACAGGCCCATCAGGCGAGGCCACACGCCCAAGAGATGGGCAAACTGGGGTAAAACCAGCACCAGCAGGACCAGCAGGGCGGCGCCCCCCAGCCCTGTCCAGAACAGGACCCGGCGGATGGCCGGGCTGCGGGGGTGGAGATCCCGCCAGATGCAAATCAGCGCGCACACCGCTATGCCAAGGGTCAGATAGACGGCGGGACCCAGCACGAACATGAACGCCATATAGGCCGTCCCGTCATAGGCGAGCCTCATATAGTCGGCGACGGTCGGCCTCCCGATGAGATAGATAGCCAGCAGGACGCCCCACACCGCCCACAGCACGGCGGCGGTGACGATTCTCTTCCGCCGGTTTTCCGGGGCATTATTGGGCTGCTCCACCGGCCGCGGGCCGTAGAGCAGCTCGTCCACGCTCACCCCCATGGCCTCCGCCGCGGCCAAAAGCACCTCCAGCTCGGGCAGATTCTGGTTCCGCTCCCAGTTGCTCACCGCCTGCCGGGTCACATGGAGGTTGTCGGCCAGCTCCTCCTGGGTCAGACCCTTCTGCCGCCGCAGGCGCTTCAGATTTCGGGCGATGTCGTGCATAGACTCCCCTCCTCGCTGTCCCTATGGTAGCAGAACCGGCCCGTTTTGTCACGCAAGCCCTCCTTGCATGGGTAATCCAGAGGGGCCCGGCCCCCGGGCGGCGCCTGCGCGGCGGGCGCCCCCATTTCTTCCCAAAGAAATGGGGGAAAAGAAGGGGCCGGGGGTGTACCCCCGGCGCCCCCAAAACGGGGGCTCATGGCGGCGGTGGGCTGTACGGACGAGGCAAAGGCCAGCCGCGCATTGCCGCCCGCTCCCTTGGCACTTATGTCACAGGCGCTGCCGCGCCTTGGGTGGCACGCATCGCGGTTACCCTGCAAGCCCTGGGAACAGGTACGCTGTACCGGCTTGGCCCGCCGGGCCGCCATCAGTGCCATGCCACTGAAATAGTATGGCGGTCGTGGCAATCGGGTTCTGTCAAAACAAACAGTCCGAAGCTTGGACGACACCGTAGGGCGCGGCATCCTTGACGCGCCGTTTGTCTCCGGCCGCTCTGTAGGGCGGGGCTTGCCCCCGCCGTCCAATACGGAGGGCTAGTCACCTCTCCATGACAAAATTGGTCAGGCGCACGCCCCGGCGCTCCACCTGCTGCTCCCTCACCACATGCCAGCCCCGCTTCTCAAAAAAGGGACGGGCGGTGAGGGAGGCGTGGGTGCGCCGGGCCCCGGGCAGGGCACCGCACAGGGCGGTGGCCACACCCCGGCCCTGCCAGTCCCGGTGGACATAGAGCCGATCCAGATAGCCGCCCTCTGCCAGATCGGCAAAGCCGATGATCATTCCGTTTTCCTCCGCCACCAGCGTCCGGTGGGCCAACAGGGAGGCGTCCCAGACGGCGGCGTCCAGCTCCGCCGGGGCCCAGGCGTCCAGCTGCGACCGGGTGTAGTCCCGGGCGCAGACAGTGTGGACGGTATCGCGGAACAGGTTCAGAATGGCGGGGAGATCGGAGCTGCGGTAGGCCCTCAATTGCATGTCCTACCGCCTCCTGACCACCCGTCGGCCCAGGCGGCGGGTGCCGTTCCACAGGGCCTCTCCCGCATCAAACAGGCCCAGCATGAACCGCATGATGGCATAGGCGGCGAAAAGGAACACCAGCAGCACCAGGAAGGCCTCCAGGCTCAGCTGGCTCAGGCCGAAGCTCTCCCCGAACCAGAGGATGCACACCAGGCCGGAGCCCGCCATGGCCCCCCACAGCACCCGGCGCTTCCAGTCGAAGGGCTTGCACACCTCGTAGAGCACCAAAATGCCGATGACCACCAGCAGGATGGCGGACATGGTGGACAGCTCGCTCTCGGCAAAGCCGAACACCAGGTAGAAGGCCTCCACCCCCAGCACCACGATCAGGTCGGTGAGCCCGCCGGGCAGGGCGGAGCGGAACACATTGGCCAGGAACTTGCCCTTGACCAGGCTGTGGTTTGGCTCCAGCGCCAGGAAGAGGGAGGGCACGCCGATGGTGATGGCGCTGAGGAAGGACAGCTGCAGCGGCGTCACCGGGTAGGGGAAGGTGGCAAACAGGGAGATGACGGCCAGCAGGAAGGAGAAGATGTTCTTCACCAGGTAGAGGGCGGCGGCCCGCTGGATGTTGTTGATCACCCGCCGACCCTCGGCCACCACCTTGGGCATGGCGGAGAAGTCGGAGTTGAGGAGCACCAGCTGGGCGGCGTGGCAGGCGGCGTCGGAGCCGGAGGCCATGGCGATGCCGCAGTCGGCGTCCTTCAGGGCCAGCACGTCGTTGACGCCGTCGCCGGTCATGGCCACGGTGTGGCCCTGCTTCTGGAGGGCGCGCACCAGCCTGCGCTTCTGGTTGGGGGTCACCCGGCCGAACACGGTGTACTCCCGCACCGCCCGGTCAAAGTCGGCGTCGCTCTGGAGGGTCGCCGCGTCCACGTACTTCTCCGCCCCGGGAATCTCGGCCTGCCGGGCCACCTCGGCCACAGTGACCGGGTTGTCACCGGAGATGACCTTGACGGCCACCCCCTGCTCGGCAAAATAGCGGAAGGTCTTGGGGGCCGCCGGGCGGATGCGGTTGGACAGGGCTATCAGCGCCATGGGGGACACCCGCCGGGGATCCAGCCCCTTCTGGTCGGGCACCCCGTCGTACTCCGCCGCCAGCAGCACCCGGTACCCCTTCTCCGACCAGGGATCCACCGCCTCCTTCAGATCGGCGTAGCGATTGCCCATGATGAACTCGGGGGCGCCCACCACGAAGGAGCCGTGGCCGGGGAACACCGCGCCGCTCCACTTGGTGGCGGAGGTGAAGGGGATGGTCTGGGCCGCGTGCCACAGGGACTTGCCGTGGAACTTCTGCTGCATGGCCCGGGCGGTATCGTTGTCCGCCTCCATGGACTGGTAGAAGGCGTTGAGGGTCTCGGTAACCACAGTCTCGGCGTACTTCTCCTCGTCCAGGTACACCACCTCCCCCACCTCCATGTGGGGCTCGGTGATGGTGCCCGTCTTGTCCACGCAGAGCACGTCCACCCGGGCCAGGGTCTCGATGCAGTTCATGTCCTGGGCCAGCACCTTGCCCCGGGCCAGGCGGAGCATGCTCACCGCCAGGGCCACGCTGGTCAGCAGATACAGCCCCTCGGGGATCATGCCGATGAGGGCGGCCACCATGGAGATCACCGCCTCCTGGGCGGTGCGCTCCAGAAAGACGAACTCCTTGACGAACAGGGCCACGCCGATGGGCACCAGCAGGATGCCGATGACCCGGATCAGCTTGTCCAGGGAGGACATCATCTCGCTCTTGCCCACGGTGACGTCCTTCTTGGCCTCGGTGGTCAGGCGGGCGGCGTAGGACTCCGCCCCCACCCGATCCAGACGGGCCCGGCACCGGCCGGACACCACGAAGGAGCCGGAGAGCAGCTCGTCGCCCGGGGCCTTGGTGATGGCGTCGGCCTCGCCGGTGATCAGGGCCTCGTTGACCTGGATCTGGCCGGAGAGGACGGTGGCGTCGGCGGGGATCTGGTCGCCGGAGGAGAGCTCCGCCACGTCGTCCCGCACCAGCTGGGCCGACGGCACGGAGATCAGGTTCCCCTCCCGCACCACGTTGGCCCGGGGGGCGGCCAGCAGGTTGAGCTTGTCGATGGTCTGCTTGGAGCGCAGCTGCTGGAAGATGCCGATGCCGGTGTTGGCCGCGGCGATGAGGAGGAAGAGCATGTCCTCAAAGGATCCCACCGCGATGAGCAGGGCCGCCAGCACCACAAAGATGAAGTTGAAGAAGGTGCACACGTTCTCCCGAATGATCTCCCCCACAGTCTTTGTGGGGGACTCCACCGGGTCGTTGGCCCAGCCGTGCTGCTGCCGCTCCTTCACCTGGTGGAGGCTGAGTCCCTGCTCCGGATCGGCGTTGACCCGGGGTACCTCCCGCCGGGGCTTTGGTGGCTCCGGCAGGGCCCGCTTGCGGGCGTGCTTTTGTTTCATGCTTCCGCCTCTGATCCCTTGGAATTTGAAAAACAACGCGGACGTGCCGCGCGAATAGACCGCCTCGCGGTTGATTCACTAGACATTATAGTAGATCCCCGCCGCCGGAACAAGCCCGGCCTCTCAGAATTTACCGATTCTTCACACCCGATCCGGGCAGATTTCCGTTCTGCACCGCCCCTGCCCCGCACTATACTGGAGGGAAAGGAGGCGGAGCCTGTGGAGACCAGGCCGGAAAAGTCCCAGGCCCTCACCCGGCTGGCCCTGTGCGTCATCCTCGCCGTGGGGCTCTATGCCGGGGCGGGGAAGCTCCCCCAGCTGGAGCCCTGGAGGGAGTGGCTGGAGGGGCACAAGATCGAGGCCATTGCCGCGGCGGCGGCGGTGCTGTATGGGGTGTCCCTGCTCCTGTTCCCCCTGCCCAAGGAGGGGGAGGACGGAGTGGAGCCGGAGCCGGATGCCGGCCCCTGCGCCGGCTATGAACCAACGGAGGGCCCGCTCTGAGCGGGCCCTCCGTCCTGCTTCGAAAAAGCGGCAAAGCCGCTTTTTCGAGAAGGATCGCACGGCGGGAGGGCCTCGATTTCTTTCGAAAAAGTCGGCCCTTCCGCCATGAGAAGTGTCATTTCCGAGGCGCATGTCCCCGGAAATGACAGA
>ERZ1090860.1225-NODE-1228-length-14131-cov-6.057047_pt1 | contig 14131 bp, 11 predicted proteins | sample MGYA00478483_ERZ1090860 | MGnify/ENA primary metagenome ERZ1090860 (study PRJEB33644, sample SAMEA5815741) | chicken gut metagenome | biome: Chicken; feature: Gastrointestinal Tract; material: Caecum | place: Ireland | collected 2019-01-01 | study: A study of...
CGCATTGTCGGGCTGTTTTTCCGTTGCGTGCTTTGCCGTGCGCCGGCGGGCCGCCTTGGAGCGCGGGCTGGCCCGGTATTTGACGGCCAGCGTCCTGTCCGAGCGGAACGTGCGCCGACAGAAAGACCAGATCAGCGCCCTCGTCTCCGACATCTCCCACCAGACCAAAACCCCGGTGGCCAACCTGCAGCTCTATGCCCAGCTGCTGGCGGAGCAGCCCCTTACTCCACAAGGGCAGGACTGTGCCGCCGCCATCTCCGCCCAGACGGACAAGCTCCAGACCCTCATCGAGGCGCTGGTCAAGACCTCCCGGCTGGAGACAGGGATTTTGGCCCTGCACCCCCAGCCCGGCGAGATCGCGCCGGCGGTGGAGCGGGCGGTGGCCCAACTGGCCCCCAAGGCGGCGGAAAAAGGCGTCGAACTGGCCATCCGGCAGGCAGAGGGCACGGCGGTCTTTGACCCCAAGTGGACGGAGGAGGCGCTGTGCGACCTGCTGGACAACGCCGTCAAGTACACCCCCGCCGGCGGGGCGGTGACGGTGGAGGTCAAAAACTACGAACTGTTTTCCGCCATCCGGGTGCGTGATACCGGCCCGGGCATCCCCGAGGAGGAGCAGGCCAAGATCTTCGGGCGGTTCTACCGTGCCCCCGGCGCCTATCAGACCGAGGGCGTGGGCATCGGCCTCTACCTCACCCGGCAGATCGCCGAAAAGCAGGGCGGCTATGTGAAGGTGGAGAGCGCGCCGGGCAAGGGCAGCGTCTTTTCGCTGTTTTTTCCCCGGTCGTGACATTCTTTCAGAACTGACACATTCCCGAAAGTGCCAGGACAGATTTGCATGATAGAGTCTGTATTGTCAAAAGACGGTACAGGCTTTTTCTTTGGAGGAAACACAGCATGACAATTCTTGAGACCCGTGACCTGAAAAAATACTACGGCGCCGGGGACACCCAGGTCAAGGCGCTGGACGGCGTGAATCTCCGTGTTGAGCCGGGCGAGTTTGTGGCCATTGTGGGCACCTCCGGCTCCGGCAAGTCCACTTTGCTCCACATGCTGGGCGGGCTGGACCGGCCCACCTCGGGCACGGTCACCGTGGACGGCAAGGACATCTTCTCCCTGAAGGACGAGGCTTTGACCATCTTCCGCCGCCGGAAGATCGGCTTTGTGTTCCAGTCCTACAATCTGGTGCCGGTGCTCAGCGTATGGGAGAACATCGTCCTGCCGGTGGAGCTGGACGGAAGAAAGGTGGACAAGGCCTTTGTGGAGGAGGTCGTCGCCACGCTGGGGCTGGAGAAAAAACTCGCCAATCTCCCCAACCAGCTCTCCGGCGGGCAGCAGCAGCGGGTTGCCATTGCCCGGGCGCTGGCCGCCAAGCCCGCCATCCTGCTGGCGGATGAGCCCACCGGCAACCTGGACAGCAAAACCAGTCAGGACGTGCTGGGGCTGATGAAGGTGACGGGGCAGAAATTTGCCCAGACGATGGTGATGATCACCCACAACGAGGAGATCGCCCAGATGGCCGACCGCATCGTCCGCATCGAGGACGGGCGGATCGTGACGCGGTAAGGGGGTGCCGGGTATGAACGTCTCCAACCGCGGCTGCATTCGCCGCCTGAGCCTGCGCACCCTGCTGGCCAGCCGCACCCGGAACCTGGTGGCGGTGCTGGCCATTGCCCTGACGGCGGTGCTGTTCACCTCCCTGTTCACCATTGCCCTCTCCATCAACGAGGGCATTCAGCAGAACAACTTCCGCCAGGCCGGCGGCTGGGCCCACGGCACCTTCAAGTACCTGACGGAGGAACAGTTTGAGGATTTGAAGGACGATCCCCTCATTGACCAGTGGGGCCTGCGGCGCTTTGTGGGCATGCCCACCGACGTGCCCTTCAACAAATCCCATGTGGAGATCGGCTACTCCGACGCAAATCAGGCCCACTGGAGCTATTGCGATCCGGTGGAAGGCCGCCTGCCCCGGGAGGGCACCGACGAGGCTGCCACCGACACCCATGTGCTGGAACTGCTGGGGGTGGAGCCGGAACTGGGCGCGCAATTCACCGTCACCTTTACTGTGGACGGCCGCGAGACCACCCAGACCTTTACCCTGTGCGGCTGGTGGGAGTATGACGAGGCCGTCGTCGCAAACCACATCCTCATCCCCGAGAGCCGGGTGGACGCCATTCTGGCCGAGGCGGGCGTTACCCCGCCCGGCAGCGACGGCATGACCGGCAGCTGGAACCTGGACGTGATGCTGCAACACGGGGCCCGCTCCATCGCCTCCGATCTGGAGGAGATTTTGGCCAACCACGGCTATCAGTCAGAAACTCCTGGCGAAACCTATATTTCCACCGGCGTCAACTGGGGCTACACCGGGGCGCAGCTCTCGGACAAGCTGGATCCCACCGTGGCGGCCATCGTCGCGGGGGTGCTGCTCCTGATCCTGCTCACCGGCTACCTCATCATCTACAATGTGTTTCAGATCTCGGTGGCCGGGGACATCCGCTTCTACGGCCTGCTGAAAACCATCGGCACCACGCCCCGGCAGCTGCGGCGGATCATCCGCACCCAGGCTCTGGCCCTCTCCCTCGTCGGCATCCCTGTGGGCCTGCTGCTGGGCTGGCTGCTGGGCGGCGTGCTCACCCCGGTCATTGTCGCGCGGCTGGACGGGGTGACCAGCGTGGTGTCGGCAAGTCCCCTTCTCTTTGCGGGCGCGGCCCTCTTTGCCCTGGCGACGGTGCTCATCTCCTGCCGCCGCCCCGGCCGTCTGGCGGGCAAGGTGTCCCCGGTGGAGGCAGTGCGCTACACCGAGGGCAAGGCCCTGAAACGGAAAACCCGGCGCGGCGGCAAGGGGGTGTCGCTGCTGTCCATGGCATGGGCCAACCTGGGCCGCAGCCGGGGCAAGACCTTTCTTACCGTGCTGTCCCTGACGCTGGCCGTGGTGCTGCTGACCCTGACGGTGACCTTCACCGGCGGCTTTGACATGGACAAATATGTGTCCACCTTCACCGCCAGCGACTTCATTCTGGCCGACGCGGGCCAGTTCCAGACCGGCGGGGAGGGATTTAACAGCGGGATGGCGGTGCCGGAGGAGGTCATCGCCGCGGTGGATGCCCAAGGGGGCGTCACCGGCAGCGGCCGTGTCTACGGCAAGACCAGCTCCGCCCTGGAATTTGTCACCGAGGAATACTACCGCGCCCTGTGGGGCCGCTGGAACACCCCCGAGCAGCTGGACAGTATGCTCGCTTTCATGGACCGCAATGAAAACGGCCTGCTGGCGGACCGGGTGCAGCTCTACGGCATGGAGCCCTTTGCCCTCGACCACCTGACCGTGCTGGAGGGCGACCTTTCCAGACTGAACGACCCGGACAAAAACTGCATTGCCGCCGTGTACAGCGAGGACGACTACGGCAACCCGGAGATGGACAGCCACTGGGCCCGGCTGGGGGACACGGTGACCATCCGCTATGTGGAGGCGTTCGAGTATTACGACCCCGCCACCGGCGAGGTCTACGGCGCATGGGACAATGTGCCGGAGGGTACGGCCTTTGCCGAGCGGGCGGTGGAGTACCGGGACGTGGACTACACCGTGGCCGCCTTAGTGTCGGTGCCCTCCGCCCTGAGCTACCGCTACTACGGCGCCGACGAGTTCGTGCTGGGCGCGGAAGCCTTTCTCCGGGACACGGGCACCGACTGCGTCATGTACTACGCCTTTGACACCACCGACGAAGCCAACGCCGCCATGGAAGCCTTTCTCCAGGATTACACGGAGAATGTGAATCCCCAATTCGACTACGAGAGCAAGGCCACCTATGCCGGGGAGTTTGAGAGCACCCGGAGTATGTTCCTGCTGCTGGGCGGCGCTTTGAGCTTCATCGTGGGCCTGGTGGGGGTGCTCAACTTTTTCAACGCCATTCTCACCGGCATCACCGCCCGCCGCCGGGAGCTGGCGGTGCTCCAGTCCATCGGCATGACCGCCCGGCAGCTGCGAATCATGCTGGCTTTGGAGGGACTGCTGTATACCCTGGGCGCGGCGCTGCTGGCACTGGCGCTGGTCGTGGTCACGGCGCCCATCCTCGGGCCGGGGCTCAGTCGGCTGCTCTGGTTTTTCACCTACCGCTTTACCCTCTGGCCCATCGCGGCGGTGCTGCCCCTGTTCGGGGCGCTGGGCATCCTCATCCCGGTGCTCAGCTGCCGCGCCGCCCAGCGCTATTCCGTAGTGGAGCGTCTGCGGCAGGAGTGAAAACGGAAGTTCAAAACAAGCTGACCACCATTTGACCACCACGCATGCAAACGCCCGCGAAGCCGGTTCTGAAAAGGCTTCGCGGGCTTTTGTATACCATTTCCGATTTGTGCATGACTGACGAAAAACGGCTTGAAATCGCGGTTTTTCGTTGGCTGTCTGGGTTCTCCGACCCGGAAGGCCGCTGGTTCGAATCCAGTCGGGCGCACCAAACGGTCCTCACAGTATAACTGTGAGGACCGTTTTTGTTTGATTTGCTGTTCTATGTAGAGATACTTACAAAAATAAGGCATACCCAAATTGATTTTTCACGAGGTTTATCGTACTATTAATTTGTAAAAACATAGTACCCGGTACGTCATGGATTAAATTATTACCTTGTCTCTGTCGAAGATTTCCCCAAAAAGCTATCATCATTTTAAAGCGAAAATGCTTGACGTTGCAAAATGGCAGATTAGTAAATGACAACCAATTTTTAAAGGCGAGGAATATAAAATGAATTTGCATATTTTAAAATGTCCAGAATGTAACGCCAACCTTGAAATTGAGGAAGGGCGAACGTCCTGTTATTGTCAATTCTGCGGGTGCAAAATTGATCTTAATGATGACACAAAAGCACCGACCTCCAACAAAAATATTCATATTATAAAAGATATTTCGCACACCACAAGGCACATTGATGAAGCGAATGTAATTCGCGCCAAAAGCGAGGCTTCCAAAGACACCCGTGATTTCAAGCAATTAATAGTTCTCCTTGGCGTGTTGTTATTAATTCCAATTGCCATGTTTGGGGGCAAACCCTCAACAGATTTATTGCTGAAAGTGAAGGAAAAATCAATGCCGGCTATTATGGTGACTTGATTGGCGAGGATTATAAGGTAGTAGTAGCACATTTTGAAGCGGCCGGGTTTACTAATATTGAACTTATTGATCTTGATGACTCCGGAATTGCTTTTTGGAAGAGCGAAAAAGTGGAAATGATCTCTATTGGTGGTAACACAGACTTTGAGACAACGGATTGGTTTTCTCCAGATACCAAAGTAGTTATCTCTTATCATTAGAACTAAAGGGACGAACCATTTTTTGAACTCGCTAGTTTTCTCCAGCTCATACATTAAGGCCGCTGTACTATGTACAACGGCCTTAATTGTATTCAGTTGCCGAGCAGTTTTTCTTTTGCCTTTACATCTTCCAGAAAATGAGGGAACTTCGTTTCTGTGCTGTCCGCCAAGCTTCCGTCTTCCGCGAGCATAGGCGTGTCCAGCACCGCTTTTACGGACATTGCAGCAGAAGCCGCCATCGCAACGGTTTTCTTGCTGCTTTCCTTGTAAAGCGCATAATCGATTCCTTCTGTTACAATAATCTGCTCCAGGTCAAAGACCAGAGGCAGGAAGAGCGCGTCCAGCCTTGCCAAAAGGTTATGGAACATCCAGGTCCTTCTGCGGATTGCCACGCACTGTGCGACGCCATTTTCAAATTGCTGGCAAAACTCGTCTGCTTGCGCGGCATACCGTTTCGCCTCTTCCAGGTCCTTTCCGACTTTTGCCCCCACGATAACACCCATGACCAGCAATGCCGGTCCTGCTACCAAGCCTCCCAAAACCGCTGTGCCGCCAGCCATGCCAAGTCCTCCGGAGGCAAGCGAACCGCCTCCGAAAAAGGCGAGGGTTGCATTTGTTGCAGCCGCACCACTGAGAGAGCTGATTGCTGTGCCGGTGGAAGCCACAGCAAACGTAGAGGCCGCACTATATGCTCCAAACGCTGCCAATGCGCCACCCGTTAGTCCGGCCAATGATCCACCTGCCAGTGAAACGCCAAAATGCTCCTGTGGGCCTACTTTTTCAAAAGAAGCTCTGTCGATGCGCAGCTTGCTTAGCTCCAGCAGACCAGATGACTCTGTGAAATCAACATTTTTAAGTTTCGCGAACGCATCCACAAAAGGAAGAAGGCTGCCTGACAGGACCTGCACCTTTTCTCTCCCCAAGTTTTTCAACGCTTCTCCGCACTGGCGCCGAAGCTCTTCCAAGTGCACTGCTGCGTGCACGATCCTCTCTTCTGTATTGCTATTGATCTTCTTCGTGGTGTTATGGTCCACACCTGCCTTTACCGCAGCACCTGCTCCGGCGGCTCCTGTTGCTGCGGCAATTCCAATAAAGACAATCGGTAATGGCATCTCCTCGATCACTCCTCTGTGCTTTCCGCTTCCGTATGTTCTCCGGCATTTGCATCTTTCGAGCGGGAAAACAATTTGCGCGTCTGCTTATTGATGCTTCCGGCAATCGATTTTGTGGCCCCCGCAAACTTTCCGCCGAATTCTGTTCCCGTGGAGGCAAGGTTCGCGCTCCATTTTGCTATTTTGCTGTCTTTGGGCAGGGCAATCTTCTCAACCGATTCATACTCTTCATCTTGTATCAATTGCCTGATGCCCTCCATCGTAGCGGCGCGGCGATTCTGCAGTTCGTCCACGATCGGGCGAACCTGCGCATACGGACGGTTACTCTGTTCGATCCAGTTCATTTCTTTTTCGATGGCTACGATCGTCTTCATGCTGTGCTCCATTTCGAAGAAGACGGAGTGCTCCATCCCAGTCACCCGCACAATATGCTTGATGAGCTTTCTTTCCGCACTGGCGTATTCCGCATTGCTGGACGCAATCGTCAAAAGGTCCCATGCCAGCAGCCGCACCCCGATCCCAGCTTCACTTTCCACAGGCACCGCCAATTCCCGGTCAATGCCCTCCAGAAGTAATTCATAGGCGTCCTCTTCTTCCATTCCGCTGTGGAGCTGGCGGTCCACCGCTTCGACGATTTGCTCCTGATATTCGCAAAAGCCGTCGGGATCCAATTCGGTACCGATCGCCTGGAAACATTCCTGTTCGTCCGCTGTTGTGGCCCCATCCGCCGCCATCAAATAGCAAAAAATCTTCAGTGCAGCCCTCTTGTTCAACACCATTTCACACCCATCCTTTCCTTACAGTTTCAGCGGCTTCTTAGACAGCATCACGGCATCAAATTGGTCCTGGGAAAATATGGTCTCATTCCGCCCCAGCTGCTTTTGTATCCGGGCACTTGCCGACAAAAACGCATCCGCATCCTGTTCCGCGAAAGCATCTTCCAGCAGGTCAGAGTCCCCCGCAAAGATCTTCAGCCGCTGGGTCATATACTGTTCTACGGCCATTTCCATCTCTGCTTCATATTCACGCAGGATCCGAGCCCGAACGGAACATTCTTCCTCCACCCGGATCCTTTCCTCCCGGGCAATGTCGAGTTCCACAAGGGCTTTGGATACTTCATCATATACGCCGATCGCCGCGGAAACAAATCCAAGAGGGCTGCCCACTTTTCCGATCGTTCCCACCGTCACAACAGCTTTTTTCAACACCGCAGCTTTCTCTTCGAGGACAGGGTCTGCCGCTACCAACCGGTCTTTCTGCTGCTCTGCCAGTGCGGCAAAGTTGTTGTACAACGTCCCTATGGCTCCTACCGCTTCGACAGATCCAACCATGCCGACCCGTATCACCCCAAAATAGTTGATCTTCTGCAAAAAACACAGCGCGAATCCGCTTGGATCTCCCTTGTGCGTAAAATAGGCTTGAAGACCCGCGCTTCCCACATCGACCGCCATAAATGTAGCCGATGCGACCATTCGCATGTGGCGCAGTGCAGGGCTGCGACCAGGAAGAATCCGCTGAAAGTCCAGATCCTGCAATTGCTGTGGCGTCTGAAGCGGGTGTTCGGACAATTCTTTTGTCAGTCGCGACAGCGAATAGAAAGAACAGACGATCGCCTCGTTCAGTAGTATCGGAAAATACTGTTTGCTTTTTATGGCTTCGTTGGCAATTCCTAATTCCGTGCGCAAATCAAATTGGATAGGTGCACGTTCCATCCCGCTTTCTTTGCCTTTTTCCGTGAAGAGCGTACCGCTAAACAATTTAGAGCAAAGAAGTGAAATGTTGTTCCGCCCCTCCTTGTTTTTTCCGGCCAACGCCCTTATCCCGGGGGCGGCAGAGAATTCTTTCAGCAGAGAAAGCAGCGGGCCAGGCAGTCCTGTGCCTTCTTTATTCATTGCAATGCTTCCGCTAGAACCCGCCACATCGCTTACCATGTGAAAAAACCAGACGATGGTTCCGTTGTACAATCCAGAAAGCAAATCCGGTTTCTCCCATCCCGGAATCGGGTATCGGACAAAGGCTCCATTCACATCTGTTCCAAAGTCCATTCCAGTAAACTGTGTGAGAATGGAAAACAACAGCCCGACTGGAGTTGGATGGTGAGAGAAGTCGCGTAAATGATGATATTTGCCCCCGCCAAATTCGTTCGTCAATTTGTCGGCCTCAATTGAAAACTTCTTTTCCAGCGATCGAACAGCTTCCTCAAGATTGTTTCCTTTGTATCCACGCGAGCGAGCAGTCTTTATGACAAATGCCTCTGTTTGCTTGCTTCCCCAATCATGTGCGTTCTCCAGAGAAATGTCCTTCGTCCACAGCACGTCCAAGGCAGCAGTCATCACACCGCTGGCGATAGAAATCGCACAATCCCACTTTCCCAAACCATCCGTTCCTAGTGAACGGACAGGCTCCTCAATGGATAATTGCGCTTTTCCCTCTGCTTTCAATTTGTCCAAAATCACTTCATCCGCCGGGCAAAAATCATATTGGTCAATCTCGCCCACCGTGATCCATCGAATGTCGTTGTGCTCCAGCTTCTGGGGCACACCCTCCCGGATGGTGGCGTGAAAGAGGGTCAGATGCACCGTCAGGTCGGGGTATTCATGGGTCACATCCATGAATACGTCTCCCACGTTCAAAGTGATGGCCAGTTCCTCCTGGCACTCCCGGACAAGGGCCTGCTGCTTTGTCTCACCCGGCTCCACCTTGCCACCCACGAACTCCCACAGCAATCCCCGGGCTTTGTGGGCCGGGCGCTGGCAGATCATAAATTTGTTCTTGTCCCAAATCAGGGCCGCTACTACTTCCGTCATAATTTCACCAAACGCACTTTCTCAAATTTCAAGTCCACATCTTTAATCCTATATCCTACATCCAAACAAATATTAGGTAGCGTATGCGTCTTTGACGGTTGCCAATAGGCGATGTACTTTCTCGCTGATTTGCACAGCTTAAATTTTAAGATAGCTTCTATTTCTTCAAATGACAGAACAATTTGAGATCCATTCTGACATTGTAAATAAAGCGCCAATGGTTCAAATTTGCTGTTTTTCATAAACACACTCCTCATCCAACCACCAATTTATTTGTTTTCTTAAGATACTTCGCCGGGATGGGCACATCCAGTTTCCAGGTGATGCTCATGGGCTTGCTGCCCTCGTGCTTCACATAGTTGGCCGTTCCCAGGAAGGTATAGGGCGCTGTGCCGGCCAGGTCGGTTTTGAACTCCCGCACAAACAACAAAATCTTTGTTCCCAGTTCCCGGTGGTGGATGTACCGCCGGCCCGTGGGAGAGTTCGCCGCCGTTGTACTCTGGCTCTGCCAGTGAAACAGCGTCTCATTGATAGAGTAGTCCTGGTACATCGTGGTGGGCGAATAGTCCTTGTCCGCCTTGTTCAGAGTGACAAAGAATACATCCAACCGCTTATCCGGCAGCCATTTGACACCCTCGCGCACGGTGGCTGGCTTGTTGAAATCCAGCGCGACCAGCAGCTGATCACGGGTGTAGGTACAATGCACGTCCAGCGGGCAGTCGAAGCCCAGATCCACCGGCTGGTCAAGAAAGTCGATGGCGTTGAACCGCAGCCGCAGCAGCTCCAACAATTCCGCCAGCAGCACTGGGCTATCGGAAAGGCTATACAGATTGCTTAGCACCTCTTCGTCCTGCCAATCTTCCGCCGCCTTGCCCCACACCGTCACATAGAACATCTGCAGCATCCGCTGCTCCAGGGGTGGTAGCGTGGAGAAATCCACATTGTCCAGGCGCGGCAAAAGATCCAGCAGGAAGCTGATCCACCGGCGGGAATCCAGCGCCGCCAATCGCCCCAAAGCACGAGTGAGCGCCGCTTCCGCTGGTTCGTCAAAATCCGGTTTCACGCCAGCTGCCACACACAGGCGAGCAAAGCTTGCTTTGGTGTAGAGCGTGCGCACATCCAGATGGTAGTAGCCGATAAAGTTGGTCAACGTCAGCGGCAGGCCGGTATCTTCTTCAAAAGTGCGAATACGGCTCACCAGCCCCGCACGAAGGCCAAAAGAGTTCTTGATACTGTTCAAGATCACCTGCATCGGTTTCTTTTCCAACTGGATGTAACAGCCCTTAGGTGCCGAAATGAATCCATGCTTGATTTCGTACTGCACGCTGTGATTGGTATTCGAGAGCAGCGCGGCGAACTTTTCCTCAAAGTTATATTTGCGGTTTGCCTGGCCAATGAAATCCAGCACCGTCAGACATTCCTTGTCCTCCGCCAGGCGCAGGCCGCGGCCCAGCTGCTGCAGGAACACCGTGAGGGATTCGGTGGGACGCAAAAACAGCACGGTGTTCACCTCGGGAATGTCCACGCCCTCGTTGTAGATGTCCACCACGAACAAAAAGCGCAGCTCTCCGCTGACCAACCGTTTCTTGGCGGTGTAGCGTTCCTCGTCAGAGGACTGCCCCACCAAACACAGGGACGGTACGCCATGTTCGTTGAAATAGTCCGCCATGAACCGGGCATGCTCCACCGACACGCAGAAGCCCAGTCCTTTCACCGCGTCTATGTCTGTAACGTAGCGGTCCAGGGATTCCAGAATGTGCGCAGCCCGGCGCTCCGCCACCGCCCGGTTCAGGGAATACAGATTGGTCAGTTCGTTCTTATCGTAGCCACCTCGCACCCAACGCAGTTCATCCAGATCGACGGTATCCGCAACGCCAAAGTATTGGAAGGGGCAGAGCAGTTTGCGGTCGATGGCTTCTGGCAGCCGAATCTCCGCTGCAATGCGCCCGCCAAAGTAGTCCAGCACGCTTTTGCCATCCATGCGTTCCGGGGTGGCGGTCAGGCCCAGCAGCAGCTGGGGCTGGAAATGCTCCAGCAACCGCTGGTAGGTGGGCGCAGCGGCGTGGTGGAACTCGTCCACCACAATGTAATCGTAATAATCCGCCGGCAAACGGTCGTACAATTCTTGCGAGTTCACCATCTGGATGGAGACAAACAGATGGTCCAGACTCTCCGGGTGGCTGCCACCCACAAAGAGATCGCCAAAGTTTGTGTCCCGCAGGATGTTCTGGAAGGTGTACTGGCTTTGACGGAGAATCTCCTCTCGGTGGGCCACAAAGAGCAGCCGGTTGGCACTGCCTGGGTGTTCTTTGCAAAAGCGCCGATAATCAAAGGCCGAGATCACCGTTTTGCCTGTGCCGGTGGCTGCCACCACCAGGTTGCGGGTGAAACCCCGCACCTTGCGCTCCGCATCCAGTTTGTCCAGAATTTCCTGCTGATAGGAATAGGGCCGGATATTGAACAACATATCACGGGGGCGATCCTCTCCTCTGCCCCGCTCCGCCTTCAAGGCGCGGAGCAGTCGGTCGTGCTCCCCCGCCTGGTAGAGCTCAAATTCCGGGGCATTCCAGTAGCTGTCGAATGTCGCGGTAATCTTGTCCATCGTGGCGGGCAGGTCTTTCGCTGTAACCTTCACATTCCATTCCAGCCCGCTGGACATGGCCACCTTGGACAGATTGGAGGAACCTACATAGGCGGTTGTAAAGCCCGTGTCACGGTAAAACACATAGGTTTTGGCGTGGAGGCGAGTGCGGTCGGTGTCGTAGCTGATTTTGATCTGGGTGTTGGGCAGTCGATTCAATTCCTCGATGGCTTTTGGGTCGGTGGCCCCCATGTAGGATGTGGAAATTACCCGCAGTTGGCCACCATTCTGCGTAAACGTGCGAAGCTCCTCCAGAATCAGGCGCAGGCCGCTCCACTTGATGAAGGACACCAGCATGTCGATCCGGTCGGCGCAGGCGATCTCCTTTTTCAGCTCGGAGAACATCTGAGGCTCGTTTAGCGCCCCCGTAAACAGGCTACTGCGGGCAAGCGGCGTCTCAGGCCGGGGCAATTCACTGGCCGTGCGTCCCATCACCAGCAACGGGTCGTTTTCCCGCAAAAGCGCAAGAAGCTGCTCTGCCCTGCCGTCAACACGCAGCGGGGCAAAGTCAGCTTCTTGGGTTGTATGTTCGATGGTCTGAATCAGCTGATTGACGAGCCCAATTTGCGCGGATACGTCGCCGCCCTTATCCGCTAGGTCGTCCAGCCCCTTTTGCGCTACCGAGGCAAGATATTGCGCCAACACCTGGGAGGCTTCCGCCTTGTCGATGGCGGCCGTGGCACGGCGCTGTGGCGGGATCACATCCAGTTCCTCGCCAATTTCCTCATTGACGACCTGTTCATAAAGTCCAGGCTGCAACATACCGATCACACCTTTTTCTGTTCTTAGGTACTTCCAGTATACCAGATAAAACATCCCATAATTAGGATTTACAAGCAATAAAAGAAGAAAATCACGCACAAATCGAGTTCATTTATCTCTATTATAGAAAATCCCGCTCGGTTCAGCAAGGCACAGTTATCCCCACCCGCCGGGCTGGGCCACGTTCCACACCCGCAGGCCCTGCTTTTGCGCATAGCGCAGGGTGTAAGCTGTGCCGCCGGTAGGGCGGGTGCACCAAGCGATGCAGCAACCAGCGTTGTCCACCAGATGTCGGTCGCGGGCCAGAAAGGCCTCACGTCTGGGCGTTTGGCAGCAGACGACCACCTTGTCGACCCGCGCCTCCACCGCGGCCGCACGGGCCTGCTGGGCGGGTGTCCAGCGGCTCTGGTAGCCCGGGAAAGGCTGCACCAGGATAATGCGTATCTGGGGTTGGCTCTCCCGCAGCACCAGCAGCTTTTCCGCCACCAGCGTATCAAAGCCCAGTGTGCCTCCCACGCCGAAGTAGCGCACGCCCTCCTCCAGCAGCGGATTCAAGCAGGCAGACACCCGCTTCCAGATCTCGTCCTCCTGCCCCACCGGCAGGTTACGGTGGCCTGTGAAGCAGCAAGTGAAAGGTCACTTGTCCATGACTTATCCTCCTCAAGATACATTTTGTATTACATATTTGTAATATATAAATCATACACCATTGTGCGCCATAATAACTACAAGAAAAATTTGGCGGAGGTGCAAGATGGCGCAGGAGGACAAATTTATTGTTCCGCACCGCAGGCCGGCTGTGGGCAAATCGACTGTGGTTTCGGTGCGTTTACCGGACACAATGCTCGCCAAACTGGAGGATGTGGCCGCCCAAACGGGCCGAACCCGCAACGAACTGGTGCAGATGTGCATCGACTACGCCCTGGCCCGGCTGGAGATTCCCGAAGAATGACAAAAGCAGCCTCCGTACAGGAGGCTGCTTTTTTGCTTGCGATGAGGCGTTTCCAAACACTTATCGGGGTACAAAGAGAGTTTGCCGAACAGTTTTAGCCAGCTGCCTGGGCTGGTGCGAACAGGAAAAAGCCTGTATAATACCAGTATCACACGACGACCAAATCTTGTATCCATACAAGGAGACAACCATGAACCTTATTATCCTCTCCGACACCCACGGCCTGCTGCGGCCGGCGGTGCTGGAACTGTTGCGATCCACTGATGCCATTCTCCACGCCGGGGACATCAACTCCCAGGCGATAGTGGATAAACTCGCCTCCTTCGCGCCGCTGTATGTGGTGCGGGGCAACAACGACAAGGAATGGGCCGCAGCCATCCCCCACGACCTGACCATGACGCTGGACGGCGTTCGGTTCTACATGGTCCACAACAAAAAGGACGTGCCGGCGGACCTGACCGGGGCGGACGTGGTGGTGTTCGGCCACTCCCACAAGTACAGTGAGGAGCGGCGCGGGGATGTTTTGTGGCTCAATCCCGGCAGCTGCGGGCCGCGGCGGTTCCAC
>ERZ1090860.1228-NODE-1231-length-14119-cov-3.761803_pt1 | contig 14119 bp, 8 predicted proteins | sample MGYA00478483_ERZ1090860 | MGnify/ENA primary metagenome ERZ1090860 (study PRJEB33644, sample SAMEA5815741) | chicken gut metagenome | biome: Chicken; feature: Gastrointestinal Tract; material: Caecum | place: Ireland | collected 2019-01-01 | study: A study of the...
TTAGATGGCTCGGCAGTAGATCCTAATACAACGCTGGCAAGTTCATATGAGAATCTGTCAACGGTCGTTTCGGATATTATAGATGCGGGATATGATCAGTCGATTGCAAAGGTGGAGAAGATTATTGCAGACGGCGGATATGATTATGATTTGTCGATGGAGGCGCTGATCAATCACGCGCAGTCTTCTGCTGGTTTTGATGTTGCCTATATACTGGCAGCATATTCTACCTCGATGAATCAGCAAAATACCAGCGGGGCCGATATGAAAGCAAAATTGGAATCCTATGGCGGTGAAATGTTTCCTGTGACATCGCAGGAACTTACCAAAGAGATTTTGATTCCGGTATCTTACTTTACTTACAAAGAAGTGTCTACAACGGTAGTGACGAAAAAGGTACAGACGGGAACGATCAACGGCGTACCGCAGTATCGGTATGAGACAGAGAACAGAACCTACTATCTTCCGGACGAGGCGAAAAGCTCGGAGGTCAGTGTAACCGTCCCGAATTACGAGGAAGTTACGGTTACAACTCCTGTTTATTCAGGCAATACGATTACTGGCACAAAGAGCGAGACCTATTATAGGCAAAACGGTGAGGTTACGCTTTCTCCTACAACAGAAACAGTTACCTATGTGGAATGCACGATCCATCCGTTTGATACTTCCGTTGTAGAAAAAGCCTTTGGTCTCGACTTGGATGCGCAGTTTGACGCTTCCGGAAGGACCTATGATGAAGTTGTCACGAATATGGCAAATGCCTTAAAAATGACACTATACGGCTCATTGGGGTCAGGTTTGGCAGTTCCGCTTACAGATGCAGAACTGATAGCATTCCTTAATAAGCAAAACTGTAATGCAACCCGGAAACATATTGTGGCGACTGGGCTTTCGCTGGTAGGTAAAGTACCGTATTTTTGGGGCGGAAAAAGTCCGCCTGGATGGAATGATGAGTGGAACACACCCAAACTGGTCACAGCGGCAGGCTCCAGTACCAGCGGAACGATACGACCGTATGGTCTGGATTGCAGCGGTTTCTCAGATTGGGTATATAAAACAGCCGTTGGAGTGAGCCTGTATGGCACAACTTGGGATCAGTGGGGCAACTCCTATGAAATCAGTGCATCGGAACTTTTGCCAGGCGACCTTGGCTTCTTGATGAACGATGACGGTCAAGGCTGGAATCATGTCTTGGTATTTGCAGGCTATGGTGACAATGGCGAACGGATGTGGGTTCATTCCTCCGGCGGTGAAGGTGTTATCTTTAATTCACCGAGTTATGAATCCACCTTAGCACTCAGAAGACCGAAGGATGTAGATTTTAACGCTCCTGTTTCAGAGGATATTTATGGGGCGCCGATAGCGACCATTGAGGTAGATGTGACACATTACTGTGCCTGTAGTAAATGCTGCGGAGAGAATGCTTCCGGCATTACGGCAAGCGGAAAACAGGTAGAAGTCGGTATGGTGGCGATGTCAAGCTACTACCCCTTTGGCACACAGATCATGATAAACGGTACAATGTATACGGTGGAAGACCGAGGCGGTTCCGGGATTGAAAACGACAAGTCCCGGGTCGATATCTATGTCCCGGATCATCAGGAAGCTCTGCGCCTTGGCCGGTATACCACAACAGCGCAAATCTACCGTATGGGACGATAATGAATCCGCCTCTGTCATTGATGATGGAGGCGGTATTTATATGAGCGTTTGCATATCTTTCAGACGCGAATAGAAATTGGGAAACAGATCAACCGCATTAAATTTGACTCTATGCGGTGGAAAGGAAAGGCAGTATGGAAGAAAAAGAAGTTAAGAATATCTATGCGATTCCGGCAAATTATACGGATTCCGGCAAGCTTCTTGGCGGAATGATTGAACCTCGCAATGCGGTAGAGACGGCAATTCTTTTGATCCTTGTGGGTTATCCGGAACTGATGTGGATACCAATGCCGGGTACGATCCGTATTGTCGTGATGGTCGTGACGCTGATGCCTCTTGCAGTGCTCAGTGTGATGGGTATTGATGGTGACTCATTGTTTCAGTTCGTGGGTCACATAGTTCGATTTTGGTTTAAAAGACGAAAACTTCATATGAGAAGGGTGGGATATAAGTATGACCAGGCGTGTCTCAAAAAAGCCGGTAAACGCAAAAAAGCAAAAAGTCGAAAAACTGGAGTTCGTGCAGGACTTCCTGCCAATTAAGAATCTGAGCAACGGGATCATTGAAACCGTTGATGGACGATATATCAAGATTTTAGAGATAGAGCCGATCAATTTCCTGCTACGCTCCGATGAAGAACAGATGAACATTATTTCTTCGTTTGCATCATGGCTGAAGATTTCGCCGATGCGCCTCCAGATCAAGTCGATTACGAGGAAGGCAGATTCCGATAAGCATATTGCAATGGTGCGAAAAGAGCTGGCGGAAGAGGATAATGAGAAGTGCAAAGAACTCAGCGAGGATTATATCCGGCTGATTAAAGATATCGGAAATCGAGAAGCGCTCACACGGCGCTTCTTTTTAGTTTTCCAGTACGAAGCGGTCGGTCGTAATGAGAGTGATGATTTTGGAAAGATTTATGCAATGATGCAGACCGCCGAACAAAATGCCCGCGCATACTTTATGCAGTGTGGCAATACGGTTCTTCAACCCAAGGATCCGGATGAAGCTACAGCTGAAATTTTATATATGTACTTTAACCGGCGCTCCTGTATGGATGAGCCATTCAGCAGGCGTGTCAACCGCGTGGTGGTAGATACGATGGCGGCAAAAAATAAGGTTATCGGTATTGATCCGGTGCCCAATATCAAGTTTTCTCACTTTATCGTACCGAGAGGGATCGACCTGAGTCACTACAACTACATTGTGATGGACGGGCTGTATTATTCCTTCCTGTATATCAAGAAGGACGGCTACCCCAATGCGGTTCGCGGAGGCTGGATGTCTGCAATCATCAATGCCGGTGAAGGAATTGATGTGGACATTCATTTACATAGAGAAAATCGCAGCAGAACAATTGATAAGGTTGCACAGAGAATTCGACTGAACCGCACTAAGCTCAAGAGCCTGCAGGATACCAGCACCGATTATGAGGAACTGACCAATTCGATTTCTGCTGGTTATTATATCAAAAACGGTATCGCAAACAACAACGAGGACCTGTTTTATCTGTCTGTGTTTATCACGGTTTCCGCAAAAAGTTATGAGGAACTGATTTGGCGTAAGCGGCAGATGGTGGATATGCTCAAGTCAATGGATATCTATACCAGTGACTGCAGATTTCAGCAAGAGGCTGCTCTTCGTTCGGTTATGCCCTTTTTGCAGATTGATCCGAGGTTGGAGAAAAAAACGAAGCGCAATGTCCTGACAAGTGGTGCGGCAGCCACCTATATGTTTACAAGTTACGAGATGTCCGATGATTCCGGCGTGCTACTCGGTATCAACCGGCACAACAATTCGCTTTGCATCGTGGATTTGTTTAATACCAAGAAGAACAAAAATAGCAATTTGACGATGTGTGGAACCAGCGGCGCGGGCAAAACTTTCCTGCTGCAGCTCCTTGCTCTGCGTATGCGAATGCGCGGAATTCAGTGCTATATCGTAGCGCCCATCAAGGGGCATGAGTTTAAAAGAGCCTGTGATAAGATTGGCGGTCAGTTTGTCAAAATTGCTCCGGGTTCTCCCCACTGCATCAATGTGATGGAGATCCGGCACACCATTTCCCCGGAGATGGAGCTGATTGACGATGTGGACTACAACGATATGGACTCGATGCTTGCCAAAAAAATCCAGCAGCTGATGATTTTCTTCTCGCTGCTCATTCCTGATATGACCAACGAGGAAGAACAGATGTTGGATGAAGCACTGATAAAGACATACAGTGATTTTGGAATCAATCACGATAACAATTCTCTTTATGAAGATATGTCCATATCACCGCCTAAGATGAAAAAGATGCCGATTCTCGGAGACCTGCAGAAACATTTGCTTGAAAATCCTATGACAAGCCGCATTGCGGCAATCGTGAGCCGCTTTGTGACTGGGTCAGCTCAGAGCTTTAACCGTCAGACCAATGTGGATCTCTCGAATAAATATATCGTGCTTGACCTTTCTGAACTCAAGGGTAAACTCCTGCCGGTCGGGATGATGATTGCGCTCGATTATGTCTGGGACAATGTGAAGGCAGACAGGACTAAGAAGAAAGCCATTATGATTGATGAGATATGGCAGCTTATTGGAGCCTCGTCTAATAAACAGGCCGCCGAGTTTTGCCTGACAATCTTCAAGACGATCAGAGGTTTCGGCGGTGCTGCGCTGGCAGCGACACAGGATCTCTCCGACTTCTTTGGTCTGGACGATGGCAAATACGGCAGAGCAATCATAAATAATAGCAAAAATAAGATCATCTTAAACCTTGAGCCGGATGAGGCAGAATATGTGCGGGAGACGCTGAAACTTACCCGCACGGAAATCCGTTCCATTACTCAGTTTGAGCGTGGCGAGGCTCTTGTTTACAGCAATAACAGCAAAATTCCGATTGCTGTCAAGGCATCTAAGGTTGAACAAGAAATGATTACCACTGACCGTGCCGAACTGGAGGCAATTCTAAAAAGAAAGCAAAAACAGGCGCATAGTGCTTAAAATGCGTATTCTGATAAAAATACGCACAAGGAGGTGAGCAGAAAATGCTGCTACAGGACGAACAGTATATTATCAAATGGTTATCCCAATACGGGACATTGACAAAAACACAGGTCATTCGTCTCTTAAAAGATAAACCCGTCTCTACGGCGGAAAAGATTATTCGTAATCTCAAACGGGATATGCGGATTACGGATGTAGGCGGCTATTACTTGGCACTGGACGAGATGTGCAAGCCTGATCAGAGATTGATCATTGCGGTTTGGGTATTATTACAGTTCATCGACCAGGTAGAGCCGCTTGCCCATTATCCGGCGGTTTATCCGGCGCAGATTTTCTTTTTGAAAGAGAATGTCGGATATGAGATTGTTGTTCTCTATGACGGCGAACAGCATTTAATGAGGCTCCTTCAGCCACAGGAAGACGATCTGAAGTACATTATTGTTGTGCCGCATATTTCAATGGCACAGTCCCTATATGTTCCCAAAGTCCCCTGCCTGTATGCGACAGTAGACTTTGAAGGCCGGGAGGAACCACACATCACATTTTATTCCGAGGAGGCGATAAACAGTGAGAGTAAATGAAACGCCGTTTGAAAAATCGTTAAGAAGAGCAAGCGTTCTGTCAATTCGTTTAGAAAATGAGATTTCGCAGACCAAAAAGTTGGCAGAAAACGGTGAAATCAAGATTGCCTATGAGCTGGCCTTGAAAGCCGCAAACACATCAGAAAAACTGACTTTGGTGACAAGAGCGCTGCCGGCTTATACAGGCTGTCCTACAGCAAAGGAAGATGTGGAGCTGCAGATAGCTGATAGTATTCCCATTGATATCGGATTTACCATAGAAGGCTGGTTTTCTATCAGAATTCCAGCTCTTTTGCCGAAGAAAACGGAAGGCTCGGCATCGTATATCCGCTCTTACCTGTATCCGGTGATGAAGCACTTTTTCTCTTATGTGCCGCCGGTCAAATATAGTGACTGTGTTCTGATTTTCAGACACATTTACAATAAAAACCGCCCTGAGCGACAGTACAGGGATCACGACAATATCGAAGTCAATATGGTTGCCGATGTGGTAGCACTTTATGTAATGCAGGACGATGCTCCATTAAAGTGCTGCCATTATTATTGTAGCGCTGCCGGTGAGGAAGAACGAACTGAGGTCTATGTTGTTCCGAAGAAAGAGTTTCCGAACTGGTTGGTACTGGAGAAAACCTTCCCGCAGAAAGGAGTATTTTTGAGCGATGAATACCAAAAACCGCCCTGAAAACATATGTAAAAATCGCCGGATGCTGCCCCGGAAAAACTACACACATATAAAAAGGCGAAAAATCCTTAATGTATCGGCATTTTGGCGGCATCGGTGTGATGGGAAATCCGACAAAGAGAGCAGTCACTATGTCGCAAATGCTTCTGTGCTTGGGAGGTTATTATGATTACCGTTCGTCCAGGCAGTCATGCGCACGACATCATCACTTTGCTCTCATTCGTTGGCGAATTTCCTGTTCGCTCTTTGTATCTTTTGGGCAATGAGCGTGTGATCAAGGCGTTGGTTCATAGAATGACTTTGCTGCAGGAATACCGCCTCCCCGATGATGCACAACCGAGACTCACCTGTAAGTTATTAAAGATTACCGGTGAGAAATCATATAAGACGCTGAGACTTACTAAAGCGGCAATCCCCATACTGGACTGGATTCATCCGAATGCGAGAGAGTATTATTTGGGCTCTTTCTGGAATCATAGATTCCCCGGAGACTCAGCCCATCGGGAGCGCAATCACAGAGTTGCGGAAGCGGCAGCGATGTTTTATATGGCAAATATTCAAACCCGGGCCTATGATTTGCCGCCTCTTCAAAATTCTGAAATCAGTCTGACAGTACCGGAGTATCCCGCGTATTACCTGGCGAAAGATCTCAAGAAACTGGGTGAGTCTGAGATGAATAAGACGATGTTCACGAGAGTCACAGGCGTTCTGTTCTCTTACGGCGAAGCATATGCGGTTTATAACACCCGCAGCGCCCTGATGAAGTGGAACGGTATGGGTGAGTTCAAGACGCTGCACAGCTTGATCGAAATTGCAAGACTAAACGCCGGCATTCATAAGATCCAATCAGCCATTCTTTTCGGCGAATCTGAGGAGATTGCGTTGAAGACCATTTTGGAGACAGAAAAGAACCGGCGTCTTGAGTTTCGGTTTGACAACATCTATCAATTCATTTATTTCGTGCCCATGAATTCCTTTGGCATTCGGCTTTTGAGGCTGTTTGCCATACCCAACTGGAAAGCGCAGCTGAATGAACTTTTATTCGACGAAGATGATCTATCCAAGAATCAGGGTGTCATGGAATACGATGCGTTTGTAGATGGGAAATATGTGTATTCGTTTTTGGATAATGACATTGCACGGCTCATCCGGTTGCGGGAAGCACTCCAGACTGGGACGCACCCTTTTGAGATAATCTGCTTCCCTGAGCAATTTACTCTTCTCCGAAAATATCTCGGCCCACAGATTGATATCAAAACCATTGATATAGATTCGGTGGAAGACGCAATGGGCCGATAAGGAGGAAAGGATTTGGATGATAAAAAACGCAAGGGAGCCATCGTCGTTGCTGCCATACTGGGTTTGGTGGCAGCGCTTTATCTCGCTGGTCTTCTTGCACAGGTATTAAATAATTATTCCATTTGGATGGACGGCGGCGGCCTTACCGGACAAACCCAAATGCCGCCTGTTGAGTTCAGCCCGACAGTCTGTTTCCCGCAGGCATTTACCTGGAATGGCCTCAAGGGCTTGATCGGTATGATAGTTGTCGGTGCAATCATATTTGCGTATGTAAAGCTGAACGACCGGTTTGGCAGTAAAGACTACGATGAGCGTGGATTCAAAGTGGTCAAAAGCGGTACATACGGCACGGCATCGTGGATGGATGAAAAAGAAATGAAAGATGTTCTTGAAATCACAACTCCGTCAAAAGCGGAGGGCGTAATCCTCGGCGAGTATAAAGGCAATACCGTCTGTATGCCGAAAGATACCAAACTCAACCGGCACATCGCAATCTTCGGTGCATCCGGCACAATGAAATCCCGGGCTATTATCAGAAACGCCCTGTTTCAGGCCATCAAGCGAGGTGAGTCTGTCATAATCACAGACAGCAAAGCAGATCTCTACGCGGATACAGCTGAGCTGTACCGGAAAAATGGGTATGAGGTGAAAGTCTTCAATCTTATTAACCCGGAGCACGGTGACAGCTGGAACTGTATGTCAGACTTAAATGGGGATACCCTGATGGCGCAGGTACTGACCAATGTCATCATCGGAAATACAAGTTCGGGCAAAGGCGATCATTTCTGGGACAACGGTGAGGCCAATCTCTTGCGAGCGCTGATTCTCTATGTAGACCAAGATCGCACCCGAAGCAACGATATGAAGCATCTCCCCGCAGTCTATCAGATGCTGACGCAAAACTCGGAAAAACAGCTTTCAGCATTGTTTGAGAAACTGCCGTTAGACCATCCGGCGAGGGCACCGTATAATTTATTCGCGCAGGCAAGTGACACGGTTCGCTCCGGCATTATACTGGGACTTGGTACAAGACTTCAGGTGATGCAGGACAAAGCGGTTCAGAATATTACCAGCCGGTCTGACATAGACCTGACGGCACCTGCCAAGAAAAAATGCGCTTATTATATTATTCTGAGCGATCAGGACGCTACAATGGCATTCCTGTCATCGCTCTTTTTTTCTTGTATGTTTATCAAACTGACTCGCTATGCGGATTCCACAAAGAGCGGCAGCTGCGATGTGCCCGTGAATTTGATCCTGGATGAGTTCAATAATATCGGACGCATCGGCGGCGCTGCAGACGGTTCAGACTTTTGCAGAGCGCTTTCTACAATTCGTGCCAGAAACATTCGTGTGATGCTCGCAGTTCAGAGCCTTGGGCAGCTTCAAAACCGGTATCCGCAAAATTTGTGGTCCGAAATTGTAGGAAACTGTGACATCCAGCTGATGCTTGGATGCACAGACGATGTCAGTTCAGAATACTTTTCAGCCCGCAGCGGTGATATGAGTATTGAGGTCAATTCCACGATGACGGTGCGGAGAACCATCGCAGTAGCGCAGGTGATCCCCCAATACCGTCATACTGAGGGGCAAGGAAGACGCCGGCTGCTTACTCCAGATGAGGTCCTTAGGCTTCCGAACGAGGAACTGCTTTGTATCATTCGAGGTCATAATGTACTCAAACTCAAAAAACTCGATTACACGAAACACCCGATGTCATCGCAGATTATTCGTTCGTCCATTATGGACTATTGTCCGGCAGATGTTTTTCGTCAGTCTGGACAGACTGAACCGCTCCCCTCTGATCCTGAGCCTGTGAAAAAGCCGGCTCGCAGAAAAAGCTTATACAGCTCGGCGAAACCGCCGAGTGAATTTTAATTTAAGGAGGATTTGATTATGCCAGCCAAGAAACAAGATGTTGCTCCTGAGGAAATGGCGCCTCAGGCAGAAGAAATGGTAACGCCAGAAGATGCCTCTCCTCAGACTGATTCTGAAAATGAAAAACCTGGTGCCACGCGCGCCAGAAAAGCTAAAAAAGCTACAGAAAAATCTGAGTCTGACACAGAGCCTGAAAACGAAAGCCCCGGGTCCGAAGGTGAAAGCATTCCAAAGAGAAAACGCTCATATACCAGACCGACAATGAATGTTCTTTCGATTGATGAGCGTCTTGCGGTCGAGACAGATGCTGACAAAGCCAAGAACGATCTGCTTGATTTAATCGAGTCGATGAAAACGAAAAGAATTCTGACAGGTACAATCCAAGGTGTTGAGCGCCCCGAAGATAACCCAAACCGTTCTCTGGCAGTCATTTATCATGGTGACTTCAAGGTCATTATTCCGGCAGAAGAAGCAGTTGAACCGCCTGAGGATTTCAGAGGTCGTTCCGAATCTGACATCATGCACTATATGCTTACCAAGAGATTGGGCGCCGAAGTCGATTATATCGTCAAAGGAATTGACCCCAAGGCCGGTATTGCAGTGGCCAGTCGCCTTGAGGCAATGGCGGCCAAGCGCAAAGAGTATTACTTTGGCACAGACAGGGACGGCAATAACCTGATCTATAGCGATGTCTGTGCGGAAGCGAGAATCGTATCGGTAATCCGGGCAGGCATCTTTGTGGACCTTTTCGGCCTTGAGATTTATATTCCACTCAGGGAACTGAGTTACCAAAGGCTTTTGGACGCCAGCGCACAGTTCCAGCCCGGGCAGCGGGTTCTCGTTAAAGTCCTTACGGTAGAGCGCAGCGACCGAAATCAGGTAAAGGTGACAGCCTCTGTCAAACAGGCGGGTGAAAATCCGTATGAAAAGGCGCTCAAAAAGTATTCCGTCGGCAACCGCTATGTGGGAACGGTCAGTATGGTCGATACAACCGGTGTGTTCGTATCTCTGGACGGCGGCATCGATTGTCTTTGCAGCTATCCGAAACGAGGCCGTCCTCCCAGAGGCGCCCGCGTAACTGTGAGAGTGCTTGGGATCAATAAGGAAAACAACCGCATCTGGGGCGCTATCACCCATATCGCAACGCCGAGATAAGTCTTTTACAGGCGCAGCCTGTAGAAATATATTCGCAACCCATCAAATTTGATATAGGAGGTGATATTGAAATGGTAAATTGCAATCTGTCCAAAGCAGAGCAGGTCCGCCGCAAGGAAATTGTGGAGCACACACGCTGTATGATACTGGAACAGATGCCAGTAGACGATCAGGATGAGACTTCACTGATGCTCGGATACAAGGGCTATTATCTCCAGATCTCATTTTCCGTGCTGCATCCGCTGATGGTCATCTGTTTGGCACGCTCGATTCAGTCTGTCAGTTCCACAAAGAAGAAAAAGCTGGTCAATGAGCTGAATTTAAGAAGCGTCCTTGGAAGCCACGCAATCAATGATGCCGTCGGCTGTTATTCGTACAGAGCTACACAGTGGCTCGATACCGATCTGACGCCGGAACGGTATTTTGAGATTTTGGACCGCATTGTAGATGAGGCGGATCGGGCATATCAAAAGCTGGCGGGTTAATGTTGCGCTTTATGGTCAATCTTCGTGTAATGAAATAAAACTCAAAAGGAGATGACCATAATGAAAAAGCGACTACTTGCCATAGCATTGTGCGGCCTGATGCTCACCATACTGAGCGCCTGTTCTGCAGATACTGCTTCCTCTTCAGAAAAAAATCAAACAAGCACTGTTACTTCAGAGGAGTCATCGGAAATGAGTCAACCGGAAGGAAGCTTGCCTGTTCCCGAAAGCTCTTCCTCTCAGACTGACTCTGCCTCACAGGCAATTGATGAGGAGAAAGATGATAAAGAGCCCGTTGCTCAGACTGATTCTGAGAAGACAGCAGCAGATCAGCTGCCGGCGGAAGAAAAAAATCCGGAACCAAAACCAAATCCGGAACCAACGCCTGCCCCTGATCCCGAACCCATTCCCGAGCCTACTCCGGAACCGACACCGGAACCGACACCGGAACCTGCCCCGGATCCTAAGCCGACCGAGCCGCCAGTTCCCGCATTTGATGTGGAAGGCTATGTCGAGATGGCAAAATCCTATGGGCAGTCCATAGGGCTTAAACTGGATTCTTCAGCAACTGCGTGCTGGGATAATCCGATCTATGCAAACGCAGACAGCCTCTACATTCAAAGAGATTTACAGGACACGCTGAATTGGTACAAAGACAGCGGCTTTACTTCTTTCTGGGTGTGGACGGAAAACCTCGGGAACAACGACTATCATATCTATATCGGATATGCGTAAAGTGAACACGGCAAAGCGAAGGCTCATCGAAAGATGGGCCTTTTCTTATGCCCAAATTTAAGGAGGAACCTCACAATGAAAAAAGGTAAACGATTTTTATCGCTGCTGATGGCATTCATTATGAGCCTTGGCGTATTTTCTGGTCTTACGACCAATGTTTTCGCGGCAACGCAGGAAATGGAAATTTATCTCCTGGCGATGCCCCGCGCATCGGACAGTTCTAATACAGCGGATTGGGGACATCCGGACTTGAACCTAATTGGCGGATGGAGCACCGGTGTAAGCAATGGCCCTAAATTCGTGTACTGCCAAAATTCCTACACCGGCAGAGCTGTATACTGCATCGAACCCGGTGTACCTGTAACAACCGGCGACAAATTTGACGGGTTTGACGAAACCTTCTGGAATAACTATCCGTCTGATTTGAATCCAACGATTTCGCCGAACATCATCAAAGCCTATATTGGCCGTGTTCTGCAGTATGGCTGGGAAGGAAACGGTAATCTCAACTGGGATTCATCCAACCCTACCCACGCCGATCAGATTTCACATTATATTGCAACGCAGCTGTTGATCTGGGAGACTGTAGTTGGCGAGCGTGACAGTCAGTTCAACAAGGTAGATGCAACGGCTCAGGGCAAAGACAATGTTAAGGACTATATCTTGCCGTCTCACCCTCTGTACGATGAGATTTTTGCTCATTACAGAGATATGGAACAAAAAGTCAAAAAGCATACCCAGCTGCCGAGTTTCTTCACCAGAAGCTCCGGTGATGCGGATACTTTCGAGCTGAAATGGAACGGTACAGATTACTCCACTACGCTGAAAGATGAAAACGGCGTACTTGGAAATTATGAGTTTTCCAGCAATGTAAGCGGAATGCAGTTTGAAGTAAACGGCAATGAACTGACCATTCGCTGCACAACAGTTCCAAAGGGAGCCATTACGGTTCAGGCAGACAAAGTCGGCGGTGAACGCAAAGGCGTTGTTGTTTGGAGTGACGGCGTAATCGGTGGTGGAAATCAGGACTTTACGACCTACGGAACCACTGTATCGGATCCGGTATCCGGTTATCTGAAACTGGAAGTAATGACCGGTAATATGCACTTGGTCAAAACCTCGGAAGACGGTAAAGTAGACGGCATCAGTTTCACAATCTCAGGTGACGGCTACAACGAAACCAAGAAAACGGATGCGAACGGCGTCATCGATATTACAGATATGAATCCCGGCGTCTATACCGTGACGGAACAGTCCATTGATAAATACGAGCCACAGTCTGTGCAGCGCGTGACAATCGTCAGCGGCCAGACTGCAACTGTAACTTTCAATAATGTGCTAAAGCGCGGGGACTTGAAAGTCACAAAGACTTCCGAAGATGGTCTGACCGAAGGGATGACATTCCATTTGTACGGCACCTCTTTGTCAGGGCTTCCTGTAGATGAGTATGCGGTTACAGACAGTTCCGGTATAGCAGTATTTGAAGATGTTTTGATTTCCGGCAGCACGCCATTCATACTGGAAGAGGTCGATACGCCGATACGGTATGTGGTGCCTGAGTCTGAGAGTGTAACGATCCACTGGAACGAAGTGACCAATCAGTCCGTGCATAACATCCTGAAGAAATTCCGGGTAACGGTGACAAAGAGCGATAGCGAGACCGGTGAAGCACAAGGCGACGCCAGCTTGGCAGGAGCTACTTATGGAATCTATAAAGGTGATACCCTGGTAGACAGTTATACTACGGATGCCAATGGCTCCTTTGTCACCCAATACTATGTTTGCGACACAGATTGGAGCGTAAGAGAGATCAACCCGAGTGAAGGCTACTTGCTGGATCCGACCATCTATCCGGTAGGCGCTGACCCGAAGGATTATGAGATTGAGCTGAACGACACGGCGGTCGATGCGCTGGAGACGATCAAGAAGGGCGATATTGCGCTGATAAAACATACCGATGACGGTGAGACGGGCATAGAGACGCCTGAGACCGGCGCAGAATTCCAAATCTATTTGAAATCTGCCGGCTCTTTTGATGCAGCGGTCGAGACTGAGCGCGACACCATCACCTGTGATGAAAATGGATTTGCTCAAAGCAAGAAAATGCCTTACGGCATCTACACAGTGCATCAGACCAAGGGTTGGGAAGGCAGAGAGCTGATCGATGACTTTGATGTCTTTATTTCGCAGGACAGCCAGACCTATCACTATATCTTAAACAACCGTAATTTTGCGTCCTATATTAAAATCGTCAAAGTGGATGCTGAAACAGGCAATACGATCCCTTATGCAGGCGCAGGATTCCAGTTGTTCCGTCCGGACGGTTCACAGATCACCCAAACCATCACCTATCCGGAGGTAACGGTTATCGACACCTTCTACACGACAGCGGATGGTATGCTGATCACGCCTGAAAAGCTGGAATATGGTACGGGGTATTCATTAGTTGAGGTGGAGGCTCCCTACGGGTATGTTTTGAATGAGGAGCCCGTCTACTTTGATGTAACCGAAGAGAACTCATCTGAAGAAAACGGCTTCACCATTATTCAGGTCGAGAAACCCAATATGGCGCAAAAAGGCATCATTAAAGTAAGCAAGACCGGTGAAGTGTTCTCCGGTGTAACGGAGTCTGACGGAATCTATCAGCCGGTATATAC
>ERZ1090860.1231-NODE-1234-length-14105-cov-14.373950_pt1 | contig 14105 bp, 14 predicted proteins | sample MGYA00478483_ERZ1090860 | MGnify/ENA primary metagenome ERZ1090860 (study PRJEB33644, sample SAMEA5815741) | chicken gut metagenome | biome: Chicken; feature: Gastrointestinal Tract; material: Caecum | place: Ireland | collected 2019-01-01 | study: A study of...
CGGCCCTGCATTTCACGCGCATAGGTTCCGCCGCCGCTGGAAAAAGTCTCTGCCTCTCTGCCGGTGACGCTTTGATAGGCATCCTGCAACAAACGAATCAACGGCTGGTCGCCCGGCATATACAGTGGCTTATTGTCGAGTAAGCATTCACAATGCACCTGATATGGCAACGCTGCGTGTTGGACTGCAGCACAGATAGCCTGGCCGTTTGCCGTGACCGGATACCGAATATCCAACGAGGCACTGGGCACGCCGTCGTTTATGCGGACAATACCGAGATTCACAGTCAGCGGACCGGAGGGCTCGTCGCTCTGGCGGATTCCAAGCCCCGCGCCCGTCGTATCCAAGCCGATGTGCTCGGACAGGAACATCAGTAGGCCGCCCAACTCCTCCTTTGTAAACACCTTTGTCAACAGACGAATCAACCGTGCAGCGGCATTTTTGCCCTCCTGCGGCATCATGGCATGGGCCGCAACGCCCGCGCTTGCGATGCAGATGCCGTTTTGGGTATCGGTAAAGCTGAATTCGCCGCACACCGGCGCCATCGCCCGCAAAGCTGCCGCCTGTCCCGGTGTGCAGTCCAGCACCGCCTGTGCCTTTGCGGGCACTGCGTTGACCACGGTCCCCGCCTGGAAACTACGCAACGAGCGGCCTGCCACACCGCCTGCCAGTTTCAGACGCAGGATGCCCTTTTCGCGGTTGCAGATGCCATAACTCGCATCCGGCGTAAACCCGAAATCCGGCAGCGACTCGCTCTCATAATATTTTTTAATATCATCGCTGGCGATTTCCTCACCACCACCAAAAATGACGCGAAGTTTACGCTTCGTCGGAACGCCCGCGTCCTGAAGCGCCTTCAGACAGTAAAGCGCCACCACAGCGGCACCCTTGTCGTCCGCTGTGCCGCGTCCATAAAGAAGGCCGTTTTTTTCTACTGCCTGAAATGGCTCTGTTACCCAGCCGTCACCCGCCGGCACGACATCCACATGGCAGAGCACATCTGCAAAGCCAGCGCCAGTTCCATAGGCTGCGTGCCCGGCATAATTACCGACATTTTTGGTCTCCAACCCCAACTCCTGGGCCATTTTCAGGATTTCCTCCAATGCACGGGCACTCTCTTCGCCAAAGGGTTTGCCCGGCAGCGCCGGGGCTGCGACCGACGGAATTGCCACTATTCTCTTGATTCCCGACAGAATATCCGCCTGGTAGGCTTTGATTCGATCACCGAATTTCATAAAAATCTACTCCTTTTTTGAAGCCCCTGCTGTAGTGGCAGGGGAATTTCTGTCATGAAAGAAAGTCCCGCCGGCAGGCGGCGTGCTTTTTTAATTTTAGTATAGTTTAGTATAGCACAAACTGCCGCAAAGCGGAATGCCGGCCATGAATTTTTCGATCGTTTTTTACTCGGAGGACTTGTTTTTTCATGGAAAATCGTATATAATAATTATCTGTATCCGATCTGTGCGGCAAACGGCCTGTGAGCTGTTTGCGGCTTCTGGAGCAAGGCAGAAGGCGTGCGGCGGGATATGCAGACGGGCGGGCTCTGTGCGGCGGGGCGCCGTGAACCATGTCAGGCGGGGAACCGAGCAGCATTAAGCGGAGTGGCCCTGTGCGATGCAGGTTGGTCTGTCCGTCTGTATATCCCACTGCATGAAACCGCGTAGTGCGGGCTGCCTTGCTTTTTCTTATGTTTGGGGAAAGGAGGGTTCCTCTTTGTATCAAGTCCTTTACCGCAAATGGCGTCCGCAGGTCTTTTCGGATGTTGTAGGACAGCCACAGGTGACCCAAACACTCAAAAACGAATTGAAGGCCGGCCGGGTCGCGCACGCCTACCTATTCACCGGTAGCCGCGGGACTGGCAAAACCACGTGTGCCAAAATCCTGGCGCGCGCGGTCAATTGCCTTTCTCCCAAAGATGGAGACCCCTGTGGGGAATGTGAAATCTGCCGCGGCATCCAGGACGGTAGCATCCTGGACATCGTCGAAATTGACGCTGCCAGCAACAACGGCGTGGATAGTATCCGTGCGCTGCGCGAAGAAGTCAATTTCACGCCGGCTGCCGCGAAGTATCGCGTTTATATCATCGATGAAGTGCACATGCTGTCAATCGGCGCCTTTAATGCGCTCCTGAAAACATTGGAAGAGCCGCCGCCGCACGTCATCTTTATTTTAGCGACAACAGAAGTGCACAAACTGCCTGCGACAATTCTATCGCGGTGCCAGCGATTCGATTTCCGGCGCATCCCGCCGGAGGACATTGCCGCACGCCTGACCTATGTGACAGAGCAGGAAGGCGGCGCCATCGAATCCGAGGCTGCGATGCTCCTGGCCCGCCTTGCAGACGGCGCGATGCGTGATGCGCTCTCCCTGCTGGATCAGTGTCTCGGCCGCAGTAATCAGGTGACGGTAGCTGTTGTCAACGAGGCGGCCGGACTCGCCAGCCGTGACCACCTGTTTCACCTGGCGGATGCGATTCGCGACAATGACTGCGCAGCCGCACTCGCCACTGTTGACGAGATGCACCGCGCGGGCAAAGACATGGCTCGACTCTGTGAAGAGCTTCAAAGTCATCTGCGTGCATTGATGCTTATCAAGACCATGCGTGATGCACGGCGGCTCGTAGCGGTGACAGATGCAGAATTCCGCCAGTTGGAGCAGCAAGCGCTTTCGATTCGCCTTTCCGTGCTGCTGCATGGTCTGGATACGTTGCAGGATGCGCTCGAACGGATGCATCGCGGCGTGGATCGGCGCACAGAATTTGAGATGGCGATGCTGCGCTTGTGCTGTCCGGAACTGGACGACAGCCGGGCAGCGCTTGTACGGCGCATCGAAGCGCTTGAACAGCGGGGGCCCCTTCCCCGTCAGTCTGTACCAGCGCCTGCCGCCGCAGCACAACAGGGGATGAAGCCGAACAGTACCATTCCCGTTCCTGAAGTCTCCGCGCCGGCCAGCACGGCTGAAACGGAAGCGGCCTCCCCTGCTCTCGCCGCGAAAGTACCGCGAACACCCAGTGCGCGTACCAGCCGTACGCTCGAGGAATTGGCTGCGCAGGCGGTTCCTTTGACGGAGTGGCCGGAAATTTTGCAGGTACTCAAGCAATATTCGCGTACAGTGGCGGCTTCTTTCGACGGCACTGCCGCCTACATCAGCGGCCCGTATGTGCTCATCGATGCACACAACGAAATGGCATTTAGCCTTTTGCGGGAACCCGCCCAGCGCGACAGTATGCGCCGCGCCATTCAACAAGTGACTGGCCGCACTTATAAGCTCGGCCCTTATCGCCCCGGGGCCACGCAAGCGGTTCAGCAAGATCCTTTACAGGAGCTGGCCGCACGCGCCCAGGCAGAAGGCATCGACGTCGTTGAAAATCCATAACGTTTCTCCAAAGCGGCACCCACTGCCGCATGTTTCATAAAGAAAAATTTCTGAAAACAACCGGGAGGTTATTCGTATGAAAGCAAGATTGCCAGAGGGGTTCGGCGGAGGCCCCAAAAATCTCCAGCAGATCGCAAAGCAGGCGCAAAAGCTCCAGGCAGACATGGATGCGCTTGGCAAAGAGCTCGATGAGACCGAATACACTGCCAGCGCAGGCGGAGACGCCGTAAAGGCCACGGTGCTTGGCAAGATGGAGATCGCGTCCCTGGACATCAAGCCAGAGGTTGTGGACCCGGACGATGTTGAGATGCTTGCGGACCTGGTCACCGCCGCAGTCAACGAAGCGATGCGCGCCGCCGCGGACGACCGCGCCAAGAAGATGGAAAGCCTGTCCGGCGGCCTGAACATGCCAGGGCTGTTCTAAAAAATGGCAACCTATAATGTAGCGCCTCTGGCGCGTCTGATCGAGCAGTTTGAACGCCTGCCGGGCGTTGGCCATAAAAGCGCGCAGCGGCTGGCCTATTATGTTCTGGGAATGGACAAGGAGGCAGCCAAGGCTTTTGCCGATGCCATTTTGGATGCGCATGAAAAAATACATTACTGCTCGATTTGCTGCAACTTGACCGATCAGCCGCTTTGCCCGATCTGCCGCGATGAGCGGCGTGACCGCAGCCTGATCTGTGTGGTCGAGGATCCGCGCGATGTAATCGCTATGGAGCGAACAAACGAGTATAATGGTACCTATCACGTCCTGCACGGGGCCATTTCCCCGTTACAGGACGTTGGACCGGAGCAGCTGTGCATCAAAGAGCTGCTTGCGCGCGTTCAGAAGGGCGGCGTGCAGGAGGTCATCATGGCGACCAACCCGACCGTAGAGGGCGAGGCGACCGCCATGTACCTTTCCCGCCTGATTAAGCCCCTGGGCGTCAAAGTAACGCGGCTAGCCTATGGCATTCCAGTAGGCGGCGACCTGGAATATGCGGACGAGGTCACACTTTCGCGTGCTTTCGCGGGCCGCAGCGAGCTATAATGAAAAAGGAGGTGTCCGCTCTGAAGCAGGAAAATTTCAAAACCATTGCCCGCAACAAAAAAGCCTACCACGACTACTTTGTAGAGGACAGCTTTGAGGCGGGCATCGAGCTTTGCGGCACTGAGGTCAAAAGCCTGCGCGCGGGCCGGTGCAACCTGAAAGATGCCTGGTGCTCGGTGGAAAACGGCGAGCTGCTGCTGCGGGGTATGCACATCAGTGCCTATGAGTACGGCAATATCTTTAACCGTGATCCAGTCCGCGTTCGCCGACTTTTGATGCACAAACGCGAGATCATGCACCTGTTTGGCGTCGTGAAGCAGCAGGGCTGGTCTTTAATCCCGCTGTCGGTCTATTTTAAAGGCAGTCTTGTCAAGGTACAGGTTGGCCTTTGCCGCGGCAAAAAGCTCTACGACAAGCGCGCGGACCTTGCCGCACGGGCTGCAAAACGCGATGTTGACCGCGCGCTGAAAGAACGCAATCGCTAGTTGCATATTGCGGGCATTTCCAGTATACTATAGTAGTAAGACCTTATGGCGCCGCATGCGGCGCTTTCATGGGGATGTAAAGGTTTCGACGGGGGCTGTGAGTCCGGGTAAGCGAGCAGCGGGGCGGGACCGCTTCATCAATCCGCACCTTTAAATTTAGATGAGAAATCTTCTAAGAACAACAGCAATATCGTGAACGTTAACTTCAACAACAATTACGGGATGGCTGTTGCAGCTTAAAGAAAAGCTGCCGTCTGCGCCGTGAGGACCGCGGCACGGTTGCAGGCGTAACCTCAGCGGTGAACGTGAACCAGGCGATGCCTTTAACCTGATCATGACCCAAAGGCTCCCTGTGCAGCGAGCCTGCCTATGGGCGCACGGCACAGGTAAAATAAAACACAGGATACGCTCGTAGAAAGCCCGGGTGACCGGCTTTCGGACAGGGGTTCGATTCCCCTCATCTCCACCATATTAAGGAACAATCTTTAGTACAAAAACAGCCTTCCAAATCGGAGGGCTGTTTTTGTATCTATGCCCGGAAAGCCTGATATTATGGGCTTTCCGGGCTTTTTCTGTTTCCCGGAGACTTGGCGGATTAGGCCGCCGTCAGCTTGTTTTCCATTGCGGCCATCACATAGTCCCATGGCGGCTCATTTTTGAACCCCCTTGTCCGGCTCTCTTGTACCAGAACTGAGGAAACGCTAAAAAGTATCCGCTCCCGGACAGCGCCACCTCTTTCAATGAGAACAATTTAGCGGGAACCTTTGCGGCTCCCGCTTTTTCTTATTCCCGCTCGAAAACCTCTCCACAATCTCCGCAGATTACATTGACCTCCCGCGTCGCCCGGATAATGGTGCCGCAGCAGGGGCAGACATATTTGATGCTGCGGTTAATGGATTTCTTACTTCCGCCCTTGGCAAATGACCCTAATTGTGATACAAATGAACCCCCTTTGGTGTTAGGGGGTTCACTTTGCGCGAAGGGGGTTCAGACCTAGCTTTGCTGCTTTTGGCGGCGGCCCAATATGCCCACCAAAATCACAGAGAGGACAATTTCCACGCCGACAAGCAAAGCTACTTTTGTTAAATCGCTCCCCACAAGCATGGTGACCGCCGCTGTGTCTATAAGCATATGAGCGAGAATGCAGGGAATGGAGCCGCGAGACAATTCTTTTACTGCGCCAAGGGTAAACGCGTTGCCAAGTATCATCAGGAAAAAGATGAGGTAATTGGAGGAACCAGCCGTGATCCACGGCAAACGATAGATGGGGAAATGCCATATAAACCAGATGACGGATATAACGAGCATTTTCAGTACAAAACTTTTCTTTATGGATATATGGGTTTGCAAATACCACCGCCACCCCACCTCTTCCAGCCCGCCCTGCAAAAGCGTCCAGGGGAAATAAGCAATCATAGCCGAAAATGGGGAACCGGTAAAAGTCACATTTCCCAGTAAAACCGATATCCCATAATAGATAAGCGGCACCGCCAGGGCGGCGGCATAGGCATACCAGCGTTCGCGCGGTGAAAACGCCGCCTTGAGGATTTGTCCGATTCCAGATCCTTCACCGGACAACTGCACAACACAAAAGGCAGCCAGCATCGGCAGCAGATTCATGAAAATGAACAGCACGGAAGCCCAGATATTTGTGTTGTCCGGTACAAACCACAGGATAAGCTGACCTACCAGGGAGGTACAGGCAATTGTGATAAGGGCATATAAATAGGGCAGAAAAATGCGTTGATTTTTCATATTCGTCTCCTGAATACCAGATTTACTTTATGTTATCAGATTATCCTGATAAACGCAAGAAAAAGGCACCGCAACCTTGATATGCTTTGTATCAAAATTGCAGTGCTTCTTTGGTGGTGCCTTCCACCGGCAAGCGGCTGGCGTTGATTTTGTCCTCGCCCAAGGTTTCTCTGATCCATGCCTCCGCCTCCGGGGCCAGCGTCGTTACCGTCCAGCCATACTTGGCGTGCTTCTCGATATGCAGGCCGTGGGCCTCAGCGGTGGCCTTAAATTTCTGGTTGTGGTAGTAGCCGTTGTTGCTTACGTCTTGGATGCCATGAACCAGATTGTAGAGATGCGCCATCTCATGCAGCAGCGTGGCTGCCAGCTCGAAGATGGGCCGGTCAAGGTACTCGGCGCAGAGATTGATTTCCCGATACTTCTCGCCGCTGGCGTTCCATATCTCGTTGATACTGCACCAGCCATACGCCCCGCGCCCTCCGTCTGGTGATACAGTGATGGCCGGGCGGTTCAGCTCGCCCTCGTAAAAATGCTCGTTGAACAGGTCGAACATCTCCTCGGTTTTTCTTACGATTTCAGATATTTGCAGCATGGTTGCGTCCTCCTTAAAGATATGTTTTATTTCTGTGAGTGACAGCTTACACACCACCGGTCAAAAAGCAAGCTCTAAAGGTCTTAAAACATATCTTTTTTCACCGAGGACAGGAAAAGCCCCGCCGAAGCGGGGCCTTCTCGTTTTACTCTGCGGCGATGAAGCCTTGTTCTTTCAGGCTTTCGATCAGCGCCGGATTCTCCGGGCCGGTCAAGGTTCCTTCTTTATCAATGTTATAGCTTCCTACTGCGAAAGCGTATGTCGGTGCTCTCAGATATTCCGGCTTTGCGCCGATGAAGTCGCCTACTGCTGCCACCAGCTCCTTGCGGCGAACACCTGTCACATGATAGGCCGCTTCGATGCCTTCCAGCTCATTTCCCACTGTGGTAGGCTCACCAGGATCTTCCGCCGGGATTTCGTCGGTTTGTGGGTTTTTTCCCGGCGCGGCCTCTATTTCCGGATCGGCAGACTCCACGGCCATAACCTCTGTGCTTTCCTGTGCGGCGGCTTTGGCGGCGGCCTTAGCCGCCCGGCTTACTCTGGTACGGGCCTCCGGGAATATCTCCGGCAGTGCGCCTTCCTCATAGTGGATTTCAAAGGTGATCTTCCCGTCCATGTGTACGTTGAAATGGAAGTCGGTCATTTCCACCTCTTTCAGCTCGTCCGGCAGTTCAATGTTCTTGTACCGCTTGACCTCCTCGCCGTTTACCATAAGGCAAACCGGAACCGCGTCCCTCAGTTTCGCTGTGATTTTTCCTGTTTTCATTGTATTTTCCACCTTTCTTTTTTGCTTGGGCTTGTGCCTTGTGTGAGTCACAGCTTACACACCACGGGTGGAAAAGCAAGCTCTAATTTCATAAAAGACGCAGTATTTTTTGTTTACGAAAACTTCAAAATAACTCACTTGCTTTTGTTCGTTTCTGCGTATATAATAAATCCAACACATATGAGGAGGAGCTGTATGTTTGACTACATTTCCGTGAAGGATGCCGCTCAAAAGTGGGGAATTTCCGAACGAAGGATTCAGAAATTGTGTGAGCAGCAACGTATAGATGGAGCTGTTCGTTTTGGCCACGCATGGGCGATTCCTCTAACAGCGGAAAAACCGCAAGATATGCGTTGCAAGAAAAATTTTAATCAAACCGGAGGTTCGCATGATTAACATACTTGTAGTAGAAGATGATGAAAAACTCAATCAGATCATTTGTTCTTACCTTGTTAAAAATAACTACCAAGCCGCCGGGTGCCGTAATCCGGTAGAGGCATATAATCTAATTTTTTCTGAAACATATGATTTGATTATTTCTGACATTATGATGCCGCAGATAAACGGCTTTGACTTTGCCAAAGAGATTCGAAAAAAGAACGCGGCTATCCCTATTTTGTTTATTACCGCATTGGATGATCTTGCTTCCAAACAAAAGGGATTTTACGCAGGTATTGATGATTACATGGTAAAGCCGATAGATATGGACGAACTCGTTTTGCGTGTCGGAGCTTTGCTCCGCCGCGCGCATATTAAAAACGAAAACCGTATGGAAATAGGTGATCTGGTTTTGGTGCGCGATGAAATGGCTGCGTATGTCAACGGAGAAGAAGTGCCCATTTTACCCAGAGAGTTTAATATCCTCTATAAATTATTGTCACATCCCAAAAAGATTTTTACTCGGAGTGAATTGATTGACGAATACTGGGGTATGACAAATGATACCGGACTTCGCACTGTGGATGTTTACATTACAAAACTCAGGAAAGCCTTTGCCCATTGCAGCAGTTTTGAAATTGTTACAGTTCACGGATTCGGCTACAAGGCGGTGCTGAAATGATGAAGAAAAAGAAAAGACAAAAAAGGAAACAGAAAGATACTCGCATCACGGCCCCGCTTATTTCATGGCGAGTGGCACTAAGCATTTTGGGGATCATGTACCTCTTAGTTGTGTGTCAGGCTTTCATATTGTCCGAGTATTTGGATCAAATTCCTACATTGATTGGTGTTTTGGCCTATTATCTGGCCTGTACCTGTGTGCTTCTGGCGGTTTTATTTGGATTATTTTGGCGGTACATCATCGGTAAACCACTGAGAAAAATTTCTGGTGCTGCCCGCAGGATAGCCGAAGGGGATTTCAGCGTACAAATAGCAAGTACACGGAAAGATGGCCGAAAAAATGAAATTGATGTTTTAATCGAGGACTTCAATAAGATGACGAGAGAATTAGCGAGCAATGAAATACTCAAAAGCGATTTTATCGCTAATGTCTCCCATGAAATTAAAGCACCGCTGTCAATTATCCAAAGTTATACAAAGGCATTGAAAGACGGGACTGCTGCACCGGAACAGCAGGAGCAATATATAGATACGATTCTTTTATCAACAAAAAAACTCAATTCTATGATTACAAATATACTAAAATTAAGCAAATTGGAAAACCAACAAATTTTCCCCACCCCTGAAACTTATCAGCTGGGTGAACAGCTCCGGCGCTGTGCATTATCCTTTATGGAGCAATGGCAGGAAAAAGAAATTGAATTTGAAATTGCAGTGGAAGATGTCGCCATCCATTATGATGCTTCCCTTCTGGAATTGGTGTGGAATAATCTTCTTTCTAATGCAATCAAGTTTACGGAACGTGGCGGCATGATCTCCCTTACTTCTCAAATACAAGGCGGTGTTATATTTGTGACCGTGAAAGATACAGGCTGTGGATTCACTCCCGAAGCGCAAGCCAGAATCTTCGAGAAATTCTATCAGGGAGATCCTTCTCATGCGTCCGAGGGGAACGGCCTCGGGCTTGCGTTGGTGAAGAAGGTGCTTGAAATTGTCGGCGGTGAAATAACAGTAGATAGTACACCGGGAATAGGAACAACCTTTACTGTTAAATTGAATCTGTAATGCTCATATCTCATGGCTCTCACAGAAATTGTGGGGGCCTTTTTTCATTTCATATTTCATTAACAAAAAACTGGAAGTTGATAAATAGCCGCCAGATATAATGATGCCATTCTTTATTAAAGGAGGCCTATGGCATGAAACGACTATACATTATCACAGGCGCAGCAGGACATCTGGCAAGTACCATCATCAAATATCTGCGTGATACCGATTGTCTTATCAGAGGGTTGATACTTCCCTCTGAAAGCGGCGAGGACGACAGACAGATCACTTATTACAAGGGCGATATTACAAAAGTAGAGTCGCTGGAAGAAATCTTTTCCGACCTTGAGTGCAACGAGGTTATTGTAATTCATGCGGCAGGAATAATCAGCATTGGAAATGAGGTTACTCCGCTGCTCTACAATGTGAATGTTAAAGGTACGAAGAACATCATCGAACAATGTATGCGCCACCATGTAAAGCGGCTTGTATATGTGAGCTCTGTCCATGCGATTCCTGAAACCGATGAAAAGGCGACGATTTCCGAAACAGTGAAATTTTCAAAAGACACAGTAACCGGAGCATACGCCGCTACTAAAGCGGAAGCGACCGAAGCCGTATTGGATGCGGTAAAGAACGGTTTAGATGCGGTGGTTGTCCACCCATCCGGTATTGTGGGGCCTTATGACAGCGGAAACAACCATATTGTGCAGTTAATCAGTATGTGCATTTCCGGCAAACTTCCGGCTGGTGTAATAGGCGGCTATGATTTTGTCGATGTTCGCGATGTGGCAAAGGGCTGTTTGGAAGCCGCCGAACATGGCACAAAAGGCAGCTGTTATATCCTTTCTAACCGCTATTTCACAGTCAAGGAACTGTTGGAATGTGTCCGCAAAACTACCGGAGGACGGAAAAAGGTTTGTTTGCCTATCGGGTTAGCCCGCGCTTTTGTCCCCGTTTTCGAGTGGATAGCAAAGGTTACACACACAAGACCGCTGTATACCAAATATGCGCTATATACCATTTCCAGTAACGGACACTTCACCCACGATAAGGCTACCGCCGAGTTGGGCTATCACCCGCGAGATATGCAAACGACGGTTGCTGATACAATTTCTTGGCTGCGGGGACAGAAGGTGCCTTTGGAAGCGGTTTAGCACATAGACAGGAGGAAACCCTTATGAAATGGAATATCGTTACTGATTCAAGTTGTGATTTATTCCCTGCGGCTCTGCAAGGCGGCAAGGTGCAAATATCCAGCGTACCTTTTATTATTAGTGTGGGAAACAGAGATTTTGTTGACGATGAAACGCTGAATACCGCTGAAATGTTAGACGCAATGGAGCATTGCCAACAGGCCAGTCATACATCTTGTCCCTCTCCGCAAGGGTGGATCGAACAGTTTGAAAAAGCGGATTTCTGCATTGCGATTACTATTTCTTCCCGGCTTTCGGGCAGTATGAACAGTGCGGTGCTTGCAAAAGAAATGGTGCTGGAACGCTATCCCGAAAAGAAAATCGCGGTGCTGGATTCCCATTCTACCGGGCCGGAAATCGTAATTTGCGTAGAAAGGATATGCGATCTCATTGAAACAGGAGCAGACTTTGAGAAAGTCGTGTCCGAAGCGGAAACCATTTTGCGCGATACCCGCATTGTGTTTGCCCTATCCTCTTTCGATAGCCTTGTAAAAAACGGACGAATGAACAAGGTGGCGGGATTTGTTGCAAGCAAACTCGGTATGTGGGGCATTGGCATTGGAAGCGACGAGGGAACAATCGCGATAAAGGGCAAAACGCGGGGAGCCACAAAAGCAATGACAATGCTCTTGGAAGATATGAAAGAGCGCGGGTATCACGGCGGGAAAGTGATCATCAGCCATTGCCACAATTTGGTCTTTGCCAACAGGTTGCAAAGCAAAATCAAAGAACTTTGGCAAGATGCGAAAATTTCAATTATGCCTACGCGGGGGCTTTGCAGTTATTATGCAGAGCGCGGCGGGTTGATTATGAGTTATTGAGGATGTTGTCCTATGAGTCGATTCAAAAAGAAAAAGGATGCCTTACTCGAAAGCTGTGCATATCTGCTGCAACAGATTTTTATTAAAACAAGAGGCTCTTGGGGGCCGTTCATCATCGATGAAAGGGGAAATTTCATTGAAGAACCCTTCGAGGGTAAGGAGGAAAAATGCGAACAGTAAAAATAGGAAATCAGGAGTTGAGTATCCCACTGATCCAAGGTGGAATGGGGATTGGCATCAGCCGGTGCAATCTGGCTGGAGCGGTTGCGAAAAACGGTGGGATGGGAGTAATTTCTGCCGCACAGGTCGGTTATGACCGCGAAGGTTTTACTGCCCACCCGGAGAAAACGAATTTGTTAGAACTTCCGGAGCAGATCAAACGCGCCAAAGAAATCTCCGGTGGCTGTGGCATGATTGGTGTGAACACTATGGCGGTAACGCAGCTGTATGGTGAATATGTGAAGCAGGTATGCCGGGCCGGAGCAGACGCAATTATCACCGGAGCCGGACTCCCCACCTCACTTCCGCAATATATAGAGGGAAATCACACAAAAATCGCCCCAATCGTTTCTTCGGAAAAGGCGTTGCAGGTTATTTTGAAATATTGGGACAAAAAATATGCCAGAACCGCCGACTTCATCGTTGTGGAAGGCCCGAAAGCAGGAGGACATCTTGGATTTTCATTCGAGCAGTTAGATCATATTCAGTCCTATGATTTTGATGAAGAAGCAAAAAAAATCATCGCTACTAAAACATTTTATGAGGAAAAGTACGGCAAATCTATTCCCCTGTTCCTTGCCGGGGGAATTTCCTGCCAGCAAGATGTGCGTCATGCATTGACGCTTGGCGCTGACGGCGTTCAGGTTGCCACACGTTTCGTGACAACAGCAGAATGTGATGCCTCCGAGCAGTATAAGCGGGCCTATGTTCAGGCAGAGGAAAAGGACATTACTATCATTCATAGTCCTGTCGGTATGCCTGGGCGGGCAATTCGCAATGCTTTTGTGGAAAGAATGGAAGCAGGGCAAGAACACATCTCTGGCTGTTATAACTGTTTGAAAGCCTGTAATCCAAAAACCGCAGCATATTGCATCTCGCAGGCACTCATCAATGCTGTAAAGGGAGATTTGGAGAATGGTCTGATCTTTTGTGGAGCAAAGGTCGGAGACATTAAGAGTATAACGACAGTGAAAAATGTGATTGAAGAACTACAGTTAGGATGGATAAAATAAGATGCTGCAGAGTACAATCGTTCCAATCAATCTTTTGCTAACTGCGAACGCTGACTATCTGCCGCAATGCAGGACGCTTCTTACCTCATTCGCTGTCAATAACCCTGATGAATGTGCAGTTGTATATTTCCTTCATCACAATGTACCGGAAAATATGCTGCGAAGATTTCATGAGTTTTGCCAACAACTGAACGTAACCTTTCAGCCTATCCGTATTGTTGATGACCCATTCAAAAACGCCCCAACGATGAAGCGGTATCCGGCGGAAATGTATTACCGACTTTTGGCTTCTCACTATTTGCCAAAGGAAGCAGAGCGGGTACTTTACCTTGATCCAGATATGCTGGTTTTAAATTCTGTCCGGCCTTTGTGGGAGATGGATATGCAGGGGAATCTTTTTGCCGCCGCTGCACATAACGGCTCTATCGGAATAACAAAACCATTTAATAAACTTCGCTTAGGAATGAGACACAGCTACTTTAACTCAGGACTATTATTGATCGACTTGTGCCAAGCGCGGGAAGAAATAATACCTGAAAACATATCTTCGTACATTGAAGAAAACCGCAATACTTTGCTCCTGCCCGATCAGGACGTTTTGAACGCACTGTACGGCAGGCGGATCATCGAAATTGACGATGCTATCTGGAATTATGATGCCCATGACTACAAAAGCTATTTTCTACGCAGCTCCGGCGAGATCAACATAAAATGGGTGATGAAAAATACAGCGATTCTTCATTTCTG
>ERZ1090860.1237-NODE-1241-length-14033-cov-4.510230_pt1 | contig 14033 bp, 18 predicted proteins | sample MGYA00478483_ERZ1090860 | MGnify/ENA primary metagenome ERZ1090860 (study PRJEB33644, sample SAMEA5815741) | chicken gut metagenome | biome: Chicken; feature: Gastrointestinal Tract; material: Caecum | place: Ireland | collected 2019-01-01 | study: A study of...
GAATAAGAGAAATGTAGTAATTAAAGAGTTGCGACGTCGAAGCAGGAGGAATTGTATGGCAAAAGAATTTGCCAAAGCATTTTATAAGAGCCGAGAATGGAGACGATGCCGGGAAAGTTATATTGCGGAGCGGAAAGCTATCGACGGAGGAATGTGTGAGATATGCCACGAAAGATTGGGATATTATGTGCACCATAAAATTCTCCTGACTCCTGATAATATTACGGATCCAGCGGTTGCATTGCACCATAACCTTTTGGAATACGCTTGCAAGCCCTGCCACGACCGGGAGGAAGGACACTTTCTGGATCGGGGAAAGAAAAACAGACGTTTCCGATTTGATGAAGCAGGGAATCCGATTCCTCTCTGAGCAGAAATTGAATAACAAAAGACTGAGGCCCCCCTATTTTGAAATTGGGGGGATGTTTTATTTCACCGTGTCCTCCACCTTAAATTTTACGGGTAAAGTTTTGCAGTCCCCCCTCCCCAAGAAAATAGAAGGAGATGAGAAGAAATGGATAAAGCTGCCAGAATCAAAAAAGAGGAAAATAAATTAAAAAGGATTTTTCGAGATCTTCCGGAAAATAAAAAGAGAACAGTAGAAGGTCTGATCAAAAGAGCGGCATTCATGAGAGCATCTCTGGAAGACTTCGAGGAAGACCTGGACACCAATGGATTTGTTGAGGAGTTTCGACAAGGGGAGAAGCAGGATCCTTATGAAAGAAAAAGGCCGACAGCCGATCTCTACAACACTATGAATACATCATATCAGAAAATCATCAAGCAGCTCACGGACCTCCTTCCGGAAGAAAAGCAGGAGAGAGATGAATTGCTTGATTTCCTGGGTGGTGGTGTCCGTTGACAGAACTTGAACAGTATTTTGGAAACATCTTAGATGGAAAAATTAACGCCTGTGAAAAAATGAAAAGGATATCGGAAATCCTGATGGAAAATTTCCTGAATCCTGGCGAGTTTCATTTTGATGAAACAATAGCGAATCGGCATATTGAATTTATCGAACGGTTTTGCAAACTTCCCACAGGAAAATTAGGTCAGCCATTAAAATTGGAACTGTTTCAGAAGGCCAGATTTCAGGCCATATTTGGTTTTGTGGATGACAATGATCTGCGGCAATATAATGAGGTGCTGATCATAGAGGGCCGAAAAAACGGGAAAACAACAGAAACAGCATCCGTAGAATTGGATATGCTGATTAATGACAAGGAGGGAGCTCCACAGATCTACAATGTGGCTACTATGTTGGATCAAGCAAAATTGGGATTTAATGCTGCAGATAAGATGCGCCGGCAGTCTCCTTTACTGAAAAAACATATCAAAAAACGGGCTGCGGATCTGTACTGTGAACTCAATATGGGATTCATTAAGGCATTAGCAAGCAATGCCAATAGTTTGGATGGACTTGATACACACTGTGGAGTTATAGATGAGCTGGCAGCCATAAAAAACAGAGACATCTATGATCTGGTAAAGCAGTCAATGGGAGCGAGGAGTCAACCGCTCCTTTTTTGTATTACCACAAACGGATTTGTAAGAGAGGGGATTTTTGATGCACAATACAATTACGCGACCAATATTCTCTTCGGAAGGGCACAGAATCAGAGATTCCTCCCGCTTATTTATGAGCTGGATTCCATAAATGAATGGGATGATGAGTCGTGTTGGGTGAAAGCCAATCCCGGAATTGGGACGATAAAGTCTTGGGATTATTTAAGACAGATGGTCCAAAAGGCCAAAGACGACGAGACGTTTAAACCTACGGTTCTGGTAAAGGATTTTAACTTAAAACAAACTTCGGCTGCGGCATGGCTGCGGTATGAGGATTTTGAAAATCCGGAATTGGTTTGTGGCGGATTCCGGTATGGAATTGGTGGAATGGATGCGGCGGATTCAGTAGATCTGAATGCGGCAAAAGTACTGTGTATGCGCCGGGATGATCGCCAAATCTATGTAAAACAGATGTATTGGATCCCACAGGATGTTCTGGACAGACAGGAACTTACCGGGGATCGGAAAGGCCGGGATGCAGTCCCGTATCAGCTTTGGAAAGATCAAGGACTGCTAAGAACGGTAGAAGGAAACAAGGTGGATAAGCGGGTGATGTTAGACTGGTTCCGGGAAATTCGGGATCAGGAAGATATCTTTATTTTGTATATCGGATATGATCCATGGCATATCGACGATTCGCTTCTGCGTGAATTCCAAATGGAATTTGGAGAAAAGTCCATGATCCCGGTACGACAAGGAGTGATTACTTTGAGTCAGCCAATGAAGGATCTGAAGGCGGATCTTCAGGCTAAAAGAATCGTATACAACGATCATCCAATTGACAAATGGTGCTTTTTTAACACCAATGTAAAGACAGATATCAATGGAAATATTCAGCCGATCAAAGGGCTTGATTCCAGAAACCGAATTGATGGAACAATGGCACTGATCGATGGATATAAGGTTTTGCAGGACAAGATGGATGAGATCCAGAGTCTGATTTGACGAGGAGGTGGGAGGATCTGAGAATCATAGAAGCGTTGAGAAATTTTAGGAATGTAAAGCGTGGAACAGCATTCCGAATGTATACGGATACCGGGAACAGCTTTGCGACCTGGAATGGAAAGGTGTATGAGAGTGACATTGTGAGATCCTGCATTCGGCCATATGCAAAAGCAATCGGAAAACTGACGGCAAAGCATGTTAGAAGATTTAATGGAAAAGTGGAGGTGAATCCGGAACCTTACATCCGGTTTTTGCTGGAAGATCCGAATCCTTTCATGAGCGGCCACGTAATGTTGGAAAAAGTTGCTACGCAGCTGGCTCTCAATAATAATGCGTTTATCCTGATTGTACGGGATGAAAATGGATTCCCGGAGCAATTGTATCCAATTCCTGCAGTTATGGCGAAAACCGTATATATCAATGATTTACTTTACCTGAAATTTCTGTTCCAAAATGGACGAAGCAGTACATTTCCTTACAGTGAGATCATACATATCAGAAATGATTTCAATGACAATGACATATTTGGAGAATCTCCGGTACAGGCTCTGGCTCCGCTTATGGAAATTGTTAATACGACAGATCAGGGAATTGTAAAAGCAATCCGAAACAGCGGTGTGATTCGATGGCTGTTAAAATTCACCACGCCCATGAGAGCAGAAGATTTAAAGAAGAATGTGCAGGAATTTGTCGATAACTATTTGAGCGTGTCCAGCAGTACTTTTGGGGCGGCCGGAGTTGATGCGAAGGCGGATGCAATTCGGATTGAACCAAAGGATTATGTTCCCAATGCGCTGCAGATGTCAGCAACTCTGCAGAGGATTTACGCATTTTTCAATACTAATGATAAAATTGTAAATGCCTCTTATACAGAAGATGAGTGGAACAGTTACTTTGAGATTGTGATCGAGCCGGTTGCGGTGCAGCTGGGCGATGAGTTTTCCAGGAAAATATTTTCCCGGCGGGAAAGAGGGTTCGGGAACCGGATCTATTTTGACGCGGCAAACCTCCAGTGCGCAAGTCTTACTACAAAGCTGGCGTTGCAGGCCATGGTAGACCGGGGAGCACTCACTCCGAATGAATGGAGAGATACTTTCAATTTATCGCCGGTTGCTGATGGGGATAAGCCGCTTCGCCGCCTGGATACGGAGACGGTTGGAACCATCAGAGGATTACTGTCTGAGATGACCTTGGAAAATGCGGTTGAGATCAAAGAAAAGATCATGGGATATTTGAAGGGAGGTGAAGAAAGTGAGAGTCATTAACGTAAAAGGAGAGATCATCAACAGCCGGAACCAGTGGATTTATGACTGGCTGAAGATCGAGGCTACAAGCCCGAAAAAAATCTCAGATGAATTGAAAGCTGCAGCAGGGGAAGAGGTAGAGATTCACATCAATTCTCCTGGCGGCGATGTGTTTGCCGGATCGGAGATCTACACAGCGCTCAGAAGCTATTCCGGAAAGGTAAGGATCAAGATTGTGGGAATTGCCGCCAGCGCCGCTTCTGTCATTGCGCAGGCTGGAGAATCGGAGATCAGTCCGACCGGAATGTTTATGATCCACAATGTGAAGACTTATTCTTCCGGAGATTACCGGAACATGGAGTATACAGCAGAAGCACTCCGGGCAGCAAATGAATCCATTATTAATGCGTATGTACATAAAACCGGAATGACCAGTGAACGGCTTCAGGAGCTGATGGATCGGGAAACCTATATGGCTGCCAAGCAGGCCGTGGAATATGGATTTGTGGACAAGATCATGTTTTCAGAACAGGCTCCTGAATTCCGAAACGGTTTTGGGCTGCTTCCGGAAGAAACGATCAGAAAAATTAAAAATCTCATTGATGATCCGACTCATGACGAGCCGGATTTTTTGATGCAGAAAAATAAGGCGGCCGCAAGGCTGAAACTTCTTAATGTGAAAGGAGAAATGATATGAACAAGAAAGAGTATTTAGAGAAAAGACAGGCACTGTATGCAGAGGCAGAGCAGCTGATCGAAGCTGGCAACCTGGAAGAAGCAAATCAGAAGATGCAGGCGATCACAGATCTGGATGATCAGTTTGAAAATGCTTCCAGGGCAGCAGCCAATTTAAGGGCGATGTCCCAGACTCCGGTTCCCTTAAAAGGAATAGGGGAAGGAGAGATGATGGGAACCCAGACAGAGGATACGGATATGTACGATACGGTAGAGTACAGGAAGGCGTTTATGAACCTGATGGTAAACGGAACACCGCTTCCGGAAAAGTTCCGTAATGAGGCGGGTCCTACCAAGACCACAGATACTTCCGCAGTAATCGCTCCTACGGTCGTGAGAAGAATCGTGGAAAAAATGCAGGTTATGGGTAACATTATGAACTTGGTTACGCATACGGCATTCCCGGCCGGAGTAACGGTCCCGACGTCTTCCATCAAGGCGGTGGCTACTTGGGTGGCTGAGGGAGAAACATCTGAGAAACAGAAACTGAAAACAGGACAGATTGATATCAAGGGATTTAAGCTGCGCTGTGCTGTTTCCATGACGTTGGAAACATCGGTGATGACTCTGGATGTATTCGAGGAATTTTTTATTGAATCTGTTTCCAAGGCAATGGTATGGGCACAGGAGGAGGCATTCTTTAACGGAACCGGATCCGGACAGCCCAAAGGAGTGTTGAAAGAGACTGCACCGGAAGGGCAGAATGTAGAGATCGAAGCTGCAGCAGAATTGGATTACAAAATTCTGGTCGATGCGGAAGGAGCGCTTCCGGCTTCCTATGAAGTGAATGCTGTCTGGAACATGACAAAGAAGACATTCATGAAATTTATGGGCATGACGGATGCAGACGGTCAGCCGATTGCCAGGGTGAATTATGGAATCGGTGGAAAGCCGGAACGCTACCTGCTTGGGAGGCGTGTGGAGATCAACGAGCACATGATAAGCCTGGGAGCAACTCTTTCCGGAGACACTGTGGTTGCTTTCATTTTTGACTGGACGGACTATATGTATAACACCAATTATGCAATGAGAGTGAAGACATATGAGGACAATGATACAGAAGATCAGGTGGCCAAGGCAATCATGATTGCAGATGGAAAGGCGATTGCCTTGGATTCGCTTGTTACCGTAACCAAGAAAAACGCCTGACCTGAGGGAAGGTGATTGATATGTTGATCCTGGACGTTACAGTGGAAGAGATGAGAAAGATGCTGCGGATCAGCCATAACAGGATCGACGAAGATCTGAATGACCTGAAGGCAGCCTACTTATCAGAACTGTCTATGGCTGGAGTCGAACGCATTCCGGAAGATCATTCTCTTGCCAAGAATGGGCTTCGGCTGTATCTCCGCTGGCAGGAGAATTATAACGGAGAGGCAGAGCGTTACAGAGAGGCATACAGGGGAGTCAAGATTGCCATGTCATTGGCAGAAGAATATAAAGGAGGTGCAGAAACGTGAGAAACGAGATCTGCACACTGGTGGTCTGCTATAACAACGGAGCTGCAGTGGAAAGGCGGGAACAGGAGATTTTCTGTTCCCGCAAATCTGCAGCGAGATCCGAATATTATGCTGCATATGCTGTTGGCTTGAAACCGAGACTGATCCTGGAGATTAATCCTCTTGACTGGGAGTCTATGTGTGATTCCGGAGAGAGACCTAATAAGGTCATATTCAGAGGGGAAGAGATGAATATATTGCGGGATTATCAGTCAGACGAAAGTTCTATGGAATTGACTGTGGGGTGATAGCGTGAAGGTGACGATGGACTATGAAGAAGGTGTGGCAGAAATCGATGAAATGTTAAAAAACCTGCCGGTTCAGATCCAGGATCAGGAAAAAGTAGTGCTGCGGAAGGTTGGAAATGCTATCAAGAAAAATGTTCTGCGGTATATGAGGACGTCAGATGTTGAGCAGAGGGCGAAAGAGGTTTCCCCATCAAATTATGATGGCAGCAGGCCGTACGTCCATATGAAAGATGATGTGAAATCATCGGTCAGAAAAGATAAATTGGGGAACTATTATGTCAGTGTCCGTGGCGGGAAAATGACAGGATATAAGTGGGGACCAGTGAGCGATGGGCATATCGCAAGAGATGGCACCACATTTGTGCCTGGCAATAACTTCATGGGCCGGGCAGTGAATGCTTCTGAACCAGAAGTAGATAAACTGATCAACGATATGCTAAAGAAGGTGACAGATGGCTGATATCAAAAAAATTATAATGGATTCCCTCCGGATCCCGGTAATCGATCTGTTTGATCCCATTCTTCCTCCGTGTGCCACCTGGTATCCGACAAATGAGAATGCCGGATTGAACGGGGATGGAAAAGAAGAAGAGAGACTGGAAAGCTATCAGATCGATGTCTGGGACCGGGATCGGGAAATGGTAAGAACCAGAGGAAGAAAACTGAAAGCAGAATTGATGATGATGGGAGAAGCAATGTCAATTCCGGATCTGTCGTATCAGTATGACAACAACGGAAAAATCTGGAGAGCGACATTGACATTTTCATTGATTGGAAAGGAGTAATTATGGCCGGACAGAAGTCGAAAAAGGCAAATCGGATTAACATCAAAAATGCTGTGTACTGCGTTCTTCAGACAGACGCGTCTGAAGGAACTACATATGGAGATGTGACGTCGTTGAGTCCTGCTATGCAGGTTCAGCTGACGACATCATTGGCAACTGGTGTGCTGCATGGCGATGGTGTTCAGCAGGAAAATATTGCAAAAATTACAGGAATTGCAATGGTTTTGGATGTCAATAAGATCCCGATCGAGGATCGTGCCATTATTCTGGGAAATAAATATGAGAATGGAATTTTGCAGGAAAAGGAAGGTGACGAAGCCCCGTATATTGCGGTTGGATATGAAGTGCCTGAAACCAATGGATGCAAAGAACTGATCTGGTTACTGAAAGGAAGAGCACAGCCGTATAACAGCAATGTTCAGCAGTCAACTGACAGTATCAATTTTTCGACCGACAGCGTAACCATCAATTTTATCCCCAGGGATTCCGATGGACTTTTAAGATTTTTTGGAGATACTGCAAACGCTGATCTGACAAACGAGCAGGTGAAAAAATGGTTTAAAACAGGTCCTTCTGTAGTTCCTTCCCCTGGAGTAGGAGGCTGATTGTTGCGATGCCGCAAATAGGAGGAAAAGATGAGAAAAAAAATCTGTGTGCAGGAAGCGGATGAGATTGAGATCCAATTTAAAGACCGGTCATATTTGGCGACATTTAATATGCGTTCAATTGGATATTTGCAGCAGGCGATTCAGGGGACGAAGTTGGAAGAGATTTCGTACGAACATTTTGCGGCGATTGTTCTTTTTTCGGGAATCAAAGTGAATCACCCGGATATTACGGAAGAAGAAGCGAATGCAATGGCTTTGACTATGCGCCCTTCCGATATGGGAGAAATTATAGAATCCTATGTCCGGTCGGTGAATGGAGTCAGTGTTTCTGAAAATGAAGAAAAGTTAAAAAAAGCCATCGCTCAGATGATAGGGGGAAAAGCTGGCCGGTAAAAAAGGAATTATTGGAGATTGATTATGATCTTCTCTATTATCTGTACTGCGTCGGCCTTGGGTTATCTGAGCGGAATTTTTTTGAAAGTCCCCTGAAAAAAGTGATTTGCCTGATATCAATCCATAAAGAATTGGCAGAGAGCCAGGAGCGTCAGGATGATCAAGAAATTCAGGATATCCATTCTATGAAAGAGATTGAGGGGTGGCTGAATGAGTAATAATTACAGAAAAACCATCGTTCTGGGCTTAGATTACAGCGAGTTTTCCGGGGGAATCACGGAATGTAACAGAAAGATGGGACTATTGGATTCTTCCATGAAGCTGGCTTCTGAACAGGCGAAAGGGTTCGGAACGGAAACCGATCAGCTGAGGATCAAACAGGAAGGCCTTACGCAGAAAATTATTCTGCAGAAGAAGATTGTGGAAGAGCATGCTCAGGCATACGATAAGGCGATGAGTAAGTATAACGGAACCGGAAAAGAGGTTGATCGCCTGGATAAAAGTCTGTTGAACGCAAGAACGACGTTACAGAGATATGAAAATGATCTGAAGGATACCACAAAGCGCCTGGAAGATATGGAAGATGCAGAAAAAAATGCAAATAAAACCAGCAGAAGTTTTGGGGATACCATCAGGGATGTGGCGGACGCAATAGGAGTTGAAGCTTCTCCGTTAGTTGAAAAACTGGCAGAGCATTTTGATGGATTGGATGAGAATATCGGTAAGACCGTTTTGACGTCAGGAACGCTGATTACCACACTGGGAGCCTTATCGCTTCAGACTGCAGATCATGCAAAAGAGGTAATCAACGTATCTCAAACTATGGGAATGACTACGAGCCAGTATCAGACATGGGATTATATCCTGAAAAGTGTCGGGTATGATGCAGAGAGCGCTTCCGGTGATCTGGCGGCCCTGGCGGAAAAAGCAAAAGATGCAGCTGAAGGCGGAAATGACAGTGCGAAAACTTTTCAGCAGCTGGGAATTTCTATCAAGAACAACAGAGGAGAACTGAAGAGCCAGAATGAATTATTTACAGAACTGATATTTTCCCTCATGAACATGGAAGACGCTACAAAAAGAAATGCTATTGCATCCGACTTGCTGTCCACTACAGGAGAAAAAATCGTTCCTATCCTGAATATGTCCAGACAGGAATTCTACGAGTTGGCGAAACAGGCCCATGAAACCGGATATGTCATGAGCGAGGAAATGCTGAAAAGTGCTTACGATACAAGTTCTGGCATGGAGCAGATGAATGCGAAAATGGACGCATTGAAGTATACTCTTGGGAGCGTTATGCTTCCTGTTTTGGAGACATTTGTAGATATATTAAATGCGATTCCTACGCCTGTGCTTACAGGTATCAGCGTATTTGGCGGCTTAATGATGGTGCTTGGCCCATTGGGAAGGGTGATCACAACCTACCAGATGCAGGCCTTACTGGCTTCGGCAGCCAACACAGCACTTGGGACTACCGGTGCTACTGCCACGGCAGGAATGGCTCCGCTTTTGGCTATTCTGATTGCGCTGGCGGCAGTTATTGCAGTGATTGTAGGCGGAGCCGCTGCGTTAGATGATGCCTTAAGCAGTGCGAATAATGCGGCAACTACTACGATCACCAATGCCCAGAATGCTTACAGGCAGCCGAAATATAATGCCAAGGGATCGCAGTATTTTGAGGGAGGAACGACATGGGTTGGTGAAGAAGGACCGGAGCTGGTAGATCTTCCCAGAGGATCCAGAATATACAGCAATCGTGAGTCAAGAAAAATGGCTGCACAGGCGCAGGGGAATACATATTACTATGTAACGATCGATGCGAAAAATGTGAAAGAATTCAATGACATTGTAAGGCTGGCACAGAACGAGAGAGTATCTTATCGTGTTGGGAGAGTGAAAGGATAATGGCAACACAAAAAATTAATTGTTTCTACGATACCTATGTCAGAGACGGATCGGATAATACGTCGTATGAAAGCAGCGAGTACTTGCAGGTTGGGCCGGATACTACAGGTGTTGTGCAGTTTAATCTTCCGGCACTGGAAGAAATCAATATTTCTTCCGCAAAACTTTTCCTGTACCTGTTTACGATGGGAGGAAATATAGAAATAGTCCCGAAACTGTTTGATTGGCATGAAGCATTATCCGGATTGACTTACCGCACTTTCCGATCATTACTTTCCGGAAAAGTTGTTCTGGAATCTGAGGATTCTATGGTCTGCAACGGGACAGCAAATCAGATCAACAGATGGGAATCCATTGATATCACCAATCTGATTATTGGACACTTAGGGGAAAATTACTATACGTTAGGTCTTTACGGTCCAAGGATCCAATCCGGAGAGAATACCTATGGAACGGTATTGAGGACTATAGAAAGCGGATTCCCTATGTATATTCAGATCGAGTATACGTACGCACCTCCATTCAAGCCGACAATCGTATATCCCAATGGGGATGCGATATCTAATACCGGGATTTTAAGGTTTCAATGGAAATATAATTCTTCCGGGAGTACGGGACAGCAGAAGTTTGATTTGCAGTGGAAAATGCAGTCGGAGACAGAATGGAAAACCATATCTCAGACAACTCCGAATACCTATTATGATATTGATGCATCAAGTTTTTCGAACGGAATTGTTGAATGGCAGGTCAGAACATACAACAATAAGGGGATGGCATCTGACTGGGCATCATCACAATTTGTTGTTATTGGAAAACCGGCCAATCCGGTTATTACCGGAATGAAAAACGATGCAATAACGGAGATCATCTGGCAGGCAAACAGATCAGAAGAATCTGCAGCCAGGATCAGAATTCTCCAGGGAGGGCAGGAAATCTATGACAGTGGGATCATTCCGGCTGGAATAGAAGATGCGCATAAGCCTGACCTGATTTTGCAGAATGGGCGTTATACTGCATTGCTCAGCATCAGTAATATGTATGGAATGTGGTCGAATGAGGTTTCTTATTCTTTCGATGTAAGTAATCCGGCTCCGGAAGCCCCAGATCTGAAAGTTACAGGGAAAGGGAATCACATATTGTTGGAGTACTCCAGCAATACAGAAGACTGCAGCTACATTATCTATCGTTCAGAGGATGGAGGAGAATTTTTCCCGATTGACATGACGAGAGATAGGAGTTATGCGGATTTCCATGTTAAGCCTGGAATTCGGTATCAATATTTTGTGAGAGCTTATAAGAAATCCTATTCTGACAGCCAGAAAGGGGATGCGATTGCAAAATATAGAGGATTCTATTTATCTGAAGTGGGTTCCATGGATGAGTGCGTGAACTTATTTCTTCACGATTCGGAATATTATGTTCCGGTTAAGGAAGGAAGGTCCAATAATAATGTGAGAGTTTCATATTACGGAAGAAAAAAGCCGGTGAAAGAAACGGGAATGTTTGAATTCCGGTCTATAAGCATAGAGGCTTATCTGTACAACCGTATTTTTCCGATTATAGAAAAGATTTTCGAAAAAAATGGAATCTATTGTTTCAGAGGTGAAAATATATTGATGTATTGCGATATTACTGGCTTCGACTTTCAAAATGCTTTTTTTAACCATGGGAAAATGGTAAGTCTGACTCTGGAAGAGATAGATTATGACCAGGTGGTGAGATTCGATGAGATATGAGAGAAAAATAGATTTCCGATATGATCTTATGGACAACCAGGAAAGAATTTTGGATTCTCTTAAAGCCACAGGTTCCATATCGTTCAACAGCCAGAGCGATGTGATGGGGACCGGATCATTTCAGATCAGAGAAGAAAAGCTGCAGCAATATGCTCAGTTTTACGTGGACATGAGAATCCGCCCCCAAATACTGATCTGGGACGAGGACGGAAATGTCAGTGAAAAGTACCTTGGGATCTATATCATGACATCTCCCATAAGATCGGGAAATAACAACACTGTAGTCTGGAATGTAGATTGCTATGATAAGGGAATCATTCTGAAAGAGGACAAGCTGCAGGATCGGCTCTATATTCCGGCAGGAAGCAATTATGTTGCCCAAGTAAAAAATGTGCTGTTGTCCGCTGGAATCAATAAATTTTCGATCGAGAGCTCCTCTCTGACCAATTCAGCGGACATAGAATTTGAAATCGGAACAAGCAAACTGGATGTGATCAATGATCTTCTGTATGCAATCAACTTCTATCCTATTCATTTCGATGGGAATGGCTTCGCGGAAACATCGCGATATATCGAACCTATGCAGAGATCAGTCCAGCTCTCCTATATGACGGATCATAAGAGCATTATTCTGGAAGGAGCTCAGCAGTCAAATGATCTCTACAATGTCCCCAATGTCGTAGTCAGATATGTGGACAACCCGGATGCAGACCCTCTGAGAAGTGTATATATCAACAACAATCCTGATTCTATCATCAGCACGGTGAGGAGAGGAAGAAATATCGTGGATGTAGAATCTGTGGACGATATCGCGGACCAAGACACTTTGGACTCATATACAAAAAGGATTGCGATTGAAAAGAGCCAGGCCTGTGATTCTGTAATGTTAAGAACTGGATTGACTACGGGACACGGATTTCGGAATTGTATTTTTGTTCGCGATGATGAGCTGGAGATCAGCACGAAATACATAGAATATTCCTGGAATATGGATCTTGAAGTCGGGGGATCAATGACACATCATCTGAAGAGGGTATTACAAATATGATATACAATGATGCGGATCAGCGGGCAGAAGAGATGATGCTGGCTTTTGACGGAAAGAAAATTAATTTCCGAATGGCCAGAGTTACAGAAGTATTGGATGGAAGACCGAAGATACAGTTTTATGGGGAGACGCAATCTTCTCAGAAAATGTATAAATACCTGCAGAGCTTCAATGCGCCGCAGGCCGGAGATACTGTATTAATGGCAAGAGTGGGAAATTCTTATGTGATTCTGGGAAAGGTGGTGTAATATGAATACCTATTATGTAGAACTTAATTTTTCCGGATCTAATACCATAGATACTGGCATTGCAGTATCACAGGGAGACTACGGAAAGGTTCAGCTCTCTATAGCTTGCAAAAAGGATGGACAATTCATTTCGGATGCTGAAAGCGCTGAGATTATTTTCCAGACCGAAAAAGGGAAAGTGATCAATGGAGATCTGACTGGATCTGGAGGACTGTACGGCTATGTATTCCAGGGAAACGAACTTCAGGATCCGGGGAAACTTGTGGCAACAGTAACGCTACACTATGAGGATGGTCAGACATCAAGTGAATCATTCTTGATGGCTGTAAGATATAACCCTCTGTATGATCAGAACCTCCAGGCAGGACCATATATTACACAGTTGGAAAAATTGCAGGCGCAGGCGCAGGGATATGTGGATTATATTGGGGCAATCATAGAGCAGCTGAGGCAGGACATTGGAGAAACAGCATTGACGAAAGCAGATCTTCAGAATGATTTTCTGCAGTCTGCGCCGGGACTGAAGGCATTGGATGCGGCTCTGGGTCCTCAGATTTTACAGAAATCCAATGTAGTGAATAATTTGCTGGCAACAGTAACAGGAAATGTGTTGGATGCAACTCAGGGAAAGGCACTGAATGAGAAGATTACTCAGTTATATAGTAATACCACTGCCACTAAGACCGACTTTACTCTCAGTGGTGTCGCTTCTGGACATCTCAAATTTGCAAAACAGGGAAAACTGGCACAAATAGCTTTCAGCGGTGTGAAACTGACCGATCAATTGGACAGCGGAAACAGCATCCAAATATTTACAGTGGCGGAAAGTTATCGCCCTGAAGCTACATATTATGTGCCAGGTCTCTTTGATGGCTCAAAAGATCTGATCCTGGCTATTAATTCAAATGGACAAATTACCGTGCAAAATTACAGCGGATCACCTGTATCCACGGCATCGCAAATCTATGGGATCCTGAGTTATACTACAAAGTAGTATCCCAATATAATTAAGTTTTAAACTATTGATCAGACATTGTATATATGCTGTCTCTTATACACATCTCCGAGCC
>ERZ1090860.1238-NODE-1242-length-14028-cov-7.575467_pt1 | contig 14028 bp, 16 predicted proteins | sample MGYA00478483_ERZ1090860 | MGnify/ENA primary metagenome ERZ1090860 (study PRJEB33644, sample SAMEA5815741) | chicken gut metagenome | biome: Chicken; feature: Gastrointestinal Tract; material: Caecum | place: Ireland | collected 2019-01-01 | study: A study of...
GTTTTACAGTGGGGTTCCTTTTTCCATTGATTCTTATGTATCCTCTCTTTTATATTCGGGCTTTGGGCGCTGGCGATTTGAAACTGTTGGCTATAGTTGGCGGTTTTCTGGGAGCCAGAGAGATTTTTGGCTGTGTAATTTTTTCATTTTGTTCAGGTGCCTGTCTGGCACTGATAATTCTGATTGTGCGCCGAAATTTGGCGGAACGTCTGCACTATTTTTTCCAATATTTTAGAAATTTAATACAGACAGGAGAGATGCTTCCTTATGGAAAGCCGGGGATTCAGCCGGAAAATTTCCACTTTACCGTGGCAATCCTACTGGGAGTACTCTTCTGGTTAGGAGGTGGCTGGTGAAGAAAGCAGTTTTTGCAGTTTGCGATCCCGAGAAGGAGTACGCACATAATTTCATGGAGTATCTGAATCAGAAGCAGTCCCATCCATACGAGATCCAGGCTTTTTCCAGTGTGGAGACTCTGATGGAATATGGACGAAAGCACGAGATTGAGATTCTTCTGATCTCGGACAAGGCAATGTGTCCTCAGATTCAGGAACTTGCGGTATCGAAGCTGATGATTCTATCTGAAGGAGTACACAGTCCTCAGTTGGATCAGTATCCAAGTGTGTATAAGTATCAATCTTCGGACAATGTGATCCGTGAGGTGATGGCCTGTTACGGGGAGGAGTCGGCGGTTCCGGAAGGGCGAATCCAAAGACCGCTTAAGATCCTTGGAGTCTATTCTCCTCTGGGGAGAGTTCTTAAGACTTCTTTTGCGCTGGCCCTGGGGCAGATTTTAGCGAGAAATCAGGCAGTTTTGTTTCTGAGTCTGGAAGAGTATTCCGCATTGAATATCATGATGGGGAGGGAGTTTGAAAAAAATCTCAGCGATCTTCTCTATTATCTCAGACAGGGGTATTCAAATTTTACCCACCTTCTGAGTGGAATTGTACAGTCCTGCAACAATATGGACTTTCTGGCACCGGTACAGTTTCCGTCAGATATCCGGGGAATCCGGCCGGAAGAATGGGAAAGTATGCTTCAGGCTTTTGCCGTTTACAGTTCTTATGAGGTTATGGTGGTGGATGTGGGCAATGGACTGGAGGATCTGACAGGATTTCTGAAAAACTGTACGAAGATATACATGCCTGTGCAGGAGGATTGGGTGTCAAAGGAGAAAATACGTCAGTTTGACAGGAATCTTCAAATCAGCGGACAGGAAGAACTCTCCCGCAGAATTGAGAAGATTCATCTTCCCTATCATGGAATTCAAAGAGACAGTGACAGCTATATGGATCAGCTGGTTTGGAGTGCTCTGGGTGATTTTGTCAAAGAACTGCTCAGAAAGGAGGCTCTTTGAATGGGGAACGGTTCCAGGAAATCCGCGGCGAACTGATGAAACGTCTGGATCTCTCAAGGGAGCTGACAGATGAAGAGATTCTGGAACTGATAGACAGGATGATTTTAGAAGATCTGAGGGAGGAAGGACTGTCTCTGAGTCAAAAGACAGGACTGAGACAGAGGTTGTTTCATTCTGTGCGGAAGCTGGATGTCCTGCAGGATCTCTTGGATGATAACTCTGTGACGGAGATTATGGTAAACGGGCCGGACCATATTTTTGTGGAGCAGGACGGAAAGGTTCGAAGATGGAATCGAAGTTTTACATCGATGGAAAAGTTGGAGGATGTCATTCAGCAGATTGTGGGCAGGTGTAATCGGATTGTGAATGAGGCGAGCCCCATTGTGGATGCACGTCTGGAAAACGGTGCGAGAGTGAACGTGGTGATTGCGCCGGTCGCTCTGAACGGACCGATTCTGACGATCCGGCGTTTTTCCGACCGTCCAATCACTATGGAGAAGTTGCTGCAGTTGGGCAGCCTGACCCGGGAATGTGCAGAATTTCTGAAAAAACTGGTACAGGCACGTTATTCCATTTTAATCGGCGGAGGAACGGGAAGTGGAAAAACCACCTTTCTGGGAGCACTGTCTGAGTATATTCCCAAAGATGAGAGAATCATCACCATAGAGGATAATGCAGAGCTCAGGCTTCAGGGAATTGAGAATCTGGTCAGACTAGAGGCAAAAGCTGCGAATCTGGAGGGCGGACGTGACATTACAATTCGTGATCTGATTAAATCCGCTCTGCGTATGAGACCAGACCGGATTTTGGTGGGTGAAGTGAGAGCGGAGGAGGCCATTGACATGCTGCAGGCTTTGAATACAGGACATGAAGGAAGTCTCACAACAGCTCATGCCAACAGCACAAAAGATATGTTAAGCAGATTGGAAACCATGGTTTTGATGGGAATGGATCTTCCTCTGGAAGCTATCCGGCGGCAGATTGCCTCAGGGTTGGACATTCTGGTTCATCTGGGAAGAATGCGGGACCGCAGCCGTAAGGTTCTGGAAATCACTGAAGTATTGGGATATGAAAATGGAGAGGTTCGTCTTGGGAGGCTGTATCAATGGGAAGAAGAACAAGGACTGGTGAAAGTGGGAGAACTGGTACACACAGAGAAACTGTCAAGAGCAGGGATCAGCCGGTAAAAAAAGATTATGGGGTTTACCTGTTTAGCTGGAAGGAAAGACTGCGTTATGCCGGCGAGGCACTGGTGCTCTGCGCAGGGGTGAATTGGCTTTTTTATCAGAATATCTGGCTGTTTTTGCTGTATCCTGTCATCCTGTTTTTTTATTTCCGAAAAAAGCGAAGTGAAAAAATACAGGAACAAAAACAAAATCTGAACCGGCAGTTCAAGGATCTTTTGGACTCACTCAGTGTGATTCTCCAGGCAGGGTATTCTGTGGAAAATGCAATTGCCGGGTGCGCCGGCGAATTGGAAAGGCTTTATGGAAAAACAGATTTGGTGGAAGAGCTTCATTATATGATGAGTCAGATGAAACTGAGTGTGCCGGTGGAAAAACTATTTATGGATCTGGGACAAAGAAGCCAGGTAGAAGATATTGAGAGTTTTGCAGTTGTCTTTCAGGCGGCAAAGAGAAGTGGCGGAGATCTGAAAAAAATCTTGAAAAAGACTGGACAGATGTTGGGAGATAAGATTGAAGTGAAAAAAGAAATCGAAGCCGCCCTGGCAGCTAAGAAAAATGAACAGTTTTTGATGAGTCTGATGCCTGTGGGAATAATTCTGTATATGCGTCTGACCTCGCCGGGATTTATGGAGATCTTATATGGAAATGTTTTTGGCGTGGCAGTGATGACGGTATGTCTGGGAATTTATGGATTTGCCTACTGGCTTGGCTGCAAAATTGTAGACATTGAGGTGTAGCGGATGGGAATTCATGTAGGAATTTTTCTGGTGTTGTTTGTCTTGTGGTTTGCGTATCGAAGAAAATGGAAGTTAGCGGGATTTTTGCGGGATCAGAAGGGACGCAGGCTCTTTTTCCTGGTGGCAGTGGCAGGGAATCTGATGGGGATGGCAGTCAGTATTCAGAATCGTCAGCCAGAGGAAGTTCCCCAGGTGTTTCAGAAGGAACAGTCGGATTATGAGCAGGAGCTTATCGTTGCCGTCGAAGGAGAAGATCCCAAGAGGATTACCGTGGAGATTCCGGGCAAAGAGCTCGGCGAAGAGGAGGAGATGGAAGTACAGAAGAGTGTACCGAGTTTGGAACAGCAAATACAGGAAGAGATTTTGCGCTGCAATGAAGGCAGAGACAATGAGGAAATATATTATCTTCCTCAGAAGTTAAACGGACAGAAATTGGTATGGGGATTTCAGCAGGATCATTCCGGAACTCTTCTGGCCTTTCTGTGTCTGGGAGTCGGAGGGTGTCTTCTTGTGATCAGGGAAAGAGAGAAAGAGGAAGCCAGAAGACAGCTGGGTGAGGCTTTTTTGATGGACTATCCGGGTCTGGTTATGAAATTTACGATGTTTATTCAGGCAGGTCTGTCTGTCCAGGAGGCATTTCACCGGATTGCAGGGGATTATGAAAAGAGAAAAAACCAATTGGGAAAATCGCCAGCGTATGAAGAGATCAGGAAGACCTGTCTGGAGATGGACAGCGGCGTTTCCCAGGTGGAAGCTTACCGCCATTTTGGACAGCGATGCGGGCAGCTGAAATATAGGACTTTTTCCACGCTGCTGATTCAGAATCTGCAAAAAGGCAGTCAGGGACTTTTGGACATGTTGGAAAAAGAATCCATCGATGCCTGGGAAGACCGGAAACGGAAGGCAAAAGTTGCTGGGGAGACTGCGGCTACGAAATTGCTGATTCCTATGGTTCTCATGTTGGGAGTGGTGTTGGCATTGCTGATTATACCGGCCTGTCTGTCCTTTTATACCGGATGAGAGGGGGTGAACGAATGGGAAGAATCAGAGATTTAATCTGGGAAGAAGACGCGGTTGGAGTGGTTGAGATTATCCTGATACTGGTGGTACTGATTGGTCTGGTCGTCATTTTTAAGGATCAGTTGGTCAGCCTAGTCAATGATATTCTGGATAAGATTACGAAACAGAGCAAATCGATTTGATTTTATAAGAGGAGGAAAGATATGGAGCGCAGAGGGAGTATTACCGTTTTTCTGGCATTGGTATTAAGCCTGCTGCTGGCGTTGATCGGTGCGGCATTTGAGTCGGTGCGTGTTTCCTGCGCACGGGTTCATATTCTGAATGGCACAGATGTGGGATTATACTCCCTCTTTGCGCAGTATGACAGAGATCTTTTGGATACCTATGAAATTTTTGGACTGCATCCGGCATCGCCTTCCCAGGAAGTTCCAGTTGCCCAGTCTTATGAGATTTTTCAGGAGTATATGGAACCTCTTTTGGATGTGAAGGGGATTTCTATGGAATTGGGAGTGGGCGGCGTCAGTGGCTATACGCTTATGACAGATCAGAATGGACAGGCTTTTTGGAAACAGGCGGTACAGGTGCAGAAAGAGTCGTTGGGGAAGAAAGGAATTCAGTGGCTCCTGGGTCAGGTTCAGGAGAATGCCGGGACAGTGGAAGATTATGAGAAGACCTGGGAGGATGCCCGTGAGGGAGAGGCTCTGGAGGAATATGACCAGGCGATAGAGCAGGCACAGACGGCGGAACAGGAAGTATCTCAGGAGGAGATGGAAGAACCCGGGCAGGAGGATGGCCTGGTGTCTGTGCCGGCAGAATCACAAGTGCCGGCAGAAACAGTGGAGAATCCTATTCAGACCATTCGGGAGCTGATGAAAATGGGAATTCTGCAGTTAGTTTTGGAAGATCCTCAGTCTGTATCCTGGACAAGTGTGGAGAAAGGCCAGCTCCTCTCAGAGAGGACTTTGGAGAAAGGCTTCGCCATGGGCGTCAGGGAGGAGGATATGTCGGCATCGGATCGTCTGCTGTTTGGACAGTATCTTTTGGAGAGAATGGGAAATTACCGTAATCCCGCATCGGGTATGATGAAGAATCAACTGGAGTATATTCTGTGCGGCAAGTCCAGTGACGGAGAGAATCTGAAAGCCACGGCGAATCAGCTTCTGCTCATACGGGAAGGAATGAATTTTGCGTATCTTTTGTCAGATCCGGCAAGCAGGGCACAGGCATCTGCTATGGCGGCGGCGATTGCCTCTGCCTTTCTCTTTCCGCCGGCGGCCGCAATTATTGAGAAGGCATTACTGCTCTGCTGGGCATTCGGAGAGAGTGTGTTGGATCTGCGGGAATTATTTGCAGGAGGAAAGATCGGATTGTGGAAGAGTGAGCAGACCTGGCAGTTATCACTGGATAATCTGATTCATCTCCCTCAAATGCTGGATTCCGGGAGAAAGAGTGATTCCGAGGGTATGGATTACCGCCAGTATCTGCAGATTTTGTTGTTTTTGAGAAGTCAGGACACACAGGTGATGCGCACCATGGATCAGGTGGAACTGGAAATTCAGGCAAGGAAGGGGGAGACGGGCTTTCGGCTGGATCATTGTCTTACGGCGCTGGAAGTGTCGGTGGAGGTGCAGGCACAGAGTACAGAACTGGATGTGACACGGCAATATGGATATGTCTTTTAAGATTTCAAATCAGAAAATTAAGAATCAGAATAGAGATGGAGGTGCAGAAAGATGCTTTTTCGAAATGCGGAATCGAAATATCATATACACTCTCTTCAAGCCATGATGGCCAAATCGCTTTTTTCCCCCAAAGAACGTTCCGTGTTCGGGAAGGCATCTTTTTGCGCCTCTGATACGGGACGGGGGAGTATGACAGTGGAATGTGCACTGGTACTTTTTTTATTTTTTGCCGTGATGGTGACGGTTATCAGTTTTATGGATCTTTATCAGGTACAGGTGCAAAGACAAAGTCAGCTCAGGGAGAGGGTGGAACAGATGGGAGTTCTCGATACACTTTGGGAGTCGGGGACAGAAGAAGTGGAACTCCCGGATTTGTATCTCTGGAATCCGCCGGTCTCATTCATACCGCTTTCTCCAGTGATCTTGTCGGAGACCGTCAGGGTACATGCATGGACGGGATACTCCGGGGATGGAGGGGAACAAAGAGGGGAGCAGGAGATGGTGTATATTACACAGACGGGAAGTGTATACCACTTGGACCCCGGATGCAGTTATCTGTCGCTTTCCATTGAGAATGTCTCGCAAAGTGAACTCTCGATGAGACGGAATGAGAGCGGGGGAAAGTATTATCCCTGTGAGAAATGTATCCGGAGCGGGCAGGAGCCGTCTTCTGTTTACATTACAGGGAGCGGTGACCGTTATCACAGTCAGATTACATGCAGCGGATTGAAGAGAACGGTCCGTATGGTGGAAAAATCCCAGCTTAAAGGATGGAGAGCCTGCAGCAGATGCGGATAAGAAAGGAAGGGTGAGCAAATGAATGAAGTGAGAGATGTGATTCTGTTACTGGGACTGGCATGGAATAGTTACCGGGATCTTCGATGCAGGGAGATCCATTTGATGTCTGTGGGATTTCTCTTCTTGCTTGGATTTCTGCTTCAGATTTGGGAGGGATTTCTCTTTTTGGAGTTTATGATGGGGATGCTGCCAGGATTTCTTTTGCTTGGAATCAGTCTGGTCACTGGGGGAGCACTGGGATTTGGCGATGGTCTGATGACTTTATGCCTGGGCGTTTATCTGGGATTTTGGGCGACGGCCGAAACGGTGATGGCAGCTCTCCTTTTAAGTGCTGCCTGGGCAGGGCTGGTACTTTGCCTGAAGAAGAGAAAGGGAAAAGACCCCATCGCGTTTGTGCCGTTCCTTTTGTTGGGAGATATTGGGAGGATGTTGCTGTGAGAAAAAAAGATTTGATAAGAGGAAGTCTGACCATTGAGACTGCCTGTCTGATGCCAGTGATTTTATTGGTGATTTTTAGCCTGCTGGCTTTATGTTTCTATGTACATAACCGTTGTTATCTCACTGCGGCGGCTCTGGAAGCTTCTCTCACGGGTGCGTTGGAAGAACATCGGGAAGGGGGAGAACCCAGGGAAGCGGCAGATGTAAGGGCGAGAGAACGGGGCAGTGTGGGATTTTATGGAATGGAAAATTTGAGCGTGGAGGTAAATGCAGGCAAGAACAAAATTCAGATTTTGTATCAGGGGGAGACGCCGGTGTTATATGGCGGATTCCGGCTGCAGATGAAGAGCAAAGGGGAGGCAGAAATTCTGAATCCTGTGGAAAAGATCCGTAGACTGCGTGTTTTGCGAGGAGAAAGTAAGAGGTGAATGTATGAGGGCAGATTTTAAGAGAGATGTGAACCACAGTTATCTGATTCTATATGGGCCGGATGAGGTCAATACTTCCGGGTATCAGACACGTATGCTTTTATGCAATCACTTCTCAGCTCTTCTTCCCTGTAAAATTCAGTCTATGGACGGTCAGAGTCTGTTTTACTATGAGATTACTTCACATCAGTCTTTTTCTGAACGTTATGAGAAGAGAAAGATTGGCAGGGAGGAAATGCAGATGTTCTTTCAGGGAATTATTCAGGCCGTCCAGGAGCTGGGAAGTTATCTTTTGGAGGCAGATAATCTGGTGTTGGAACCGGCTTTTATCTATCTTGAGGGAGATCTGAACAGAATCCATTTTTGCTATCTTCCGGGATATACCCGAGGGATTGGGGAACAGTTTTTGGGACTGACAGAATATCTTCTGCCCAAAATTGATCATCAGGATCATCAGGCAGTGGCACTGGGCTATGGGATGTATCGTGTTGCAATGGAGGAAGAATTTCAAATTGACAGAATCAAAGAGGAGTTGTATCGGAAATATGAGAGAGAACAGGAGAAGGGGCTGTTACAGGAAGAACGTATGGAATACGGGGAGGCCTTGCCGGAACCAGACTTCTTTCAAAACCAGAAGTCAGAGTATGGCGGTGAAGAAGAGAGTGATTCCATATTTTTGCGGGAGAAACCCTCACAGGGAAAAACAAAATGGTTATGGGAGGTTTTGGCGGCTGTGACAGGCATACTTGTCCTGCTGATTTTGTTTCTGGCTTTCCATGTGGGAAGAGTGGAGCTTGCGGTCATTCTTGGAGGGTTCGCGGTGCTGATGGGGATAGGTGCGTTTTTGTTCTGGATGACTTCACGGAAAGAGAAGCCAAGACCGAAAGAGTTTGAAGAGGAGAGAAAAACAAAAGAAGATTACTGCGAAGCGGAAGAGAAAGGACTAAGTTTTGACAGCCAGCAGGAAAAATGTGAGAAGAAATCAGAGGAAAAACTGGAGGAATTGCCGCCGCAGAGCCAGCTCACGATGGTGTTGTCAGAGGCAGCGGCAGGAACGGGAAGCTCTCTGATCAGTAAGGAAGAAGGGAGACTGCCTGCAATTTTTCTGGATCAGGATCTTTTGATCATTGGAAAATTAAATACTGTCTCAGACGTGATTCTTCCGTATCCAACGGTGAGCCGGGTGCATAGCAAAATACGGCGGATACAGGGAGAATATTATTTGACGGATCTGAATTCACGCAATGGAACTTTTGTCAATGGCAGCATGCTTCAGGCAGGAGAAGAATACTTACTTCAAGATCAAGATGAGGTTCGTTTTGCGGATTTATCCTATATTTTTCTGAAATAAAAGAAAATTTAATCCTATTTCAGAAAAGTAAAAAATATTGAGTCCCTGAATTTTTTAAAATTTTTAAAAAAAATGAGATTAAGGAAGATTTTGAACTGAAAGATGGATTATAGACATATTGACTTGTATTTTGAAAGTGAGTATAAACAATTTTGGGCGACGAATTGTAGATCAACGTAAAGGGGGAAGCAATATGGCTGTCAAAGTAATTACCTACGACGTTGGTACGACAGGGCTGAAAAACTGTCTGTTTCGGGTTTCTGCCGAAGAAAGTGTCCAGTATTTAGCGGGCGAGACAGATACATATGAACTACATGTGCTGGAGAATGGAGGCGTAGAACAGGATCCTGAAGACTGGTGGGCAGCGATGTCGAGAAGTACCAAGAAGCTTCTGAAAAAAGCCGGAGTGGACAAATCAGAAATTGGAGGAATTTCTTTTTGTTCCCAGTTTCAGACTGTAGTGATGGTGGATGAAAATGGTAAGCCATTACGGAGAGCAATGAGCTGCATGGATGCTCGTGCAGACCGGCAGTTTAAGAACTGTATGAACACGGGGATTAAGGTGGAAGGGCTGGATATCTTCAAAGTGTTGAAGTACATGAAAATTACCGGTGCAGTATCTGCCAGCGCGAAAGATCCGGCCTGGAAATATCTCTGGGTGAAGGATAATGAGCCGGAAATCTTTCAGAAAACCTATAAATGGCTGGATGCAAAAGAGTATCTCACCTGCCGTATGACAGGAGAAATGATGGCCAGCAGAGATGACGCATGCGCGACATTTTTGTTTGATGTGAAGAAAAACTGCTGGAGTGAGACTCTGTGTAAGATGATCGGTGTGGAGATGAGACACCTTCCGAAGATCTGTGCTTCCACAGATCAGGTGGGAACTCTCCTGGAGCAGCCGGCGTAAGATCTGGGACTGGCACCGGGGACACCGGTATTCTCAGGCGGCAGCGATGTGAGTCTGTGTTCTGTGGGAGCCGGATGTGTTGAGGTGGGAGATGTCCTGGTTTATTCCGGAACCTCTGGATGGGTTGCAACCACGGTGGATAAGCTGCATTTGGATCTGAATAATCTGATCGGCGCTTTGATCGGTGTGGATCCGACTACTTATAACTATGTGGCTGAGGTTGAGACCTCAGGAAAATGTATGGAGTGGGTGAAAGACCGGATTGATCAGCTTAACATCCTATGGAAAACTTTTCACACAGTATGTCCTCTTTGATGACGATTCTCTTCGGAAATATTTCTGCATCCGGTATGATCCGTCTGATCGATGTGGCCTTCCCGAAGAAATTCATTGAACAGTTCCAGGGACCGAAATTCGGTGTGGAAGGTCTGCGTAAGGTACTGGAAGTTCCGGACAGACCACTGCTGAACGCCATGATTAAACCGAATATCGGATGGACTCCGGATGAAGGCGCGGATCTGTTCTATCATGCCTGCAAGGGTGGCGTGGATGTTATCAAGGACGATGAGCTGATGTTGGCAGACGGACCATTCTGCCCGTTAAAAGATCGTGTCACCAAATTTATGGAGAAAGAAAAACAGGTTTATGAGGAGACTGGAGAGCACAGTCTCTATGCGGTAAACATCTCGGACAGCACAGAGAAGGTGCGTGACAATGCGTACCGTGTTCTGGAATATGGCGGAAACTGTCTGATGGTGAATGTGTACACCACAGGATTTGATACTCTGAAGATGTTGGCAGAAGACCCGAATATCAACGTTCCGATTCTGGCTCATGTAAACTTCGCAGGAACAATGGCTGCTTCTACCTATACAGGAATTTCAGCACCTTTGCTGATTGGAAAGATTACCCGTCTGGCCGGCGGAGACTTCCAGATCAATGGACATCCTTATGGAAAATTCCCGGTTGCTTACAAACAGTTCTATCGCTGCTTCAAGTTCTTTACCCAGCCATGGTGGAACATCAAACCGATGATGTATGCATGCTCTGGAGGAACGACTCAGCTTGCAGTGGAGAAGATTATCAAAGATGTGGGAACCGATGTAATGCTGGCAGCAGGCGGCGGCGTTCATGGACATCCAGATGGAAGCGAAGCTGGTGCGAAATCTATGCGTCAGGCAATTGATGCGGCTATGAAGGGAATTCCGGTTGTTGAGTACGCAAAAGATCATGAGGAGCTGGCAAGAATGCTGTCTCATCTGAATCCGGATCTGAGAAAGAACTTTGACTTGATGAATTAATAGAAAGGGATTGGATTTGTATAAGACGATAATATTTGCAGATTTTGACGGTACCATTACGACAGAAGATACCATTGTCGGTTCCATTCGGCTATTCTCGGATCCTAAGGAGGTAGAGGAGTATAATGGAAAACTGGAAAGAGGAGAAATGACGTTAAGCCAGGTAGTTCGTTATGCTTTTGAGGATGCCCCCTCCAGTTATCTGCCCAGAATGCTGGAGTATGTGGATCAGGTTGGGATTCGCCCCGGATTCCAGGAATTTTTGGAGGAAATGCAAAAGCTGCAGATTCCGGTGGTAGTGATATCCGGGGGAATGCGGCAGTTTTCCCAGAGAAAGCTGGAGCCTTACAGGAAATGGATCACAAAACTTCACGCAGTGGAGCTGGATGTGAGTGGACCGAAGATGAAGGTGATCTCACCCTACGATGATGGGAATGAACTGATGAAGAAGACAGATGTGATGGCACTGTATGATTACGAACATGCCATTGGCATCGGGGACAGTTTCACGGATCTTAAAATGGCCCAGGCGGTGGACACGATCTTTGCCAGAGATATTCTGGCAAAGTACCTGACAAAAATCGGGAAGGCCTACCGCCCGTATGAAAATTTCTATGATATTATTCATGCCATCAAAGAGATGAATCTGCACGGATGAGTTATCTGTTAAAGTAAATTAATTCCAGATAAGATTTACGGGTCAGATGATCCCGGGGAATCTGCAGGGAATCCAAAAGCTGGAGAAGTGTCTGTATGGACACTTCTCTTTGCGTCTCTGACTCTACTAACATTTCCAGTTCCAGATAACAGCCGAGATTTTCCACTGTGTCCAGGCAGAGGGTAGTCTGTCCAAAGGAGAATTCTTTTCTTGTCTTGTCTACCGTGTACATGGGGCGGTAGCCCAGAGCCCCCAAAAGCTTTTGCATGACAGTCTGATCTTCGACGCGGGTTTCATATTCTGTCCGGGTGCTGGATACAGAGTCCTGCTTGGCTCCTTTGTAAGTGATCAGAACCTGGGCGGGAGTGCCTTTTGTCAGATCCTGACAGCTTCTGAGACGAAGCGCTTCATCTGTGACACGGAAATCCCGGTCATTGCCATTGAAATACATGTCAATTTCTCTGAGTTCATTTTTCATACGAAAGCCAATATCCTGTGCCTTTTTTTGAATTTCTTCCGGAGAGAATCCCTCCAGAGAAGCTTTCAATTCCACTTCTAACATAGTTTTCCTCCTCGCTTACATAGGGTTGAAAATGAGATAATTATGATTCAATTCTATCACAAAATCTGAGACAGACACAAGGATTGTGGATCAGCCGGTTCACAGAATCCGCAAAATCTGATAGAATATTTCCTGTGGGTTGAAAGAAAAGTCAGGAGGAATGTATGAGAACCAGAGGAAAGCAGTTTTCTTTGAATGTGGCTATGATTGTAGTCAATGTCATTATTTTTTTTATTGTGGATGTTACCGGTGGGAGTCAGAATACTCTCCACATGATTCACAGCGGAGCTGCCAATGCAGGGCTGATCGTGGATGAGCATGAATATTACCGGCTGTTCACGTCTATGTTTCTGCACTTTGGAATGACCCACCTCGCCAACAATATGCTGGTGTTGTTTGTCATCGGGGACAACCTGGAGAGGGCTGTGGGAAAAATACGTTACCTGCTCATTTATCTGCTGAGCGGAGTGGGAGGCAATATCTTGTCCTGTTATCTGGAATACCGGCAGGGAGTGGTCACCGTCTCCGCGGGAGCTTCCGGAGCCATTTTTGGTGTGATGGGCGCAATGATTTATGTGCTGCTGGCAAATCACGGGCGTCTGGAAGATCTCACGGTGAGGCAGATTGTGATTATGGCTGGATTTTCCCTTTATTTCGGGTTCACCAGTTCAGGAGTCGACAATGCAGCCCATGTGGGCGGGCTGATTTGTGGATTTGTTCTGGCACTGCTTATATATCGCAGAGGAAAAACTAAGACTGCAGATCCATGGGAAGGACAATGGTGAAAAGGGTTCCTTCGCCGGGTGTGGACTGCACAGAGATGGTACCGCCATGTGCCTCGATAATCTGCTTGGTTATCGTCAGGCCCAGACCGGTACCTTCTTTTTTGTGAGTGACAAAGGGATGGAACAAAGTGGAAAGGTCTTCCGGGGAGATTCCGCATCCATTGTCTTCAATTTTCAAAATTAAGGAGTTCTCTTTAGTAGATGCCACGAAATGAATACATCCATTGACGGATACCGCTTCGTAGGCATTGCGAAGAATATTCAGAAGCGCCTGGCGCATTTTGATCGGATCAATGGATAGAGAAATGTCAGGAATTTGGAGATCCGATTGGAAGTTAATCTTTAGATAGTCCATTGTGGGCCGAAGAGAATGAAAGATGGAATTGAGAAACTCAGGGAGCCGTGTGGGCTTTCGCTTCAGGCGGGAAGCGTTGTTGAACTGTGAAATGTCGTTTAAAAGCCCTTTTATGTAGTCCATCACATCAAGAATATCATCCCATTCTTCAAATTCTGTGATTTCCGGGTGGCGGACTGCCAGAAGATCCAGGGAACTTCGGAGCAGAGCTATGGGATTTCGAATCTCGTGAGAGATCCTGGAAATCAATAATTGATTTTGTTCTTTTAATTCTTCTATGCGTTCCGTATTTTGCATAAACTTATCACCTCAAAGGAAGTTTATCATTGAAAATAGAAAATATCAATGAATATCGTCTTGCAAATTCCGGTAAAATGCGACAAAATAGAAGAAAAGAGGAAGTTAAAGTCCAGCTAAGAAATGTCAAGAGGTGATATGAAAAAAGTTAAAATTTTTATA
>ERZ1090860.1242-NODE-1246-length-14009-cov-5.888491_pt1 | contig 14009 bp, 19 predicted proteins | sample MGYA00478483_ERZ1090860 | MGnify/ENA primary metagenome ERZ1090860 (study PRJEB33644, sample SAMEA5815741) | chicken gut metagenome | biome: Chicken; feature: Gastrointestinal Tract; material: Caecum | place: Ireland | collected 2019-01-01 | study: A study of...
CCGGATCCCACCGGCATATAAGGAGAAGACGGGAGAATTTACTGTCCGTTTCCGGGGAGAGATTTCTTTCGATTTTTAAAAATTGGTATGGCGGGGTTGATATGTGTTAGGGATATTGCTATACTGATACAAAAGGATAAAATGGAAAAGATTGGAAGGTGCTCTGATGAAAAGATGGCAGATTGGTTTGAATATCATAAGTGAGATATTGTTTTTTTTGATTGGCGCAGCGCTGCTCATTTTCATTGTCCCGAGACTCCTTGGATTTTTCTGGCCTTTTGTGGCCAGCTGGATTCTTGCGATGCTGGCGACGCCGCTGTGTAATTTCCTTGAGAAGCATATCCGGTTAAAGAAGCAGTGGGCGTCGGCCTTTATCATAATATTTGTTCTTCTGATTCTGGCAGGCATCGGGTATCTGCTGATCACCAAGCTGGGAAGAGAGACGATTTCCTTTCTGTCAGATGCACCAGTGTATTACAGTTATTTTCAGAATACCATAGAGATGCTCAGCGCCAGGCTGAATGATGTGCTCGCGCCGATTTCCGGTGATTTCGGCAATCAGATCGAGACGGCCTTCAATGATCTTTTGCTGCAGGCGGGAACGACGATCAATAATTTTGCTCCAAAAGGAGTGGAATTTATGGGAAGCGCCGCCGCCAACATCACCAACGGCCTGGTGGGGACCCTGGTGATGATTCTTGCGGCGTATTTTTTTATCGCTGAGAGAGAAAAGATTTCAGTACAGCTGCTTCGGATGGTGCCGTCGGATATGCAGGAGCATGTCAGAAAGATCAGGGACAGGCTGATGTCTGCTCTGGGAGGATTTCTGCTGGCGCAGTTTAAGATCATGTTCATCATTTTTCTCATTCTGCTGGCCGGACTTCTGATTCTGCGTAATCCCTATGCGCTGTTTCTGGCGCTGTTGATCGCCTTTCTGGACCTGCTGCCGATTCTTGGAACAGGAACGGTGCTCATTCCGTGGGCAGTGATCGTATTTTTCAGCGGACATTTCCGGCAGGGGATCATTCTGCTGATCATCTATGTGATCTGTCTGCTCACGAGACAGATTCTCCAGCCGAAGATTATCGGGGACAGTATCGGTATGGGAACATTATCCACGCTGTTTCTGATCTACACGGGATTTAAGCTGCAGGGGGTGCAGGGAATGATCCTTGCCCTTCTGCTGGGAACCATTGTGATCACTTTATACAGACTGGGACTCTTTGATAACAAGATTAAGCGGCTGCGCTGTCTGATCGATGCGTACCGTCACTATGATGACCAGCGATTTGGGGATGCCGGGCAGGCAAATGACGAAAAATAATAATTTTCAGAAAATTATGTCGCATACTCCTTAATAGTCAGAATTTATATTGACTTGAGATTTCCTTTATGCTAAGATGTGGATGCCTGTCAGAGGAAGAATATGTTTCCTTCCGCGGCGGCAGTATCTGTTTTCGCTGCACAGGACAGGAAGTATAGGAGATGGAGGTATTCCAATGTTTAAGGGAACAGTAAAATGGTTTAACAATCAAAAGGGGTATGGTTTTATTCAGGACGAGGATGGAAAAGATATCTTTGTACATTATACCGGGCTTGATATGGAAGGGTTTCGCTCCCTGGATGAGGGAAATAAAGTAGAGTTCGATATTGTGGAAGGAGAGAAGGGACTGCAGGCTTCTCATGTGGTGAAAGTGCAGAATTAAAAGGTGCATGCGGAAGCTGCGGTGTGGAGACATGCCGACGGCAAAGGTAAGAAGCCCGGTGCATGACAGAGCAGCAGAGAAGGAAGAATGACAGACGAAAGAGAGACAGCATCATGAGAATATATTTGGTACGCCATGGGGAGACCGTCCTCAATCAGAAGGGCTGTTACTATGGAAGGACGGAGGCGGCGCTTTCTTCCCGGGGAAGAGAGCAGGCCAAAAAGCTGGGGACTTTTTTTAAAAATGTTCCGCTTCTGCGGATCGTGACCAGCCCCCGTCTCCGGGCGGCGGAGACCGCGGACATCATCATGGCGGAATATACAAATGAGAGGCGGGAAGAGCTGCAGATTGAGAGAGAAGAAAGGCTGACGGAGCAGGATTTCGGCATTTTTGAGGGCGGTACTTTCCGGGAACTGGCAAAGAGGTATCCGGAGGAATGGGAACAGTGGAACCGGGATTTTTCCGGTTACAGGATTCCCGGGGGCGAGAGTTTTGCTGATGTTCGGAGGAGGACAGAGGATTTCCTACGGGATTTAAAGGGATTTTCAGAAACAGTCGACCGGGAGACCGCCATACTTCTGGTGGCCCACAAGGGGACTCTGGGGCATTTCCTGGCGGCCTGTCTGGAACTGCCTCTGGAAGGATACTGGAATTTTGTGTTTGAGCAGGGATGCTACAGCCGGGTGGATCTGGAAGATGGTTACGCGATCATCCGCCGGCTCAATCAGAGTGTGTGAAAATGTGATAAATTTATTTTAAAGATACAAGAAGAGAGGCACGAGATACATGGATTTATTTGATTATATGCGGATGGAGCGGAAGAAGCAGGAATCGCCCCTGGCGGTGCGGATGCGGCCGCGGACTCTGGATGAGGTGGTGGGACAGTCGCACATTATCGGAAAGGACAGACTGCTGTACCGGGCCATCAAGGCAGATAAGATCAGCTCGCTGATTTTTTACGGACCGCCGGGAACCGGAAAGACCACCCTGGCAAAGGTCATTGCCAACACGACCAGTGCGCAGTTTGTGCAGATGAATGCGACGACTTCCGGCAAGAAAGATATGGAGCAGGCGGTCAGTCAGGCCAAAGATGTGTTCGGAATGTACGGAAACCGGACCATTCTTTTTATTGACGAGATTCACCGGTTTAATAAGGCTCAGCAGGATTATCTGCTGCCTTATGTGGAGGACGGAACCATAGTGCTGATCGGCGCCACCACAGAGAATCCTTATTTTGAGGTGAACAGCGCTCTTTTGTCCCGGTCTAAGATTTTTCATCTGGAGCCATTGTCAAAAGAAGACATTGCCGGACTCATACGGACAGCCGTGACGGATGATGAGAGAGGGATGGGGGCCTACGGCGCAGAGATCACAGAAGAGGCGGTCGATTTCATCGCGGAGATGGCGGGCGGGGACGCCCGGGCGGCGCTGAATGCTGTGGAGCTGGGAGTTATTACCACAGAACCCGGCGCGGACGGAAGAATCGTCATTGATCTGGATGTGGCCCAGGAGTGTATCCAGAGGAAGGCGTTAAATTACGATAAAAACGGTGATAATCACTATGATGTGATTTCCGCCTTCATTAAAAGTATGCGGGGGACGGACCCGGATGCGGCAGTATTTTATCTGGCGAGGATGCTGGATGCGGGAGAAGATCCGAAGTTTATCGCCAGAAGAATCATGATCTGTGCTTCAGAGGATGTGGGAAATGCAGATCCGCAGGCCTTACAGGTTGCCGTGGCAGCTTCCCTGGCTGTGGAAAGAGTGGGGCTTCCTGAGGGGAGGATCATCCTGTCCCAGGCGGCGTCCTATGTGGCCAGCGCTCCAAAAAGTAATGCCTGTGTTGCGGCCATCGATAAGGCCCAGGAGATGGTAAAACGGTCGGATACCGGGCAGGTCCCTCCATATCTGAGGGATGCTCATTACGGAGGGGCAAAGGATCTGGGACATGGTATCGGTTACCGGTATGCCCATGATTATCCGGAGAATTATGTAAAGCAGCAGTATCTGCCGGATGCCATCCGGGACGAGCGGTTTTATATTCCTACAGAAAATGGATACGAGAAGAAGATAAAGATGCATCTGGAACATCTGAGGAACAGGGAGGAAGAATAAAATGAATAAACTGAAACGGATTGCCGCGCTGGTTCTGGTCGTTGTCCTGGCAGGGCTGGTTTTTCTGACCCTCTACTGTGCTGTGACGGGAAGCCGGTTCTTCATGGCGTCTCTGGTCGTCACACTGGTCCTGCCGGTTCTCCTGTATGCGTATATGCTTATTTACCGTCTGTTAAAAAAGAACGGGGAAGATGAAAAAGTGTCCGGCGATGGCGATGATCCCGGGATTTGAGGGGGAAGACAGCATCGGCGGCAAAAGGGAAATGATTCTGCCGGGTGGCCGGGAAAATAATCCTTTCCGACCTATTGACAAGCCGGGCAGAAAGGAATAATATAATATCAGTAGTTATTACTATTTTTAAATTACTTCACGAAAGTAGGAAAGAGAGGTATATCATGCCAAATTTAAAAGGAACAAAAACAGAACAGAACTTAATGACTGCATTCGCTGGAGAGTCTCAGGCTACTAATAAATACACATATTTTTCCAGCAAAGCGAAAAAGGACGGTTATGTACAGATCGCTAACATCTTTGCTGAAACAGCAGCTAACGAAAGAGAACATGCAAAAATGTGGTTCAAATTATTAGAGGGCGGCGCAATCCGTTCTACTATCGAGAACCTGCAGGCAGCAGCAGACGGTGAGAACTATGAGTGGACAGACATGTACGCACAGTTCGCCAAAGAAGCAAGAGAAGAAGGCTTCTACGAGATCGCTGACAAGTTCGACGGCGTTGCAGCAGTAGAAAAAGAGCATGAAGCAAGATACTTAAAACTTCTTGACAATGTAAAGAAAGAAGTTGTCTTCTCTAAAGATAACGATGTCATCTGGCAGTGCGCAAACTGCGGACATATCTGCATCGGCAAGAAAGCACCGGAAGTATGTCCAGTATGCGATCATCCACAGTCCTACTTCCAGATCAAACCGGAGAATTACTAAGATCGTTTCTTTATAAAGAGTTCGTGGTTGCAGGCGCCGCCGGAGAAGAATTCCGCGCTGTGGAGTTCTTTCCTGACCGTGCGGGCTGAGATAAATTTTTTCAAAGAGGTGTATAATTTTTTCAAAGATGGCAATAATGATAATATCCGATGGGGACATCGGATATGACAGTCGTCAGGAAAAAACTTATATCCTCCCCTTTCTAACGGGCATCTGCTTTTGATAAAAAGCAGGTGCCTGTTTGTCTGTGTGTAAAAAACATTTTAAATTTGCAAGGAAAAATACTTGACAAATCCAACCCTTTCCCATATAATCATCTTCGGTAAAGGAAAAACACTTTACACGAGGTGATAATCATTGGACAGAATCGTAGAGAAAGCTCTGCTGTTTGATTTTTACGGTGAGCTTCTGACAGAGAATCAGAAAGAAGTGTATGGTGAGCACATCCAGAATGATCTGTCTGTTTCGGAGATTGCGGATCTTCGGGGGATCAGCAGACAGGGTGTGCATGATATGATTCGAAGATGCGAGAAGATTCTCGCGGAGTATGAAGACAGACTTCATCTGGTGGAGCATTTCCTCACCGTGAAGAAGATGGTGGGCGTCATCCACCGGTACGCGGAAGAGATATCCACCTGCGGGGACAAGGAGAAGATGCAGGAGCGCATCGCAGATATCAAGCGGATATCCAGTGAGATTCTGGAACAGTATTAATGAGGAGGCTCTTATGGCATTTGAAAGCCTTACAGATAAACTTCAGAATGTCTTTAAGAATTTGAGAAGCAAGGGGCGTCTGACCGAGGCCGATGTCAAGGAGGCCATGAAGGAAGTGAAGCGTGCTCTGCTGGAAGCGGATGTCAATTTCCGCGTGGTCAAGACATTCATCAAGACAGTGACAGACCGTGCCATCGGACAGGATGTTCTTACGGGACTGAATCCGGGGCAGATGGTCATTAAGATAGTAAAAGAAGAGATGGAAGCTCTGATGGGTTCTGAGATGACAGAGCTGGTGATCAAGCCGGGTAACGAAATTACTGTATATCTCATGGCAGGTCTCCAGGGTGCTGGTAAGACCACTACGGCGGCCAAGATTGCCGGACAGCTCAAGAAGAAAGGCAAGAACCCGCTTCTGGTTGCCTGCGATGTTTACCGTCCGGCGGCGATCAAGCAGCTGGAGATTAATGGTGAGAAGCAGGGAGTTCCAGTGTTTTCCATGGGGGATAAGAAGAACCCGGTGGATATAGCCCGGGCGTCCATTGAGTATGCCAAGGAGAATGGCAGGAATATTGTCATTCTGGATACGGCGGGACGACTTCATGTGGATGATTCCATGATGGAAGAGCTTCAGAACATCAAGGATAATGTGGATGTGACGCAGACCGTTCTGGTGGTGGATGCCATGACGGGACAGGATGCGGTCAATGTGGCTAAGACATTTGAAGATAAGGTCGGCATCGACGGAGTGATCCTGACGAAGCTGGACGGCGATACGAGAGGCGGAGCGGCGCTCTCCATCCGGGCCGTCACCGGCAAGCCGATTTTATATATAGGTATGGGTGAGAAGCTGGAAGATCTTCAGCAGTTCTATCCGGACCGTATGACCAGCCGTATTTTAGGCATGGGCGATGTGCTCACTCTCATTGAAAAGGCACAGAACGCGGTGGACGAAGAGTCCGCCAGAGAGCTGGAGCAGAAGCTTCGCAAGGCCGAGTTTGGTTTTGACGACTTCCTGGCTCAGATGCAGCAGGTTAAGAATATGGGAGGCATCGCTGATCTGCTTTCCATGATTCCGGGCGTTGGCAGCCAGATCAAGAATATTGACATTGATGACAGCGCCATGGATCGCATAGAGGCGATCATCTATTCGATGACGCCGGAGGAGAGATCCAATCCGAATCTGCTGAACCCTTCCCGCAAGAAGCGAATTGCAAATGGCGCCGGCGTCAGCCTTCAGGAAGTCAACAAGCTGTGTAAGCAGTTTGAGCAGTCACGCAAGATGATGAAGCAGATGAACGGCATGATGGGAAAGGGCGGCCGCAGAAGAGGCGGCTTCAATCTCGGGGGTATGAAGTTCCCGTTTTAGGGAAGAGGTTTCCGGCAGATTTAAAGCCGGTTCCGGCCAGTATAATGCAGGATACCGGAATATTCCGGTTCCATATAGATGAATAAGAAAGATGAAAGAGGTGAAATCACATGGCAGTAAAAATGAGATTAAAAAGAATGGGTAAAAAGAGAAATCCTATCTATAGAGTTGTCGTAGCAGACGCAAGATCTCCAAGAGATGGAAGAAACATCGATGAAATCGGTTTCTATGACCCAAACCAGGAGCCTGCAGTCGTTAAATTTGACGAGGAAGCAGCAAAAGCATGGCTTAACAAAGGTGCACAGCCGACAGACACAGTTGCAAGATTATTAAAGAATGCCGGTATTGAAAAATAATAACTGGGGGCTTGTGTAATGAAAGAGTTAGTAAAAGTAATTGCCGTATCTCTGGTTGATCATCCGGAAGATGTCGTAGTCACAGAAAAAGAGACTGACCATTCCATCATTCTGGAGCTTCATGTTGCTCCGGATGATATGGGAAAGGTTATTGGCAAACAGGGACGGATTGCGAGAGCTATGCGTACTGTGGTGAAGGCTGCGGCTTCCCGGGAAGATAAAAAAGTGATAGTAGATATCGCTCAATAATACAAACGGATTTTTCTCCGCCTTCGTGGGCGGAGGGGAGAATCCCGGTTATGAATCATTGGCATGAAACTGTTACCTGTCCGGCAGGTAGCAGTTTTTTCGTAAAAACAGAAAATAAAAGGCAGACAGCATAAAGATAAATCATGTAAAAACAGGCGATAGAAAGACAGATAAGAAGTAGTATATTCAGGAGTATATAAATGGAAGATTTATTACAGGTGGGAATTATTACCGGAACTCACGGACTGAAGGGAGAAGTCAAGGTTTTCCCGACGACAGATGACAAAGAGCGGTTTCTGGATCTGGAGGACGTCCTGCTGGATACGGGGAGCGAGCTTCTGGAATTAAAAGTGGAATACTGCAAATTTTTTAAAAAATTTGTTTTTGTCAAGTTTGAGGGGCTTGACGATATCAATGAAGTGGAAAAATATAAACGGTGTCCTCTGCTGGTGACCAGAGAGAATGCGGTGGAACTGGAAGAAGATGAATATTTTGTGGCAGATCTTCTGGGCCTTACCATTGTGGATGACAGCGGTGTCACCGTCGGAAAGCTGGAAAATGTCATTTCCACAGGTGCCAACGACGTCTACGAAGTGCTCACCGAGGACGGCGGACGTATTCTGCTTCCTGCCATCAAGGAATGTATTCTCGATGTGGACATGGACGAGGGAATTATACTGGTACATTTGCTGAAAGGACTGGCGGACTGATGAAGTTTCATGTTCTCACATTGTTTCCGGAGATGATCCGGCAGGGATTTGGCACCAGCGTCACCGGAAGAGCCATGAAAAACGGCCTGCTTGCGCTTAACGCGGTGGATATCCGGGAGTATTCCAAAGATAAACATAAACATGTGGATGATTATCCGTACGGTGGAGGCGCCGGCATGGTCATGCAGCCGGAACCTATTGGACTGGCCTATGCGGATATCACAAAAGATATGCAAAAGAAACCAAGAGTGATCTATGTGACGCCCCAGGGCAGCGTATTCAGACAGAGTATGGCAGAAGAGTTTGCCAGAGAGGGCGAGCTGATTTTCCTTTGCGGCCATTATGAGGGCGTGGATGAGCGGATTCTGGAAGAAATCGTGACAGACTATGTGTCCATTGGTGATTATGTGCTTACCGGAGGGGAACTGCCGGCCCTGGTGATGATGGACGCCATTTCCCGGCTGGTACCGGGAGTCTTAAACAATGAAGATTCGGCAGAGTTTGAATCGTTCCATGATAATTTGCTGGAGCACCCTCATTATACCCGGCCGGTGGAATATCACGGGAAGCGGGTGCCGGATGTACTGCTGTCCGGTCATCATGAAAATATTGACCGGTGGAGAAGAGAACAGTCATTGAAACGGACGCTGGAAAGACGTCCGGATCTGCTGGAGACCGCTGTTCTCACTTCAAAGGATCTGGAATATCTGCAGAGCTTGGGCTGGAATCATTCCCCGGTATCTGAAAATGTAAAATGAAAACTCAAAAAACTCTTGCATGATAGGTGGATTCATGCTATTATCTTATAGTTGTGAAAAAAGGTGGTCCGCTGTTACGAAAGGTATTAAGAACACCAAGATTATATAGGAGGTCACACATGAAAGACATTATCAAAAGCATTGAAGATGCACAGTTAAAACCAGAAGTAGAAAGCTTCCGTGTCGGTGACACTGTACGTGTTTCCGCAAAGGTAGTTGAGGGAAGCCGTGAAAGAATTCAGGTATTCGAAGGTACTGTAATTAAAAGACAGAACGGCGGAGCAAAAGAGACTTTTACTGTAAGAAAGTTCTCCAACGGCATCGGTGTTGAGAAGACCTGGCCTGTACACTCTCCAATCGTTACAAAGATTGAAGTGATAAGAAAAGGTAAAGTAAGAAGAGCAAAACTGTACTACTTACGTGACAGAATTGGTAAGAAGGCTAAGGTTAAAGAGTTAGTTAAATAGTATCAGAGGATGAGACAGGGGCGAGTATTTATACTTGCCCTGTTTTACCATATGGAGATTTTGTTATGGCTGTAAAAAACTATCGATATAAAGAACGAAGAGACAGAATGATCCGCCGGATTGGTCTGTGGGTGGGGGAGATCGCCGTGGCGATTCTGCTGGCCTTTGTGATCATACAGTTTTGTTTTCAAACGGTGACTGTTCACGGGGAATCCATGCAGCCCACTTATTATGACGATGATGTTCTGTTAGTCAACAAGCTCAGCTATCGGATCGGGGACCCGAAGCGGTATGATCCGGTGCTTTTGGAAATTGAAAATGGAACGGCGGTTCATTATACGGTAAAGAGAGTCATCGGTCTTCCGGGGGAGACCGTGCAGATTGCAGGAGGGGAGATTCTCATTGACGGAGAGGCTCTGGATTATTCCTTTAATGAGCAGATCCTGTCTGCGGGACTGGCCGCCTACGAAATAGAACTGGGAGACGACGAATATTTTGTCATGGGAGATAACTGCAATAACAGCGAGGATTCCCGGGTGGCAAATATCGGAAATATAAAAAGGACACAATTTGTCGGTAAAATAGCAGGGAGAATTGGCAGCGGCCAATAATCTGAAAAATGGTCTGGGCAGACGCCGCGCGTCGGTTCGGTCAGATATATAATGGAGGATAATATGTACTTTCAATGGTATCCGGGACATATGACAAAAGCCCGGCGGATGATGCAGGAAAATATTAAGCTCATTGATCTGATGGTGGAGCTGGTAGATGCCCGCGTGCCTTACAGCAGTAAAAACCCGGATATTGATGAGCTGGCGAGAAATAAATCACGGCTGATTATTTTGAACAAGGCGGACATGGCGGATGCCCATGTGACAAAAGAGTGGGAAGCCTATTATAAAGAAAAAGGATTCTTTGTGGCAAAGGTCAATTCCCAGAAGGGAACCGGGATCAAGGAAGTCAAGAAGCTCATCGAGGAGGCCTGCCGGGAGAAAAAGGAGAGGGACAGAAAGAGAGGAATTCTCAACCGTCCCGTCCGCGCCATGGTGGCGGGGATTCCCAATGTGGGCAAATCCACCTTTATCAATTCCTTTGCCGGAAAGGCCTGCGCAAAAACCGGAAACAAACCGGGCGTGACAAAGGGAAAACAATGGATTAAAATTAATAAAAATGTGGAACTGTTGGACACTCCGGGAATCCTGTGGCCGAAGTTTGAGGACCAGGAGGTGGGTCTGCGCCTGGCATGGATCGGATCCATCAAAGAAGAGGTGTTAAACACCACGGAGCTGGCAGTGGAACTGCTTGGTTTTCTGAAAGAACAGTATCCGGGAGTGATCCGGGAGCGTTACGGCGTGGAAGAAGAAGCAGAACCGGTACAGATTCTTGAGAAAATTGCCGAGATCCGCGGATGTCTCATGAAAGGAAATCAGGTGGACGTGGAAAAGGCAGGCCTTCTTGTTTTGGATGATTACCGTTCGCTGCGTCTGGGACAGATTTCCCTGGAGCGTCCGGAGAAGTCCGCGGAGACCGTCTGATAGGAGGAATAGAAAATGGAAGAAAGTAAACAGCACGAAGGTTCCGACACAAGAAAGAAACATGATCCTGCAGAGGGAAAAAAGAAAAGTGTCATGAGAGAAATTATCGGTACCATCGCCTATGTGGCGGTAATCTGTCTGGTTGTCTTTCTGGTGCTGCGTTTTGTGGGCCAGAGGACAGTGGTCAATGGACATTCCATGGACCCAACCCTTGCTAATCAGGAGAATCTGATCATGGACAAGCTGTCCTATCATTTTACAGATCCCAAACGGTTTGATATCGTGATCTTCCCGGGCCCGGAAGAGGGCGGCGAACATCCATATTACATTAAGCGGGTGATCGGTCTGCCGGGAGAGACCGTTCAGATCATAGACGGAAAGGTTTACATCAACGGCGAGGAGCTGACTGATGATGTCTACGGTATCACGGACTATATTGAGGAGCCGGGAATCGCCGCGGAACCGCTTACTCTGGGCGAAGATGAATATTTCTGTCTGGGAGATAACCGGCCGGTAAGTTATGACAGCCGGTATGAGGCTGTGGGGCCGGTGCACCGTTCGGAGATCATCGGAAAGGTATGGATCCGTATCTGGCCGCTGTCCAAATTCGGACCGGTAGATTAGTATAGCCAGAACGAATGATACAGTGTGCTGGAAATCAGCAAACGAAAGCATAAAGGGAAATCAGCAAACGAAAAAAGTATAAAAGAGAATAAATAAAAGCGTAAGATATAAGAAGAGGGAGAGTATGGCAGTAAAAAGTATCCGTGAGATAAGAGAAGAGTTTAAAGCCCTTTCACCGGAAGAGATTCCGGAGCATATGGAGCTGTACCGGGGAGATGCCAGAAAAGGCGTACAGGATTTCTTAAAAACCCAGGAAAATCGCTTAAAAAAATATGAGGCGGAGCTGCTCCGGATTGAGGAGCTTTGTTCTTTTGAGAAAAAATACAGTGATTATACTTATATCTGCGGCGTCGATGAGGTGGGACGTGGCCCTCTTGCCGGCCCGGTGGTGGCCGGAGCGGTCATTTTGCCGAAGGACTGCCGGATCATGTATATCAACGATTCCAAAAAACTTTCCGCTAAAAAGCGGGAAGAGCTTTCCCGGGAGATTCATGCGCAGGCCCTTGCCATTGGCATTGGATTGTCCACCCAGGAACGGATTGACGAGATAAATATCCTGCAGGCGACCTATGAGGCCATGAGAAAGGCTGTCGCTTCTCTGTCCGTGACGCCATCCCTTCTTTTAAATGACGCGGTGACCATCCCGGAGGTGGACATTCCCCAGGTGGCTATCGTCAAGGGAGATGCCAGAAGTATCTCCATCGGCGCGGCCAGCATTGTGGCGAAAGTATACCGGGATAAAATGATGGAAGAGTACGACAGTATGTATCCGGGATACGGATTCGCTTCCAACAAAGGCTACGGTTCCAAAGAACACATAGAGGCTCTTCACCGGCTGGGACCGTGTCCGCTTCACCGGCGGAGTTTTTTAAAATCAATATTGTAGAATGTATACATAATAAGGAAATGTATTCCGGAAAGATGTGAAATGCATCACAGAATCATAAGGATAGAGATCCGGATAAAAAAGGAGCAGAATGGAGAACAGAAAAGAACGGGGACGGGCTGGAGAGACCGCGGCGGCATCTTTTCTGGCAGAGCAGGGAGTACAGATTCTGTACCGGAATTATACCTGTCGGCAGGGAGAGATTGATCTTATCGGCAGAGAAGGCGGTACCCTGCTCATTGTGGAAGTAAAAATGAGAAAAAATCGTCGGCAGGGAAGTCCCTGCGAGGCGGTGGACTGGCGGAAGCAGCGGAAGATCTGCCGGGTATTTGACTATTTCCGCATGAAGCACCGGCTGGATGATTATGTGCCGGTGCGGTTTGATGTGGTGGAGGTAGACAGCGCTTATCGCTGTCACTGGATAAAAAATGCCTTTGAATATCAGGAAATGTGAGCAGGCTGGAATCAGGCAGAAAATGTGGCAGAAAAAGGATAAGGAGCAGAACATGGACTGGATTTATGCAAATAATAATCATTCGACCATTGTCAATGAAAAAGACGGCGTGGTGTATCTGACTTTTCCCAAATTGGTAAAGGCCGGGGTGCGTCATGGTTTTTCCACCCGTATGGGCGGTGTCAGTGAAGGAGATCTTGGCACGATGAACCTCTCCTTTACCCGGGGAGACAGGGAAGAGAATGTCCGGGAGAATTTCCGCCGGATTGCGGATGCCATCGGATTTCATGCGGAAGATCTGGTATTTTCCTCACAGGTACATGAGACCAGATTGCGAAAGGTGACGGCTGCAGACCGGGGCGAGGGAATCCTCCGGGAGACAGTGCCGGGAATTGACGGCCTTGCCACCGATGAGGCGAGAGTTCCCATGTATACATCCTATGCGGATTGTGTGCCGCTGTTATTTTTTGATCCGGAAAAAAGAGTTGCAGCCATGGCACATTCCGGATGGAGAGGCACTGCCGCCCGTATTGGTGCTAAAATGATACATTTCATGGAAGAGGAGTATGGAAGCCGGGCGGAAAATATCATTGCCGCCATCGGGCCATCCATCTGCCGGAAATGTTATGAGGTCAGTGAGGATGTGGCGCAGGCATTCCGGAAGACTTTTTTGCCGGAACAATTTCCGGAGATCTTTGATGAAAAAGGCGGCGGAAAATATCAGCTGGATCTGTGGGAGGCCAACCGGATTATTCTCACCGAGGCAGGGATCCTTCCGGAACATCTGGATATCACAGATTTATGTACCTGCTGCAACCATGACAAGCTCTTTTCTCACAGAGCCAGCCATGGCAGGCGGGGAAATATGGGATGTTTCATGTGCCTGGATGAGGAAGAATAAAAGATTGGCAGAACTGGTTTCCGTGATGACGGACACAGACGTTGGATATACGACCGGGTTCTGCCGTTTTAAACGCAGGGAGAAAGACTATGGAAAAACAGTGGCATCTCATCACCGGAGTGGAGCCGGGAAGCATTGCGGAAGAATGCGGGCTGGAACCGGGCGACCGGATCGGGGCTGTCAACGGTCATGAGATAGAAGATTTTTTTGATTATCAATATTATAT
>ERZ1090860.1250-NODE-1254-length-13972-cov-34.302723_pt1 | contig 13972 bp, 12 predicted proteins | sample MGYA00478483_ERZ1090860 | MGnify/ENA primary metagenome ERZ1090860 (study PRJEB33644, sample SAMEA5815741) | chicken gut metagenome | biome: Chicken; feature: Gastrointestinal Tract; material: Caecum | place: Ireland | collected 2019-01-01 | study: A study of...
CCAGGCCTTCGCCGATGGCGGCGGCGCAGTCGGCAGCGTTCTTCAGGCCGCGCTTGACAGCGATGGCGGTGCCCAGGGTGTAGGCCCAGACAGCGTTATCGAAGCAGATGGGCTGCACGCCGCGGATGATCTTGTCGCAGTCGATGCCTTTGGAAAGGAGCAGTTCGTTGCAGGCGTCCAGGGATTCGAGGCCGTTGGCTTTCAGGCACTCGTTGATTTTGGGCATGCGGCGCTCCTGAGATTCAAAAGTAGCCATATAGATGATACCTCCCTGTCTTATTCTTCGCGCGGGTCGATGTACTTCACAGCGCCCTGCTCAGCGGAGAAGCGGCCATAGGTGCCGATGTTCTTCTCGTAGGCGGTCTTGGGATCAACGCCGTGACGGATGTCTTCCATCATCTTGCCCAGGCGGACAAACTGATAGCCGATGACCTGGTTGTCCTTGTCCAGAGCGGTCTTCAGGATGTAGCCTTCGGTCAGTTCCAGGTAACGGACGCCCTTGGCCTTGGTGGAGAAGATGGTGCCGGTCATGCTGCGCAGACCCTTGCCCAGGTCATCCAGGCCGGCGCCGATGGGCAGGCCGTCCTCAGAGAAAGCGGTCTGGCTGCGGCCGTAGACGATCTGCAGGAACAGCTCGCGCATAGCCACGTTGATGGCGTCGCACACCAGGTCGGTGTTCAGAGCTTCCAGGATGGTCTTGCCGGGCAGGATCTCGCCGGCCATAGCGGCGGAATGGGTCATGCCGGAGCAGCCGATGGTCTCGACCAGGGCTTCCTCGATGATGCCGTTCTTGATGTTCAGGCTCAGCTTGCAGGTGCCCTGCTGGGGGGCGCACCAGCCCACGCCGTGGGTGTAACCGCTGATGTCCTCGATCTTATAGGCCTTTACCCACTCGCCCTCTTCCGGAATGGGCGCGGGGCCGTGCTTCGGGCCTTTGGCGATGGGGCACATGTGTTCGACTTGTGCAGAGTAGGTCATAATTTTCTCTCCTTTGCCTGTATTGTGCGCATGCCGAGAGCCGGCGCACGCCTTGTGAATTCATTCACAGCCAATTCTATTATACGTTCCTGCCGTGCAATTTTCAAGGTGTCTTGCCCGAACTTTTGCGCTTTTTGGCGTTTTGTTCGCCGCTGCGGAAAAACTTTTGCAAAATATTGCCGTGGCAACAAACCATTTGTGCCCCTGTCGTGTATACTATAGATACAGGAAGGGCAGCGACGCCCGGACCTGAACTGATTCAGAACCAAGACGCGGCGGGCTGTGCCGCGCTTTCACCCCCACAAATATACAAACGGAGGTTTTTACCATGATCAAGATCTATCGCTGCGCCCACTGCGGCAACATCATCACCATGCTCCACGATTCCAACGTTCCCGTGTTCTGCTGCGGCCAGAAGATGGACCTGCTGGTTCCCGGCAGCGTGGACGCCGCCCAGGAGAAGCATGTTCCCGTGGCCACCGTCAACGGCAGCACCGTGGAAGTGAAGGTGGGTTCCGTGACCCATCCCATGACCGCCGAGCACTGGATCGAGTGGATCCTGCTGGAGACCGACAAGGGCTTTGCCGTCCAGCACCTGACCCCCGACGCCCAGCCCGCCGCCACCTTCGCCCTGACGGAAGGCGAGACCGCCAAGACCGTCTACGCCTACTGCAACCTCCACGGTCTGTGGAAGGCCGACCTGTAATCGGCGGTTCCTGGTTTCATCGCCAACTTTCCCTTTTTACTCTCCATACACAAAAAGCGGCATCCGCTCCGGCGGGTGCCGCTTTTCTTTCAGGATCAGGTCTCGGAGGGTCCGTACACCCCCGCCCACTGCCGGGGCGCCTGGGCGAACACCGCCCCCGCCAGCAGCAGGGCCGCCGGGTTGGTGGTCAGGTGGAAGCTCTGGCATTCCATATAGGCGTACAGCAGCATGACCAGCAGACAGCACACCTCCACCCGGCCGCTCCGGCGGGCAAAGCCCCACAGGGCCGCGGCGATGACCGCCGCCAGCAGCAGGGCCATCACCGGGCCGAACTGGTAGAGGGAAAACACAAAGCTGTTGTCCAGGGCCGGCCACTCGGGCAGCACCTGTCCGGCGATCTTCACGTCCAGCAGCCGGTAGGCGATCCACACCAGCGCCAGCCGCCCGGTGAGCAGGTCATCCAGGCGGGCGATCCAGGCGGGGCCGAAATCTGACCACCAGGGACCATTTTTCACCATGGGCAGGGGCAGCAGAAAGCTCACCGCCGCCAGGGCGGGGACCACCGCCGCGCACAGGGGCGCCGCCAGCCCGGGCATGGCTTTGTCCCGGCGCAGACGGCACCAGACCAGCAGCACCGCCAGGGCGAAGCAGCACAAAGCCGCTGTGCGGCAGGCCGGCCCCTTGTACAGGAACACCCCCACCGCCGCGACGATCACCGGGTCCGCCCAGCGGGGCCGGCGGGCCCGCAGCATGGCAAAGGCCATTCCCAGCCCAAAGACCAGCCCGCCGAAGGTGTTGGGATGGCCGTAGCCGTAGGTGCCGCGGATCTCATACAGATTGCGTTCCGCCGCCAGACCGGGGGCAGGCGGCAGCATGCCCGCATAGTTGAGTCCCACCACCAGCAGGATGGCCGCCGTCCCGGCCACCAGGAAGGTCCTGAGCGCCTTGTCCAGAGGCAGGTCCTTGGCGGCCAGCACGGCCACCGCAATGCCGATCCACCAGATGTTGTGGCAGTTGAAATAGACCCACCGGGCAATGAAGTACAGCGCCCCGGCCACCCCCAGGCTGCGCCAGGTATACCGGGTGCCGAAGAGGATCTTGGCCCCGAAACAGAGGAAGGTCACCCAGTCCAGCACCGGGGACAGCACCCCCTGCACCCAGGGCCATGCATCCCGGGCCATGCTGTTGCAGAAGGCCACGCTGACCTCATAGGACGCCATACCCACAGCAAAGCAGACCGCGCCGGCCTTGGGCCGCCAGGATGCCCCCCAGCCGCCGAACAGGTAATGGTCCTGCCGCCACAATACGCCCAGGGTCCGGCGGATCCGGCCGGACCCCGGCCCCTGGGCAAGCCATGCCTGCCCCAGGTCCCACACCGCCGCCGCGAACAACGCCAGCAGCAGTCCGTTTGCAAATCCGAACACCCGGTCCGGCCCCCTTTTCAAAAACATTCTGGGCCTATTATACCCGCCGCCCCACGGTTTGACAAGCCGCCCGGGGGATGGTATCCTTGACCTGTACCTATTATAAAGAGGCTGTGTGCCCTGCCAAATTCCGGAAAGGAGGCTTCCCCATGACCGCAGACCGTTACCGGGCGGTGATCGGCTGGTTCCGCGCCCGCCCCGCCGCCAAACGCCTGCTGCGGGCCGCGTCCCTGGGGGCGGTGACCGCCGTCTACCTGCTGTACGCCGGACTGGCCTTCTGGCTGGCACTGCAGCGGGACCCGCTGCTGTGGCCCTTTCTGGCGGTGCCCGCCGGGGTGTTTGTGCTGGGCACCCTCCTGCGTCGGGCCATCGACCGCCCCCGCCCCTATGAGACGCTGGACTTCACCCCCCTGTTCCCCAAGGACACCCGGGGGCAGAGCTTTCCCAGCCGTCACTGCTTTTCGGCGGCCTGCATCGCGGTGGCGGCCGTCCGGGTCTCCCCCGTCTGTGCCCTGATCCTGGGGGTGCTGGCGCTGCTCATTGCCCTGACCCGGGTGCTGAGCGGGGTGCATTACATCTCCGATGTGCTGGCCGGCCTGGTCTTCGGCGCCGCCGCGGCCGGGGCGGGATACGCCCTCTGGTTCCATTTTGTGGGATAAGGAAAGGATTTTCATGAAACGCAAGATTTTTCTGCCGCTGCTGGCCGCGGGGCTGGCCCTGTCTCTGTGTGCCTGCTCCCCCGCCGATTTCATGGCCTACCTCTATGGCAGCGAGGATGCAGTCAAGGAGGAGCCGGCTTACGTCCAGTACGACGGCTCCAACGGTGTCTCGGTGATCTACGATACCAGCGTGTGGGAAGCCCCCACCGAACCCCAGCCGGACACGGTGAGCCTGATGTGCGGCACCAGCTTCAACTATACGGCGGTGCTGCTGCAGGTCACCGACACCTACACCGATTTCCTGGCCCAGTCCGGGGAGGAGCTGGCCGCCGAGACCACCGCCATTGAGCAGGATGTCTCCTTCACCGTGCCCGATGCCGTCACCCAGGCCGTGGGGTACGACTGCGGCAGCTACCAGGCGGTGTTCGCCCAGATCACCTATGACAGCGGGCTGACGGTGTATGTTTCCGCCATGACCCACTCCGCCGGGACCGACCACATCGTGGCCCTGCTGCAGGGGGTGTTCCCCACCGCGCAGACGCCGGAAAGCGCCGCCGCGCTGCTGGAGCCCGCGGCCTGACAGGCAACGCAAAAGGCCGGGGCACAGGCCCCGGCCTTTGTTCGGTCTCAGCGGATGAAGTTGGTGCGCAGGGTGTTTTCCGCCGTCGGGGGTTCGATGCCCGCGGCGCGGCCCGCCTGGATGCACTTGAGAATCCAGGCCATGTTGTGGCCCAGGTTGCGCATGATCTGCATGCCCTCTTCGTCCTGGGCAGCCTGTTCGGCGTTGCTGCCGTGGACCATGGGCCAGTAAGTGGAGCTGATCAGCGGCATCTGGCAGAACTGGGGCACCTTTTCCAGGGCTTCCAGGGCGCTGGTGGTCCCGGCGCGGCGGGCGCTGGTCACGATGGCCGCCGGCTTGTGGCGCAGGGTGCGTCCGGCGCTGTAGGCCAGACGGTGCATAAAGCCCAACATCCCCGCGGCGGCGGTGGCATAGTGCACCGGCGCGCCGAAAACAAAGGCGTCGGCCTTCTCAGCCAGGGGCACCACATCGGCCACCGGACCGCCGAAAACGCACTGGCCGGCTTTGGCGCAGCCGCCGCAGCCCACGCAGCCGCCCACCGGAGCCGCTCCGATGTGGAAGATGGTGGTCTCGATGCCGTCGGCGTTCAGCGCCTTGGCCACTTCCTGCAGGGCCGCGTCGGTGCAGCCGTGGGCATGGGGACTGCCGTTGATGAGCAGAACATTCATTGTAAAATCCCTCCGTATATGGCGCCGGTCTTGTGACCGGGCTGTAAATGTTTCCATATCCAGTATATCATATGCGGCAAGCCCCCGCGCAGCCGCCTTTTCTTTTACCTTATATATAAAGGAAGTTGCCCTATGTCCACAAAGACCTGTCCTTTGCAGTCCCGCCAATGCGGGGGCTGTCCGCTGCTGTCTCTGCCCTATGAGCGGCAGCTGGCCCAAAAGCAGCAGAAAGCCCGTTCCCTGCTGGAACGCTACGCCCCCGTGGCGCCCATCCTGGGCCAGCCGGACCCCTGGCATTACCGCAACAAGGCCATTGCCACCTTCACCCAGGGGCGGGACGGGCTGCAGGCAGGCATCTACGCCGCGGGCACCCACCATGTCCTGCCCATGCCGGAAGCGGGCTGCCTTCTGCAGGACCAGGTCCTCAACCAGACTCTGAAAGCCGCGGTGGATGCCGCCCGCAGCTGCCGCTGGCCCGCCTTTGACGAGGACCGGGGCACAGGTCTTTTGCGCCATGTCCTGGTCCGCCGGGGGGTGCACACCGGCCAGGTGATGGCGGTGCTCATCACCGCCGACCCCCGCCTGCCCGGGAGCCGCAACTTTGTGGCGGCCCTGCGCAAGGCCGCCCCCTGGGTGACCACGGTGGTGCACAACTGCAATCCCCGCCGCACCAGCGCGGTGCTGGGCCGGGACGTGCGGGTGCTGTACGGGCCGGGGCATATCCTGGACACCCTGTGCGGGCTGCGGTTTTCCATCTCCGCCTCCAGCTTTTACCAGGTGAACCCCGCCCAGACCGAGGTGCTCTACCGCAAGGCCATGGAAGCCGCCGCCCTCACCGGCCGGGAAACGGTGCTGGACGCCTACTGCGGCACCGGTACCATCGGGCTGTGTGCGCTGGCTGCCGGGGCAGGCCGGCTCATGGGGGTGGAGCAGACCCCCGCCGCCGTGAAGGACGCCGTGGCCAACGCCGCCCGCAACGGACAGAAAAATGCCCGCTTTTTCTGCGCCGACGCCACCGCCTGGATCCAGCAGGCCGCCCGGGAAGGCCTGCGCCCCGACGTGGTCTTTCTGGACCCGCCCCGGGCAGGCACCACCCCGGAATTCATCGCCGCCGTCACCGCCATGGCCCCCAAACGCATCGTCTATGTGAGCTGTGACCCCGAAACCCTGGCCCGGGACGTGGGGCTGTTTGCCCGCCGGGGCTGGCAGGCCACGGGCTTCCAGCCTGTGGACCTCTTCCCCCACACCGAACACCTGGAGACGGTAGTACTTTTGTCCAAACTTAATGCCAAGCAGCATATCGAAGTGGAGTTGAATCTGGATGAGTTGGATTTGACTGCGGCGGAGAGTAAGGCTACCTATGAAGAGATTAAGGAGTATGTGCTGGAAAAGCACGGCCTGAAGGTGTCCAGCCTGTATATCTCCCAGGTCAAACGGAAGTGCGGGCTGGATGTGGGGAAGAATTATAATCTGTCGAAAAAAGCAGATGCGAAAGTACCACAGTGTCCGTCAGAAAAGGAAGCAGCGATTATGGAGGCGTTGAAGTATTTCAGTATGATTTAAGAGGGGATATGACGCATTTGATTTCCTGTGAGTTCAATATGGATACTGTCTGCGTGGAACTGAAATTTGCTGATGGCAGCATGATTTTTATCGATACGATTGTTTGGGAGAACGAGGTTGCTGACAATATGTCTCAATGTTCAGAATTGGACTGGTTAATCTATAATAAACCTCTGGAGTATGCACAGCTGGTTCTTGGCGCGACTTGGAACAGTATATGACCGGCTCACTGGAACATCGGTTAATGGATTGAACAAAATAATCGTAGCACAGCCCACCGGTCAGATGATTGGTGGGCTGTTTTTGGTTATCTAAGGTGTTGTTTTCAAAAACTGTGAGTAGGTATAAATGTTGTCTTCACCGATGAGGTCTATTAAGAAAGTTTTGAACACAGGTTCTACTGGTATGGTAACGAAAAGAAATAATCTTTTTTTCGGTCTTGAGCAGCACACATAAAAAAGATTTCGGTTTCGTTCAAATGATGCCTCCTTGCCTTTCGGGACAGGAGAATGGCCGGTTATCATCGGTGCATAAGTTTCAAACTGATATAGATTCCAGCCTTTGCTGATAACAAAGACAACATTGTCATATTCTTCGCCTTTAACGCCGTGTTCAGTAGAAAACATAGCATCAGGAAACAAAAAATCGATTGCTGCCGTAAATTGTAAATAGTCCAATTCTAAGAACGCTTGAACTGAAGTATTGGAAGCATATATTGTTTCCGGTGCTTTCTGATATAGGTGATACCACTCATCCAGTTTTGGGGGGATGGGAATCAATTTGGTTTGCTTAATTAGCTCAAATACGTCAATTGCTCTTTTGGCACGAGCATCTTCCAACTGCTGCTGTAGCTCCTTCCACTTGCCTTTTTCAGATTTTTTTGTAATAGGAAAGCGTTTGATGCCAAGTGTATCAAAAAGCAACTGCATATTTGAATCCTTAAGTGCTTTATAGATTGGCTCAACAGTATCCATAAAGAACATTAGGAATGGATCTTCTTTGTCTCTCAACCCATCAGCTAAAATGTCTAAAAGTTTTTCGTACCCTTGTTGGGTAGCAAGGACTTTATGGGTTATCATTAGAACCTTTAGTTTATCCTCTGTGGAGGATTCGCAGATGATCTTTTTTGTGACATTACTTAGACGAGTCTTTAATTCTTCTGCGGGTAATTCACCTTTGAGATTACGTTCTGTTCGGCGAGGTCCAATATAATCGTCGCAGGTAATTACAACCACTTCGCCGTCAAAATCATCTATTGCGGATGTTTGAGGTAAATCTGGACGCAAATTATTTAGAAGCTGGACAATCCGGGGTGCAGACCTGAAATTGGAGCTTTTCTTTATGATTTTGAGGTTTTCGTTTTCAATGAGACCACAAGCTTTGTTAGATTGATAAATGGTTTGCCATGCATCGCCAAAAAAGCCAAATTGCGGTCCATTTTTCTTTGCAATAAAGAAGTCAACAAAGCGATCAATGATCGGCTTATAGGAATCTTGATACTCATCAATTAAAATCAAAGGATATTTATCTGCAAATACACGCCGGAATTTTGCATTATCTAAAAGCTGACAAAAGAGCTTTAGAACATCATCGTGGTATAGATATTGAATCCCATTTTCCTTGTAGCGATGCCCCAAGGTATATGTAACTTCTGTGACCTTGAAAAAATCTCCTTCGTCTGGCAAGAAGTCAGGATCGCTTGTGACAATATCAATGAGAAAGCTTTGATACTGTTTTATTGCATTCCATGCAAAGGAGTGGATTGTAGAGGGAAGAATAAATGAATCTTTTGATAGACGTTCAGCAATCACATCTACTGCAGCATTAGTATATGTGATACAAACTACAGTCTGTTTTTTTCGACTATACTCTGCCCACTTGTTTGTTTGAATCCATTCAATTGCTTTGTTCAGCGAATATGTCTTACCGGAGCCTGCGCCAGCTTCCACACGAAAGCTGTTCCCGTTCTGAAGTGCTGCAATGATTTGTTCATCTACTTTATCGGCTTCAGCTTTTGCCAGATCGTAGTTTATCCTTTTATGTTCTTCACTCACTAACTACCACCTCCTTACTCAAGAACTCGTTGGTTGTTTAGCCATGTTAACCCCGATTTTATGTACGCCGGAACGCAATAATCAGTGCATTTATAAATAAGATCGAGAGCAAAATCCGTTTTGCTTTTGCCCTTAAATTCAAGATCTTCTTCACTTATGCTGTCGCCTAAATCGTAGTGCTTTCGATTGACATTACGAATTGCTTCCTCTAACGAATGTCCACACAATCCATTCTCGGCAGTTTGGAACTCGATATGGCATTTCCCTCTGGTTTTGTCATCCGGAGTTAACGAAATAATTTCTGTGAGGTCAATTTTTGATGTGTCGTCCTCTGGAAGTCCCTTATTTCTACGGATCCACCATTTTATTGTTTCGTTCGATGTTGTCTCTCCTTCGCTAACCACTACGGACTTTTTTACTACCTTTCCGTCTTTATTTATTCGATCTGCTACAGAATCCAAATCGGTAAGAATTAGACATGGCACTCCTAAAAACTCGATAAATGGAATAAACTTATGCACATAGGCTCCACCGATCTCAATTAACGCATAATACTGTGCAGATAAAGGATATTTGCAGGAACCAAACACCCCACCCGTTTCGCACTTCTCAATCATATCTGGCAGCAGTAGACGCTCGGAAGCACCTTCAACGAAAATCGCCTTATCCGCAAAGAATAAATCACATTTAGTCAAAGTTAAATACTTCCTGATAAAATCCACATTATCAGAATTGGACTGAGCAAAGGTGTTCAAATTCTTGTAAATCACACCGGCGTTAGACTTTTGCGCATAGCGAACCTTTGCAAACTCCATAGTGTTTGCTATATGAGCGGAATGAGAGGTTAGAAAAGTCTGGATTCGGATATCAGAGAGCTTGCCAAGAAACTGTTCCAAATACATGGCAAAAGCGGTCTGCATTTGCGGATGCATATGAGATTCCGGTTCTTCAATAAAGAGCAGAGGAACACAGGCAACACCACGTTTTTCAATATCTTTGGCAAATGCAGCAAGGAGGAACTCCATTTTAATCAGATTTTTATAACCCAAGCCATTGTAAGAACTCGGCAAGCTTTCGTTTGCTGTGCCAGAGATATACGATAGCTTGGTCTGATTTTTTATCTGATCGTCAATGCTGAGCTGCGTTGTGACTCCAAGTTTCAATTCTTCTATATTGGGGTAACCGAAGCCAATAGAACTGTTTACAACTGCACTTAGGATTTCATCACTTTGCTTCTGAACATCCTTATTGGCTTTTTCTACTATTGTACGTAATCGCTTTATTTCTTCGGCGACTTCCGGATCCAAATCTCCTTCGCTCATATCAAAGAAACCAGAAATTAACGAACCAAGAGAACTATTCTGTGCATCATCCTCGCCAAGAACACGTTCAGCGGGAATAGCATGGAATGGGAACAAATCATGTAGTTCTTTTTGGCTTTTTACTTGCTTATCCTCCAAATTGTTCGGATTAATAGCATAGACGGTCAATCCGAACAATTTTCCGAAATTATCAGCAAGCACATCATGAGCCTCCTCGTTCGGTGAAAAAGCACCGTCCTTATAATAGCTGCTTTCCAAGAGTGCCCGCAATGTTTTTTCGTCTGTTTTCAAGCGATACTCTGCACGAATCAGAGCGGTTGTCGTATCTACATCGACATCGATAATAAAAGGCGACAAAGCCCCCAAGTTGTCGTCCGGGTCATCCAATGAGTAATCCACTAAAAAATCAATGGAAATAACTTCTACCTGTTTGCAAAGATCCTCATAGGAGAGTTTTTTCTCCATAAACAGTGCAATTTTAGTATAGAAATCTTCCCGCTTTAACAGTGGATAGTCATTGAAGGATATATTTTTTCCTTCCAGTACATTGCCAATGCACACGAAGCATGATGTCTTGGCTGTGTTGTTTCTACCCACAATTAAGGTTGTCTTAGGATCGACTTCCAACTCGGCATCAATAAGCAATCTGTAATTTCTAATTCTTATTTTTGATAATTGCATATATGCCTCCTTTTTTTCTGTAGTAAGGCTGTCAATCGTTTTCTGTTGCCGGAGCAGTTCTTTCTTTTGAATCAAGGTACGCCAAATACTGTTTGTATTTTCGGAGCATCAGATTTTTGGTGTACTGCTCCATGTATTCGTAATCAGGAGTGCCATCATCTGTAACAGGAAGCATTATTCTCAAGTTCAGTAATCGTTCAGTGCCAAGTTTACGGCTATAGCTAAATGCTTTGTTTTGCATTCCTATCATCTGAGTGATGAAAATATTGACGAATTCCGAATTTGAGTGTTTGAGCTTTATCCTGCGACAATCGTTTCCGTACAAGGCTGAATATTTATGATAAAATGCTTTTGCAACGCTGGCACCATTGCGCACAACAGATATAGATCCTTCAGCTCTGGAATCATTTTCATTTCCTACAAAATAACCAATTCCATTATTTGTGCCAACAGCTGTGATTAACGGGGTTGATCCATCAATACGCTCTTGGGCATAAATATCATGTCCAGAATAAACTTCAGCAATATCTTGAATTACAAATGTTTCCCACTCCTTCTCTGCGAGCGGTGCAACTGCAATAGTTTGACCTAATTCTGCTATTCTTAATGCTATGTATTCACGGTAACGTTTCTGCATAATTGTACGTTTTCCGTTTACATATTCTGACATATAAGCATAGTCGAGAGCACCTTGGCCACTAACAGGTAACATATTTCTAAGCCGTTTTGCACGAGGTAAAGAAATGGATCTTCCATGTCCAAATATAGCGTGCTGCTTTGAAATGCTTGTAGTCATATAAAGCAAAGCATCCGGGGGAATATTTTCTTTGGGATGTAGTGCAGTAACATGTGTATCCAAAGCAAAATCCATAGGCTGATAATACGCTAATCCAGCCCCTCCATCACCGTCATTATTAAGTGAAATGACATTCCCGCCACTTATTGTCTTTTTCGGATTTGAGATAAATCCCTTCACCCCATTATTTACCTTTCTTGCAGAAACAAGTGGAATATTTCCGTCATTGAGCGATGCCATATTGTTTTCTCTTCCCCGTTCAAAATCGAAGATAGAGGCAATATCAATAGCATCCCACATAATATCAGCTTTGGGCATTGCTTTCACCTCTTTGTTTGAATAGGTACTCACGATTCTGCATAACCATTGAAAACTCAAAAGTCAGATAATCACCTATTGTCTTCTCGAAATCAATATCCGTCGGAATCTCGTCATTAAAATAGAAGAAGGAGTGTATCCATTCGTCTTCGGCTTTTACTGTAGATTCAACGCAGAAATTTGATGGCGCTTCAGTTCTGCCAAACCATACATCGAGCAGATGCTGACGTTTATCCTTGGCGGAATCGCCTTCAACAAGGCCAACATGAGCACGCACTTCATAACCATCATTTCGGAAATCTATAAATTTGCAAAGTTTATCAGCGGGATGAGGTTCATGGGCAGTAAAGACTGCAATAACAGGGTTGGTGCCTACGCCATAGAAGGTGGCTGTATTACAGGTGATTACACCTTCCAAGGTGTGGTGCTTCATAATACTTTCCTTGAATGCCTGTTCGTCCTTTGTTTTTCCGGTCATAGACGATTGAGGTACAATTACAGCGGCTCGAGCCCCTTCGGTTAGAGAGTCCAGTAGATGCTCTACAAACGACAGTTCATACTGAGAAGGATCCTCTTTACTACCTTGGGAGTATGGCGGATTCATCATGCCAACAGTTGCACCTTTAAGCTGCACTTGGGCAGAATTCTGACGCAAAAAGTCTTCACATTTGATATTGCTGTTACCATCATCCCGGAGGATCATATTGGTTGCAGCAATAGCAAACATATTGCTCTGGAGTTCAAATCCGTGCAACTGTTTCTTCTTGATATTCTTTCTCTTATTCTGATCTGCGCCCGCCTTTTCAAGCATGTGATGCATCGCTGCAACAAGGAATCCTGCGGTACCACAACAGGGATCAAGTACAATATCTGTAGCCTGAATATCCAGAAGGTCACAGAACAGATCACAGATATGGCGAGGCGTGAGAACAATTCCCAGCGTCTGACCATCACCGCCGGAATAGCTCATAAATTCGCCATAGAATCTTCCAATGAAATCTTCACTGGAACTGCGATACTTTATGTTGTCAAAAACATTCTTCTTTAAGAACTCAGTATAGAATTTTAATGGAGTCTTCCCCAACTTGGCATCAATTTCGTTCAAGCGAGCACTTGTGCGGATGATAGAGAACTCGCTCATCAGCTTGTCACGCTTTGCATCAGGGCCAATATTGGATGCTTTAAGGCGACGCTTAATTGCATCGTAAATCAACTGACCATCAGTGGTTGTTTCATCACCGAGCAAATCATCGGGTTTGAAAAACTTATCATCCAGTGCCAGAAGAATACCGGAGACCACCAAAGGCTTGTCCTGATCCTTCAGGGAGCCATAGGTGCGTAGATATTCGTGCAGTTCCGCCGCATCTTTCAGAATTTCCTCCGTAGTCTTTTCAACATCGGTCTTTTCTGCCAGAACATAACGAGTATAGTATTCGTCGATATTGACAGCGGTGAAAGAGGTAAAAGATTCAATATCAGGGAGCTGCTTATACCCATCTCTATCATCCACATACAGCGGAGTGATTTTATGGTGCTTTTCATCTCCCGAAACACCGATTGCAAAAATCTTATGGAAGCTACTGTTTTGCGCAATGTGCTTGGCGTAAAAATATGCTCCATTAACAGCGTAATCTGCAATATCTTTCTGATCGACAGAAAGGATTCCTGTATTGGTCAGCTTCTGATGCTTGGCAAGATCAGCTTTGTCCTCAATGACAATAACAAAATCTTTAACAACTGCAACATACTCAGGGTATCCGGCGTTGCCAGTACCACGCTTTGATGCACTCTGTAAAGCGTCATTGATTTCCTTAACATCGCTACCTTGAGCATCATATTTAATTTTGGAGTCGTCGAGCTGACGAGCGACCCACAGATCAGTTTTTGCTTCTTTCTTTGCCATGTTTTATGTTCCTTTCGAAATCTGAGTCACGTAAATTGGTGTGTAGCTTATTTGTCGAATTTCTTTTTCCTTGCCGCAGCAGATGCTGATGATCTAAGATTGTACCATATTCAATTTTGATTCTCAGCATCAAAAGGAAGATTTGAGCTCCTCTGATCAAAGTGCAGATGCTTCCTTTTGTAATTTCTTCACATTGGTGCCAAAATGATTTCCCTCAGTTTAGACCCCACCGTGTGAAGAATATATGGGGTGTCCAGAGGGGCGGAGCTCCTTTGGCTCTGGGTTTCCAATAGGGGCGAGCAGCATCCCTGTTGGCACAC
>ERZ1090860.1255-NODE-1259-length-13908-cov-7.920090_pt1 | contig 13908 bp, 10 predicted proteins | sample MGYA00478483_ERZ1090860 | MGnify/ENA primary metagenome ERZ1090860 (study PRJEB33644, sample SAMEA5815741) | chicken gut metagenome | biome: Chicken; feature: Gastrointestinal Tract; material: Caecum | place: Ireland | collected 2019-01-01 | study: A study of...
GAGAAGGCCAGAGAGTATATAGAGAAAGGTATGGGTAGAAACATGACAGCAGAGTCACATAGGAACAAAATCGTAGTAGTAGGCGCGGGAAATGTAGGCGAGGCCATCGCTTATACGCTGATGGTAAGACAGCAGGCAAATGACATTGTACTGGTGGATCTTAATGAGGAGAGAGCTCTGGGAGCCGCTCTGGATGTAGCCCAGGGAACCAGCTTTTTCAATCAGGTTTGGGTGCGCAAGGGCGGTTATGAAGAATGCGCGGACGCGGATCTGGTCATTATTACCGCGGGCGTAGCCAGAAAACCCGGACAGACCCGTCTGGAACTGGCCAAGACCAACATCTCCATTGTAAAGAGTATTACCAAAAGCGTTATGGAATATGCCAAGAATCCCATGATCCTGGTAGTTTCCAATCCGGCGGATGTGACCACCGTTGCGGTGTGGGAAGAATCCGGTCTTTCCAGAAACCGCGTAATCGGCAGCGGTACATCTCTGGATACCGCCAGATTCCGCTATTTCATCAGCCAGGCGCTGGATGTTAATATTACAGACGTACACGGATATATCTTAGGCGAGCACGGCGACAGCCAGGTGCCGATCTGGAGCACTCTGACAGTAGGCGGCGTGCCGGTAGACGAGTATGCAGCCCAGATGGGAGTGGCGATCGACAGAGAAGCCATTGCTAAGAGCACCAGAGAGGGCGGAGCTGATATCATCAAGAGAAAAGGCGCTACCTTCTACGGGATCGCCATGGCGGTTTCAACAATTGTCGAGGCGATCATGAAAGATGAGAACGCGATCCTTCCGGTGGCTCACGTACTCAGCGAGCGTTTCGGAAAATGGGCCGGAGTAGCAATGTCTCTGCCCTGCATCGTAGGCTGCGACGGTATCGAAAAGACTCTGAACCTGCCCATGTCTCAGGAGGAGACGGAGGCCATGGACCGCTCCGCGGATATCCTTCGCGAGTTCGATAAAAATGTAAAAAATATGTAACTGCTGAAAGGCAGTCCAAAAACAGACAGACTTCACAGGGGTCTGTCTGTTTTTGCCTGTCCGCCTTCAGAGAAAGGGAATTGACTTCTCCGATATTTCTGCGTAAGATAGGGTAGATGAGGAGAAAAAAATGAAGAGCAGAGTTGTTTTGATAGCCTGTGATTCCTATGAGAAGGGACAGGTTTATAAAAAGCTGAAAACCGGCCTGAAGCTTTTGGGCCCCCTTGATTCCTATATAGATAAAGAAGAGAAGGTGCTTCTGAAGCTGAACCTGGTCCGGGGCGCCGCGGCAGAGCGGGCAGTCACCACCCATCCGGCGGTGGCGGAGGCGCTGGCCGGGATCCTGCGGGAAGAAGGGTACGGGCATCTGGCTGCCGGGGACTCCAGCGGATTCGGCTCCCCGCTGAAGATCATGAAGGATCTGGGCCTGGAAGAGGCCTTCCGGAAGTACGGTGTAGAGATGAAGGAGTTCCGGGAAGCAGTCCGGACAGAATTTCCCGAGGGGATCCACGCCAGGCAGTTTATGCTGGCGAAAGATGTGCTGGAGGCGGACGCCCTCATCAGCGTCTGCAAGATGAAGACCCATGCCCTGGAGCATATTACGGGGGCGGTAAAAAATCAGTACGGCTGTGTGCAGGGCTTCCACAAGGCAAAAGGGCATACTCTGTATGCGGATCCTGTGAGCTTCGCCAGGATGCTGGCTGATCTGAACCGTCTGGTAAAGCCGCGGCTTTACGTGATGGACGGCATCGTTGCTATGGAGGGCAACGGCCCCACCTCCGGGGATCCGGTGCCCATGGGAGTACTGCTCTTGTCCGCGGATCCTGTGGCCCTGGACAGTGTGTTCTGCCATCTGGTGCACCTGGACCCGGAACTGGTTCCCACCAACGTCCAGGGAGAGCAGATGGGGCTTGGCACCTGGAGGGAAGAACAGATCGAACTGGTGACGGAAGAGGGAGTTACGGAACTTTCCCGGGCTGTGGAAAAATACGGAAATCCCAAATTCCGGGTAAAGCGAAGCAGGGAAAAGATCAGAGGCTGGATGGGAGCTGTGGGGATTTTTAAGATTTTCCGGAAAAAACCCCGGATCCGGCCGGATTTGTGCAGAAAATGCGGCGTCTGTGTGGAAAGCTGCCCGGTGGAGGGCAAGGCTGTCCATTTTTCTGCCGGCAGGGAGAATCCGCCGGTGTACGACTATAAAAAATGTATCCGCTGCTTCTGCTGCCAGGAAATGTGCCCTCACCGGGCTATCTTTGTAAAATAAAAACAAGCGCGGAAGCGCGGGAAAGGAGAGAAGATCAGATGAATATGGAAACACTGCGGGCCGACATGGTGGCGGCCATGAAAGCGAGAGAAAAGGAGAAAAAGGAGGCGATTTCCTCCCTGGTATCGGCGGTGAAAAAAGCGGCCATCGATGCCGGATGCAGGGATGATATTCCGGAAAGCCTGGTGGATCAGACCATCCTTAAAGAACTGAAAACCGTGAAGGAGCAGCTTGATACCTGCCCTGAATCCAGGGCGGATCTGAAGGCGGAATATCAGTTCCGCTATGATGTCATCGCCGGGTACGCCCCGAAGCAGATGAGCCCGGAGGAGGTAAAGGCCTACATTGAAGAGCATTTCGCTGAGGTTCTGGCTACAAAGAATAAGGGACAGATCATGAAGGCGGTTATGGCGGAAATGAAGGGCAAGGCCGATGGAAAAGTTATAAACCAGACAGTGGCGGAGCTCTGCAGATAAGATGAATCTTCTGACAGCGGAACACATTACAAAAGCATACAGCGAGAGAGTGCTGCTGGATGACGTTTCCCTGGGGATCCAGGAGGGAGAAAAGATCGGCGTTATCGGCGTCAACGGCATGGGAAAATCTACCCTGCTGCGGATCCTGGCCGGGGCGGAGGAACCCGATGAAGGGACGGTGATCCAGGGGAGAAATGTCAAAACAGGATATCTTCCCCAGTCTCCGGTTTTCGGGGAAAAAGACACGGTGCTGGAGGCTGTTCTGGCCGGCGATGCCGGGGAGACCCCGGAGGGCTTTGCCAGGGAAAGCGAGGCCAGAGCCATGCTGAACCGCCTGGGCCTTTCGGATTTTAGCAAGCCGGTGGCAGAACTTTCCGGAGGCCAGAAGAAGCGGGCCGCTCTGGTGCGGGTCCTGTTAAACCCGGCGGACTTTCTGGTGCTGGACGAGCCCACCAACCACCTGGACAGTGAAATGTCCGACTGGCTGGAAAATTATCTGAACCGGTTTCGGGGAACCCTTCTGATGGTGACCCATGACAGGTATTTTCTGGACCGGGTGGCGGGCCGGATCCTGGAAGTGGACCGGGGGAAGGTGTACAGCTTCCCGGGAAGCTATCATATTTACGTGGAGAGAAAAGAAGAACGGCTGGACATGGAAAGAGCCTCCGAGCGGAAGCGGCAGAGCATCCTGCGGACAGAACTGCAATGGCTGGCCAGAGGCGCCAGGGCCCGTTCCACCAAGCAGAAGGCCCATATCCAGCGGATCGAGGCCATGCAGGCCGCGGAAGCGCCGGCCAGGACAGGGACATTGGAACTGTCCTCTCTCTCCTCGCGCCTGGGCAGAAAGACCCTGGAACTTGCGCATATTTCCAAAGCCTATGACGGCCTGGTCCTGATCGATGACTTCAGCTACATCTTTTTAAAGGGGGACCGGGTAGGCTTTGTGGGAAAAAACGGCTGCGGCAAAACGACGCTGCTGAAAATCCTGACCGGCAATCTGGAGCCGGACTCCGGAAAAGTGGAGGCGGGGCAGACGGTAAGGATCGGGTATTTTTCCCAGGAAAACGAATTTATGGATCCCTCTTTGAAGGCTATTGATTACGTAAAAGAGATGGGAGAGTACATTGAGACGCCGGAGGGAAAGATCACGGCATCGGCACTGATGGAGCGGTTCCTCTTTGACGGGACCATGCAGTGGAGCCGGATCGAGAAGCTTTCCGGAGGCGAGAAGCGGAGGCTGTACCTGCTGCGGATCCTTATGGGAGCTCCCAACGTGCTGGTGCTGGACGAGCCCACCAATGACCTGGACATCCAGACGCTGACGATCCTGGAGGATTATCTGGACAGCTTTCAGGGGATCGTCATAACCGTGTCCCATGACCGGTATTTCCTGGACCGGACGGTCCGCAGGATCTTTGCTTTTGAGAAAGACGGAAAGATCGGTCAGTATGAGGGCGGATGGTCCGACTGGCAGGCCGCGAAGACGGACGAGGAGGACGGATCCGGCGGAAAAGAAGAGGAGCAGCAGCGGCAGCAGAAAAAGAACCAGGAGGGCCGCGGCCACAGCCAGAAGCTGAAATTTACCTATAAAGAACAGCGGGAATACGAGACGATCGACAGCGAGATCGCCGCCCTGGAGCAGACCATCGCCGCTCTGGACGAAGACATCGCCGGGGCTGCCTCCCAGTATACAAAGCTGGAGGAGCTGATACGGAAAAAAGAAGAGGCGGAAAGAATCCTGGATGAAAAGATGGAGCGCTGGGTGTACCTGAATGATCTGGCTGAGCGCATAGAGGCCGGAAAATAGCGCAGATATCGTGTTTTTTTAAGAATACATGCCCCCTGTACCGTGGACATTGCGTTCAAACGGTGTTATAATTAGTTCGTATGTTTAAAGGCAGTACATTTTTTAAGGAGGATTAACAAGATGGCAAGAAAGATGAAAACCATGGATGGTAATCATGCCGCCGCTCATGCGTCTTACGCGTTTACCGATGTTGCGGCTATCTACCCGATTACCCCGTCTTCTCCCATGGCCGAAGCTACCGATGAGTGGGCGACCCAGGGGAGAAAGAACATTTTCGGACATGAAGTGCAGATCACAGAGATGCAGTCCGAGGCAGGCGCCGCAGGCGCTGTACACGGTTCTCTTTCCGCAGGTGCCCTGACCACTACCTACACGGCTTCTCAGGGTCTTCTGCTGATGATCCCGAACCTGTACAAGATTGCCGGCGAGCAGCTGCCGGGTGTGTTCAACGTATCCGCCCGTGCTCTGGCCAGCCACGCTCTGTCTATTTTCGGCGACCATTCCGATGTATACGCATGCCGCCAGACCGGCGTTGCTATGCTGTGTGAGTCTTCCGTACAGGAAGTTATGGATCTGACCCCGGTTGCCCATCTGGCAGCGATCAAGGGCAAAGTTCCCTTCATCAACTTCTTTGACGGATTCCGTACTTCCCATGAGATCCAGAAGATCGAGACCTGGGATTATGAAGATCTGAAAGATATGGTAGATATGGACGCGGTTGACGCTTTCAGAAAACACGCTCTGAACCCCAACCATCCCTGCCAGAGAGGTTCCGCGCAGAACCCGGATATCTTCTTCCAGGCCAGAGAGGCCTGCAACCCCTACTACGATGCTCTTCCGGCTATCGTGCAGGAGTACATGGACAAAGTAAACGAGAAGATCGGAACAGACTACAAGCTGTTTAACTACTACGGAGCCGCTGACGCTGAGCATGTGATCATCGCCATGGGTTCTGTATGCGATACCATTGAGGAGACCATCGATTACCTGCTGGCTGCAGGCAAGAAAGTCGGTGTTGTAAAGGTCCGCCTGTACAGACCGTTTGTTGCTGAGGCTCTTATCGACGCGATCCCGGATACTGTAAAACAGATCTCTGTTCTTGACAGAACCAAAGAGCCCGGCGCTCTGGGCGAGCCCCTGTACCTGGATGTTGTGGCTGCCCTGAAGGGAAGCAAGTTCGATCAGGTTCCGGTATTCAGCGGACGCTACGGACTGGGATCCAAGGACACCACTCCGGCGCAGATCGTTGCTGTATATGAGAACACTTCCAAGAAGCTGTTCACTATCGGTATCGTAGATGATGTTACCAACCTTTCCCTGGAGGAGGGAGCTCCTCTGGTAACCACTCCGGAAGGCACCATCAACTGCAAGTTCTGGGGACTGGGAGCTGACGGTACAGTTGGAGCCAACAAGAACTCCATCAAGATCATCGGCGACAACACGGATATGTATGCTCAGGCATACTTTGATTACGACTCCAAGAAATCCGGCGGTGTGACCATGTCTCACCTGCGTTTCGGCAAGAAGCCGATCAAATCCACCTACCTGATTCATAAAGCAAACTTTGTTGCATGCCACAATCCTTCTTATGTGAATAAATACAACATGGTTCAGGAGCTGGTGGACGGCGGTACTTTCCTGCTGAACTGCTCCTGGGATATGGAAGGCCTTGAGAAACATCTTCCGGGCCAGGTGAAAGCGTTTATCGCCAATCACAATATTAAATTCTACACCATCGACGGTGTGAAGATCGGTATCGAGACCGGCATGGGACCCACCCGTATCAATACCATCCTGCAGTCCGCGTTCTTCAAGCTGGCCAACATCATCCCCGAGGAGAAAGCCATCGAGCTGATGAAGGCTGCCGCGAAAGCAACCTACGGCCGCAAGGGCGATGACGTAGTTCAGAAGAACTGGGCAGCCATCGATGAGGGCGCTAAGCAGGTAGTTGAGGTTCAGGTTCCGGAAAGCTGGAAGAACGCAGCAGACGAAGGTCTGCAGATGACCCACGCAGAGGGCGGCAGAGCGGACGTTGTTGATTTCGTAAACAACATCCAGAGCAAGGTAAGCGCTCAGGAAGGAAACTCCCTGCCCGTATCCGCATTCAAGGATTACGTGGACGGTTCTACTCCCTCCGGCTCCTCCGCATACGAGAAGCGCGGTATCGCAGTAAATGTGCCGGTTTGGAATCCGGACAACTGTATCCAGTGCAACAGATGTTCCTATGTATGTCCTCATGCGGTAATCCGTCCGGTTGCTCTGACCGAGGAAGAGGCCGCGAAAGCTCCGGAAGGCATGAAGACCCTGAAGATGACCGGCATGGACGGATATCAGTTCACCATGGTGATCTCTTCTCTGGATTGTACAGGCTGCGGTTCCTGCGCCAATGTATGTCCGGGCAAGAAGGGCGCCAAGGCTCTGGCTATGGAAGCTGCCGAGGCTACTCTGGATCAGCAGAAATACTTCGATTACGCGGTAGAGCTGCCGGAGAAGACCGATGTAGTTGCCAAGTTCAAAGAGACTACCGTAAAAGGCAGCCAGTTCAAGAAACCGCTGCTTGAGTTCTCCGGCGCCTGCGCAGGCTGCGGCGAGACTCCTTACGCAAAACTGATCACCCAGCTGTTCGGTGACAGAATGTATATCGCAAACGCTACCGGATGTTCTTCTATCTGGGGCAACTCTTCACCCTCCACACCTTACACGGTGAACGCGAAGGGACAGGGCCCGGCATGGTCCAACTCTCTGTTCGAGGACAATGCGGAGTTCGGATACGGCATGCTGCTGGCACAGAACGCGCTGCGTGACGGCCTGAAGGAGAAGGTAGAGGCTGTGATGGCTAACGAGAAAGCTTCTGATGAAGTGAAGGAAGCCTGCCAGAACTGGCTGGATACCTTTGGCTGCGGCGCTACCAACGGAACTGCTACCGACAAGCTGGTTTCCGTACTGGAAGGCATTGACTGCGATGTCTGCAAAGAGATCGTTAAGAATAAAGATTTCCTGGCTAAGAAATCCCAGTGGGTATTCGGCGGCGACGGCTGGGGCTATGATATCGGATTCGGCGGCGTTGACCACGTACTGGCCAGCGGCAAGGACATCAATGTGATGATCTTCGATACCGAGGTTTACTCCAACACCGGCGGACAGGCTTCCAAGGCTACACCCACCGGAGCAATCGCTCAGTTCGCTGCAGGCGGAAAGGAAGTAAAGAAGAAAGATATGGCTTCCATCGCCATGAGCTACGGCTATGTATACGTTGCTCAGATCGCCATGGGCGCAGACTACAACCAGACTGTAAAAGCACTGGCTGAGGCTGAGGCATATCCGGGACCGTCTCTGATCATCGCTTATGCTCCGTGTATCAACCACGGCATCAAGAAGGGCATGAGCAAGGCTCAGACCGAGGAAGAACTGGCTGTGAAGTCCGGATACTGGCATCTGTTCCGCTACAATCCGGCTCTGAAGGCTGAAGGAAAAGCTGCCTTCACTCTGGATTCCAAGGCTCCCACCGAGTCCTATCAGGAATTCATCAACGGAGAGGTGCGTTACAATTCTCTGAAGCGCGCAAATCCGGAGAAGGCCGAGAGACTGTTCGCGAAATCCGAGCAGGAAGCAAAAGAGAGATATGCATATCTCAACAAGCTGATCACGCTGTACGGCGCAGAAGAATAATCCGGCAGAGAATCTGCCTGAAAAGCAAGGAGGGACACCGCCTGGAATTATCCGGGCGGTGTCTTTTTTGCTCATCTGGCAGGATGATTCAGGCGAGAAAGTCAAATTATAGGATGTTTGCTGCAAAGTAGCTAACTGAACCATTAGAAAGAAGAGAAAAAATTATGAAAGTACTCATAGCCATAGATTCCATGAAGGGATGCTTAAGTTCCCTGGAAGCCGGACAGGCTGCGGCACGGGGAATCCGCCGTGCCAAACCGGGTGCGGAGATTGTTGTGAAGCCCCTGGCGGACGGCGGAGAGGGCACTGTTCGGGCTTTGACAGAGGGACTGGAGGGCGTTCTGCACAGAACAAAGGTCAGAGGTCCCCTGGGAGATTCTGTTTGGGCCTCCTGGGGTGCCCTGAAGGGCGGAAAAACCGCGGTGATGGAAATGGCGGAGGCATCGGGATTGGCTTTGGTGCCCCGGGAAAGGCTGGATCCATGGAGGGCCTCCAGCTTCGGCACAGGCCAGATGATCCGGGAGGCCATCCGCCAGGAATGCCGGAATTTTATCATAGGCATTGGCGGCAGCGCTACCACCGACGGCGGAACCGGTATGCTGTCAGCTCTGGGATATGAGTTTCTGGATGCGGAGGGCTGTGCGGTGGAACCGGGAATCGGGGCGTTGGACCGGATCGCCTGCATTCGGTCCGGACAGAAGCTTCCGGAGCTGGAAGAGTGCCGTTTCCGCATTGCCTGTGATGTCACCAATCCGCTGCTCGGCCGTCAGGGAGCCGTTTGGGTCTATGGCCCTCAGAAAGGTGTCCGGGAAGAGGAGAAGGTGCTCCTGGATGCGAAGATGAGGCATTTCGCTGATAAAACAGAGGAATATACGGGGACAGATTGCAGAAACCAGCCGGGAGCCGGAGCCGCCGGAGGACTGGGATTTGCCTTTTTGAGTTATTTCCCTCATGCGGAACTGCGGCCGGGAGCAGAATTGGTGATGGAGGCGTCAGGATTTAAAAAGGAGATTGCAGAGGCTGATGTGCTGGTGACCGGAGAGGGACGGCTGGACGGGCAGACTGCCATGGGAAAAGCGCCGGCTGCCGCGGCCCGTATGGCGAAAAAGTATGGAAAGAAGGTCATTGCTCTTGCGGGACAGATCGGGGAGGACGCGGGAGTGTGCAGCCAGGCGGGAATAGATGCTTTCTTTTCGATTCTGCCGGGGATCATGCCTTTGGAGGAGGCGATGCGGCCGGAACGGGCGGCAGAGAATCTGGCCCGGACGGCAGAACAGGTATTCCGGCTGCTGTAAGCCAGGGATGGACGGCAGCACCGGACTTTGGACTGCTGCCGCTGCAATAAAAACAGGCGGGACGAAAGCCCGCCTGTCGGGAAAGGTATCTTTAAATATCAGGGATCCTTGGAGAATGCCTTTGATTTTTATCCCCGCCGGCTTCCTGCCATCTGCAGGAGGGTACGGCTGATCTCTTCCAGATGCTGGGCCCGGTATCCCAGAACCCGGACGGCAAAATCGCCCTCCATCAGTTCTGTGATCCCGCCCTCGGCTTCCGAAAGAGAGGACAGATATTCTCTGGCCTCCCGGAAATAGTCTTCCGGGGACTCCGGACGGGTGAGAAAGAGATTCAGAAGATGTGTGTATCCCTCATACATGCCAAGGCCTGCCAGGTCGAAGCGGGCGGGCTCATAGCGGGTATTGTCCCGGTAAATGAGACGGCCGCCCCGGCGGATTTCCACCAGGTTATGGTAGAACCGGTAGGCGAAGGATTCCCCTCTGGCAAAACGGCCGCAGGAGAAGATCTCGCTCATCTGAAAGGCGGATGTAGAATCTTCCAGATGAATTTCCATGCGGTTTTCAAAGGCGGAATCCCGGAAAGGGATCGTGGGCTGCGGATTAAAGCAGAAGGAGCCGCCTGCCAGGACCTGTACGGAGGTAAAGCGTTTGGCGCATCCCTCCTTCATAGGATGGATCTTGTCATAGGACTGGGAGACGAATTCCAGATCTGCCCCGGGCAGGACCTCAAAGGAAAACCGCTGCCGGTCTCCTTCCAGAATACCGGCGGAAGCGGACAGCTGCATGACCTGGATGCCGCCGCCTTTTTTTTCAAAGGGAAGCATGACCTTAAAAGGGGCGGTAAAAGACACGTCAGAAAGATAGGTTTTTCCCTCCCGGCAGGCGGCTTTCATGCAGAGGCTGGATACTTTTCCGAACTGGTTTGTTTCCATAGATTTTACATTCCTTCCAGAAGCACGTTTTCTTTGATCCAGGCGACGACCGCATCCACCTGTTCTCCGGCCCGGATGTTGGTGAAGAGGAAGGGGCGGTCACCCCGCATTTTTTTGGAATCCCGTTCCATAACAGAGAGATCAGCGCCTACGTAGGGGGCCAGATCGATCTTGTTGATGACCAGCAGGTCGGAGCGGGTGATACCGGGGCCTCCCTTCCGGGGGATTTTGTCGCCCTCGGAGACATCGATGACAAAGATCGTGGCGTCCACCAGTTCCGGAGAAAAGGTGGCCGACAGATTATCGCCGCCGCTTTCGATAAAGAGCAGTTCAATATCGGGAAAGCGCTCCATCATCTCATCCACGGCTTCCAGATTCATGGAAGCGTCCTCGCGGATCGCGGTGTGAGGGCAGCCTCCGGTTTCCACGCCGATGATGCGCTCCCGGGGCATGACGCTGTTTTTCGCCAGAAATTCAGCGTCTTCTTTTGTGTAGATATCGTTGGTAATGACGCCGATGCTGTAATCTTTGGACATTCTGCGGGTCAGGGCCTCAATGAGGGCTGTCTTTCCGGAGCCCACCGGGCCTGCCACGCCGATTTTTACATAAGACATACTGCTTCTTCCTTTCTTAGGACATATATAATCTGGAGTAAAGAGTTTCGTGCTGGATGCTGCGCAGGTCAAAGGCCGGCGTGGAGGCGCAGAGCATTTCTTCCCCGGCTTTTTCTGCTTCTTCCAGAATTTCCCCGAACAGGGGAAAAAGAGCGGACAGGATCCGCTGCCCCTCTGTCTGGCTTAATGGGATCAGTTTGACGCAGTTGGTGATCATAGCGGAGGCCTGGGCATACAGAAAATTCAGAAGAGTGTCCAAAAGCGGGACGCCGACGCAGGCGCAGACAGCTCCGTAGGCGCAGGGATGGCAGAGGGTTTTTCCCTGACCCGCTTTCAGATATTCCTGAAAAAATCCGCTGGTCCAGGGAATCTCCATTTTGCTCAGGGTTTTGATAAAGCGGCTTCCCAGGCGCCGGGAAGCATCCCGGATCTCAAAGGGCACCCGGGAGGCCTCCAGAATCTCTTCCAATTCCGAAAGTTTCCCGGCATTTTGGTCTCTGGCCGCTTCGTAAGCCAGACGCGCGGCCAGCAGATCCGTGTAGAGAAAATTGTACCGCAGACGCCGGCGGATATAGTCTTCCGCCAGGCCGGCATCCCGGATCAGCCCCTTCTGGATGTAGGTTTCCAGTCCGTAGGAATGAGAGTAGCCTCCGATGGGAAACAGGGAATCATTGATCTGCAGAAGCAGAAAATGACTCTTGAGATTTTCGGTATTCATAAGATGGCACCTCAGTGATGGTGGTGGCCGGGAGCTCCGGAGGAGATCCTGCGGTCAAAATCCAGCTTCTCCACGGCCTTCTCCGCTGTTACCCCGTGCAGCTTTGAGAGCATCTGCAGCATGGGCTCATTGTACGGAGTGATGAAGGAGTACGCATCCTCTCCATAGAACAGAGGAGCGTGGCGGTTTCCGATTTCATAGCAGACCTTCGCTGTCATAAAGCTGTGATCCGGGGCTATCCGGACGCGGATCACTTCGCAGGGAGGAATACGCACTGCGATGATGCGGTCTGCGTCCTCAAAGAGAATATCTCCCTCCTGCAGGCCTCTTTTCAGCACTGTGTCGTCCAGGCGGATCCCCAGTTCTGTCCCTGCGTCGGAGGTTTTTTTATGGATTTTTTTAAAAGCATCGTCCCAGTCGATATCCACATATTCGATTTTTTTGCCGGACACTTTTTGAGGATCCAGCTTTCCGAGAATTTTTTCACAGATCATAGCTGTTCCTTTCTATTACCACATACCGATCAGCATCAGAAGACCGGGGATCCAAGCGGTGACAACACCTTCAAAGACCTGCAGGACGGGAACAAATTTGCCCAGCTTCTTTCCGCAGATATCTTCCACGAAGGAAGTTCCCCAGAGAATGGCCCACAGATACCAGATGGCGGCCCAGCGCCAGTCGGCAGAGACGCCCAGAGCCGAACTGCCGGTGATTCCCTCGATGGTTCCGAATACAACGGCGTTGACGGCTACAAAAGTGGAGAACCAGGCAAAGGGGATAGGGCTTAAATTTTTCAGCTTTACAAAGGCCACAAACAGGTAGGTGAAGCCGAACAGGAGTCCTGTTCCGGCCGCGTAGAAATTTCCCTGGACCAGATTTACGGCGTTGATAAAAACGGAAAGACCGCCGGTTAAAATATTCATGACAGCGGCGGACTTTCCATCCACATTATAAAGGGTACACATACCATTGTTGATCAGTACGATACCCACAAAAAGCAAGCAGACACCTAACATAATCATTTCCTCCTCAATGTATAATCAGAATCCCCGGAAGTGCCAAAAGGCACATTCCGGGATTGCAACCTGCCGCCAAGATTCCGGGCAGGCCCGGACTTTGGCCTGGCACCTTTAAAACAGACTGTAAAGCTGTGCCAGAGGCAGTTTTTCAGCGGGTTTGGAAGTGATATGCTCGCCGTCTACCCGCACCTCATAGGTCTCCGGGTTTACCGTGATCTCCGGCGTCCGGTCGTTGAATTTCATATCTTTTTTGCCGATATCGCGGCAGCCGGATACAGGCACTACCGTTTTTTCCAGGCCGTATTTTTCCTTTATATTCTCTGCCGCAGCGGCCTTAGATACAAAGGTCAGGCAGGAGGCGTAACGGGCCTTTCCGTGAGCGGCGAACATGGGCTTGTACATGACAGGCTCACAGGTGGGGATAGAGGCGTTGGCATCACCCATTTTGGACGCAATGATCATGCCGCCCTTGATGATGATGTCCGGCTTGATTCCGAAGAAGGCCGGATTCCACAGTACCAGATCCGCAAATTTGCCGACCTCCACAGAGCCTACATAGGAGGATACGCCGTGGGTAATGGCAGGATTGATGGTATATTTGGAGATGTAGCGTTTTACCCGGAAGTTGTCATTTCCGTGTCCCTCATCCTCCGGCAGAGGTCCCCGCTCTCCCTTCATTTTGCTGGCGGTCTGCCAGGTGCGGGTGATTACCTCGCCTACACGGCCCATGGCCTGGGAGTCGGAACTCATCATGCTGAAGACGCCCATATCCTGCAGCACATCCTCGGCGGCGATGGTCTCGGGACGGATCCGGGAATCGGCGAAAGCCACATCCTCAGGAATCCGTTTGTCCAGATGATGGCAGACCATCAGCATGTCCAGATGTTCATCCAGTGTATTGACGGTATAGGGCATGGTGGGATTGGTGGAAGAGGGCAGTACGTTGGGAGCAGCTGCCGCCCGGATAATGTCCGGGGCATGGCCGCCGCCGGCGCCCTCTGTGTGGTAGGTGTGGATCGTGCGGCCGCCGATGGCTGCCAGGGTGTCCTCCACGCAGCCGCCCTCATTCAGAGTGTCCGTGTGGATAGCTACCTGCACATCGTATTCATCGGCCACATTCA
>ERZ1090860.1264-NODE-1268-length-13846-cov-6.653615_pt1 | contig 13846 bp, 11 predicted proteins | sample MGYA00478483_ERZ1090860 | MGnify/ENA primary metagenome ERZ1090860 (study PRJEB33644, sample SAMEA5815741) | chicken gut metagenome | biome: Chicken; feature: Gastrointestinal Tract; material: Caecum | place: Ireland | collected 2019-01-01 | study: A study of...
ATCTGTAGATTCCGATTTAAGATCCGTGCATTTTGAGTTGCTCAGAAGGCACACAGACTCCGTATGACAGCTGTGCCCGAACTGGTCCACCACTGCTACCCGTTCTATCTCATATCCTTCCTCGCAGAGGATGCGGCAGTCTCTGGCCAGGGTACCGGGATCGCAGCTCACGTAAACGATGCGCGACGGCGCCATGGTAGTCATAGTGTGGAGCAGGGTCTCGTCGCAGCCTTTCCGCGGCGGGTCCACGACGATGACGTCCGGGCGGATGCCGGTGCGCTGATACTCAGCCGGTACGATTTCTTCGGCCTTACCCACGTAGAAAGTGACGTTGTCCATCTGGTTGAGGGCGGCGTTGCGGCGGGCGTCATCGATGGCTTCTTTGACGATTTCCACGCCGTAAACCTGCTTGGCTTTCTGCGCCAGGAAGAGGGAGATCGTTCCAATGCCGCAGTAAAGATCCCAGACGATTTCCTCTCCTTTCAGGCCGGCGTACTCGAGAGCCTTGGAATAGAGAACTTTCGTCTGCACCGGGTTCACCTGGAAGAAGGAGAGCGGTCCGATCTGATAACGGACGTCTCCGATGTAGTCTTCGATATAATCTCTGCCCCAGAGGGTTTCACAGGACGCGCCGAGGATGCGGTTGGTCTTTTCTTTGTTGGTGTTGACCATGATGCTGGTCATGCCCGGAATCTGTCTCAGCTGTTCCATCAGAGCGGCGCTGTTTTTCAGCTGTTCCTTTTTGCCGTTTAAGACGAGACAGACCATGATCTCGCCGGTGACAAATCCCACCCGGGTGAGCACGTGACGGACCAGGCCGGTGTGGCTCTTCTCGTCATAAGGGCGGATGTGGTTTTTGCGCAGATAACGCAGGATGATCTCCAGGATGTCTTTGTTGACCTCCGCCTGGATGAGGCAGTCGGTATTCGGCACGATGGTGTGGGTGCGCCCGGCGTAAAATCCGGCGATGATGCTGCCGTCCTTATCCAGCCCGATGGGATACTGAGCCTTGTTGCGGTAACGCCACGGATGTTCCATGCCGTAGACGGGCTCCATTTTTGCCTCGATGCCGTCAAAGCCTCCGATGCGTTTCAGGCAGTTTGCCACCTGATTCCACTTAAATTCTTTCTGCTTCTCGTAGGAAAGCTGCTGGATCTTGCAGCCGCCGCACTGCCTTGCCACAGGGCAGGGCGGGGTCACCCGGTCAGGTGATGGTTCCAGGATTTCCACCAGGCGGGCGTAGCCGTAATTTTTCTTTAGTTTCGTGACGGAGACCTTCGCTTTATCGCCAATGACCGTATCTTTAACGAACAAAGGAAAGCCCTGATATTTACCAAGGCCTTCCCCTTCTCTCGTGAAGTCTTCGATTGTCAGCAGAATCTCCTGATTCTTCTTTAACTCCATACTATGCTCCTTTATTTCACCATAGGGCCGCTGGTACTGCGGATGTTGCTTTCAAATAATTTATTATAGCCGCGCCACTCGCCGCTCTGGCGGTTTTCCTCAGCCAGGGCCTCAATGAAGGACTCCATCTTGGCGTCGGTATTGTCGGCAAAGTTCAGAGCCAGGGCTTCGATAAGCGCCGGTTTCTTCGGTGAACCGTACTCCAGCTCTCCGTGATGGGCGAGGATGCAGTGCTTAAGCTCATTGGCCAGCTTCACCGGAAATCCCTGAATACCCCGGATCTTCTCATCGACCATCAGGGTTCCCATGACGATGTGCCCGATGAGCTGCCCCTCGTCGGTGTAGTCATTTTCCGGGAAATCAGACAGCTCATTGACCTTTCCGATATCATGGCAGAGGGCTGCGGTGATCAGCAGATCCCGGTTCAGGATCGGATACTGGCTGCAGTAATAATCACAGAGCTTCGTCACATTCAAAGTGTGCTCCAGCAGGCCGCCCAGGAATCCGTGATGCACCCGCTTCGCCGCAGAATGTTCTTTGAACTTTTTGGCGAATTCCTTATCACCGAAAAATGCCACCAGCAGCTGGCGAAGGTATATGTTCTGGATGTGATTCACATAGCCCACCAGCTCTTTGTACATTTCATTCACATCCCTGGCGGAACACGGAATGTAATCCTGCGGCATATATTCGCCTTCTTTGACCCTGCGGAGACGGCGGACATTGAGCTGCAGGCTGCCCTGGAAGCTGGTGACTGTTCCCTCGACGCGGACATAGTCCATCTGCTCAAAAGTATCGATTCCATTGTTGAGTTCCCAGATCTTTGTGTCAATGACACCGGTTTTATCCTGAAGAATCAGGGAATAATACGTCTTCCCTGCCTTTGTTTTTGATATATTTTTTGACTTGCAAAGATAAACATCAGAGACGGTATCGCCTTCTCTGAATTCGTTAATATAACGCATACATAATTCCTTTCTATTATTTTCCACAAATGTACCGAACCATTCCATCCGCAGATGAAGACACAACATCCCGGACGAAAGTACAAACATTATACTCTACTTTCCTGATAATAACAACTGAAAATTCCTTTCCGGGCGCATTTTAGAGCCATATTTACTCATTTTTTACTTTTATCTCCTTTGCCACCGCTTCCGCCATCTGCCGGTGTCCCTGCTCATCCAGATGCAGCCCGTCCGCCCGGGAAGGTCCGGCGCAGTCAGCGCCGTTTAAGTAAATACAGCCTTCCTCCTGTGCAATCTGCTCATAGACCGGCGGAAGCTGCCGGGACAGGTTTACCGCCGCCATACCGCCGAATTCATCAGCATAATCCACGCCGATGATACGCTCGGAGATCAAGATCGGAGAGATGAGTAAAATCCTGCAGGGCTGCCCCGACGGATTTTTCTCGGCACTGATGCGCTTTATTTCCCGGATCAGCTGCCGGACATGCGCTCCGATGGATTCCGCCGTCTGACAGAATACTGTCTTCATGTCGTTGGAACCAAGCATCAGCACAAATAAGTCCACCGGAATGTGACTTCTGAGGCAGGGTTCCAGATAATAGACGCCGCTGCGCCAGGGTTCTCCCTCCGGCTCCAGAGCAGTGGTCCGGTTATTCAGTCCTTCCTCAATGACCTCATACTCCTCTCCCAAAAGCTTCGCCAAAACGCCCGGCCAGCGGACATCCTTCGGATACCTTCCCTGGGTGTATGGGTCATATCCATATGTATTGGAATCTCCGTAGCATAAAATACGTTTCAAAATCTATTTCCTCCCGTAAAAGATATTTTCCTGAAATGTGAAATCCTACATTTCTTATTGTATCTGCTTCCGTTTGACAAAACAATCATTTCATGTCACAATTATCAAAGTCATTTACAGGCAGTACATTTTCGGAGAGGGTGATTATTATGATTCGAAAACATGTCATCGTCCGCGGCCGGGTACAAGGAGTGGGATTCCGCTACATCACTTCTTCCATCGCCTCCAAATATCATGTGACGGGATGGGTGAGAAATGAGTACGACGGCAGCGTTGAAATAGAAGTGCAGGGGCCGGAACACCGGGTGGAAATGTTCTTAAGCGAACTGGGGCAGGGCTACCGGTTTGCCCGGATCGACTCCATGGATGTGACAGATATTCCTACGGTCAACGCGCTCAAAGAACAGCAGTTCCGGATCCGGCATTAGAACGTAACACTTGTCAATACTAACAATACTATCAGGAGATTTGTATGAACGATAAAGCACTGAAAACACTGGAGTATGACAAGATCATCTCCAGACTGGAGACCTATGCATCTTCTTCCATGGGTAAGAAGCGCTGCGCCTCTCTGCTTCCTTCTTCCGATTATGAAGAGATTTTGCAGGCACAGGAAGAGACCAGAGACGCTTTGAGCCGGCTTTATAAGACCGGTTTTTTATCTTTTCAGGGTCTGTCCGACATCCGTCCGCACCTTAAGCTGCTGGAGATCGACTCCACGCTGACAGCCAAAGAGCTTCTGGACATCGCCAGACTTCTTTCTATCACCGCCCAGGTGAAAGAATACGGTATGACCGAGGACGAAACCATGTCCTTTGACAGCCTGAATACTTATTTTGATATGCTGGAACCGCTGGAGTTTCTGCATCAGCGCATTACCAGCTGCATTTTGTCGGCGGATGAGATCAGCGATGACGCCTCCGCCGCTCTGCGGGACATCCGCAAAGAGATCAAACAGACCAACATCGCCATTCATAATAAACTGGCGTCCATCATCAATTCCCAGAGTAATAAGACTATTTTGCAGGACGCCCTTATCACCATGCGAAACGGCCGTTACTGCGTACCGGTCAAGGCGGAATATAAGAATTCCTTCCAGGGAATGATCCACGACCAGTCTTCTTCCGGTTCCACACTGTTTATCGAGCCTATGGCGGTGGTACAGCTCAACAACAAGCTCAAAGAGCTTGATATGCAGGAGCAGGCGGAGATTGAGAAGATTCTCCAGGGACTGAGCGCCCAGGCCGCCAGCTGTACCAGAGACCTGGAAGAGGATCAGAAGATTCTCACCACACTGGACTTTATTTTTGCCAAGGCGAAGTACGCCAAAGATTATCAGGGTTCGGAACCGATTTTCAACGAGGACGGTGTCATTGATATCAAGCAGGCCCGCCATCCACTGCTGGACCCGAAAAAAGTGGTGCCTGTCCACATTTACATTGGGGAAGACTTCACCATGCTGCTGCTGACCGGTCCGAATACCGGCGGTAAGACCGTCTCCTTAAAGACAGTGGGACTGTTCCAGCTCATGGGCCAGGCAGGTCTTCACATTCCGGCCTTCGAGGGCTCCCGTCTGGCAGTTTTTTCTGATATTTTTGCCGATATCGGAGATGAACAGAGCATTGAGATGAATTTGAGTACATTTTCTTCTCACATGACAAATATCATCCAGATCTTAAAGGACGCCCAGCCGGATTCACTGGTTCTCCTGGATGAGCTCTGCGGCGGAACGGACCCGACCGAGGGTGCGGCTCTCGCCATCTCCATCCTGGATGATCTGCACACAGCGGGCATCCGCACCATCGCCACCACGCACTATGCAGAACTGAAAATGTACGCCATGGACACGAAAGGCGTGGAGAACGGCTGCTGTGAATTCGATCTGGAAACATTGTCTCCGACCTACCGGCTGCTCATCGGCCTTCCGGGCAAGAGTAACGCCTTCGCCATCTCCAAACGGCTGGGACTGCCGGATTACATCATCGAGCAGGCGAAATCTCAGCTGGATGTTTCCGCCATTGACTACGAAAATATGCTGGCGGAGCTGGAGAAAAATAAGGCGGAAATCGAAAAAGAACAGGCGGAACTTTACAGCACCCGCCAGGAAATCGACCGCCTGAAAAATGAATTAAAAGAAAAACAGGATGACATCAAGGAGAAACGGGCAGAACTACTTCGGCAAGCCCGGGAGGAAGCCCACAATATTCTCTCCGAGGCCAAGGAAGTGGCCGATGAATCCATACGGAAATACAATGCCTGGGCTCAGCATCCGGGGCAGAATAACACCAAAAAGATGGAAGCCCAGCGAAGCAATCTCCGGGGCCGCATGTCCAAGCTGGAAAAACAGCTGGCCTACAAGGGCAAGAAGGCCAAACATATCCTTCGGCCGGAAGACTTCAAGGTGGGCGACCCGGTATTTGTCACCACTCTTTCTTTAAAGGGTACGGTCAAATCACCGGCCAACAAAAACGGCGATCTGACGGTACAGATGGGATTCCTGAGTTCCACCGTCAACTACAAAGATCTGGAACTGCTGGACGCCAAAAAAGAAGCGCCGCAGGAGAAACCGAAGGATCACTACAGCATCAACAAGGCAGCCACCATCTCGCCGGAGATCAACCTGCTTGGCTGTACCGTGGATGAGGGGATCCAGCGTCTGGAAAAATATCTGGACGATGCCATGATCGCCGGACTTTCTTCCGTGCGTGTGGTACACGGCAAAGGCACCGGCGCTTTACGAAAGGGCATCCATGAGTATCTGCGCCGCCAGAAGTTTGTGAAGTCCTATCATCTGGCAGAATTCGGCGAAGGCGACGCCGGCGTGACCATCGTGGAATTCCGGTAATAAAAAACTGCGGCAGAACTTTTTGTTCGCCGCAGTTTTTTAAATTTCCATATGAAGGCTGAAATACTCCAGCGTCACCTTCGCCACCAGTTTTCCTTCCTCTGTCCGGATATAGACATCATAAGTCAGCAGATTCTTTCCGGCTTTCAGCTCCACCGCCTCCGCGATGAGCTTTTCCGGATTCATAGCAGCATTCAGGTAAGAAATCGTACCGTTGGCGGTGGTCACCCGGCTTCCCCTTGAGGAAGCGGCAGTGCCTCCCACCGAGTCGGCCAGGAAAAAAATCACGCCTCCGTGGACGGAACCAATGGGATTCACGTGATATTCCCGGTAAGATAACTCTCCTTTCGCCCAGCCCGGGCCCACATCGGTGATCTCAATACCCATGTATTCCGAAGCTGTTCCTTCCAGACGGCGGTACCGGAGCACTTTATCAAAAAACTCCTTTGACGTATAATAATTCTCTTTTGTATTACCACTCATAATGATGTAACTGTCCTTCCCTCTGAAGCTCCTTAAATCCCTGCTGGCGAAGCGCCTCATACAAGATAATGGAGACCGAATTTCCAAGGTTCAGTGAGCGGATCGAATCCAGCATAGGAATCCGTACCGCCGTTTCTTTATAATCCAGAAGGATCTCTTCCGGAATTCCCGCGCTCTCCTTGCCAAACATGATGTAGCAGCCGTCCTCATATTCCACTTCCGTGTAAGTCTGCTTTGATTTGGTGGTAGCCATATAGATCTTTGCGCCGGGATTTTTCTCCAGAAAATCTTCAAAATTCACATATCGACGCACATCCAGCTTGTCCCAGTAGTCAAGACCTGCTCTCTTTAACATCTTGTCGTTAATTTTAAAGCCCAGAGGCTCGATCAGATGAAGGACGCTGCCCGTGGCCACGCAGGTTCTGCCGATATTTCCCGTGTTGGCCGGCATTTCCGGCTCATGCAATACAATATTTACCATAATTACCCCTCATTCTTTTGTGCAATTGCCTGACAGGCGGCACGGGAATCCATGTCCCCGTTCTTATGCCGCAGCATCATCTCTCCCGCAGCCGGTTCACAAAACGTTCCAGTCTGCCGAGAGCTTCTTTCAGCTCTTCGATGGAATACGCGTAGGAAATTCGCAGGAATCCCTCCCCGCAGTCTCCGAAGGCAGTTCCCGGAACTACCGCCACCTTTTCTTCTTTTAAGAAACGGCTGGCAAATTCATCGGAACTCATGCCGAACTCCTTAATGCAAGGAAATGTATAAAAGGCGCCTTCCGGCTCAAAACAGGAAAGCCCCATATCTTTAAACTTCTGCAGTACAAAACGCCGCCGCTGATTGTAAGATTTCCTCATGAGATCCACATCGTCATCGCCGTTATTCATGGCTTCCACCGCCGCATACTGGCTGGTAGTCGGCGCTGCCATGATGGCAAACTGATGAATCTTTGTCATCTGTTCAAGGATCAGCTGCGGTCCCGCCGTATACCCCAGTCTCCATCCGGTCATGGCAAAGGCCTTGCTGAAACCGTTGATCACAATGGTCCTCTCCTGCATGCCCGGAAAAGAAGCGATGGAACAGTGCTCTCCCTGGTAGGTAAGTTCGGAATAAATCTCATCGGAAATCACAAACAGATCATGCTCTTTTACGATATCCGCAATGGGTTCCAGTTCCTCTTTTGTCATAATAGCTCCCGTCGGATTGTTCGGGAAAGGCAGGATCAGAATCTTTGTCTTATCGGTGATGGCAGCCCGCAGTTCCTCCGGCGTCAGCTTAAACGCGTTCTCCTCTTTCAGCTCGATGGTCACCGGCACACCGTCGGCCAGCTCGATGCATGGAAGATAGGAAACATAGCACGGTTCCGGAAGAATCACCTCATCTCCGGCATTTAGCATGGCCCGCAGCGCCAGATCAATCCCCTCGCTACCTCCCACGGTGACTAAAATCTCATGTACGGGATCATAGTGAAGCTTCAGCTTCCGCTCCAGATAGCCGGCGATAGCCTTCCGCAGTTCCATCAGCCCGGCGTTGGACGTATAGAAGGTCCTTCCCTTTTCCAGAGAAAAAATACCTTCCTCCCGGATATGCCACGGAGTATCAAAGTCCGGCTCCCCCACTCCCAGAGAGATGGCGTCCGGCATCTCCTGAACCAGGTCAAAAAACTTCCGGATTCCGGATGGTTTGATCTTGATAACTTTATCGGAAAGCGGATTTCTCATGGCGTCACCTTCATTCTGTTGCTCTCATCCTTTTCCATCAGAATCATACCGTGATCTTTATACTTCTTCAGTACGAAATGTGTCGCCGTACCCGATACTGCCTCCAGGGTGGAGAGCTTGGTTGACACAAACATGGACACCTCTTTTAAGGTCTTGCCTTCCAGAAAGACCACAAAGTCAAAAGCGCCGGACATCAGATAAATGGACTTCACTTCCGGATAATTACAGATGCGTTCCGCCAGCTTTTCAAAGCCCTGTCCCCGCTGAGGAACCACGCTGACCTCAATGAGAGCCGTTACCTTTTCTGTATCCGTCTTATCCCAGTTGATAAGGGTAGGATATCCGCAGATAACCCCCTCTTTTTCCATTTTTTCAATCTCTTCCAGCACAACGGAATCATCCGTTCCCAGCATGATCGCCAGATCATGCAAATCTATTCTGCTGTTGTTTTCCAGCATTCTCAAAATCTCATTACGCATAGTCTCCTCCATTGATACATTTATAATATTGTAACAGTTCATCTTCCTTCGGCGGTTCCAGATACCGGATCTCATCGTCATATCGGATAATCTTATCATTATTATCCGTGGTCCGCCCGATGACCGCCGCCCGGATTCCTGCCTGGAGAAGAGCCGCCACCGCTCTCTCTCCCTTTTCACAGACCGCCAGCAGCGTGCCCCCGGAGCGGAGCATATACGGATTCAGACGGAAAAACTCGCAGACCTCAATGGTATGCTGCCGGATCGGTATGCGTTTAAGCTCTATATCCAGTCCTGTGCCTCCCGCGGCAGACAGTTCCCACAGGCCGGCAAAAACGCCGCCTTCTCTCACATCATGGATGGCCGCGGCTCCGTTTTCCCTCAGAAGTTCCGCCGCCTCCTTCATGGAACCATCATCAAACAGCTGTTCTGCCTCTTCCACAAAAAATGCCGGATATCTGGAAAGCAGCTTCTCCGCCTGCTCGCAGGCCAGCATGGCAGCTCCTTCCCGGCCGACGGTTCCCGCCGCCACAATATCCATGTCCGGGCGGACAGATTTCCACTGGTCCGGGACAGGAAAGCCGGATGGCACTCCGTCCTTCTGACCGAGAGCCGTCACAGAAATCACCAGATCACTGACAAACGGTGATACAGCCGTATGTCCCGCCAGACAGCAAATGCCCTCCTGGCTGCACAGAGTGTCCAGCTCTCTCATCAGACCTTTCAACTGCGGCTCCTCCGTTTCTCCCGGCATTAAAATTACCGGAGCGATTCCCACCGGAACAGCTCCCGCCGCCGCCAGGCTGTTCACCGCGCCATAAACCGCCCGGCGGGCCGCCAGCGTCCACCCTTCCACAGGATTGACGCTGACAGCGATAAACCGGGACGCCAGATCATCCTCTTCCTCCGGACAGACGCCGCCTGCCGGGAAAAGGCCGGCATCCTCCCCATATCTGGGAGAGCCGGTCTGACTCTTTGTATGTAATTGTCTTAAAACAGAACGTTTTAATATACTCTCTTTTACCTTTCCCGGGCGCATGTTCTCCCCCTCTTCCGGTTTCCCGGTTATTTTTTATTTTTAGACTTTTTATTATTTTTACTGCTGCTCTTCTTCGTATCCTTTTTATTCTTATCGCCGGATTTCTTCTCAGTACTGCTGGAAGCCGGCTTTTTGGTTCCCACCCGGACCACCTTCGGCACAGACATATACGAACTGCTGTTAACCTGCACCCGCTCTTTTTCCTTGCCATTTTTATAAATGACTTTCCAGAGCTTCGCCGTATAACCAGTTCTTCCTGAACTTTCCACCACGGTCTTTCCCTGTTCCAGACTGCTGTCTTTCACAGTCTTTTCTGATGGCGGATTGGTGGATGTGGTTTCAGATACAAACTCAATGGAACGGTTCTTATTCCGGTATTCTTTTCCATAAATGGTAAAGGTAATATTGCTTCCATCGGTTTTTCCTTCTATGTAAACCGGGTTGTCCAGATTATTTTTAAACTTCAAATCCTTATCTGTACCCGCGATGGCAGCATCCTCAGAAAGTTCCACATAATGCACGGTCATAGAGTGATTCTGGCGTTCCGTGACCTCAAGCTCTGCCCGGAGCACCGCATTGTAGAGGGTCGTCGACACCTGACAGATGCCGCCCCCGTAAGTCTGCACTGTGGTTCCATTCTCATAGGAGCCCGCCAGACGATATCCATTCTCCGCGTCAAATGGTGATACTTTATCATAAACAGACATGGAATCTCCCGGATACAACAATGTTCCATTGATCAGCCTCGCTCCATTCTCCACATTGACACACCGACCCTCCGAAGAATCAGCGTAAGATGTAGTAAATGTACCAAGCTTATCCTGAACAACACTGAGTTCATCAGCCGTATGCTCCGCCGGATCTGTCTCATAATCCATCGCCAGCGTCACATCCTGCTGATTCCAGTCGGCGCTCTCCACCATCTCTATTAACTTCCGGGCATTTGCCTTAAAATCAATGGAAATGCCATCCACCTCATCTTTAATGACGAACTTCCCATCTTTCCTGGACAGCTGCGCGTCCTTTTTCTTTGTTTCAAAGCTCTTGCCCTTTTTCTTGACAATCTTTTCCGTTTCTTCCTGGTCCACGGAAAATTCCAGAGGAATATTTCTGCCCCGTGCGGCCAGCGCCTGCACTTCCAGCACCCTCTTTACAATATTTCCCTCTCTTCCAAACTGTTCGGCCTGTTCCACGGCGTCTGCATTCGTGCATGTAAGCCCCATTTTCCTGAGCGGGAAACTTTTTTCTTTATCTCCCACCTGCAGAGTGACAGTCTTATCCGAAAGTTCTTCCAGATAATGATCAAGCTTTTCCTCCGCTTCCTCCCGGCTCAGTCCTCCGACATCCATTCCCTGTATGGTCACTCCGGGATAAATGGTATCAATATTTACATACCGGCTGTAATAATTCCAGCTATAGGCGCCGAACCCTGCCAGGCCGGCTATGACGATAAACAACAGCAAAAGACCAATTTTTTTCTTCATATTGACTCCCTACTCCTTTGTTTATCTGCAATATGTTCCGCCGCCGATCAAATCATCATCGGTACGATAGATGTGACAACCAGAGCTGCGATTACAATAACAATGATAATTGCAGATATTCTTTGTCTTTTCTTCGGATCCATAACAGCCTCTCTTTCCTTATACATAAAATCTGACAAAAGGTACTTCACTATTCTAAAGCATTTCCCTTTGACATTCAAGTGCCTATTTGATGGCAAGAGTCACAATCCGCGCATTTTTATTCAGAGGATTTCTCCGGCTGTAATCAAACAGGCAGAAGCAGGCTTTTTCTTCCAGAATCCCTTCCTCCACCAACCGCACGGCATCAAAATGAAATTTCTCCATATGACTTCTGTTAGCCGCCTTTTTGGAATCATACAAACCTTTCTCCCACTCCTCCGGAAACAGCTCCGCTCCGCGGTTTCTGTACATTTCCTTCCACTGCTGCCGGAAAAGAGACACATCCTGCGCCCACTCCGGACGGGACTTCATATTTTCTCTCAGGTACATATCCAAAAGTAACACTTCATCCTGAAATGGAAGAGCGATTCCCTGTTCCTGCAGAAATTCTTTCAGGATCTGATATCTGCCCATGCGGTTATAATTCATTTTATGACAACCTTTCCGTCGATATGACAAAGAAAATTGTTCAAAAAAATCAAAGGGACTTTGAAATTGCGGAACCACATACTGAAGCGTGCAGGTAAACTGTCCGCTGTTATAATAAAGCTCCACCAGCTCTTCAATACCCTTGAGGCGGATCACCTCATCATAGCTGAGCCACCGGGTGGACAACACCTCATACGGAGGCTGGCTGCGGTAACGGATACCATGCTCCTTCACCTCCGCCTCCATGCAGGTCCCTTTCAGCACCTTTAAGAATCCCAGCTGCAGCTGATCCGGATGATGCGCATACAGATCATTGAACGACACCCGGAACTGCTCATAGCTTTCAAAAGGCAGCCCGGCGATCAGATCCAGATGCTGATGGATATTGCCCAGCGCATGTACCTTATCCACATTTTCAAAGAGTTTATCCAGATCCATCTTCCGGTGAATGGCCGCAACGGTCTGCGGATTGGTGGACTGCACGCCGATTTCCAGCTGAATCAGTCCCGGACGCATCTTCGCAAAAAGCGCCAGCTCTCCCTCATCCAGCAGATCCGACGAAATCTCAAAATGGAAATTTGTCACTCCGTTATCATGCTCGTAAATATAACGCCAGATGGCCATGGCATGCTGCTTGCTGCAGTTAAATGTCCGGTCCACAAACTTCACCTGAGGCACCCCGGCGTCAAGAAATCTCTGCAGTTCCGGCAGCACCTTTGAAAGAGACCGAAAACGCACCGTCTTATCCACCGAGGACAGGCAGTAACTGCAGGAAAACGGGCAGCCCCGGCTGCTCTCATAATAGATGATCTTATGCTCAAACAGATGAAAATCTTCATATACAAATGGAATGGCATCCATGTCCATGACCGATGCGAAACCGGTGTTATGGATGGCAGATGCCTCAGATGAAGTCCCGCTGGCAGCCCGCCGTCCGGCAGCTTCATCCCTCCAGGCCACTCCCGGCGGCATATCTTCCTGCAGCAGCCCGGCCGCATCCACCGCCTGCTCCTCCGCCCGGGTCACCAGCGCCGTAAAAGTTTCCTCTCCCTCTCCCTGCATCACCAGATCCACCGCCGGGTTCTCCTGCAGGAAGCGCTCCGCATGATAAGATACCTCCGGCCCGCCGGCCCAGATACGTACCTGCGGACTTACTTTTTTTAACTCCTCCGCCAGCTCCCGCACATAGGCGATATTCCAGATATAGCAGGAAAAGACCACCACATCCGCCTTCTCCTCATAGATATCCTGCAAAATATTCTCCACATAATGATTGATGGTATACTCTTTGATCACATACTCCGCGCTGGCCGGTCCGTTTTTCTCCCCATAAGCTTTCAGGCAGAAAATGGCCAGATTGGAATGAATATATTTGGCATTGATGCCGCACAATAAATAACGCATATTGACAGTTACCTCCCGGAAAATAATACTGTATGATAGAATATCAGCCCGCAGCCGCGCACTATGCACGGCCCGGGTTGGAACAGTAACAATATAATACCTTATTTTTCGAATAATAAAAAGGGGACTTGCAAACAACAAGTCCCCGATGTATAATCAAAACAGAAAAGGTATTCAGATACAAAATCTGATGCCCTCCGCAAAATTTATTGATAACTATTAAGAAATAGCATCCGTTGAAGACTTTAGCAGAGGAATTTCAATTGGATGCTATTTCTTATGTCCGTCTATGTATGTCAACGCCGCAAATATAACTAACAATAAAGTTAAAACTTCCATAATAGTCATGGGCATCCCCTCCTTAGTAAGACTGGAGGGCTTTTAAGAAATCGCATCCGCTTTTCTGAAATAATTATACACAAACAGTATATCACCTTTTACAGAAAACACAAGATTTCACAAATAATTTACCCGAAAAAATACTTGCATTTTACTTTTTCATATGATATTATAAATTTCGTCGCTAAGATGCGCGGGTGTAGTTCAATGGTAGAACACTAGCCTTCCAAGCTAGATACGTGGGTTCG
>ERZ1090860.1267-NODE-1271-length-13834-cov-3.979970_pt1 | contig 13834 bp, 9 predicted proteins | sample MGYA00478483_ERZ1090860 | MGnify/ENA primary metagenome ERZ1090860 (study PRJEB33644, sample SAMEA5815741) | chicken gut metagenome | biome: Chicken; feature: Gastrointestinal Tract; material: Caecum | place: Ireland | collected 2019-01-01 | study: A study of the...
GGTGATCATCACCGGACGGATCCCGGCGGTGAAGCACCGGGCCACCGCCCCCTTCACCTCCGGCCGGGGCGGGTCCATCATGCCCACCAGCCCCACAAGGGTAAGTCCCCGCTCCAGGCTCTGGGTATCGGTACCCGCCGGCAGGGAGGGCAAATCCCGCCGGGCCACCGCCAGCACCCGGAGGGCCCGCTGGGCCATGGCCTCATTGGCCGCTGCCGCCCGCCGGGCCATGGAGGGGGTAAAGGCCACCTCCCCACTAGTCCCCAGGGCCTTGATGCACAGGGGAAACAGCACATCGGGCGCTCCCTTTACCAACAGGCGGCAGCCACCGCCCTCCGCCGGGTGAAGGGTGCTCATCCGCTTACGGGCGGAGTCAAAGGGGGCCTCCCCCTTTCGGGGGTACCTTCGCTCCAGTTCGGTCTTGTCCAGCCCGGCGGTATGGGCCGCCTCCACGATGGCGCACTCGGTTGGGTCCCCTACCGCCCGGCTTCCGCCTCCGTCCCTGACCAGGGCGGCATCCCCGCACAAGGCACCAGCAGCCAGCACCTCATTTCGATCCCCCCCTGCCGTCCACACCTCCTGGACCGTCATCTTATTCTGGGTCAGAGTCCCCGTCTTGTCCGAGCAGATCACCCCGGCGCAGCCCAGTGTCTCCACCGCCGGCAGTCGGCGGACGATGGCCCCCCGTCTGGCCATCCGCTGCACCCCAAGGGCCAGCACGATGGTCACCACCGCCGGAAGACCCTCAGGAATGGCGGCCACCGCCAGGGACACGGCAGTGAGGAACATGTCCAAAATGCCCTTTCCCCGCAGGAGCCCCACTCCAAACATCACCGCGCAGATACATAGGCACAAAAAGGACAAAGTCCCTGAAATTTCCGCCATCTTCTTTTGTAAAGGCGTTTCCCCTTCCTTTTGTTCCAACAAGAGACCGGCAATGTGTCCCATTTCGGTATCCATGCCGGTGCCGGTAATGACACAGGTTCCACGGCCTCCGGTGATGACAGTGCCGGAAAGGACCATGTTTTTCCGGTCCCCCAGCGGAGTCTCCGGTGGGAGCGCTCCGCAGGCCTCCTTGGTGACAGGGAGGGACTCACCCGTCATGGCCGACTCATCGGCGGTGAGGCCCGCGGCGGTGAGGACCCGGGCGTCGGCGGGGACCAGATCGCCAGCCTCCAGATGGATAAGGTCTCCGGGCACCAGTTGAGCAGCCTCCACCCGACAGGGTGTTCCGTCCCGTACCGCGTTGGCCATAGGGGCGGACAGGTCCCGGAGGGCTTCCAGGGCCCGCTGGGCGCTGTCCTCCTGGGAGAGGGAGATAACAGCGTTGAGGAGGACGATGCCCAAAATGATGACGGCCTCCATCCAGTCGGAGCCGCCCCCGGCCCACAGTGACAGTCCTGCCGCCCCCAGCAGTACCAATACCATGGGGTCCTTGAGCTGTCCCACCAGCCGCCGTAAAAGTCCCGGCCCCTGCCGGGCTTTGAGCTCATTGCGCCCTCCTGTCTCCAGCCGGTACCCCGCCTCCTTGGCGGAGAGGCCCTTCGTACCGCTGGTCTTCAGCTCCTCCAGCACCGCTCTGGTGCCCATGGCGTACCACGCTTTCATTCTGCGTCCCCTCTTTTCCATATTCTGTATGGACAAGTATACCACCAGTCTAACTCCCTTTTTCCGTGAAGAAAGGCGGACAATAGGAGGCATTTTTTCTCCTGGGACGCATAGGGACCAATGATCCAGGGAAAACACAGGCGCCTCCGTCTCATTTCCCCACGGGGAGAGAGACGGAGGCGCCTGCAAGCATCTGAGGAAAATTATGTCATTCCTCTCAGACCGGTGTGATATTGGTCTGCTCCTCAAATTCCTTGAGGAACCTCTGGAAGGCCTTTGCTTCCTTTTTTTGGCGGATAGAACAGGGCTCCCGGGGCACATCCCGACGGTTATCCGCCAACACCTCCAGAGAAAACAGGAAATCTCCGGCCAGGTCGTACAGCCGGACGCGGCCGGCTTCCCTCTTCACCTGGCTCAGGTCGTCAGGCGTGAAGAGCATGGGCGTTTCGTGACCCATTGCGCCGCCGGTAAACCGAAGGGGGATCACATAGAGGACCCCCGGCTTAAATGCCACCGCACAGCGTCCATTGTCATCCTCTGTGCTCACAAAACGAGCATAGGCGGTGATCAATCCGGTGCCATCCGGTACCAGGGTCCGGACGACCTGTCGGACTGCTTCCATATCCCGTTCCGCGATGCGCCTCCGTTTGGTCAGGATCTCCTGAAAAATAAATACAAGAATGATGCATACAAAGGCGGTGATCAAATAGATGGTCTTTCCGTCTGGCATTTCGAGTCCTCCCCTTTCTCTTTTGCGTTGAACTGCCGGCCGCTTTTCAGGCTGCGGGGGTCTCCGCGGAGGTGCCAGTCTCAGAGGGGACCTCGCTCTCAGCAGGGGCGGTACTCTGGCTGGGAGCCACCGTCTCGGTGGGCGTGGTGGTCTCAGCGGGGGCACTGTCGGCCTGGCTGGCGGCAGAGATGTCGCTGCGCAGGGTGTTGAGCTCATCGTAGAAAGCCTGCAGATCCAGACTCTCCAGTGTCTCGGAGCGCTCCACCTGCACCTCGTCCATCCACTGGTCGATCTGATCCTGCATCTTTATCTGAGCGTACTTGTCGTAGCCGGCCTCGTTGTCGGCGGAAAGCCGGAGGATGATGTGATAGCCGTACTGGCTCTGGACAGGCTGACTGATCTCGCCCTCGCCCAGGGCCTTGGTACCCTCGTAGAACTCATCCACCATCTCTCCGGGGCCAAAGGTATAGCCGTCGGTGCCGCCGTTGACGTTGCCGGAGGAATCCACATCGTCGGTGTACTCGGTCATGAGCTGGTCAAAGAGGGTCATGGGGTCCTCAGCGGCCAGGAGCTGGTCGTAGATCTCCTGGGCCTGGGCCTGGGCGGCGGCCATACCGTCATCGGTAACATTGCCGTCTGCATCCGTGGTGGGCTCAGCCTTGATGAGGATGTGCTTGGCGTGGTAAACGCCCGCCTCGTCCAGCTTGCCGGTGTCGGGGGCGTCGGTGCCCTCAGCGCCAAAAAGTCCTTCCATCAGGTTGTTATAGAGGAAGCTGGCCTGATTGATGCGAAAGAAGCCCTCCTGAGACAGGCCCATGTAGGAGATAAGGCGGACTAGCTCGGTGTCCACCTGGTCGCCCTGGGTCTGGATGTCCAGACCGGCCTGCTGGGCCATGGACTCCTTCATGGTCTGGAGCTGTTCATCATAGGCAGCCTGATTTTCCTTGTTCCACCCCAGCTTGAGTTCATCCGCCTTGTTCTGCATGAGCTGGTAGAGGGTGGCTGTCTCCACGGCGCTGTCCAGGTAGTACTGCCCCAGCGTCTGTCCCTCCCCCATATCCATGCTGAGGTCGGTCATGCCCCAAGCGGCATATTGGTCGGCGTAGTTGCTCACCCAGTAGAGAACCTCCTCGGCGGGGACCTCTGCGCCGTCCACAGTGATGAGGGGGGTATCCCTGGCGATACCTGCCGTCTGCATGATGATGTCCTCGGGCACCTCGCTGGGCAGGGGCAGGTCGGCCGGAGCGCCCAGGGTGCTGTTGCAGCCGGCCAAGGCGCCGCTCAGCACGGCGGCAGCCACAGTGGCGCCCAATATTCTGGTGGTAAATTTCATATCGTTCTCTCCTTAACTGCCTGAAATAGACGGGGATAACTATACCACTTCCGCGGTGAAAAAACAATGGGAAAGGAGGTGCGTAAGGGGCTTCTTTCCCCACAGCGGACGGAAAAGGGCCCGCCGCACGAGGCGGCGGGCCCTGGCGGGGCGGGCGTCAGCCATAGGATGCCGTGTCTATCACGTTTTGCATAAATTGAGTCTTCAGGATATGGGTGTCGTCCAAAATCCCCGCCTCCCGGAGGGTGTCCAGGGTCTCCGAAGCGGTGGTCTGAAGGGTGATGCGCACCATATCGCTCCCCTTCTCCGGATCACTCCATTCGTAGGTGATCTGCAGGTCGGTGTAGTAGCAGTTTTCCAGCCGTTCCATATCCTCCAGCAGATACCGGCGGCCCAAGTCCCCACGCCCAATGTCATCCTTGATGGCTTGAATGAGCTCCTCCCGCCAACCAACGGGAATGGGATAGGTCTCATACTGATTCTGTTCCGTGTTGTACACATCCAGGGAGATCCCGGTGAGGCGCAGGGTGCCCTCGGCAAGCAGCTCCTCCCGCTCGGTGGGGAAGTACTGCTTCAGGATGACCTCCCGTCGATTGAGGATGGCGTCCAGCCTTCCGGCGGCAGAGGCGGGATCAGCCAGACTTTCTGTGTCATAGTGGATGTCGTAGCTGCGCTGCATCACATCTCCCCCGATCAGCGTATAGGTGAGCTCAACGCGGCTGCTGCCGGCGGTCTGGACATCGATCCGCTGGGCGCCGGCCAGGTATCTCGTCTCGTAATGGGAACCCAGCTCATCACTTTCATGGATGCTCTGCTCATCTATCATGGCCTGGTGGAGCGCAATGACCGCTTCGATCATCTGGGGGTCGGTGCTGGCAATGGTGTTGTCACCGCTGTCATATGGGGCATTGCTGCCGGGATAGAGACTGACCGATACCACCCGATCCGCCTCTGGTACCCGCCGCTCAAAGCCAGTGAGATCCAGCTCCATAACAGCGATGAGGGCGGTGAAGGCCAGACAGAGGGCCACACACCCCTTCCAGCTCCCCCGAAAGACCCAGAATTTCTTCTGGATGAGCATTTCGGCCACAAAGTAGCCCGCGGCGCCCCACACCACCAGGAAACCCAGCAGGGGCCAGCCCCCCTTGGGCAGGCTGTACCGGAAGAACTGGTAGAGGAACTGCCCCACCGAGAGGGCGGCGCAGACGCCCACTCCGTACCGGAAAATGGGTTTGGTCCAGGCGACCGTGACCACATCACCAGCCCCCTCCAGGTGGCGGCGGCGGTAGATATAGAGGGCGGCAGCGGTGAGGACGAGCCCCACCAGGGCGTAGATGAAAATGGTACCCATGCCGTGAAACTGGACCTGTGTCAGACGGTCCCCCTGCGCGGTAACCTCCTGCCATTCATACTCCAAAGCCAGGGAGTCCCCCAACCGGAAAGGGGGGCTCAGCCAGAGGCACAACTCATTGAGCCGGCCCACATTCACATAGCCGTAGACAAAGGAGGAGAGGACCTGGTTGACCAGGTACAAAAGGCCCACCGCCAGGCCGTTTAGAATGCCGTAGAAGGCGGGGAGGGCCAGGATATGGCCGGTGAACATGGCGAGGAAGGCCGCGAAAGAGAAGAAAAAGAAGCTCAACAGCACCTGGGCCAGAAGCCAAACCAGCAGTCCCCGCAGGTCCAGAGCCCCCAGGCCCAGCTCGGAGAGAAGGGTGACGAGGAAGACGGCGGCGGCCGGGAGTACCAGGAAGGAGAGCCCCGAAAGGTAGTTGGTGAGGAAGAGGTCCTCCCGGCGCAGGGGCAGGGCGTGAAAGAAGGCCACACTGCGGCTGTTGTACAGGTAGGAGAAGACCGCCATGGCAGCCAGAAGGGCGAAGCACAGGGTAGTCATCATGGTGGAGGAGGCGGCCAGCTCCCGGACGGTGCTCTGGGCAAAATACTGGGCAAAGGACAGGCCGCTGATGGTGCCGGAGCTCTGGGCGTTGAGGAGGAGGTTCATAGGCATCCCCACCATCCAGCCCAGGCCGTACACTACCCAGATAGGCCAGAATCGGGCCATATTCTTTTTCCACAGGGCGGGATAAAACCGCCGGATCCTCTCAGAGGATGATGTCGCGGACCGCATAGTCCTCACCTCCCAGCTCATAGATGAAGATTTCCTCCAGGGTAAGGGGCAGGGCCTCCAGCAGGATGGGAGCATATACCGCCAGGCGGTTGGTAACGTCGGTGGCGTTTCCCCGGACGATGAGGGTGTGGATACGTCCCACCTGAGAGACGTGGAGGACCTCCAGGTCCTCAGGGAGCTTGGGCATGGTCTTCTCCTGAAAGACCACCTGCATCTTGACCAGGTTCTCCTGGAGATCGGTAAGGCTCCGCTCGATGAGTACCTTTCCGTGGGAGAGGATGCCCACCCGGTCGCACACATCCTCCAGCTCCCGGAGGTTGTGGGAGGAGACCAGCACCGTGGTGCCCTCCTGGGCCACGTCGGCCATGATGAGACTCCACACCTGGCGGCGCATCACCGGGTCCAGGCCGTCCACCGGCTCATCCAGCACCAGCACCTCCGGCCGGCAGCACAGGGAGAGCCAGAAGGCGGCCTGCTTCTGCATGCCCTTGGAGAGCCGGCGCATGGGCCGCCGCTCATCCACCTGGGAAAAGAGCTCCTTCAGCGTCTGATAGCGGCCCTGATCAAATTTGGGATAAAAGCCCCTTAGGAATTTGGCCATGTCCCGGGTGGAGGCCGAAAGGAAGTAGTAAAGCTCGTCGGGAATGGAGGCCACCCGGGCCTTGGCCGCCGGATTTTCGTAAATAGTCTCCCCTTCCAGCAGCACCTCGCCGGAGTCCTGCCGGTAAATACCGGTGATGTGCCGCAGCAGGGTGGATTTGCCTGCTCCGTTGGGCCCCACCAGGCCGTAAACCGAGCCCTTTGGTACCGTCATGGTCAGCCCATCCAGGGCCCGGAATCCGTCAAAGGTTTTGACCACATTCCTCGCCTCAATCATGTCTCTTCCTCTCCCTTCGTCCCCGCCGCGGATACACGCGCTGCCAGCTCCTGAGGGGTCATACCCAGAAACAGCAGCTCATTGACCGTCTCGTCGAGCTGTTTGAGCAGGGTCTCCCGCCGCTCTCCGGTGCCGCCCATTCCCTTGGCGGTAAAGACCCCCCGGCCCGCCTCGGCCCGGAGATAGCCCTCCTTCTCCAGGGCCTCATAGGCCCGCTGGATGGTGTTGGGGTTAATGGCCAGGGAGGCCGCCAGGGCCCGTACCGACGGGAACTGGTCCCCCTGCTGGATGGCACCGGTGACCACCAGGTGTCGAAGGCCGTCCTTGACCTGTAGATAGATGGGCCGGGCGTCCCGATAGTTGAGTTGGATCACGCCGCGTCCTCCTTTCCTCCCCGGCGCGGGGAAGTGTATGAATTTCCTTGGTACAGTTAGTATACATGCCCGGGGCGAAAGATGTCTTAAAAATTTATAACAATTTTCCGACTTCCTGCCACTTTCTTCGCCTGGACATCGAGGGTGGAGAAGCCTATAATAAGGAATGAGGGGGACCGCCACCGTGTCCCCCGCCATCCGCGATCAAAGGAGGGCAAGGTGATTCCCATGCACAATGCAAACTACGATTCCTTTCTCCGCTGCGTCCAAGATCTGCTGGACACCCCGGAGGTCCGTTCCATGCGGCAGTACCCCCACCACCCCCGCACCACCTGCTATGAGCACTCGGTGTGCGTGGCCTACGTCTCCTACCGCCTGGCCCGCCGTTGGGGCCTGGATTACCGCGCCGCCGCCCGGGCGGGGCTGCTCCACGACCTCTACCTCTACAACTCTCGGAAAAAGCCGTCCTACTACGGCAACCAGTGCTTTACCCACCCCGTGGTGGCTCTGAAGAACGCCTGGGCGCTGTGCGGCAGTCTGACCCCCATGGAGGAGAACATCATTGTCTCCCACATGTGGCCACTGGCCCGCAAGATGCCCCGGTATAAGGAATCCCTGGTGGTCAACCTGGCCGATAAGCTGTGCGCCACCGCTGAAGTGGTGGGGCTCCGGCGGTTTTCCCGCCGGGTGGCCCAGCGGGCTTGGCACTTCCAGGAATCCCCTGCTGCCGCGTGAACCGCAACGGCACCTGTCCCCTCCCCGGAGGTCGGACAGGTGCCGTTGTGCGCTTTCGGAGCCGGACAGCCCACCCCCTCTATAGGGGCAATCCCCATTTTTCCGGCGTTTTGACGGAAAATGATACCTCTAAACCATATTTGGTACTACCAATCGCTCTTCCTTGAAAAAATTTGCGGTTAGGAGTGCAAAATACATACCAATCTGATATAATGGTCACGCGCAGGTGGACGGTATGCCCGACCGCCCTGATCCGAACTCTTTTCGGGGAGGCTTTGATATGGGATCTATGGGAGCCATTGTGTTCCTGCCCCGGGAGGATGACACGCCCTCCCTTATGCTGCAAAATATCCTTTTTGACCCGGCCTGCACCTGGCTGTCAGCAGCGCTGGAGCGCGCTGGTGTAAGGCGGTTCCTGGTGGTATGTCACGGCGATGACCAGGCCGCCGCCGAGACCTGTTTCCCCGCTGGAACGGAATTTGTCACCGAGGGCGCCGGTGATGCCGCTGGTCGGCTATCCGCCTTCCTCTCCAGCCTGGAGGGCTCCGTACTAGTCTTCACCCGTCCCGTCTTCCTGGACGATCAGGGGGCCGGCCGGCTCACCGGCCGCTTTGGGGCGGACCTGCCTCGGGGCGAAGACTCTGGTGTGTATCGGGTGGACGCCCAGGCCCTCCTGGCTGCCGCTGAGGCCGGCGAGGATTTTGTCACCGCCGTTCGTGCCCAGGGCGGCACCTTTGGCCTGGTCTCCGGGAGCTATCAGGGGCTCCTCTCCCTGGCCCACTGCGCCGCTACCTGGGACAGCGCCCAGTATTTTGCCCGCCACGCCTCCATCGCCCGGCTCTCCGAGGAGTTGTCCACCAGCCCCGTCCGCTTTATTGACAAGGAGAGCGCCTATATTGGCCCCCGGGTCCAGGTAGGGGGCGGCACCGTGATCCTTCCCGGCACCATTCTGCGTGGGCAGACCGTCATTGGCCGGGAGTGCGAGATCGGCCCGAACACCATGATTCGGGACTGCGCCATTGGAAACCGGGTGACAGTGAATGCCTCTCAGCTCAACGAGTCCACCGTGGACGACGGCGCCAACGTAGGCCCCTTTGCCTATGTTCGCCCCCACTGCCACGTAGGCAAGGACGTCAAGGTAGGCGACTTTGTGGAGCTCAAGAACTCCACCATCGGGGACGGCACCAAGATCTCCCATCTCACCTATGTGGGGGATACCGACGCCGGCGCCCATATCAATTTTGGCTGCGGCACGGTGACGGTGAATTACGACGGCACCGCCAAGTTCCGTACCACCATCGGCGACAACGCCTTCATCGGCTGCAACACCAATCTGGTGGCCCCGGTGAAGATTGGGGAGGGCGCCTACACGGCGGCGGGGAGCACCGTCACCGAAGACGTACCCGCCGATAGCCTGTGTATTGCCCGCAGTCCCCAGACCATCAAGGTCCAGTGGGCGGCCAAGCGCCGCCGGGCCAAGAGCAAAAATAAGTGACATCCAGGCATCGCGCCTGTGGCAGCAAAAAAGGAAAGAAAAAATAACATTTTGTGAGGGATGCTGAAATGATCGCACACGGCAAGGACATCAAGATCTTCGCTGGCAACTCCAATCCCAAGCTGGCATTGGACATCTGCAAGAAGTTGGGCACCCAGCTGGGCAACGCCGAGGTGGGCACCTTCTCTGACGGAGAAAAATCCGTGTCCATCTACGAGACCGTACGCGGCTCTGACGTCTTCGTGGTCCAGTCCACCTGCTCCCCCGTCAATGACAATCTGATGGAGCTTCTCATTATGATCGACGCCATGCGTCGGGCTTCTGCCGGACGGGTCACCGCCGTGATCCCCTACTTTGGTTATGCCCGTCAGGATCGCAAGACCAAGCCCCGGGACCCCATCTCTGCCAAGCTGGTGGCCAATCTCATCACCCGGGCCGGCGCCGACCGGGTGCTGACCATGGACCTCCATGCCAACCAGATCCAGGGCTTTTTTGACATCCCTGTGGACAATCTGCTGGGCTCCCCCATTTTTGTGCGCCATTTTATACAGAAGTACGCCGACTGCCACGATGAGGTCATGGTGGTCTCTCCCGATGTGGGCTCCGTGGCTCGGGCCCGGGCCTTTGCCCAGAAGCTGGATATGCCTTTGGCCATCGTGGATAAGCGCCGTCAGAAGGCCAACTCCTCCGAAGTCATGAACATCATCGGCGATGTCCGCGACAAGCGGGTCATTCTGCTGGACGACATGGTGGACACCGGCGGGTCTCTCTGCGGGGCGGCCAAGGCTCTGGTGGAGATTGGCGGCGCCAAGTCGGTCACCGCCTGCGCCTCCCACGGCGTCCTCTCCGGCCCGGCTGTTCAGCGTATTGAGGAGAGCGTTCTGGACGAGGTCATCTTCCTCGACACCATTCCCGTGCGTCCCGACGTGAAGTGTGCTAAGATCAAGTATCTCTCCGTCGCTGAGATGTTTGCCGAGGCCATTGAGCGCATCTACGAGGAGATCTCTGTCTCCAAGCTCTTTAACTAACCGGAATCCCAAACAGACTGGCAAGCCAGGGGCAGAGCGGACGCTCTGCCCCCTTTGGCCGTTTACCTTCTTTTTCAATGCTGCGACCTGTGCGAGGTGTGTTATGTTTTTCAATCAAAAGAACGGTGGTGTGGACTGGCTGCTGGTATGTCTGGGCAACCCCGGAGACCAGTATGAGAATACCCGCCACAATGTGGGCTTTCAGGTGGCCGACGCCGTGGCCGAGCGCCACAACGTGCCCATCCAGCGCCTGAAGTTCCGCGCCCTCACCAACACCATCACCGTGGGGGAGAAAAAGGTCCTGCTCATGAAGCCGGTGACCTATATGAACCTGTCCGGAGAGGCCGTCCATGAGGCCGCCTCCTTCTACAAGGTGCCGCCGGAGCGTATCCTGGTGGTCTCTGACGAGGTGGCCCTGGCGCCGGGCAAGATCCGGGTCCGCCGCTCCGGCTCCGCCGGAGGACACAACGGCTTGAAGAATATCATCGCCCATCTGGGCACCGACCAGTTTCCCCGTATCCGGGTCGGGGTGGGGCAGAAGCCCCATCCTGACTATGACATGGCCGACTGGGTCCTGGGCAAATTCCAGGGGGAGGATAAAAAAGCGGTGGAGGAGGCGGTCAAAAGAGCTGCCGACGCTGCTGAATGCCTCATCCAGGAGGGTGTGGACAAGGCCATGAACCGCTATAACGGCTGAGCTGTCTCCGGTTGTACCACCCCCCGTTTTCTCTCCACTCACACCTCCCAAAGGAGCACCGCCATGAAAGAGCTTGTTCGCATCCTGGACCAAGTCCCAGAATTTAGCTCACTGCTCACCGCCCTGGATTCGGGTGCCTGCCCGGCGGCCGTGTCCGGCCTGGCGGCAGTCCACCGCGCCCACTTTGCCGCCGGACTTCGGACCAAGGCCGGCCGGCGGGTGGTGGTGGTGTGCGCCGACGAAGGGGAAGCCCAGCGCTTTGCTGAGGACCTCCATGCCTTTACCGGGGAGCAGGTCCTCACCCTGCCCAGCCGGGAATTCACCTTTCACGACGCCGCTGTGGTCTCCCGCCAGTGGGAGCACCGCCGGCTCTCCGCCCTCCGGGCTCTGGCCATGGGAGAAACCGACCTGGTGGTCACCACCCCGGAGGCGCTCCTCCAGCGGACTCTGCCGAGCGCCCTTCTCCTCCAAACCGTACACACCCTGCGTGTGGGGGAGGTCCACGACCTCACGGAGCTGGCCGAGACCCTCACCGCCGCCGGCTATATCCGTTGCGATCAGGTGGAGGGCGTGGGCCAGTTTGCCCTTCGGGGCGGCATTTTGGATCTTTTTTCCCCCGCCTGCGACCAGCCCATCCGCTGTGAGTTCTTTGGGGATGAGATCGACGCTATGGGTACCTTTGACCCCGCCACCCAGCGCCGGGTGGAAAACCGGCAGATCTGTGACATCCTGCCTGTGGCCGAGGTGCTGCCTCAGCTCTCCCCTGGCGGCTTTTCCGGCCTCGCCGAGGCTCTGGAGCGCCTCATTTCCCAGGAAAAAACCGCCAAGGGGGACCACAATCCCCTTATCGCCACCCTCTCCCAAGACCGGGAGCGGCTCTCCCAGGGACTCTCCTTCCCCGCCATGGACCGCTATCTCTCCCTTGTCTACCCGGAGCTGGCCACGGCTGCCGACTATCTGCCGGAGGACGCAGTGGTCTGTCTTTCCGAGAGTCCCCGGGTGGCCGAGCGGGCCAGGAACTACCTCTGGCGGATGGAGGAGGACGTGAAGACCCTGCTGGAATCCGGGCTGGTGGCCGGCTCCCTGGCCCGGTTCACCCGGACCTTTGAGGAGCTCATGGACCGGCTGTCTGACTGGCCTGTAGTCTATCTGGATACCTTCACCTCCAACACCTACCCCCTGCGACCCCGCTCCCTTCTGGATGTGCTCACCAAGCAGCTCCCCTCCTATGGCGCCAGCCTGGAGACTGCCGCCGCTGATCTGGAGCATTATCAAAAGGCCGGCTTTGCCACGGTGGTACTGGCCTCCGCCGAGCGCCGGTGCCTGGACCTCCAGGCCATGCTCCGGGAGCGGAAGGTCCGCACCGCCGTGGACTTTCAGCTCCACGAGCTCCCCGGTCCCGGCAAGGCGGTCATCTGCCTGGGGGGACTCTCCGCCGGCTTTGAGTACCCCGGCGCCAGCGCCGCCGTGCTCACAGAGGGCCGGGCCATCCCTGCCCGGAAGGTGCGGAGCAAAAGGGACTCCAGCCGGCAGAAGCTGGCCTCCTATGCCGACCTCTCTCCCGGAGATCTGGTGGTCCATGAGCACCACGGCATTGGCCGGTATGTCGGTATGGTGAAGATGAGCACGGACGGGGTCCAGAAGGACTATGTGAAGATCGCCTATGCCGGCTCTGACGTACTCTACGTCCCCGCCACCCAGCTGGATCTGGTGAGCAAATACATCGGCTCCGGCGACGACACCGAGCACAAGAAGCTCAACAAGCTGGGGGGCACCGATTGGGAGAAGACCAAGACCCGGGCCAAAAAGGCGGTCCAGGACCTTGCCAAAGGACTTATCCAGCTCTATGCCCAGCGAGAGCGTCTGCCCGGTCACGCCTTTGCCCCTGACTCCCCCTGGATGCGGGAGTTTGAGGATCAGTTTGAATACACCGAGACTGATGACCAGCTTCGGTGCATTCAGGACATCAAGCGGGATATGGAGACGCCCAAACCTATGGACCGGCTGTTGTGCGGCGACGTGGGTTACGGCAAGACCGAGGTGGCTTTTCGGGCCATCATGAAGTGTGTGTTGGACGGTAAGCAGGCCGCCATTCTGGCCCCCACCACCGTCCTGGCCCGGCAGCACTATCTCTCCGCCCGGCGGCGATTTGCCAAGTTCCCCGTGGAGATCGACGTGGTCTCCCGGTTCCGCACCCCCGCCCAGATGCGCCAGACCCTCATGGACCTGCGGGCCGGGAAGGTGGATCTTCTCATCGGTACCCACCGACTGTTCAACAAGGACGTCCAGTTCAAGGACCTGGGGCTGCTGGTGGTGGATGAGGAGCAGCGCTTCGGCGTTCAGCACAAGGAGAAGCTCAAGGAGCTCTCCAAGCAGGTGGACGTGCTCACCCTCTCGGCCACCCCCATCCCCCGGACGCTCAACATGGCCCTCTCGGGCATCCGGGACATGTCCACTCTGGAGGAGCCCCCTCAGGACCGGCAGCCGGTACAGACCTATGTGCTGGAGCACGACTGGTCGGTGCTCAGCGACGCCATGAGCCGGGAGCTGGAGCGCGGCGGCCAGGTCTACTACCTCCACAACCGGGTGGAGACCATCGACCGCACCGCCGGGCGTATCCAGGCTATGCTCCCGGAGGCCAGGGTGGCGGTGGCCCACGGCAAGATGACCCAGGAGGCCATCAACGATGTCATGAGCCAGATGACCGACGGCGAGGTGGACATTCTGGTGTGTACCACCATCATCGAAACCGGCATTGATATCTCCAACGCCAACACCCTTATCATCGAGGACGCCGACAAAATGGGTCTGGCCCAGCTTCACCAGCTC
>ERZ1090860.1269-NODE-1273-length-13833-cov-6.938090_pt1 | contig 13833 bp, 10 predicted proteins | sample MGYA00478483_ERZ1090860 | MGnify/ENA primary metagenome ERZ1090860 (study PRJEB33644, sample SAMEA5815741) | chicken gut metagenome | biome: Chicken; feature: Gastrointestinal Tract; material: Caecum | place: Ireland | collected 2019-01-01 | study: A study of...
TTCAGATGTCGTTTTAACTAAAATTATTATATAAAATTAGGTTATATTATCCATTCAACATTTTTCGACATTTTCTGATCCGTACAAAAAAGAACCTACGGATAATCCATAGGTTCTTTTTAAAATCAAATCGGCTGATATGCCATAATATTTCTCGGTGTATTGACGTGCGACCAAATGATGTAAGTATAGCCTTCGCAGATATCACATTTTTTATCCGGGATAACGTAACTGTAGATGTTGTATTGGTCTCGGCAAGTGATTTGAGTGGTTTTCGTACGGGTGATTGCTTGAGTACAAATGACGACACGCTGTTCAATACGTCCGCGAGTCCAATCAAAGTTGATAAACCATGCCTTCCACAGAAAGTATAGACTTGCGAGCATGAGAGCCAGAGGCTGAAACTGCCTCGTGACCACAGCACCAATTACCGCAGCTACAGCAATAACGACAGCTAAACCCCGTTGCTTAAATTGCAATACCACAAGCGGCTCCGGAAGAGGTTCCGTTTCTTCTTCCTGCGGGACATCCGATTTGTTTTCTGCCTCAAAGCTCGTACTTTCATTTGTATCATCTGGCAGTGCATTTGCTGATGACTCTTTGTCTCCCTGTGTCTGAGAATCGTTGTTCAGATCGAACGAGGCTCGGAGTTTTGCCGCCTCTGTTTTGAGATCTTTTATCATATTACTGCACCTACTTTTCTTCTGCCGAATTTGTTGACTGAGAAAGCACCGCATTTATGTTTTGAATCGTGGCCTGTGCAGTAGCAACAAAAGACGATCTTGCGTCATCTTCCTTGCTGTATTCTCCAGTTGATTCAATTTCAATTGAGACGCTTTCCGGATCTGAAATGTCACCAATCAATGCAATGTCATTTGCTGTTGCATAAATGCGCAGATATTGTTGATTAAACCGATCCGTAAAGCCTTCTCGTTTTACTGCGTTGGCGATATAGTCGGCTTGTTCACCAGCGGGAACTGCGGCAAGTTCCACAAGGGTTTGATACAAGGAGTCATCTGCATTTTCTCCTGTCAGCACGTCGCAAACTGTGGCAGACGGAAGCACTGCCTCTTGAATTGTTACTGACTGATTGATGGTTGTAAAAGTGCCATTACCAGATAGTTGTTTAGAAGTGCCTTCTTCTGCTTTTTCTGTGGATGTCTGTTTGCGGATCGTCACCTTCACCTTTTCGCCCGGTTGGTAGATTTTTTCGGCATTTTGCTCATCAGTTAGAGGGATATCAATGTATGTGTCCGAATGCCAAAGAGTCTGCGGCGGCTCATAGGCTGCGCCTACGCTTGCAAAAGATACATACTGACCAGCAGGGATATACTCTTGTACGTACATACCCAGAAGTGTATCCGCTCGCTGCCATTGATATAGATTTGTTCCCTGCAATGTGATTTGATTGTATGTTTCAGTGCTGACGGTTGCCTCTTGAATGTCTGATTCGCCTATCATATCGCCCGGAATCAAAGGACGGGTTACTTGGACAATCGAGACGTTTTCTCCTATTGCAACTTCATCCCCGGAAGAGAACGACATATTCGCTCCTTGCGGAAGATAATCCTTGAGAACTGGTATAGACATTGCCCCAATCGCAACAACAGCAATGCTGCATGCAACGGCAATAATCATGCTTATTTTTCGTTTTGGTTTTTCCTCTGCGGAAGATGTTTTCGTCACCACGAGGCTTGTTCTCGCTTCTTTATCTTCGGGCTCTTCACCTTTCTCTGGTGTTTCCTCTTTATGCTCTGTCGGCGTATACGGTACGCGCTTTGGGAGCAGCAGATCGGTGTCATTTTTGGGTTTAGGATTTGGAAAATACACATACCCGGTTTTTTCGTCAATGATGACATCTTGTATCGTATCGCTGACTCTCATCTTTTTTCTGGGAAGAGCTGCAATACGTTGAATTTCCGCTATTGTCAATTGAGGCTTTTTACTTGTTAATCCGCTCTGTACAGAATCAGATGCTCTTTCTGCATTTTGACTTCTCGGAATTTGGTTCTTATTTTCCTGTTCAGCCATTTAATACCACCTTCCTTGTATTAGTTTTTGTTTGCATTTATCTTATACCTCATTTTTGATTATACTACTGCTACGATACAATGTCAAAATAAACAACTATTTTTATGTCATTTTTGCAACTTTGTAGCGTCTATATTGACACTATATGATAAAACGTGTATAATAAATATATAAAAAAATCGGACATTTGTGCGATTTTATATGTAACGGCTATAGGTGGTGATTGATGTGGAAACCCCAAAAATGCCAAGCAGTAAGCATAACTCAAATCATAATTTTGCGTTAAACGGTGGTATAGTAGAAAGGATGTATGAAATCGCATCCAGTCAGACGGAGAAAGATAAGCTGATGAAAGCAGCGTATCGTTATTTCCCTTCCCCTCGTGCAAAGCACAACTTTATTCCGTCAGCACTCATTCCGAAGTTCGCAAGAGAGCATAAAGTAACTATGAGTTACTTGATATGCGGACATGACCCGGGGGAATCCGGTGGAGTTCGAATTACTGATTGGAGTGTTCAATCTTTTCAGCAAATTGTTGAGCAGCTAAGACCAGATGAAATTCAGAATGTGAGAAATTTTCTTTCGTTTTTCCGGGCCTATTCATCTGATTTTGATCCGGAAGTGGTTAAGGGCAAACGACGCTGCATGCAGTTTTCTGATATCTGGCTTAAGCGAGTGAAGGAGATCTTTCGTCTATTTCCATATCGGAACTTGGCACGAAAGGAACCTTTTATTCCGAAAGAAGTGTCTGAATATTATAAAATTCCGTATGATGAATTTTATCAGCGCAAGAGCTTTCAAGATGAGTGTCAAGAAAGCCTTGGCTTTATGAAATATTCTGTTTCTCGCTTATCCAAGATGACTGAATTTAACAATGATCAGATGATACGAGTCGATCCGCTCCATATTGTCGCTGTATCGGAGGTAATAGGAACAACTCCTTGTTTATTTTTCAACTGGGAACCTGTCAGCTTGTATTCCAAGGATCCTCTTATTGATATCTTAATTTCAGATTTTTTATGTATTCCTCTCGACCTAAGGGTGTTCATCGTAAATATCTTAAGTGTGCAGCCTCAACAGATTCTACAGCGAAAAGGAGGGAGTCGCTTTGCGTGAGATACAACCTTTTACTGTTTGGAGTCTTGCTGCGTCTTACCTTGATTTGCCTCAAACTCCTGACATTCCGGAAAACCTTTCGCCAGAGATAAGGTCTGAAATTGAACATCTTGTCCAGATCTGGGCGGAACGGCTGGTGCAGTCTACAGCAAGACGGATAAGATCGTATATAGAGGGACAAACTATTTCTCGATGGCAGCTTGTTAGTGCATTTGCAATATGGCGCAGTAGTATGGGTCAGTTTTTGATGGGTAAATCCTCTGCGATTGAGAATGCATCGACGAACCGAGTTCATAGCGTTGTTCTTGCCAGTGAGGTTCTTTCGTTTTCGCCAAGTGAGGCGGCATTTCCTGATAGTATTGATTATTGTGTATCGCAGGATGAACTGTTATATTGTTATGCGGTGTGTAATTATCCAAAGGATCTGTTTCATTCTTTTCTGATGTCATTATCTCAGGTGTCAGAAATAAATGAAACGAGCATGACACTGGAGCCGACCATACGAAAAAAAATCATAGATTCGTTTTTCGATGCATTGGACCAGAGAGTTGTTTATCGCATCAATTCAATCGCAAGCGAAAAGCGAAGAGCCTTAATCAATCTTGGCCCGCGCGATTGGCAATGGAATTCTGCTAAGAGACCGATTGATTTAACTGTCAAACGAGGAGCCAGTATTTTGAACATGCAAGCAGAATCCGTTATTCTGTATTCATTGCTATATGGAATAAACCTTGATTCATTGCTTTGCATGTGCCCTGCCCTTTATCATTCAGGAAAACTCTATTTTTATCATGCGGCAGATCATTGTTATCGCCAATTGCCCAACCAGTTCCGTGAATATCTGTTGGATTATCAGTCTTTAAGTCCTGCCAGCCAACAAGTATTACTGCGTTCTATCTTAAGCTCCGGCATTGAGATAGATTTTGATGCTTTTGCACGCGCTGACATTTTAGAATAATCTTAACACCGTAGACTTTAGTCTGCGGTGTTTTTATTCTCACACTTACGCTATAAAGTAAAATTTTATTTATTTATTTTAGAAACTATACTGTTCATCGAAAGCGGTTTTATTTAATATATATGAATATTTTGCAACTTATTTTGCATATCGCTTTCTGCCTTAAGTGTTTTTTTGATAATTTTAATTGACTTTATAGCGTGCAGGATGTATACTGAATATAGTGAGATACGAGATAATGGAACTTTGATGGTTTCAATATCCTGTTTTCTCACGTTTATAGACGGTTTTCGCAACAGCAACTCATTTTTGATATTGAGTCCACATCCTCAAACAATCTTTTGAGATTGCTGGATGCGACCGTCTTTTTTCAGAGTAAAAGCTTGGAGGGTTCGAAATCCTGATTTGGAGTTTTGGGACAAACGACGTTCGCGCGATATATTTGAATAAGCTGCATCCCTCCTTGTTTTGCTTTGTTTTGTTTTGAATACGTCAGTGTAGCTCAGTAGGTAGAGCAGCAGCTACCCCCGCTGTACGCATGGGTTCGAGTCCCATCACTGGCTAAACCACCTTTTCCTGCCCTGCTTCGAGAGGCCAGACTTGAAGTAGGTGCGCAGCCTGTTTGATTGTTTTCGAACTGGCATTCTGTTTTCTTTTTCTCTTTTTCCATCCCGAACCCAGTCGTGATATTCAGATTACGGCTGGGGAAATGCGTCTGTGGTGCAATGGTAGCATACCTGCCCTCCAAGCAGATGATGCGAGTTCGATTCTCGTTAGACGCTCCAGAATCTTTGTTGGAGAGAGGAGGAAAAATTGAATGAAACGATGTTGTCATTTGTGTGTTCAGAATGAAAAAAGATATGCATGACATCGGCGGCCGGCGGCGACGGTGAGCGCTGCCAGAAGGTACAAAGGGGAAACGATATGAATAGAATCAGAGATGAGCCGACAATAGACCTGCAATCCCGTTCAAATGCTTAATCGTTCTTTTTTAAGTAAGTATGTGTGCTGGTGTAGCTCAGTTGGCAGAGCGACTGATTTGTAATCAGTAGGTCGGGGGTTCGAATCCGTCCATCAGCTCCATAAATGATTCCGTGGTTTAACAATGGTAAAACGCTGGTTTTTTCACCTCGCCAGAGATTTGGGTTCGAATCCCATCGGAGTCGCTCCTTTCTATTCAGTCTGCGAAAAGTGGACTGGTTTCATTGACTTGTGCCGAGCGTTGAGAGTTCACTCGGCAGACCTCCGAAAATGCGCGGTTGTATCGTTGATGCAACCGCGCAAAAAAATACCGAAATAAAGCTGAGTTTAGATAAAGCTAAGAGCATCATCATGGAAAATGAGTTTATCCTCAATCGCTATTATAATACCGGTAGGTTTAATAGTTCGCTGAAAATTGGTTTTATGATGGATATGATACGCACATTAAAACCACTTTCTAAGGAAGAATGGATGTTGTGGTATTTGAATAACGTCCATGATGAACAATATCTTTTTAAGTTGGCTGAAGAGATGAGCGAAATCATTCCCTCATCATATCAAATCACTGCAAGCAATTGTTTTGAATACATTTGCAATGTAATGTTCCGTCGGACTTTTGAAGGATACAATAACGAAAAGCGAGCATTGTTGTATTTAAGAAAAACACTATCTTTGAATGTGAAAGAAGCCCCAAAAGAATGGGACGTAAAGTATTTCATTGATTTTTATGTGATTGGAAAGAACTCTAAACTGTTAGGTATTCAATTGAAACCGGTAACATTTTACTCAGGAAAGTATTATGAGCAAGTGGACATACGAGGTAAAATACTTTCTTTCTGTCATCAATACAACGCAATGGCATGCATATTGATTTATTCCCACAGTGCATCATCAGGCCATTTTTCTATCGAAAATACAGATATGATAGAATTCGTTAAAAAAAAATTGGCATAAACCATTTGATTTGAAATTTGTCGACTTGGTGGAATAGGTAGACACGATAGACTCAAAATCTATTGCCTTAGGGCGTGCGGGTTCAAGTCCCGTGGTCGGCACCATAGTTTCCGAACCTAATGTGAAAGGGGTATATATTTTGCTGAAAAATCGCACGTTTGTAACGACTACTGCTGTTCGCACAGAGCTTGCTCGATTCTTTCATATGATGCCCCATGCAGACAACGAATCAATAACTGATGTTGAGCAGTGGACTGACGCAGCAGATCTGATTCGTTTCGGTATCATTTTTCTTGGCAAAGATGGGATGCCCTTAGAGAAGGTTTGGCGTGCGGATGCGAAAATCGTAAGGAAGCTCTTCGGTGCTTCTAATCTTGACTGGATAAATTCCCTTCACGCATCGTGGACGAAGGTTGCAACAGCACCGATTGAACAGCTTGTTTTTGAACAAGTTGTTCATTATTTCTCCACTTACGATATGGAACGATTGACTGGAGCATCTATCCCGTTGTTCCCTGTCGAAGATATCCTTGCTGATCTTGATGATCGTCCCAACATCAAAGCGTTTACCGTTATTCAATATATTGATTTGGATGACGCCTTCGATCTGGTGGCGGAATACTTTGAAAGTACGGTTGCGCCTTCAAAGGATGCAATCGAACATGCCTCCATTTTAATGAAGGCATTTGATGTTTCTTTGGATGGCATCAAGTCTTTCGAATTTCAGGTCATTCGCTATGAGCAGCTTGGCGCTGTACCAAAGGAAGGCCAAAATTTCTTGCGTTTTCTAATCTATAAGACAACCGGCAGCACGCTCGTCATCAAAAATCAGTGTACGATCGAAAGCATTGTTCGCAATTTGCAGCAGGCTGAAAAAGAGAAATTCGCCCATGAGTGCTTCTGCAACGCTGACTTGGTAGAGCTTGCGAAAACATTTCACCGGTTCAAGCCTCTTTACTTGGCGTTCAAAAAAGGGCCTTCTTGTGCGCCTTACATCAACAAAATCCGCAAATTAGCGGATAAATATCACGAACCGATGAGCGATGTTACTGTTCAGAATCTGATCAATTTGGAACATGATTACATGAGAACGGGCAACAACACGAAGCTCTACGCAGTGATCCAAAAGTGCAGCATTCGCCAGCTCGTCAAACTGCTGAATTTCACGCAGTCTGAGTTGGCGCGTGAGGACAGCAAGGCGGACAACGGAATTGCACCTGTTTACAATATCCGCAATGGTAAGGTGTTCGTGCCTCAGGCGGAAACAGCTTCGCAGGACCATAGCTCTATTTGCTTGCGTGTTTTTGCCCTTGCCGATCTTAGAAGGCATTTGCTTGTACAGCTTCGCAATCTTGTTGAGCACAAGCTGGATGACAAGACTTTTTTGATCCCTGCCGAAATGCACTATGCTGTCCCGACCAGTGAGAAACAGTTTATTGGGAATATCCCCTATGGATCTTGTATCACACTCCCGGAAGGTAAGTCCTTTTGCGCTGCAATCCGCTGGGAGAATACCGGCAGAATCCGCAATGACCTTGATCTTCACATGCAGTCGTTGACCCGTGCGTTTGGCTGGAATTCTTCTTATCGTAGCGATAACTGCGACGTGTTGTATTCCGGCGATGTCACGGATGCCCGCGACGGTGCGGTAGAGGCTTACCTGTTTTCACCGAATGAGAACGAAGTCTTCCTGTTGTCTCTCAGCAAGTTCTGTGGAGCTGATAAGGTGGATTTTCAATTTTTCATGACAGATAAAGGCTTCAATCACAATCATGCTGTACGCGGTGGTCGGTCTAATGGTGTATGCGATATCGCTGATGCCTTGTTTGCTCCGATTCCAATGGCTTGCGATTCTGGAAGCATTTCTTTGGGGTTGTTTGTCGCCAACAGTTTTTACTTTTATGGCGGAAATCTCGGCTCGGAGCGCATTCCCAAACGCGAATTGTACGGTTCATTCATTACCGCATTTTCTCATCGTCTGACGCACATGATGGATCTTTCTGACTTGATTCGCATGGCTGGCGGTACGGTGACTGTAAACGAGTCTGAGCCCGATGGATCTGATTATATTGATCTCCGTCCTTCCGCACTTTCGGCTCGTTCCATCATGAAAATCATTGATGAATTGAATACATGATTTTTCCTCTTTTATTCTTCCCCGGCACAAACAGTTCCTTTTTTAGCTTCTATGATAAAAGCCTTTTTTACTGTTCGCCGGGGGAACATTACTATGATTTTCTCGGCAAAAGACGTTCCTTTTTGAAAAATTCTGGAGATGTGAACATTACGGCTCGCTGGGAAGTCATTAGTCATAGGGGTGTCGCCAAGAGGTAAGGCATCGGCCTTTGACGCCGCTATCCGTTGGTTCGAATCCAACCATCCCTGCCAATATCGTTAACGCGAGGAGGTGAATTGGAGTGCTCAGCCACGCTCTCCATTGGTGTGTGTACGCATTGACTAACTCGATCAAACGGTTTCTGACAAGGCTCCGGAGGAACTGGATAAGTTCTTCCTGTCATGGTTGGAACCCTGTGCAGAAGCGTGTACTCCATACCAAGAAAAACGAGTATCCCACGGGATTCCTGTAGCTGCATTGCTAAAAAAAACGAATTACGCGATGTACAATGAATAAACGGCGGCAGTCGATCTGTTTCCGAAAAGCCGCCGTATTCTGGTCTTTAGCTCAGTTGGTTAGAGCGCCGGACTCATAATCCGTGAGGTCGTCGGTTCAAACCCGACAAGGCCCACCATTCAAAGTTCATGTATTGGAAGCTGTCCAGCGTTGGACAGCTTCTTTGTATATTGCCTCCATTGCACAAGAAAAATTGTAAAAATATGTTAAAACATTGGCTGAACATTTACATAGAAAGGAGCTTTATATGGGGATCCCTGTTGAAGTTGCAAAAACACTTGTATCTCGCATACAGATGCTTTCATCCAGATGCGACATTTCCGCGCCACTGTTCATTTTGAAAGATATCTTTGATGGCATCAATAACAGAACTGATTTTACCGCTACCGATGTTTTTAATTTTCTGTACCAGATCAAGATATGCGGTTTACATTCCAAAAAATATTTTCTTAAGCAAGTGAAAGATTTTTATATGTTCTCCGACTTTGGAATAGAAGAGAGCTATGATTATTTCTTTTTGACTCCAGCAGCTTTCAGCGAATTACCCGACAATCGGGGCAAATATGGCTGCACCAGTGTTATTCGTATTGACTTTTTTCATCATAGGTATTCTGTACGAACTGAAGCAAAGCTGAAAGAAGTCGAGATGGAAAAGGAGCTTTACACTATCGATTCTTTCGGTCTATCTTCGCAGCAAGTTAAGTTATGCCAATGTGCGCAAGAGATACTTGTAACACCCACGCTGAAGAAGCGCAAAAAGCTGGTAAAGATTTTTCATGATTTATATATGGAAAGTCCATGGGTGTCACAAGAAACATTCCTGCCAATCAAAATTGCACGGCTTACACGTCATTACATCGCCTGTTGCCAGATTTTTTTGACACGAAAACACGAGCTTATGAACGCCGCTCAAAAACTATCTGATACGCGGGTTAAATTATATCGCAAAAATCTGAAGATCAAGGAAATCAACGATGAGCTTGCTGCATGGAAGAAGAAATATCATGATAAGACCCTTCAAGCAACCGAAGCTGTTATTTCATATCTGAAGGATTTGGGTTATGAATGCGATGAAACGGAATGGATTTATTGAATTCTCTAAAAAAGATCGAAAACGATAACCTGTGAGGTGACGAAAATGAAGCTTATTATAGCTGAAAAAAAGGAACTTGCTTTGGCTATTGCGGATGCCATCCCCGGGCAATTAACAAAACAGGGTCAAGCGATTTGTAAGGGCGAATATACGATTGTCTGGTGTTCGGGACATTTATTGGCATTAAAAGAGCCGGAAGATTACAGCAAAGAATATGAAGAATGGAACTTAGAACAGCTACCCATTTATTTCCCGAATTGGGAAATGAAAATCGGCAAGAGCGTAGCAGCAGGCACGAATAAGTCTGATCGAGTAAGATTCATTGGTCAAGCGTTGAAAAGCGCAAATTTGGTTATTCATGCCGGAGACTGTGACGATGAAGGGCAGCTTATAGTGGATGAAATTTTGCGTTGGCACAATTACACTGGCCCCGTTAAGCGTCTGAATACCAGCGACACGACCGCGCCTATGCTAAGAAAAGCGTTGGCGAACATGGAGGACAACACCCCAGCCCTTCAGCGTGAAGGTTGGGCCGCATACGCCAGATCGGTCAGCGATGCGATTGTAGGATTCAATCTGACGCGAGCCATGTCTACGGCAAACCATGCAATCCTGCCTGTAGGTCGTGTTCAAACCCCGACACTCGGCCTTGTCGTAAACCGTGATAAACAGATCGAGGGTCACAAGAAGCTAACCTATTACACTGTGGAGACGAAGGTGACTGTATCTGGAGCAGAGGTTCCGGCGGAATATGTCCCGGCAGAAAACAATATTAACCTTGTGGATGGGCGCATTCTGGATATCCGTTTTGCAAAGAGCATCGCCGGATTTTTGGACGGACTTTCCTTAACCGACATCAAGGTTGAGAAAAAGGAAGTTTCTGAAGCCCCTCCCCTGCCATTCAACCTGACAAAGCTGACAACTTATTGCAGCACTCATTTCGGCTTTGACAATGTTATGGAGATCACCCAGTCTCTCCGCGACAAGTACAAAGCCATTACCTACAACCGTACAGATTGCCAATATCTCGGCGACGAACATTTCGCCCAAGCGCCGGGTACGGTTGCTCAGGTTCTGAAAAATACGGGAATCAGTCCGAACGGGATCGATACCAGCATTCGCTCTAAGTGCTTTGATCAAAGCAAGATTTCCGTTCACTTTGCCATCATTCCGACGACAGAATCTGTTGACCTGTCCAAAATGACAAAGGAAGAACGGCTGGTGTATGAAGCCATTGCGAAGCGCTATTTGATGCAGTTCCTTCCCCCGGCAAAGAAGATGCGGACGACAATGACAGCCCCTCTATCCGACGGCGGCAGCATTCGCTCATCGTCTACTGAAATCACTTCACCCGGCTTCCTCGTGTTGGCAGGCAAGGATGGAGACAATGATAATCGAACGTCTTTGAGCGGTCTCAGTGCTGGTACGTACACTGGAAAGTCGCACGACGCGAAGGTGGTCGAGAAGGAAACTAAGCCTCCCGCTCGGTATACGATCGCATCTCTTGCCGAAGACATGTCACGCATTGCAAAGTATGTCACGGATCCGGAAGCGAAGAAGCTGCTGTTGGCGAAGGATAAAGACCGCACCGGCGAAAACGGCTCTATCGGCACAACCGCTACACGCGAAGCCATTATAAGGAGTTTGATCAAGCGTGGTCTGCTGATTGAAGATAAAAAGCATTTGATCTCTACGGATAAGGGCCGGGAGTTGTATAGAGTTATGCCTGATGAATTCCGTTTGGCGGACACAACAGCTAAGTGGTGGGCTATTCAGGAGGATATCAAAAACGGTACAGCAAAACCGGATGATTTGATCTTGATCGTACTGGAATCTGTAAAGCATTTTCTGTCTGGGACTATCCCAACAGTTTCGTTCACAAATCAAACCAGTACGATAATCGGAAACTGTCCGGCTTGCGGTCGCCCCGTCCGTGAGACTGCGAAGGGATTTGTATGCGCAGGATTCAATCCAGATGATGAAAAAGCATGTAAATTCTTTGTTGCAAAGAAAAATCCAAACTTTCCTCCTCTTGCTGGAAAGACTATCACACCAGCTACCATGAAGAAACTGATTTCCGGTCAATCGGTACTGGTCAAGAACATTAAAAAGAAAGACGGATCTGGAACATACAATGCCGATCTTTCTCTCGTTACTGAAAATGGACGTGCGAAATGGAATCTTACCTTGCCTCAATTCGAGATAGTTGGTACGTGTCCCATCTGCGGGCAGCCAGTAAAAGAGACCTCTAATGGCTTTATGTGTTCTGGTTTTGTACATGATAATCCAAATTCTTGTAGGTTTTATGTGGCGAAAAAGAATGAGAATTTTTCTCCGCTTGCAAGCAAAACGCTTTCCACCTCTGATATGAAAAAACTTCTCAGTGGTCAAACTATCACCATTAAAGGCATCAAGAAAAAAGATGGTTCGGGAACTTATAACGCCGACCTTTCTTTGATCGTTGAGGACAATCACCCTCGGTGGAAACTTTCTATGCCCGAACGCAAAGTCCTTGGTGCTTGTCCTGTGTGTGGCGGCGATGTGGTAGAAGGTCGGACAGGTTACGGATGCATGAATTTCCGCAAAGATCCCCCTTGCCGTTTCTATATTGCCCGGGAGCAGAAATTCCCTCCGCTCGCAAAGCACAAGATCACCGCGACAGATGTGAAAAATCTGCTTAATGGAAAGGCTATCTCAGCAAAAGGAATTCCGAAGAAGTCCGGATCTGGTACTTATGATGCCAACTTCAAAATTAAATGGGATGGACAGTACGTAAGCTGGGATATGTCTTTTCCGGAAAAAAAGAGCAAATAAAAAGACCGTTCTCTTGCTAAACGCAGGAGAACGGTCTTTTTTAATCTGTTTTAATTATAACAACCGAGTGGTCATTCCAAGTCACTTGAAAATGTTCTTGAAGAGCATCTATATCGGTGTCGGCAGAGATCTCAACCGTATATATTGCTTCTCCAGAGGCATTTTTTATGATAGTGTCTGCAAGGGAAGCTCCTGCAAAAAAAATTGCGCCTGCAAGAACTACTGCTCCAGCGAAAATTGCGTAACTCATACCGAACTTTCCCTCGCATGCCTTTTTGCTGCGGCATATGAACCAAAGCAAAACACTGCCATTCCCCAAATGATGCAAGTGATACAGACAAAAATTCCATCCATTGCTTCCTCTGGAGTTAATGCGTGAGATACGTCGAGAACACGGTATCCGAAAGATTCAATCAATGCAATATCTGACATATGGTCTCCTTAGCAAAAGGATTCAAGATTTTTAAAGAGATTCTTTTCCATTACCGAAGCGTACGAGTTTAAAGTCCACTTCTTTGCATTTCGGATCAGCATACAGTTTGTCAGCATATTCATTCAATTCGCGGCAGTCCTCATAATCCTTATCGATGGCAACAATTTCAACATCGGGCGCAGCGGCTGCACCAACACTGAGAACGCTTTCAACGATGCCGTCTCGGATGATTACTCTAATTTTCTGTTTTTCTGCCGTATTCTGTTTGGCCGCCGCTGCACCATCGAATGAATTGTCAGGCTCCAGAGGTTCAAGTGCGGGGCGGAAACCGTGGTTCGCGTACCGATAGCTGGACGAGCGGTAAGTCCAGAAGCGGGCCGAAGAGTATCCGCGTTGAGTGGGGAGTCTCATCATTTTGTCGCGTCCCCAAAAACGCATAAACTTCCAATGCCAGATCTCATTGTCATCTCTCGTCCGATCCAAGGCATCATCCCATGCATTCTGAGAATTGAATTTTTCTCCCACTGACAACAGATGGCAGCGGTACTTTCGGTCTTCCAAAACAACCTCGACACCATCAACGTAACCCGCTGCCGCAAGATCATCCCATGAAACATAGGAAAGAAGCACACGATCTGCAATCAGCAGCGTGCCGGTACGAGACCATTTCTTCATGTTGTGAACCACATTCCATGTGATAAGTGCATCCGAGCAATTTTTCGGCGCGGCTTCAATATTTATTTGAGGCGCGCCCACGGACTTGGGGATATATCCCGTATTTTTTTGGTTTTTGGGGGGGTTTTTTTGTTTTTTTTTTTTTT
>ERZ1090860.1272-NODE-1276-length-13816-cov-6.180001_pt1 | contig 13816 bp, 11 predicted proteins | sample MGYA00478483_ERZ1090860 | MGnify/ENA primary metagenome ERZ1090860 (study PRJEB33644, sample SAMEA5815741) | chicken gut metagenome | biome: Chicken; feature: Gastrointestinal Tract; material: Caecum | place: Ireland | collected 2019-01-01 | study: A study of...
CTCAGCGACATCCTCAACGCCCCGGTGAACGGCAGCGGCTGCAACGAGCAGTACGGCCTGCTGGGCTCCAACAAGGCCACCGAGGAGAGCGTCAAGCTCTTCCCCCGGGACTGCGAGACCTTTGTGGCCCGGCTGGCGGCCAGCCTGCGGGACGCCACCGGCAAGCAGATCGAGGCGATGGTCTATGGCGACGGCGCCTTCAAGGCCCCCGTGGGCAAGATCTGGGAGCTGGCGGACCCGGTGGTGAGCCCCGCCTACACCGCCGGCCTCCACGGGCAGCCCAACGAGCTGAAGCTGAAGTACCTGGCGGACAACGACTTCGCCCACCTCTCCGGCGAGGCCCTCACCGCCGCCATCAAGGAGAGCATCACCCACAAGGACGCCGACCTGAAGGGCCGGATGTCCAGCCAGGGCACCACCCCCCGCCGCCTCACCGACCTGATCGGCAGCCTGTGCGACCTCACCTCCGGCTCCGGCGACAAGGGCACCCCCATCGTGCTGGTGCAGGGGTATTTCGACAATTTTGCGAAAGAGGAAAAGTGAGTTTTCATCCGACCAGTGGGATAAGTCAGGACCCCCGGCTAAGCCGGGGGCTTGAGTAGGCCCTGGAAGGGCCTCATACCGGCAAGCCTCTCAAGAGGCATTGAATTATCCACCTCTTGCATCACTTGCACGGCAGCCCGTAAACGGGCATTGCTTTTCCACAAATTAACTTTTGGGCAACCATAAAGTTGCTGTTCTTTTCTCGCTTCGCTCGGTACTTGAAGCTAAAGCTTTTTGACACTCCCCGGCAGAGCCGGGGGTTGCCTTTACGCTTAAGCAGACAAGGCAGCCGTTCACCTTCACACGGAAACACTCCCAAGACGTAAAGCGATCCCGTAATCACCATCATTGCAACGACCGCGATATTTGCAAAGGTGAGGCGTCGGGCAAACGCGCTTTTTTTGCTGGTCTCCTCCATTGTGCATGCAATCAGAACAAGCGCGGCGAAAGTGGCCAGGAACAGTGTGCGGGAGGGTACGCGGAACATATTCAGCACCGGTATCCTGTACGCAATTTGCGCTACCAGAGGGATATTGCCCATGCATGCATACACCAGAGTAACACCCAAAATGCACGTCATGACGCGGACCCGAAAGTCCTTCTTCCATAGCGAGAACGAGGCCAGCAGCAGGGCAACTGCCGCTCCTCCTAAAACCAGTTCTGCATCCATGCCGGATGAATAGTTATCTGCCACCAGCCCACTCCAGACGTTTGCTCCAAAAAGCTGCGGGATCACGGCCATCAGCAATTTGACCGGGTGCAGGGAAACGCTTTTGAACGTATCAAACTCCATTGCTTCTCCGGATCCGCCTGCCAAATACAACATGAACTGTGCCGTTGGGAGAATGATGAGCATTACCATGCCAAAATATGCCGCGACCCATAGGATACCATGCTTGAGGATCTTCTTGACCTCGAATTTGCGATGGATCGCTCCCGCCAGGAGATAAAAAAACGCCGCAATATCCGTGTAAATCGCATACTGCAGGAACCCGCCCAAAAGCTGCAGCGCCATGGCTCCCGCGCAGAAAAAGAGCCACTTGAGTTTGCGCCGTTGTAAATATCCTTCGGCAAAATACAGGATCACCGGCACATACAAAGCTGCTAGAATCAGCATCTCATGTTCTTTTCGATAACCACCCATGTGCACCGTGAAGAGATACATCGTACTTACCATAGTCGCCACAAACGGAGAGCAGGAAATGCAACGCAAATATCGAAACATAAAGGCGCCACCCATGGCAAGATGGAGCGCAAAGAAAGCATATAACTGGACTCCAACTGGGACAAGGACAAGCAGCCAGTTGAATGGATACAGCCCTGGCGCTCCCGCCACGATGCCCCGAGGGGTTCCCCCCGCCAGATACGGATTCCAAAGGGGGAACTCACCTTCCACTATGGCATTTTTCATCCATGGCAAATCCGGAACGATTGTCGTAAGGCCATCACCATTTACAAACGTGTTCCCGGCCAGCAATTCATTCCAATACAAAACAAAAGGAATACTGAATCCCACTACCGCGACCAGAATCGTCAGCAGAAGGTCTTTTTTCGCCTGTGGGTTTTTCATATCTTTCTCCCTTCATTGTCGGGTTTGCATGGTGTCTTTTTGTTTGGAAATCAGACATGCCGTTTTATTTTGCGTTTTTCTTGGATTTAGGCCGAAACTTCCAAAGAAAATAAAGCAGAACGGCCCATGTGACCGTATTCAGAATGACGGCTGGAACATCAAGCGCTGTCATAAGACCTCCGGACCGCCCCGGTTCCATCCGGGACCGTTCAAACAAGACAGAAGCATTTTCCTCGTTCAGCATTCCCTTGTCGCGGAACCAGTACAAATTCTCCGAATCTACCAAGTCAAACTGAATCCACGCCTCATTGACTTCCTCCAGTTCCGGAATCTGGCTGCAGTCCACACGCACCTCGACTGGTTTTGTCTTTTTCCCCTGAAGGGTAACCGGGAACCGCTCATTCTCAAAGCGCAGCATAGTGCCTTGCTCGTCTAGAATGTGGTACGAAAGAAATATAGAATCATTATACCAACTCTTGTCGGCAAAAGCGAGTTCCACCTCAAAGTCCATTCCATCAGTTGTATAGTCCACTTTTTTCAATACGATGGACACCTGTTCCTCGGCAAACACCACGCAGGAAACACACAGGAACAGCAAGGCCATCACCATCGCAGTCATTTTTTTAGCCATGCCCATGCTCCTTTGCATGATCGATAAAACACTGGAACGCCTCAATATACTCCTGTGCCACCACCTCTTCCGTGCGGGATTCCATGTCTCGGTACATGGGCAGTTCCTGCTGATACAATTCCGCCTTGTGAGCCAGACCAAACCCGATTTTTTCCGCTATTGCATCAGGGTCGTTCGGATCAAACAGCATGACGTTTTCAAGCCCGTACTTTTGCACCACACTGCGCACCTGCGGGATATCGCTCATCACCGACGGAGTACCGACAGACATCCCTTCTCCAAAGGTAAAGGGGAAACCGCCCTCGTACAACGTGGGGTTGACCACAAGTTCCGCGCAGTGATACAAGGCCGCAAGCGCCTGGCCGTCCACGCCTTGAAACGCGATCACATCCGCCTGCATCCCATGCTGTTCTATATATTCGTACAGCTCCGGAACCATCTTCAAATCGCAGGTGAGCACAAGCTTCACATGGATATACCGCTCGGTAACGAGTTTGCGGTACGCCCGCAACAAATTCAGAATATTTTTGTAAGGGCGCGCCTGGCTGGCATAGAAAATATATTTAATTTCTCCCAATGAACAGCCTACGCTCAGATCCTGCCAATACTCCTTCCAGTATTTCATGTACGGCCAAAGCGTATCCAATTTTCCACGGGCAAACTCATCTGTAAAACTGATTTGGGCATTCAGCCTTTTTTCAATGGATGGATCGATCTGAATCCTGGAGAGCAATGTATTGGTGGGATGTTCGATCACACGCACCTGCTCTTTTCCGTAATGGTCATGCAATAAAGTGTCACGCAGATACTCACAGTATGTGACGAAGTACTCTCCTGCCTGAATCGTCGCCCTGCACGTTTGGGTCGACGATACAAAGCCCGGCTGGCCCGCACACAGATAGGGAAATTCTTCCGTCACCAGATCCGGGGCAGTAATCACCCGCACTTGATGCAATTTGCTGGATCCAGGCCAGAACAATGCCGGGACGAACCACACGTCCACATCCTGACGATTTGCCTTCTTTACCAGGGCTCCTACTGTTGCATCAACCAGTCTTTGATAAGCATACCTGTCCATCCCGATCCCTTTTCCAGAGATCCGCTGGGTGATGTACTGGATCTTATGATAAACTTTTTTTAGTGTGATCTTTTGTTTTTTCACCAACAACTTTGCCAGCTTCGCACTCCCGTATAGCAATGCAGCCAAAAGGGCAAAGGGCAACAGGAGACATGCCGCTAAAACGGCCAGAACACACATCAGGGCAAACAAGAACCCGTTGGAGAGACTGACCATATAGCCAACGCCTTTTTCCGCCAGGTCTACACCTGTCCGCAGGATACGATATTGTTTTACGCGCTTTTCCTTCTTGTGCAGGACTCCGAAAAAGTCCAATATCCCCCAAAAAACCGGAGTTCGTTCCAGCACCGCGAACTTCACCGCGTCATCCCGGATGTTAAAATCCCGGAACAGTTCGGTGATCGTATTCAAGGACCAGCGTGGGGTTACGATCAAGATCTCTTGGCCTTTTTCGGAAAACCCCTTTACAAGCCCTCCCAAATATCGGCCCAGCCCTTCCTGCCCCATTTTAGTCCTCGGGCCATATGCCAAAAAGATTCCTATCTTCATGTTTCAATATCCTCTGATCATCGAGCGAATTCTTGCATAGATTTGCGGATACTGCCCTTCTGCCATAAACTTTTTCAGCTCCTGGAATGTCGGCAGTTGTTTTGCCAACTTCCCAGCATTTTGTTCCATATACAAAAGCTGGTCCGCAATATCTTCCGCGTCTTGCGGGGCAAACATCGTCATTGAGGCGTTCAAGCGCGCATTCATATACTCCATCGGCGGGTACTGGGCAGTGACTGTGGGTACCCCCAACTGCAACGCATCGACGCAGGCACCGTTTCCATTGTCTGCAAAGCCAGGATGGAAAACAAACTTTGCTTTTTTCAGATACTGAAAATAAACTTCTTTGTCCTGCTCGCCCTTGATCACGATGTTCTTCCGCAAATTCTCACTCGTTTGTATGATTTTTCCGATTTCTCTTTCATACATCGACAAATCATGGTCAACGCGGCCGTTCCATCCGTCATCTGCGCTGTTTTCCTTATGCTGCGCCGCAAACCTTTCTGTGTTGACACCGGTCACGAAACACTTCAGTTTTCCTCCCCGCGCATAGTATAACTCCAGCGCCTCCAATGCTCTGCGGTGATTTTTATGCAGTGAAGTATTTGTGGGCCAAACAAAATAGTCCTCTTCGATTTCCAGGTCAATAAGCTTGTCCGGTTGTATCATTTCGTATACCGGGGGTATTTCAACCACATTTTGTGGGTTGATCCCGCAATATGTGGTCGCTTCCTCACGCATATACGGTGTAGTGACGATGACATTATTGGCCTTTCGGTTGTTGATCTGCCGAAGGGCTTCATACGAGAGGTCAAACATGCCCGGAATATACCTTTGGATCACGTCGTGCACAACGATCGCATACTTGGTGGGGCAAAAAAAGGGCAACGGCAAGCGATCCGAAGCAAAAATGCAGTAATCAAAGTTCTGAAGGGACTGTATGCCATCCTCCATCACATAGCTCTCTCCCGGCAGGATTCGGCTATCGTATCCCTTGATCGCAGCAAGTGCCTCAAACCAAATTTTATTCTTTTTGCTCCAGCGAAAGCGCTGCGTTTGAATACCAGCATTTCGCACCCGCCTGAAATAATCATGTTTGGCGTAGACCGGGGTATCCACATAATAAAGTACGATTTTCACCGCATCGCCCTGATCTGCCGCCCCTTTTTGTATCGCGAGCGTCAGGCGGATCGCAAAATCCAAAACGCCGCCGGTGTAAGCCATGGGCAGAACAATTGCAATTTTGGCTTCAAAGGCCTTTGTCGCCATTTGGACGGAGGCCCTCCGTTCGATCAACTCTTGAAAATGCATAAATGCGTTGCGCCAATGCATCTCGCAGAATTGCCGGCCAAACGTATCCAGAAGGCAGCCTTGCTTGTCCACGATACGCTTGGCAAGCCTCATGTCCCCATTCGAGAGCCTGCGAAGCATCGCCCGTGCCTGTGGGATCGTCTTGCATCGTCCGGGCAGATTGCTCCCGCCGATGCGATCCAGCATTCCCCCTGCCATAAATACCAGCGGCATCCCGTTGGCTACTGCCTCCAAAGGGTGATAGTGCAGATGACGAGGCTCCCTCGAATGATAATACATCGCGGCCAGATGCCGCATATTGTATTCGTACTGCTCCTTGGGCAAAAACCCCATCACCGCGGGGTCATCAGGAACCGGGATCATCTGGGCGCCACCTATAACATGGGGGAGCATCCCGAAATCCCGTTTGAAATCCTGGTACACCTTGCGGTAGTAGGAGTTCGTATTGATCTTCGGGCCAATAAACAGGATGCGCTTGTCCCCGCCGGTCCAGATTTTATCCACGCGATCGTGCTTTAGGCCGATCGGCAGGTACACATACTGTTTTTTAAAATAATCACACTCCACTTCGGGAAGGTTTTCATATGTGGCGCCAAACCAGAACCGATCACCCAAGCGGATGATGTCCTCAAGCAGCGAAACGCTTTGCCCACCGAAAAGCCTGGTATAATCAGTGGTCGCATCCAAGCCGAAAGCCTGCAAGACCATCAACCCTTTAAACGTCCTCACCAGCATTTTGATCTGCGGAACAAACGCGCCGAAGATCGCCATATCGAAATATCGGTTCATGATCTCGATGGCTCTTGCCGGCAACCACTCCGCATACATATCACATTCATTGAGATATGCCAGATCCTCCTGGGGGATCGACAAAGAAGAATCATACTCCCAAGTGACAGAAGCGCTGAGATCACCAAATGAATATTGATAGATCTTCGGGGTAAAAACCTCATACCCCATTTCGATCAGCATGGGAACCTCGAATTCCCTCAATGTGGTGTGATTCAGCAGCCACAGAATCCGTTTCTTCATGTCAATTTCCCCTGTCTGTATGTTGCGAATATGCGTATAACGCGTCATCGGGCTTGCCGTCGAACACTACGCGCCCATTATTCATAACAATGCATCGATTGCACACTTCACGCATCATGTCAAGGTCATGCGTTACAAAGACCATGATCTTGGCCTCGTCCATCAATTCCATAATGCGTTTCTTCGCCTTCTTTTGAAAGGAGGCGTCACCAGCACCAACGATCTCATCCAACAGCAGTATCTCACCGGAAAGGCAGGTGGACACTGCGAAGGCCAGACGGACAGCCATACCGGTGGAATACGCCTTGATCGGATAATCAATGAATTCTCCGATATCGGTGAAGCGAATGATCTCGTCCTGTTTTTCTGCGATCTCTTCCGGCGTAGCCCCCAATAACAGCCCGCGGTAAAGGATATTTTCCCGTCCGGTGGATTCCAGATCGAATCCAAGGCTGATATCAAACAGCGCTCGTATCTTGCCGACCACCTTGATGTTGCCTTTTTCAATGGGATAGACGCCCGCGATCGTTTTAAGAAGCGTGCTTTTGCCGGCACCATTGTGGCCGATCACCCCGATCCGGTCGCCGTCCGTCGCCAGAAGGTTGAAATCGTTCAGCGCGTGCACATCTTTCAAAAGCGCCGTCGTTTTTTCTCTCTTCAACCACGAAAAGAAATCCTGCTTGATGGACCGCGCATTGTAAACATTGGACGGATAGGACATATCCACATGTTCCATAAGGATCTCGCACTCTGCCATACTCTCAGTTCCTCAAATGTAGAAGATAATGTCTCTGGCCTGCTTTTTGTTGATCTTGTAGGCCGCCAAAACGAACACGCCCACAAACACAAAGCAGAACAGGTAATCCTGCAATGTGGGAAGGATCCCATCCAGGAAAGGGGCCCGCACCAGCTGCAGCATATGGGTGATCGGGTTCAGCTGAAACCACGTTGCCAAAAGCGGGACTGTTTCAAACATCTCCTTCTGAAAAAACACGGGGGAGACGTACCAGAGCGTTTGCAAGATCAGCGGTGCCAGCTGGGGATAGTCGCGGTATTTGGTGCCAATAAACGCGGAGATCGTTGTGCCGGCCCACGCGAATATAAAATAAATCAGCAGCGTGAGGGGGAGCGAGAAGACTGCCACCAGAAGATTCAACGGAGCGATGACCAAAATCCACAGCACCAGCGCGATGAGGGCGATCAAAAACGAAATGGTGTACACGATCGCACTTTTCAGCGTGTAGATCGTGACCGGATGATTGAACTGTCGGATATAGGAATCGTTGGCCACGATCGAATAACTTCCTGCGATCAGGGAATTGGAAAACACATCCCAGCATAGAATACCAGAAAGCACATAGGGAGCGTAGGATGCGATATCCGTTTTGAACGCCGTGGCAAACACCACCGACATAATCGCCGTCAGACACAGGGGATTCACAAACGTCCAGAGGATCCCCAGTTTGGACCTGCGGAACTTGTTTTTCAGCTCAATGCGTGCCAGATGGGTCCAGAAATAGCGGGACTCATACAGTCTCTCGATGTACCGTTTCAAGATATTCTCCTTACGCTTCCTGTTCCAGGATTTCTTTCAGGCTCTCCACGATGTAGCGCACCTGTTCCTCGGTCAGCTTGCCGTGGGAGGGCAGGTTGATGCCCCGGGAGGAAACGCTCTCCGCCACCGGAGCGTGGACAGAGTCGTCCTTGTAAGGGGGCATGATGTGCATGGGGTAGAACAGCGGGCGCATCTCAATGTTGTGCGCCTCCATCTGCGCCATCACCTCGTCGCGGCTCAGTTTCACCGATTCGGACAGGATAACGGAGTTCATCCAATACACATGATTCGCCTGTGCAGGGACAGCCTGGGTGGACACCAGGTCGCCCAGCATGGGGAGGTATTTTTCATACAGCGCGGCCACCCTCTTGCGCTGTGCCAGGTGCCATTGCACGTTCTCCAGCTGGGCCAGGCCCACCGCCGCCTGCAGGTTGGTCATGCGGTAGTTGTAGGCCACCGTGGTATGCCAGTAGCGCTTGTGGGGATCCACGCCCTGCGAGCGCAGAAGCTTCATGCGCTCATACAGTTTTTCGTCGTTGGTGGTCAGCATTCCGCCTTCGCCGCTGGTGATGATCTTGTTGCCGAAGAAGCTGAAGGAACCAATGTCCCCCATGGAGCCGACGACCTTCCCGTTCCAGGCGGCGCCGTGGGCTTCGGCCGCGTCCTCGACCACAGCGAGGTTGTGTTTGCGCGCGATGGACATGATCTTGTCCATATTGCAGGGCAAACCATACAGGTGCACCGGGATGATCACCTTGGTCTTGGAGGTGATCTTTTCCTCCAGCTTGTCCGCATCCAGATTCCAGGTATCCGGTTCGCTGTCCACGAACACAGGCGTGGCGCCGCAGTAAGTCACCGCGTTCGCCGTGGCGATATAGGTCAGGGTGGGCATGATCACCTCATCCCCCGGCCCCACGCCCAGTGCCAGCAATGCCAGGTGAAGGGTCACGGTGCCGTTGCAGCAGGCCAGGGCATACTTCGTGCCGCAGAACTCTGCAAACTTTTTTTCAAATTCCGAGATGAAGCGGCCGTTCGCAGAGATCCAGCCTGTATCGATGCACTCATCCACATACTTTTTCTCATTGCCGTTCAAGATCGGCGTTGCAATCGTAATACGCTCCATTTTTAATTCCCTCACTTCTCGTTTTCCTTGTAGAATTTTTTGACCACGGCGGGTGTGCCCACCGCAAGGCAATCGGAAGGCAGATCGGCAATCACCGTGGCGCCTGCTCCGACCATCGTGTTCGCGCCGATGGTTATGTAGTCGATGACCCGGGTACCGGTGCCCAGAAACACGTTTGGGCCCACATGGGTGCTGCCGGAGACCGCGCAACCGGGCGCCACATGGCAAAAATCTCCGATCCGGCAGTCATGATCGACGGAGCAGTTGGTATTGATGATGCAGCCCCTGCCGATCTGCGCGCCGGCGTTGATGACCGCTCCCGGCATGACCACAGTGCCGGGAGCCACGGAGGCGAATCGTGAAATCACCGCATGCCGGCTCACCAGTGTGAGGAGTTCGAAGCCGATCCGCTCCATCTTTTCCTGCACTTTGCGGCGCACCGCGTTGCTGCCAATGGCCACAAATCCGTAGCGCACTCCCTGGCGGTACAATTTTTCCAGCTCCTCGTCGGTGCCGATCACGGGGATATCGAAAATGCGTTTTTCCTGATCGCTGTCGATCAGTCCCATCACCTTGTAGTCCGTGCTGCCCAGGAGAATGTCCAGCACCACCTTGCAGTGAGCGCCGGCGCCTGCCACAACCACTTCGTTCATCGTTTATCTCTCCAGTAGTCTTTCCAAATCCTTGTTCACGATCTCCGCCACCATCTCTTCAAACGTATATGTGGGCTTAAAACCAATGGTTTTTGTTATCTTGGCGGGATCGCCCACGATCCGGTCGTCCTTGACGTTCCTGCACAGCTTTGGATTGACCCGGATCATCAGCCGGCCTGTGGCGGCGTCCCTCGCGGTCTCATCCATTCCCTCGCCTTCCCATGCCAGCGTGATCCCCGCTGCCTGGAAGGCGGTTTGTGCAAATTCCTTCACCGTATGTCCAACACCGGTGGCCACCACATAATCATCCGGCTCCGGCTGCTGCAGCAGCATCCACATCGCCCGCACATAATCCGCCGCGTGGCCCCAGTCGCGCACCGCGTACAGATCGCCCAGTTCCAGCGCGTCCTGACGGCCCAGCTTTAATTCCGCCGCAGCCTTGGCGATCTTTCGCGTGACGAATTCAGGAGACCGGCGCGGAGACTCATGGTTGAACAGGATCCCGGAACAGGCATACAGCCCGTAATGCGCCCGATAATTGCTTACCGTCCAGTGCGCGAACACCTTTGCGGTGCCGTAAGGGTTGCGCGGGCAGAAACTGCTGTCTTCGTTCAGCGGGTTGTTGGGATTGTCGCCGAACATCTCGCTGGAAGATGCCTGGAAGAGACGGATGTTCGGGTCCAGCACCCGGACCGCTTCCAGCAGGCGTGTGACGCCGATCGCGTTGACCTCGGCCGTGAGCGAGGGCTGGATCCATGAGATCGGGATTTCCGACAGGCCGGCCAGGTTATAAATTTCCTCCGGCTTGGCCTGGCCGATCGCATTGATCAGACTTGTCAGATCCATCAGATCCGCATACAGCTGATGATACCTGGGGTTTGCGAGCAGGTCGTTGTCCTGCTGGTACCTTGTTTTCTTTCGCATGACGCCATAGACCTGATACTCCTGTTCCAACAGGTGCCGCACCAGATAATACCCATCCTGCCCGTCGCTTCCAAAAATCACCGCAGTTTTCATTGTGGCAACTCCTATCGCCCGTGTTACGCCCGGCCCGCTTCCTTTTTCGCCAGCTGCAGGTCATGCTCCGCCATGATCGCGCAGAGCTCTTCGTAGCTGGTGGCCTGCGGATCCCATCCAAGTTCCCGCTTGGCTTTCGAGGGATCGCCCCACAGATTATCCACGTCGGTGGGCCGGAACCAGGCGGGATTGACTTCCACCAGAACCTTGCCGGTAGCTTTGTCGATGCCTTTTTCCTCCATACCGCTGCCCTGCCACTCCAGTTCGATGCCGTCGTGGGCAAACGCCAAGGTAGTGAATTCCCGCACGGTGTGCTGCACGCCGGTGGCGATCACAAAGTCTTCCGGCACATCGTGCTGCAGCATCAGCCACATGCACTGGACGTAGTCCTTTGCGTAGCCCCAGTCGCGCTTGCTGTCCAGGTTGCCCAGCTGCAGCTTATCCTGCAGGCCGCAGGCGATGCGCCCGGCCGCCAGCGTGATCTTTCGGGTGACGAAGTTCTCGCCGCGCCGCTCCGACTCGTGGTTGAACAGGATGCCGTTGACCGCGAACATCCCATACGCTTCCCGGTACTCCTTGACGATCCAGAAACCATACTGCTTTGCCACGGCATACGGGCTGTACGGATGGAACGGAGTGGTCTCCTTTTGCGGGACCTCTTCTACCTTGCCGAACAGCTCCGAAGTGGATGCCTGGTAGAACCGGCAGGTCTTTTCCATGCCGAGGATGCGGATGGCCTCCAGGATGCGCAGAACGCCCAGCGCGTCCACGTCGCCGGAATACTCGGGCACGTCGAAGCTGACCTGCACATGGCTCTGCGCCGCCAGATTGTACACCTCATCGGGGCGGACAATGTTCAGGATGCGGATGATGCTGCTGGAATCGCTCAGGTCCCCGTCGTGCAGCGTGATTTTGCCCAGCAGATGCTCGATGCGCTGGGTATTGGGCAGAGAGGCGCGGCGGGTGATGCCATGCACCTCATAGCCCTTTTCCAGCAGCAGTTCCGCCAGGTACGAACCGTCCTGGCCGGTGATTCCCGTGATCAAAGCTCGTTTCATTTTCATGCTCTCCTTGTCCTTACTTTTATAGATATTCAGTGCGATCGGAAAGTTTCAAAGTTTCCAGTACTTTTTTTATTTTTCCCGCGCTGTCCGCCTTGCATACCAGCAGGGCGTCGTCTGTATTTACCACGATCAGATCCTCGACGCCGACCACGGCAACCAGCTTGTTTTCACTCTGTACAACGCAGTTCCTCGCATCCACCAGCACCGCGTTGCCGGCCACCACATTGCCCTGCTGATCGCTGTCCTGGATCCTTCCCACGGCCAGCCAGGAGCCGACGTCGTCCCATCCGATCGAGCATCCGATGGTGTAGATGTTTTCGGCCTTTTCCATAACGCCGTAATCGATGGACTGCGACGGGAACGCGAGGAATTCCCGGTTCAGGACCTCATGCTGCTCAGGCGTTCCCATGGCCGAGCGGATCTTTTGCAGGCCGGGAACGATCTCCGGCAGGTATTTGCCGATGTTGGCAAGGATCGTGGACGCCTTCCAGATAAACATCCCGCTGTTCCAGAGATACTGACCGGAAGCCACATATTGCCGCGCGGTCTCCAGGTCGGGCTTCTCCACAAATCTCTCCACGCGGCAGCAGGCGTCATCGGTGCTTTGCGGGCAGAATTTTATATATCCATATCCTGTTTCGGGGCAGTCGGGTTTGATGCCCAGCGTTACAAGGTTTTCCCCCTGCTCGGCGACATCGCAGGCCCGTGCCATGACCTTGCGGAAATCGTCCACGCACTGCACCATCTGGTCGGAGGGCAGCACCATCATCACCGCGTCGCCGTATTTTTCCGCCACGCAGCAGGCACCCCAGCCAATGCAGGGCGCTGTGTTTCTGCCGGCGGGCTCGCACAGGATATTGGCGGGCGGCAGTTCCGGAAGCTGTTCACGCACCAAAGCCTCATAGCTTTCGTTGGTCACGACGAAGATATCTTCCATTGCCACCAGCGGCAGAATGCGGTCGACCGTCAGCTGGATCATTGTGCGGTCGTCATCGGTCAGGGACAAAAACTGTTTGGGCATGCTCTGCCTGCTTCTCGGCCAAAAACGTTCTCCCTTGCCTCCGGCCATGATGAGAGCTACTTTTTTCATAATATCCATGTATCCTTTCCGCGCACAGGGCTGCCCGCGCAGCGGGCGGCCTGTGGATCGTTTTTCACTCCGGCGGGCAGCGGGCTCATTGCCCGACTTCCCTTTGCAGGATCTTTTCCAGCAGTTCCGCCGAGCACTGCCAGGAAAACCGTCTGGCGTTTTCAAAGCCCTTTTGTCTCAGTTTCGCAGCGAGCTGAGGATCTTCCAACAAACGCACAAGCCCTTCGCAGATGGATTCTTCGTTGCGGGGGTCCGCATACACGGCGGCATCGCCCGCAACTTCCGGCAGGGAGGAGCAGTTGCTTGTCAGAACAGGCGTTCCGCACATTTGAGCCTCGATGACGGGAATTCCAAAGCCTTCGTACAGGGTCGGGAACAAAAACACTTCCGCGGCGGAGTAGAGCGCGGGCATATCCTCATCCTCCACAAAGCCTATGAAATGGATCTGGTCCCGATGCCGAATTTCCCGCAGGACCTCATCCTCCGAGAATTTCCAGCCCTGCCCGCCAGCCACCACAAGGTGATGATCGGCACCGACCCGCTCTGCCGCCAGGTCAAAGGCGCGGATCATGCGCATCAGGTTTTTGCGTGGATTTGCGT
>ERZ1090860.1274-NODE-1278-length-13808-cov-34.230931_pt1 | contig 13808 bp, 13 predicted proteins | sample MGYA00478483_ERZ1090860 | MGnify/ENA primary metagenome ERZ1090860 (study PRJEB33644, sample SAMEA5815741) | chicken gut metagenome | biome: Chicken; feature: Gastrointestinal Tract; material: Caecum | place: Ireland | collected 2019-01-01 | study: A study of...
CGGCATACGAGATTAGCTGCAGTATCGTGGGCTCGGAGATGTGTATAAGAGACAGCCTTCGGCCGCACCCTGCGGGGTGCGGCTTTTTGCTTGGCCCCGTATTGTAGGAACAGGGGCTTTGTGCTACAATAAACTGGATTATAAGAGAAATTCCGTATTCTGCGGATTTGTGGGAAAGAAGCCAGGAGGCAAAGAGAAACAATGACATTGAAGGAACTTGCGATCGGCAAAGCCGCCACCATCGTGACGGTGGGCGGGGAGGGTGCTTTGCGCCAGCATCTGCTGGACATGGGCCTGATCCCCGGGGCCCGGGTCAGCATGGTGAAGTTTGCGCCCATGGGGGACCCTGTGGAGGTGCGCATCAACAGCTATGAGCTGACCCTGCGGCTGGCCGACGCCGAAAAGATCGAGATCAAGGACGTGGCCGACGCCGAAAAAGCCGCCGCGGCGGTGCGCCGCCGGGGCGTGCCGCTGCCCCACCCCGGCCTGGGCGAGAGCGGCAAATACCACAGCAAGGCGGACGAGAACCCCCTGCCGGAAGGCACGGTGCTCACCTTTGCCTTGGCGGGCAACCAGAACTGCGGCAAGACCACCCTGTTCAACCAGCTCACCGGCTCCAACCAGCATGTGGGCAACTTCCCCGGCGTCACGGTGGACCGCAAGGACGGCCCCATCCGCGGCCGTGCCAACACCAGCGTCACCGACCTGCCGGGCATCTACTCCATGTCCCCCTATTCCAGCGAGGAGATCGTCACCCGGAACTTCCTGCTCAATGAGCATCCCCGGGGCATCATCAACATCGTGGACGCCACCAACATCGAGCGCAACCTCTACCTGACCATGCAGCTCATGGAACTGGACATCCCCATGGTGCTGGCCCTGAACATGATGGACGAGGTGCGGGAGAACGGCGGCTCCATCCGGGTCAACGAGATGGAATCCGCCCTGGGCATTCCGGTGGTGCCCATCTCCGCCGCCAAGAACGAGGGCATCGATGAGCTGGTCTCCCACGCGTTGCATGTGACCAAGTACCAGGAACGCCCCGGCCGCCAGGACTTCTGTGACGTGAACGACCACGGCGGCGCGGTGCACCGCTGCCTGCACAGCATCATGCACCTGATCGAGGACCACGCCCAGGCCGAAGGCATCCCCCTGCGGTTCGCCGCCACCAAGATCGCCGAGGGCGACCAGCTGATCCTGGACCAGCTGAAACTCACCGACAACGAAAAGCAGATGCTGGAATCCATCATCCGCCAGATGGAGGACGAGCGCGGCCTGGACCGGGCTGCCGCCATCGCGGATATGCGGTTCACCTTCATTGAAAAGGTCTGCGCCGGCACGGTGGTCAAACCCCACGAGAGCAAGGAACACCTGCGCAGCGTGCAGATGGACAAGATCCTCACCGGCCGCTACACCGCCATTCCCTGCTTCATCGGCATCATGGCCCTGGTCTTCTTCCTCACCTTCAACGTGATCGGCGCGGCCCTCTCCGCCGTGCTGGACTGGGGCATCACCGCCCTGACCAACGCGGTGGACGCGGGCATGACCGCCCTGCACGTCAACGAGGTGCTCCACTCCCTGGTCATTGACGGCATCTTCAACGGGGTGGGCAGCGTGCTCAGCTTCCTGCCCATCATCGTCACCCTGTTCTTCTTCCTGTCTTTGCTGGAGGACAGCGGCTACATGGCCCGGGTGGCTTTTGTCATGGACAAGCTGCTGCGCAAGATCGGCCTTTCCGGCCGCAGCATCGTGCCCATGCTCATCGGCTTCGGCTGCACCGTGCCCGGTGTTATGGCCAGCCGCACCCTGCCTTCGGAGCGGGACCGCAAAATGACCATCCTGCTCACCCCTTACATGAGCTGTTCGGCCAAGCTGCCCATCTACAGCTTCTTTGCGGCCACCTTCTTCCCCGGCAAGGGCGGGCTGGTCATGTTCCTCATCTACTTCGGCGGCATCGCCGTGGGCATCCTGGCAGCGGTGCTGCTGCGGGGGACTCTCTTCCACGGCGAGGCGGTGCCCTTCGTCATGGAGCTGCCCAACTACCGCCTGCCCGGTGCCAAGAACGTGGGTCAGCTGCTGTGGGAAAAGGCCAAGGATTTCCTGCAGCGCGCCTTCACCGTGATCTTTGTGGCCACCATCATCATCTGGTTCCTGCAGACCTTTGACACCCATCTGGCCATCGTCTCCGACTCCCAGCAGAGCATCCTGGCCGTGGTGGCCGGGTGGATCGCCCCCATCTTTGCCCCCCTGGGCTTCGGGGACTGGCGCATCTCCACCGCCCTCATCTCCGGCTTCATGGCCAAGGAGAGCGTGGTCTCCACCCTGTCGGTGCTCTTCGGCTCCACCGAACAGCTGCTGGCCGCCATCACCCCCCTGGCAGCCGCCAGCCTGCTGGCCTTCTGCCTGCTGTACACCCCCTGCGTGGCGGCCATTGCGGCCATCAAGCGGGAACTGGGCACCAAGTGGGCAGCCGCCGTGCTGGTGGGCCAGTGCGCCATCGCATGGCTGGCCGCCGGTGCGGTCCGCCTGGTAGGCCTGCTCTTCGGGCTGGTGTGATAGACCCCGCATCCTGAACCCCAAAAGGACATCCGCTGCCGGCGGATGTCCTTTTTTGTTGCGGCAGCGTAAAAGTTACAGAAAAGAAACGATTCCAATCAGTGTTTCCCGGATTCCCGCAATAACTGCACAAAAGGGGAGCCGGCTCCTTGGCAATTCATACAAAAATCATGAAAAAAGTGGAAAATTCCCTTGCAAATCTGGACAATGCGCGCTATGATATGGACAGAAAGAGGTTGGAAACGTTACCAACCGACAAAGCGGAACGACAGGGGGCAACGGAACCCCTTCCCAACGAAATTTGCAAGGAGGACAACACCATGAAAGCCAAGAAACTTCTTTCTCTGGGCATCGCCTGCACCATGGCCGCCGGCCTGCTGGCCGGATGCGGCGCTTCTTCGTCTGACAGCACCGCCTCCACCGCCACCGGCGATACCGGCGCTTCCGCCGCCGCCACCGACGGTGCTTCCGGCAAGGTCTATTACCTGAACTTCAAGCCGGAACAGGACCAGCAGTGGCAGGACCTGGCCGCCGTCTACACCGAGCAGACCGGCGTGCCGGTCACGGTGGTCACCGCCGCTTCCGGTGAGTACGAGACCACCCTCATGAGCGAGATGGCCAAGAGCGACGCGCCCACCCTGTTCCAGGTCAACGGCCCCATCGGCCTGGCCAACTGGAAAGACTACTGCTACGACCTGACCGGTACCCCCATCCTCGGGGAGCTGACCAGCGACACCTACGCCCTGAAGGATGGGGACGCCACCCTGGGCATCGGCTACGTCATTGAATCCTACGGCCTGATCACCAACAAGACCCTGCTGGAAAAGGCGGGCTACACCATCGACGACATCAAGAGCTTCGCCGACCTGAAGAAGGTGGCCGAGGACATCACCGCCCGCCAGGATGAGCTGGGCTTCGCGGCCTTCACCTCCGCCGGCATGGATTCTTCCTCTGACTGGCGGTACAAGACCCACCTGGCCAACCTGCCCATCTACTTTGAGTACAAGGACGAGGGCATCACCTCCACCGACGCCATCAAGGGTACCTACCTGGACAACTACAAGAACATCTTTGACCTGTACATCAACAACTCTACCTGCGCGCCCACCGAGCTGGCCGGCAAGACCGCCGATGACAGCCGCAACGAGTTCCTGGCCAACGAGGCCGTCTTCTACCAGAACGGTTCCTGGGAGTACGTCAACCTGACCCAAGACGGCACTTTCACCGATGACGATCTGGCCATGATCCCCATCTACATCGGCGTGGGCGACGAAGCCAACCAGGGCCTGTGCACCGGCACCGAGAACTACTGGTGCGTCAACAAGGAAGCCCCCGAAGAAGACATCCAGGCCACCCTGGACTTCATCTACTGGTGCGTCACCTCGGAGGAAGGCACCAAGGCCATGGCCGACGACATGGGCTTTGTCATCCCCTTCAAGGGCGCTCAGGAATCCACCAACGTCTTCGTGAAGGAAGACCAGGAAATGACCGCGGAGGGCAAGGTGCCCGTGTCCTGGAACTTCACCACCATGCCTTCCGAAAACTGGAAGAACAACCTGGGCTCTGCTCTGACCGCCTACGCGGCCGGCACCGGCACCTGGGATGATGTGGTCACCGCCTTTGTGGACGGCTGGGCCACCGAAGCCGCGCTGAACGCGGGCTGATACCACCGTCTGTGACGGAATACGCGTAACCTTGCGGGAAGGGCGGGCGAACACAGCGCCCACCCTTCCCGTTTCTTTATGGGGAAATCATTATGGAAAAAGCCATCAAAAAATACTGGCCGGTCTTTGTGCTGCCCACCCTGCTGGCCTTCATCATCGGTTTTATATGGCCGTTTATCTGGGGCATCGGGCTGTCCTTCTGCCAGTTCACCACCGTCAAGAACGTGACCTTTGTGGGCATCCAGAACTACATCAAGATCTGGGCCGACACCACCTTCCTCCACGCCTTCTGGTTCAGCACCGCCTTCACCATCGTGGCCACCGTGCTCATCAACGTGCTGGGCTTTCTGCTGGCGCTGCTGCTCACCCGCCATGTGAAAGGCACCAACGTCTTCCGCACCGTCTACTTCATGCCCAACCTCATCGGCGGCGTGGTGCTGGGCTATATCTGGAACACCCTGCTCAACGGTCTGCTCACCCTGCTGAGCAAACCCCTGCTCCAGCTCAACGCTACCTACGGTTTCTGGGGTCTGGTCATCCTCATGTGCTGGCAGCAGATCGGCTACATGATGATCATCTACATCGCCGGACTGCAGAACGTGCCTCCCGACCTCATCGAGGCTGCCCGCATCGACGGCGCCACCGCCCGCCAGGTGCTGCTCCGGGTCAAGATCCCCATGGTCATGCCCAGCATCACCATCTGCACCTTCCTGACCCTGACCAACTCCTTCAAACTCTTTGACCAGAACTTGTCCCTGACCGGCGGCGAACCGGCCAAGCTGACCCAGGGGCTGGCCTACAACATCTACGATACCTTCTATGCCCGCAGCGGCGCCCAGTGGAAGGGCATCGGCCAGGCCAAGGCCGTGGTCTTCTTCCTGGCGGTGGTGGTCATCGCCCTGGTCCAGCTGCGGCTGACCCGCTCCAAGGAGGTGCAGCAGTAATGGAAAATTCCCAGAAGACCCGCCGCATCAACGGGGTCATCTCGGTCATCCTGGCCCTGATCTGCGTGGCTTACGTCTATCCCATCGTGCTGATCCTGCTCAACTCCCTCAAGACCGAGCGGGCCATCACCACCACCCGCATCTTTGAGCTGCCCACCGCCGAAACCTTCACCGGGTTGGCCAACTACATCTACGGCATCACCTCCATGAACTTCCTGGAATCCTTCTGGTACAGCCTGTTCATCTCGGTGTCGTCGGTGCTGCTGATCCTGCTGTGCTGCTCCATGTGCGCCTGGTACATCACCCGGGTCCACGGCAAGCTGTCCAGCGGCATGTACTACCTGTGCGTGTTCAGCATGGTGGTGCCTTTCCAGATGGTCATGTTCACCCTGGCCAAAACCGCCGATACCCTCAAGCTCAACAACCCCTACAACATCTGCATCATCTACCTGGGCTTCGGCGCCGGACTGGCGGTGTTCATGTTCACCGGCTTCATGAAATCCATGCCGGTGGAGATCGAGGAAGCCGCCATGATCGACGGCTGCAACCCGCTGCAGATCTTCTTCCGGGTGGTCTGCCCCATCCTGAAACCCACCATGATCTCCACCGCCATTCTGGAGACCATGTGGGTGTGGAACGACTACCTGCTGCCCACCCTGGTGCTGGACATCAAGAAGTACCGCACCATCCCCATGGCCATCCAGTATTTCCGCGGCAGCTACGGCAAGGTGGAGATGGGCCCCATGATGGCCTGCATCATGCTCACCGTCCTGCCGGTGGTCATCCTGTACCTGGTCTGCCAGCGCTACATCATCGAGGGCGTGGTTGCGGGTGCCGTAAAAGGATGATATACTTTTTAGCAGACTGAACACAATCCGGCGCTCCTGCGCCGGGAAAGGACGCTGTATGCCATGACCATCAAGGACATTGCCCGTGAATCCGGTTACGCGGTGGGGACCGTCTCCCGCGTGATCAACAACAACCCCAATGTCAGCCCTGCGGCCCGCGCCCGCATTCTGGAGGTCATCCGCAAATACAAGTTCCGTCCCAACTCCAACGCCAAACATCTGAAACAACAGGCCAGCCAGGGCATTGCCATGATCGTCAAGGGCACCCACAACATGCTCTTTGCCCCTATCCTGGAAAAGATGCAGACCGAGTGCACCGCTGCCGGCTACAGCGGCATGGTCTACTATATCGACGAGAACGACAACGAGGTGGACCGCGCCCGACAGATCTGCCGGGAACACAAGCCCTACGGGGTCATCTTTCTGGGGTCGGACAGCAACAACATCACCCCGGAACTCAGTGACCTGGGCGTGCCCTGCCTGCTCATGACCAACAGGGCCGCCAACGCCGAAATCGAAAACCTGTCCAGCGTCAGCGTGGACGACAGCGCCGCGGCGGCCCGGATGATCGACTATCTCTATGCCAAAGGCCACCGCCGCATCGGGCTTATCGGCGGCGACATCCGCCGCTCCCATCCCAGCTCCGCCCGTCTGGCGGGCTGCCTGGGGGCCTTCTCCCGCCTGGAACTGCCCTTTGACGCCGCCGCCTGCTACGCGGACGCCCGCTACACCATGCCCGACGGCTACAAGGCCATGGAACGGCTGCTGGACTCCTGCCCGGACCTGACCGCCGTCTTTGCCTTCAGTGATATCATGGCCATCGGGGCCATCCGGGCCCTGCGGGACCATGGACTGCAGGTGCCGGGGGATGTGTCGGTGTGCGGCTTCGACGGCATCGAGCTGGCCGATTACCTGAATCCCCGGCTGGCCACCATCCGCCAGCCCGCCGACCGTCTGGCCTCCCGGGGGGTGAGCATCCTCATCCGCTGCATTGAGGACGACGGCGACGCCGTTCATGAACTGGTCCCCTATGAGCTGGTGGAAGGGGAGAGTGTGCTGTGCCTGAACGGCCAATGACCATTTTTACCGAAAGGAGGAACTCTCCATGCGCGCAAGCGGTGTGCTGATGCACCTGTCCAGCCTGCCGTCTCCCTACGGCATCGGCACCATGGGCAGGGCAGCACGGGAGTTTGTGGATTTTCTTGCGGTGGCGGGACAGAGATACTGGCAGATCCTGCCCATCTGTCCCACCAGCTACGGGGACAGCCCCTACCAGTCCTTCTCCACCTTTGCGGGCAACCCCTATCTCATCGACCTGGACCTGCTGGCGGCCGACGGCCTGCTGCAGCGGGAGGAATACGCGGACATCGACTGGGAAAGCACCCCTGACCGGGTGAACTACGGCGCCCTCTACCGCAAACGGTGGGAGGTGCTGCGCAAAGCCTGCGGCCGTCTGCTGCAGGCGCCCCCCGCGGCCTATGCTGATTTCTGTGCCGAAAACGCCTTCTGGCTGCCGGACTACGCCCTGTTCATGGCCCTGAAGGATGAACACGGCGGCTGTGCCTGGACCCAGTGGGAGCCGGCCCTGCGCCGCCGGGACCCGGCGGCCCTGGAGGCCGCCCGCACCCGCTGTGCCGGGGCCATCGGCTTCTGGCAGGCGGTGCAGTACCTGTTTTTTGCCCAGTGGCGGGCGCTGAAACACTACGCCAACCAGAAAGGCGTCTTCATCATCGGGGACCTGCCCATCTATGTGGCCGCCGACAGCGTGGACGTCTGGTCCGCGCCGGAAGCCTTCCAGCTGGGGCCGGACCTGCTGCCCACCGAGGTGGCGGGCTGCCCGCCGGATGGCTTTTCCGCCACCGGCCAGCTGTGGGGCAACCCTCTGTACAACTGGGACGCCATGGCCCGGAATGACTATGCCTGGTGGGTGCGGCGCATTCGGGTGCTGTGCAGTACCTACGATGTGCTGCGCATCGACCATTTCCGGGGTTTTGCGGGGTATTACGCCATCCCCTACGGCAGCACCGACGCCTGTAATGGCCGCTGGCGCACCGGACCGGGCATCGCCCTCTTCCGGGCGGTGGAAAACGCCCTGGGCAAGCGGGATATCATTGCGGAGGACCTGGGCTTTCTCACCGACGATGTGCGGGAACTGCTGCGGGAGAGCGGCTATCCCGGCATGAAGGTGCTGGAATTTGCCTTCGACAGCCGGGACGGCGGGGACTACCTGCCCCACACCTACACCCGGCACTGCGTGGTCTACACCGGCACCCACGACAATGAACCGGTGAATGGCTGGTTCGATACCGCCCCCGCCGCCGATACCCGCAAGGCGGTGGACTACCTCAAGCTCACCCGGGAGGAAGGCTACCACTGGGGCATGATGCGGGCCGCCTGGGCCAGCGTGGCCGACCTGGCCATCGTCCAGGCCCAGGACCTGCTGGGACTGGGGCATGAGGCCCGGATGAACGTGCCCTCCACCCTGGGCACCAACTGGTGCTGGCGGGCGTTGTCCGGTGCCTTTGACGACGCTCTGGCCCGCAAGGTCCGCCACCACATGGAACTGTATGGCCGCCTGAACTGAACATCTTCCCCCGACCGGCCCCGCCCAAAAGCGGAGGCCGATTTTTTTCGGGAAAGGTCTTGACAGGGCAGGAGGGAGGGTGTATTATGTCGCATAAAGAAATTTTGATGTGAGAGGAGGGCGCTTCCGTGGTACGGGACTTTCAGGCCGAGGCCAAGGTGTTCAAGGCCTTGTGTGACCCCAAGCGGCTGGCCATTCTGCAGCAGCTGCGCAGCGGGGAAAAGTGCGCCTGCGTATTGCAGGAGCCGTTGGACCTGACCCAGCCGGGACTTTCCTACCATATGAAGATCCTGTGTGAGTCCGGCCTGGTGGAAAGCACCCAGGTGGGCAAGTGGACCCACTACCGCCTGAGCGAGACCGGGCGGCAGCGGGCGCTGGACCTGCTGGCGGAACTGACCCGCCCCAACACCGAAGAAGAATCCTGTTCCGGCGGCTGCGCCTGCGGCCGCTGAACCCATGCGCCGTGCTGTGCGGCGCCCTTTTTTGGCAATACACATCAAAATATTTTTATGTATGGCTCTGCCGTACAAGACAAGGAGTGACCTGAAATGGCAATTTGGCAATGGATTCAGAACGAGCTGCTGGGCATGCAGTGGCTCAACCGGCTCATCGGCCGGGGACTGGCAGCCCTGGGGGTGGACGGCACCACCCGGCTGGGGGGCAGCCTGCAATTCTTTTTCTATGATGTGATCAAGATCACCATTCTGCTCTGTGTGCTGATCTTTGCCATCTCCTACATCCAGAGCTACTTCCCGCCGGAGCGGGGACGCCGGATCCTGGGGCGGCTCCACGGGCTGGGTGCCAACACCGCCGCCGCCCTGCTGGGCACCGTCACCCCCTTCTGCTCCTGCTCCTCCATCCCGCTGTTCATCGGCTTTACCGGGGCGGGGCTGCCCCTGGGGGTGACCTTCTCCTTCCTGATCTCCTCCCCCATGGTGGACCTGGGCAGCCTGGTGCTGCTCATGAGCATCTTCGGCGCCAAAGTGGCCGTGGTGTATGTGGTGTTGGGGCTGGTCATTGCGGTGATCGGCGGCTCCCTCATTGAAAAGCTCCACCTGGAAGACCAGGTGGAGGACTTTGTCCGCCATGCCGCCCGCCCGCCGGAACTGGACCTGCCCCAGCTGCGGGTGCGGGACCGGCTGGGATACGCCCGCAACCAGGCGGTGGGCACCCTGCGCAAGGTCTTCCCCTACATCCTCATCGGCGTGGGGGTGGGGGCCCTCATCCATAACTGGATCCCCGAAAGCTGGATCACCGCCGTGCTGGGCAGCCGCAACCCCCTGGGCGTGGTGCTGGCCGTGCTGGTGGGCGTGCCCATGTACGCCGACATCTTCGGTACCATCCCGGTGGCCGAAGCCCTGCTGGGCAAGGGCGCCCAGCTGGGCACCGTACTCTCCTTTATGATGGCAGTCACCACCCTGTCCCTGCCTTCCCTCATCATGCTGCGCAAGGCGGTACGCCCTAAGCTGCTGGCCGTGTTTGTGAGCGTCTGTGTGGTGGGCATCGTCCTGGTGGGTTACCTGTTTAATACAATTCAAGTATTTTTGGTCTAATATTACAAGGAGGAATATTTTATGGCATTTCTGTTTGGCAAGAAAAAATCCAAACCCACTTCCTGCGGCTGCGCTTCCGGCTGCAGCACCCCGGCGGACAACACCGGCGCCGCCATTCTGATCCTGGGCGGCGGGTGCGCCAACTGTCAGGCCCTGGAGCGGGCGGTGCGCGCTGCCATGGCGGAGCTGAACATCCAGGAAGAGGTGGGCCATGTGACCGACTTTGCCCAGATCGCCGCCTACGGCGTGCTGACCACCCCCGCCCTGGTGGTGGACGGCCAGGTCCTCAGCGCCGGCCAGGTGCTCAGTGTGGAGCAGGCCAAGGCCCTGCTGGCGAAAGCGAGGGGCTGAGATGGCGCACAAGCCTGTGGTGGCCTTTGTCTGCGTGCACAATTCCTGCCGCAGCCAGATGGCCGAAGCCCTGGGGCGGCATCTGGCCGCCGACGTGTTCACCAGCTGTTCTGCCGGCACCGAGACGGTGCCCCGCATCAACCCGGACGCCGTCCGCCTCATGCGGGACCTCTACGGCATTGATATGGAAAAGACCCAGTACAGCAAGACCCTGGACAAGCTGCCGCCGGTGGATGTGCTCATCACCATGGGCTGCAACGTCCAGTGTCCGGCCCTGCCCTGCAAACGGCGGGAGGACTGGGGCCTGGAAGACCCCACCGGCAAGAGCGACGACGAATTCCGCCAGGTCATCGCCGCCATCGAGCAGAAGGTCCTGGCCCTGCGGGACAGCCTGCGGAACGGGGTGTAAGGGTCAGCTCACCGGCTCGCTTTTGAACAGTCCCTGCTCCACCAGGCCCAGAAAATCCGCCAGCAGGTAGGCCATCTGGGCATCCCCGGCGGAGATGTTTTCCAGCACCACCACCCGGGTGCCGTTGTCGTAGTCCTCAATGGAATACAGCCCCTGCAGGTTCAGCCACTCCGCAAACTTGCGGAAGATCTCCGCATCCCCGGCCGATACCGGCCCGATGACCACGGTCTTCTTCTCCACAGCAGGGGCGGCGGGGCGCTGCACCGGGCCCTCTCCGGGTCCGTAGGTGTACACGGCGGCGGACGCGGTGTTGAAATCCCCGTCCAGCCATACCAGCGGGTTGCGGCGCACTCCGTCCCAGATCACCTCAAAGTGCAGATGGGGACCGCTCACGTTGCCGGTCTGCCCGCTGTACCCGATGAGCTGGCCTTCCGCCACATTGGTGCCCGCGGCCACCGCCAGACTGGACAGGTGAGCGTACCGGGTCTGCAGGGTCTTGCCCTGGGCGTTGGCGTGGCGGATGCGCAGGGCGGTGCCGTAACTCCGGTTGCCGGTGGTGGTGCGCCCGTCCCACACCTGGGTCCAGTCCACCGTGCCGGGTTCCGCCGCGTACACCGGGGTGCCCACCGCCGCCCGCATATCAATGGCGCCGTGGTAGCTGCCGTTGTTGTAGTAGTAACCGGCTGTCAGGGTATGCTGTGCCAAAGGTCAGCTGAGCAGCACGGTGCCGTTGGAAAGTCTCATGGGACCATCGCCTCCTTGCCCCAGCATACGCAGGGCAGGGGAGCGGTGTGCATAAACCGACAAAAAAACAGCCCCGGCAGGCCGCAAGGCCGCCGGGGCTGTCCTTGTATGGTTGTCAGGAAAGGGTCAGGTCGCCGTCCTTGATCCAGCCGGCCCTGCGCAGGGGCATGGCCGCCAGCGGGGTGAGCACGGCGGGCAGGACGATGCAGATGAGCAGCAGCCCCACCCAGTCAAAGGCGGACACCGCCGGACGCAGGCCGGCGGCCGCATCGGCCACCCAGCCGGTGTACACCCCGATGGGCCCCACCAGCCCGCAGGTGCCCATGCCGCTGGACACGGCGGGGCCGTTCTGCTCCAGCCGGAACAGGCAGGTGGCCAGGGGTCCGGTGATGGCCGAAACCACCGTGGGCGGGATCCACACCCGGGGATTGCGCAGGATGTTGGGCATCTGGAGCATGCTGGTGCCCAGGCCCTGGCTGACCAGGCCGCCCACGCCGTTTTCCCGGTAGCTCATCACCGCAAAGCCCACCATCTGGGCGCAGCAGCCCGCCACGGCGGCGCCGCCGGCCAGCCCGGTCAGGCTCAGGGCGGCACAGATGGCCGCCGAGGAGATGGGCAGGGTCAGGGCCACGCCCACCAGCACCGACACAATGATGCCCATGAGCAGGGGCTGGAGTTCGGTGGCCCACATGATGACGCTGCCCACCGCCGAGGCCGCCGCCCCGATGGCCGGGGCAAACAGCACCGAGAGCCCCACCCCCGCCAGGATGGTCACCGCCGGGGTCACCAGGATGTCGATGCGGGTCTCCTTGCTCACCAGCTTGCCCAGTTCCGCCGCCACGATGGCGATGAGGTAGACGGCCAGGGGGCCGCCCGCCCCGCCCAGGGTGTTGGCCGCTCCGCCCACCGCAATCAGGCTGAACAGCACCAGCTGGGGCGCCTTCAGGGCGTAGCCGATGGAGGCTGCCATGGCCGGCCCCGCCACCGCCGTGGCGTAGGTGCCTGCGTCCACCAGAAAGGCCAGACCGGTCTGTTCGCCCAGCGTCTTGATGATGGTGCCGATGAGCAGGCTGGCAAACAGGCCCTGGGCCATGGCGCCCATGGCGTCGATGCCGTACCGGTGGGCCGAGAAGATCACGTCCTTGCGCTTGCAGAATTCCTTGATACTTGCCACAAAAATTCCTCCTATTTTTGAGCGATTCCACCAACCCCCCAAAAGGTTGAAAGCATTGTAGCACGCTCCCCGGCCCATTGCAACCACCTTGCGAAAAAACAGCGGTTGCGGTACAATGGTTCACGGAAGCCAATACAAAGGAGTCTGATCTGACCATGGTCGAAACCTTTACCACCCGCATCACCCCCTATGGGCTGGACCGCCGGGTGTTCATCCATCTGCCCGATGACTGGCAGACTTCCGGGAAAAAATACCCGGTGATCTACATGTTCGACGGGCACAACCTCTTTTTTGATGAAACCGCCACCTTCGGCACCTGCTGGGGCCTGAAGGCGTATTACGACGCCCATCCCAACTATATCGTGGTGGGGGTGGAGTGCAACCACGAAGGCAACAAGCGTCTGGAAGAATACTGCCCCTATGACAGCGACTGGTTCGACGGCATCCGCGGCACCGGCAAGGTGTATCTGGACTGGCTGTGCGGGGAGTTCAAGGCCTATGTGGACAAGACCTGGCCCACATTGCCCGACCGTTCCCACACCGCCATTGCGGGCAGCAGCATGGGCGGGCTGATGAGCCTGTATGCCGCTGTGGCCCACAATGATGTGTTTTCCAAGGCGGGGTGCCTGTCGCCCTCGGTGCGGCTGTGCATGGACCCCCTGATGGCCGACCTGAAAAAGGCCAAACTGCGGGGCTACACCAACATCTTCTTCAGCTGGGGCGAAAAGGAGTCCAAGGGCCAGCACGGTCTGGCCCAGTATACCGACAACGCCCTGCAGGTGACCCGCGCCCTGCAGAAAGCCGGTGCCGCCGTCTACCCCTACCTGCAGATGGGCGGGTCCCACTGTGAGGCCTCCTGGGCCCTGCAGGTGCCTTTGTATATGAATGTGCTTTTCGGTGAACCCTGCAAGGAGGACCAGGCATGAGCAGCCGCGCCAAACGCAAGCAGGCCGCCCGGGCGGCGGCCACCCGCCCCCCCGA